>Ga0315274_10002346_pt1 | contig 28653 bp, 28 predicted proteins | sample YL17G02_20_MG_FD_203700 | JGI IMG/M metagenome (GOLD analysis project Ga0315274, IMG submission 203700) | Sediment microbial communities from Yellowstone Lake, YNP, Wyoming, USA - YL17G02_20 | ecosystem: Environmental > Aquatic > Freshwater > Lake > Sediment | place: USA: Wyoming | collected...
CACGTATCACCCGGCCTATCGCGAACAGGACCACGCCCACACGCCCATTGATTTCCCGCGTCAAGCTTTGCATGCCGAAGTCCTCAGCCTCGAACACCCGGAACAGCCCGGCAAGCGCATGACTTGGACCGCTGAATTGCCCAAAGACCTTCGCCAGCTCGAAACCGCCTTGCGCTCCTCCCGGCTCTGAAAACGCCAACGGAATCCCGCATAGGTTGAGGAAATGAACATGCGCCTGCCACCCGAGACCGCCGCCGAGTTGGATGCCTTGCTCCCCGCCATCCTGGACAAAGCATTTAAGGGGGATTTGTGAGGGCGACCACAGAACGAGAATTCGACACCTCACCTTTAATCCTCTCCCCGGACGAGGCGGAGAGGAAATCCGCCCTCCTCGACCTCGCGTGGACTCCCTCGCTGCCCGCTCGGTCGGGCTTCGCCCTTTCGCTCCGCGAAATTCGTCTCGCGCGTTCCCAACGCGCTCGGCTCAAAGGAAAATTGTGATGCCAAACCCAGCCATGGAGTCATCGGTCAAAACGCAACCACATCGGAGGCGCCCATTTTACCACCGGTTCTTGCTGGCGTTGGGGCTGTCGGCCGGTCTGATCGGATTTTCGCTGGGTCTCGGCATCCTCGGCTATCATTTCATTGCCGGGTTCAACTGGGTGGACTCGCTCCTGAACGCGGCCATGATCCTCACGGGCATGGGGCCGGTGGGCACCTTGAACTCGGATGCGGCCAAGTTGTTCGCCTCGGCGTATGCGCTCTTTTCGGGTGTGGTCTTCATCACCGCCACGGGGATTCTGCTGACGCCCATCTTTCACCGGGTGCTACACCGTTTCCACATCGAGGAGCGGGATTTGCGATGAAGGATCGCCCGCGCCGGCAAAGGAAAAACATGAAGACAGGATTTACTGGATGGCAGAAGGCGCACGCAGCCGCGTCGAGAGTTCATCCTGTCCGTTCTGTTCATCCTGTCTCCTTCCGTCGCCAGATCGTGTCAGAACTGGACACATTGCAGACGGAGGTGGACGCGCTGAAGCGCCTGCAAGCCGAGAGCAGGCGGAGCCTGCACCCGACTTTGGATGCCTTGCTCCCCGCCCTCCTCGACCGCGCCTTCAAAGGAGAATGGTAGCTCCGTAGGAGCACCACGTTTATAGCCACCGCCAGCCCAAACCAGAACAAGCTCCGTAGGAGCGGCATGCCGCCTCGCTGGGGCTTGGGACCCTTCGGCAGGGTCGGAGGCTACAAACATGCCGCGCCTCTGGCACTGGACGCGTTGCCGGCGGCCGGCTTACTCTCGAATCCATGAAACGTTCTGTCTGGCTATCGCTGGTGACGTTGCTGTGGGCTGCGCCCGGGCCCGTGGCGTTGTGCGCGGAGACGAATCACGACTTCGCCAAGTGGGACAAGGAAATTGCCGCCTATGAGCAGAGGGATCGCACCAACCCACCGCCCCGGGGTGGGCTCCTCTTCATCGGCTCCTCGACCATCCGCCTGTGGAAGACGCTGGCCCAGGATTTCCCGGAGCACCGGGTGATCAACCGCGGGTTCGGCGGATCGCAGATCGTGGATGCCACGCACTTCGCCGAGCGGGTCATCTTCCCGTACGCGCCACGGATGATCTTTCTCCGCGCCGGCGGCAACGATCTCTGGGCCGGGAAATCGCCCGAACAGGTCTTTGCGGATTTCCAGGAGTTCGTGAAGAAGGTCCACGCGAAGCTGCCGGAGACGGACATCGTGTTCATTTCCCTCAGTCCGAGCATCGCGCGCTGGAAGCAGGCGGAGCACGAGAAGACCTTGAACGGGATGGTCGCTGACTACCTCGGCGGGAAAGCCCATTTGAAGTACCTCGAGACCTATCCCATGGTGCTCGGTGCTGACGGACAGCCGCGCCCGGAGCTTTTCGTCGCGGACCAGCTCCACTTCAACGCCGAGGGCTACAAGCTGCTGGCGGACCGCGTGCGCCTCTACCTCCCGAAATAGAGAGCACCGAGCAGAAGGGTGCCGGACAACCTGAGTGTGCTTGCGACGGAGGTGGACGCGCTGAAGCGTTGGGCGAAAGGGTTGGCTTTGCGAGTGCCAACGATCAAAACCCGTCTTGCTCCGGCCGCAGTTGGTCGCCACCGCGATGTCGTCGATGGTTGCGTTGTCACGCGATGGGCTGGGGCGAGCGGGTTCTTTCAGGGGCACGCAATTCCCTTGAGTCGATCACGGTTCCGGCACATTCTCCCATCGAACCAACTGGCTGACCGGAGAATCGCGTATGAAGGACCAGGTTCTCGAATTCAGTTTTGACGGGCCGGACGCGCAGGCGGACGCCCAAGCTCTGGCGGACTTCCTCAAGAACGAACTTCCCGACTGGCCGGCCCGCCTCGCTCAACGCGAACCTTCGCCCAACCTACGCCCGGCACCCGCGACGCCGGCACCGCTATCGCCCTGATCGCCCTGGCGCTTTCAGCCCCCGGCGCACTCAAGGACGCCTTCGACCTGGCGGATCGCATCAAGCTGAAGCAGAAGTTCGAGCGCCTCATCGCCTGGGCCAAGGAACGCCACGCCCGGCGACTGAAGAACCCCTTTGTTGTCCTGCCGTCGCACGGTGCACCCGTGCCGCTGGATCAGACGAAACCGGAGCAACTCCTTGACGCCGTCGCCGCCCAGGTGTCGAAGGCTCCGGCAAAGGAATCATGAACTCTTTCGCCACCGTCTCGCTCGCCCACCACGGAATGGAACTGCGCTGCCCGGCGGCCGATCTGAGCGAGGACCGCCCGCTCGCCACCGACGATTGCCAGCGTCTCCAAGGCTGGGCCAAGCGCTATCTCGAAGCCGCGGGCAAGAACGACCACCACGACAACTTCCTCGAACTCGGCCAGCAGATGCACGACTGGCTCAACGGCCCCAGTTCCTTCCTCACCCGCGCGCTTGATGTCGCGAGCGCTCCGCTCCTGATCGAGTTCGCCGTGAGCCGGCAGAACTGTGAGAGCGAAATCGCCCAAGCCTTCATCAACGCCCCGTGGGAACTCCTCGCCAGCGACGGCCAGTTCTGGGCGCTGCGGCCGGACCTCGCCTTCTGCCCCATCCGCTGCATCGGCAAGGCCACCGAGCCGCCCGAGCCCTCGGCGAATCGGCTCGGCCTGGTCTTCATGGCTGCCGCGCCGCGTGGAGCGGACAACCTCAGTCACGAAGCCGAGGAAGCCTCCATCCTCACCGCCACCCGCAACCTCGGCCTCGATCTCGCCGTCGAGGAAAGCGGCACGCTCGACCTCCTCTCCGCCTGCGTCGCCCGCGAGAGGCCTGATGTCATCCAGGTCTCCTGCCACGGCAGGCTACCCCCGGCACGGTCTGCTGCTGGAGGACGACATCGGCGACGCCCATTTCGTCGAGGCTAACAAGCTCGTCACCAAGCTCGCCGCCCACCATCCGCGCCTGCTGTTCCTCTCCGCGTGAGAGACCGCGCAAGCGGACCCCGTGCTGCCCGTCGCTCGCGCGCTCGCTGGTGCTGGCCGGGGCGCCCGCCGTGCTCGGCTGGGCCGCGCCCGTGAGCGATCTCGAAGCCACGCTCTTCGCCTCACTCCTCTACCAGCGTTTCACCGCCGGCGAAGACCTGGCCCACGCGCTCGCCTACGCCCGGCTCGAACTCGCCGTATCCGACGAACTCGCCCCCAACGGTTCCCACGACTGGCACCTCGCCCGGCTCTTCCTCAGTCCCGGCGGCGGCGGCGCGCTCGCCACGGCCGGCGGTCCGCAACGCCACCTCGGCTACGGCCAGGCCATGAAGACCTTCCTCGACGCCAAGGGCAAACAAGTCCCCGTCGCGGGCGAGCTCGAATTCGTCGGACGCCGCCGCGAAATCCAGGCAATCCTCCGCGAATTCCGCGCCCCGATCAGCGAACGCCATGCCGGCGTGTTCATCCACGGTGTTGGGCGCCAGGGCAAATCCAGCCTCGCCGCCCGTGTCGCTCACCGCCTTGAACACAGCCACGAGACCGTCGTCATCTTCAAGCGGTACGACGCGCCGTTCATCCTCCGCACCCTCGGCGAACGGCTGGCCACGCCCGCCGTCACCGACATCGTCAACCGCCACCTGCCGCTGGTCGAGGCGGACAAGTCCAAGCTCCTCCCCGCGCTCACCGAACTCCTCGAAGGCCCGTGCGCGCAGGCCGGCGAAGGCGGCGCCAAACCCGTGCTCCTGGTGATGGACGATTTCGAGCGGGCGCTCGACGAGGAGAATCGCCAAACCCTGAAGCCGGAGTATTTCGACTCCATCCGCGCGCTGCTGCTGGCGTTCGAGGCCGCGACGACCGAATCGCACCTGCTCTTGACCTGCCGCTTTCGGTTCACCTGCCCGCACGACGCGAAAGACTTGGCTGACGCGGACCATCTCCTCGACGTGCCGTTGCATGGGTTGAACGAGCGTGAGGCGCACAGGCAGGCCCGGGCCAAGCTCCGCCTTCCCGAAGTTGCCCGGTTGGTGTCCCGGCTGCCGGGAAAGAAGCGCAAAGTGCTCGAAGAGCAAATCGACCGTATCATCGTCAACGCGCGCGGCAATCCGGGCCTGCAGGACCTGCTCTTCACGCTGGCCGTGCAGGACCCCGCCGCCTGCGACCGCTGCCTGGCGCAGATGGAGGAATTCCTCCGGAGCGGCAAGCTGCCGGCGGAGGACAAGGTCCGCGCGTTCCTGGAAAACCTCGCGCTCAAAGAACTCACCGGCCTGCTCTCACCCGCGCAGCGCGAACTCCTCCGCGCCTCCACGCTCTTCGAACTGCCCGTGCCAGCGGCGGTGATGACCCAGCTTTGTAGGAGACGACGTAAGGAGTCTCTCGGATCGGGTGAAGATGAAAGTGAGAGACTCCTTACGTCGTCTCCTACAGCCGCCGAGGATACGGCCCGCCTCCTGGCCCTGAGCCTGTGGGAAGTCTATGAAGACCTGCACGACCCCCAGGCGCCGGCGCTGGCGCTCAATGCGCTGGTCCGCCCGCTGGCAGGCACGCTGAACGAATCCGAGCAAGCCACCCTGGCCGGCGCGGTGACGGGCGCGTTGTTCGAGCAATGGGGCGGGGAGAAGGGCGGCAAACAACGCGGCTGGTTGCAGAACCACGAGCTGACGCGGTTGGGATTGCTGGCGCGCGACGCCCGCGTGCTGGCGGCCACGGGGGCGAGCGCCCTGCGCTTCCTGGACAACCAGTTCCAGTATCGGCAGGCGGCAGCGTGGGCGAAGGACATCCTGGCCATCGTGGACGCGGCAAACGTGCCGACCTCGGTTGATTTGCTCCGCACGGCGGCGGAACGCTGCCAGCAGGTGGGCGAGGTGGCCGAGGCCAACACCTTCCGCGAGCGTGCCATGCAGTTGCTCGGGCAAGGCGGGGAAACGGACACCGTGCAGAACGCCGCCACGCTCCTCACCCACGCCCGGGCGCTGGTGGAGCAAGGCCAGCCGGACGAGGCGCTGCGGCATCTGGAGCAAGCGGAGAAGCTCCTGCCGCCGGGCCGCGAGCAAGCGATCGTGCTGGGAGCGATTGCTGAAATTCAACTCGGCAAAGGGGACGTGAACACGGCCCTTGATATCCACCAGCAAGAGCTCCGCCTGTATGAGGCTTTGGGTGACAAGCATTCTCGCGCTGTGACTCTCGGGGAAATCGCGCGGATCAAACGACAGAAGGGCGAGGTGGACGCGGCCCTCCAGTTGCACCAAGAGAGGCTGGGCATCTTCGAGGCGTTGGGGGCCAAGCGGGAGCGGGCGGTGACGCTGGGGGACATCGCGCGGATTCGGGCGGACAAGGGCGAGGTGGACGCGGCCCTCCAGTTGCACCAAGAGAGGCTGGGCATCTTCGAGGCGTTGGGGGCCAAGCGGGAGCGGGCGGTGACGCCGGGGGACATCGCGCGGATTCGGGCGGACAAGGGCGAGGTGGACGCGGCCCTCCAGTTGCATCAGGAGATGCTGGGCATCTTCGAGGCGTTGGGGGACAAGCGGGAGCGGGCGGTGACGCTGGGGGACATCGCGCGGATTCGGGCGGACAAGGGCGAGGTGGACGCGGCCCTCCAGTTGCATCAGGAGATGCTGGGCATCTTCGAGGCCTTGGGGGACTTGGACGGCAAGGCGAACATGCTTTGGTCCATCGCCCAGATCGAAGTCCAACGGGAGAAGTGGCAGGAAGCCTACGATCACCTCGCCGAGTCCTACGCCATCAACCTCAAGCTCGGCCGCCTGGACGGCATCTGCATGGTGGGCCTGTCCCTCGGCCAACTGCTCTGCATGGCCGGCCAGCGCGAGCAGGGCCTGGCCATCCTGACCCGTTCCCGCGACGGTTTCCTGAAACTCGGCCAAGCCCGAATGGCCCAGCAGACACAGGCGCTCCTCGACCGGATTTCCCAGTCGCCGCCCCAGCCGTAGCGGCTTTCTGGCGAAACCCGCCGTTTTCCAAGCCAATCGCCGCCCACCAAAGAAGAACCGGAAGCCACTCACCCGGCTTCCGGTTCTTGAGTCCTCGGAGAGTTTCTTCCGCTACTTCAGTTTGTTGATTGGACCTTCGGGGTGAGCGGGTACGAGTCGTTGGCGGGTGCAGTCCACCAACAGGTCCATCTTCTCCAGCAGGGTCTGGCCGATCAGGACTTCATCGCCCAAGACCAACGCATCGTCACTGGAACGGCGCTGCATGATTTCGAAGCGCACACCGTCCGCGATACCAACATGGTCCTTGCGGCCATCCGCGAGTTCGATGGTCACCTGGTCGTAGGGCTTGAGGCCGAGTCTCTCCAACAATGGCGCGGGAACGCACGAGCGCACTGCGCCCGTGTCCACCAAGGCGTCTGCTTCGACGGTTCGGACCCGCTCCGGCGGCAACCTGCCTTCGGTAGCGGCGGCGGTGTCCGCCACATTGCTCAACTTCACCTTGACCCGAACCTCGCCCATGTACGGCGTTGGGTTCTCTCTGAGCTTCATGGCCGGAATGTAACTCCGGCCACGAGGCCGCACAAGGCTAGCGTCCCTTCGGCAACGCACGGGTACCGGCGTAAACCGCGTTCTTGCCGAGCAACTGCTCGATGCGCAGGAGCTGGTTGTATTTAGCCAGGCGATCGCTTCGGCTGAGCGACCCGGTCTTGATCTGCCCGCAGTTCGTCGCCACCGCGATGTCCGCGATCGTCGCATCCTCGGTCTCGCCGGAGCGATGGCTGAGCACGGCGGTGTAGCCATTGAACTGCGCCAGCTCGACCGCGTCGAGCGTCTCGGTGAGCGAGCCGATCTGGTTCACCTTCACGAGAATCGAGTTGGCCGTGCCGGTTTCGATGCCCTTCTGGAGGAACTTCACGTTGGTGACGAAGAGGTCGTCGCCCACGAGCTGGACCTTGTCGCCGAGCTTGTCCGTGAGTTTCTTCCAGGTGGCCCAATCGCTCTCGCCGCAGCCGTCCTCGATGCTCACGATCGGGTAGTTGGCCACGAGCTTGACATAGAGGGCCACCATCTCGTCTCCGGTGATCTTCTGGCCGGTGCTTTTCTTGAACGTGTAGGTGCTGTCGCCCGAATAGAACTCCGAGGCGGCGGGGTCGAGGGCGATGAAGATCTGCTTGCCCGCCTTGTAGCCGGCGTTCTTGATCGCGAGCAGGATGGCGTCCAGCGCGGCCTCGATGCCGTCGAGCTTTGGCGCGAAGCCGCCCTCATCGCCGACGGCGGTGCTCAGACCTTTCGCCTTCAGCACGCCTTTGAGCGCGTGGAAGGTTTCCGTGATGGCGCGCAGGCCCTCGCTGAAGGTCGGCAAACCGAGCGGCATGATCATGAACTCCTGGAAGTCGATCGGGGCGTCGGAGTGCGCGCCGCCGTTGATGACGTTGGCCATCGGGACGGGCAGGATCTTGGCGTTCGGCCCACCGAGGTACTTGAACAGCGGCTGGCCGAGGACCTCGGCCGCGGCCTTCGCATTGGCGAGCGACACGGCGAGGATGGCGTTGGCGCCGAGCTTGGCTTTCGTCTCGGTGCCGTCGAGCTTGAGCATGGTCCGATCGACGGTAAGCTGGTCGAGTGCGTCGAGGCCCTTCAGGGCGGGCGAGATCATGTCGGTGACATTCTTGACGGCCTTGCTGACGCCTTTGCCGAGGTAGCGTTTCTTGTCGCCGTCGCGGAGCTCGAGGGCTTCGTGTTCGCCGGTGCTGGCGCCGGAGGGAACGGCGGCGCGCCCGACGGCGCCGCCGGCCAAAATGACGTCAACTTCAACGGTGGGATTGCCGCGCGAGTCGAGGACTTCGCGGGCCTTGATTTCATGGATGGTGCTCATAGTCATCGCGTTGAGAAACAAACGTGGGGCGCATGATAGAAGCGACCCCCGGTGAGTCAAGCGGCAAGCCGATTCAGCGCACCAGCCACCACGCGAGGATGCGGTGGCCGGCGAAAACCCACAGCGTTGCCGCCAGGGCGATGTAGGGCCCGTAAGGCAGGCGGCTGGACCATTCGCGCCGCCGCAGCAGGATCAGAGTGACGCCCACCGTGGCGCCGATCATCGCGCTGAGCATCAGGCTGAACAGCACCGCCTCCCAGCCGAGGAACGCCCCGATCGCCGCCATGAACTTCACGTCGCCCAAACCCATCGCCTCGCGTGGCACCACAATCTCGTCCGTCACGACCTCCAAGTGCTGGACCTCCTCCGGCTTGAACTGGTCTTCGCCGATCCGCAGTTCGGTGGGCGAGAGGCGCACCGGCACTTTCGCGTAGCCGCGGTCAGTCATCTCCACCGTCCGGGCGTGGAGCACCACAGCGTCGGACTTGCGGTAGAACAGTTCCTCGTAAGGGATTTCCTTGTCCGGCAGTTTGACGGTTGTTTCGGTGAAGAACACCTTCGTGTGCGGGGGCAGCTCGAACTTCTGCCGGCCATAGAGCAGCTTGCCCAGCCGCAAAATGCCATACACCAGGCCGGCGCCGACCACAATGCCTAGCGCGGACCGCTCCAGTGCGACCGTGGCCGACGGCGTTTGGTGGAGTGCGGAAACGAGGAACGGGCGTTGCTGGAGCGCGGGGACAAGGAACGAGCAGACAAAGCCGGCCCCGATCCCACCCAGCGTGATTTCGTCGGGGATGATGAAGTGCTCGAAGTCGATGAACGTGGCGACGATGAATCCGGCGAGCAGGAGGCAATAAATCAGCGCCAGCAGGGCCGACTTCAGCGCGCCGGGATCGAACGGATGCCGGATCACGCCGAAGGCCAGCCAGCAGCCGAGGAAGGCCAGGCCGGTGAGCAGCTCGACCAGGAAATAGCGGGGCGAGATGGGCGCGCCGCAGTTCCGGCACCGGCCGCGCAGATACAGCCAGGTCACCAAGGGGAGGTTGAGGAACCAGGGGATGGTGTAGCGGCAATGGGGGCAATGCGACGGCGGCGAGACGACACTTTGCCCCAACGGCATCCGGTGAATGCAGACGTTCAGGAAGCTGCCCACAATGCAGCCGAACGCAAAAAACACCGCCGCCCAGAACTCGAACGGCACCGGTTGCCACGCACGCGAATCAAAGATGGCGTCAAGCCCCATACACGTTTTGCCGCAAGACGCGGCGCATCAGTTCCACGGGCGCCGGGCGCCCCGACCAGAGCTCCAACGCTTGCGTGCCTTGGTAGAGCAACATGCCCAAGCCGTTCGCCACCCGGCATCCCGCGCCCCGCGCGGCTTCCAGCAGCCGCGTCTGCGCCGGACGATAGATCATGTCATAGACGGCGTACACGCGGTCCCAGGAAAGGCGGTTCAATTCGAGCGGCAACGGATCGGTCCGTTTCAGTCCCAGCGAAGTCGCATTTAGCACCAGGTCCACGGAAGGCGAGGTGGGATAGCCAATCTCGACCTTGACCTTCGGGTAACGGCTGGAGATGTCTGCGGCGAGGGCCTCCGCTTTCTCGCGGGTCCGGTTGATGAGGAAAAGTTCCGCCACCCGCTCGGCCGCCAGTTTGAGGGCCGCGACGCGACCGGCCCCGCCGGCCCCGAGCAGGACCACCCGGCTGCCGAGCGGTTCAAACCGCAGGTCCTCACGCAACGCCTGCAGAAGGCCGCTGGCATCGGTGTTGAAGCCAACGGCTCGGACCTCGTCCGGCACGTCGTCGCCAAACGCCGGGATCGGGCGCCACTCGCCGCCGGTCGTGCGCGCCTCGAAGCGGAGGGTGTTGACGGCGCCCCAGGTGCGGGCCGACTCGTCCAGCACGTCCACGAGATCCACGGCCGGCAGCTTGTGCGGCACCGTGAGATTGAGCCCGACGAACCGCAGGGCTTTCGCGCCCTCGATGGCCGGCTTGAGCTGGTCCGGCGGCACGTCGAACGCCAGGTACCGCCAGTCCAGGCCCAGCGCCGCGATCCCCGCGTTCTGCATCGCCGGAGAGGCCGAATGCTGGACCGGATGACCCAAGACCGCACAGCAGCGCGTCGAGGCGGAAACTGGCAGGGCCGTGATGTCGGTCACGGAGCGGTTATAGGCGATGCCCCCGCAACTTCAAAGCGCAAATCCGCCGGGACCCCGTCCAAAGCCCGGGCGAAAGACGCCCCGATGAAAGATCCTCCTCGTTCTCGTCTTCGTCCTCGATCTCGAAGCGCCCCGCACAATCGAGGACGAGAGCGAGAACGACGACGAGGACGAGCCGAGACCGCGGGTTTCTAACCCGGCTCCTCAGAGCCCGCTCGCCACCGCCGTTTCTATTTGTGACAACAGGCGGCGTGACCGGAGGCAAGGTCGGGACTGAGATACGGAATGCCCAGAGCCATGCCGCGCAGGATCAGCAGGACCCCCACCAGGAAAATGGAAACCGGAACGAGCCCGCGCAGCTTCAGACGCAGCGTCGCGGGCACCAGTTTCCCTGACAGGCTGACCGCCAGCATCATCGGCACCGTGCCGACGCCGAAGATCGCCATGTAGGCTACGCCGGACGACACGTGACCGGTGGCGATCGCGCCGGCGCAAGCCACATACACCAGCCCGCACGGGAGCAGACCGTTGAGCAGGCCCAACACGCCGAGCGAGACGAGGGATCGCTGCCGCAGCAGGACGGCCATGCGCGACTTGAGCGGGTTCACGAGCCGCGCCACGGGAATCCACTGGGTCAAGCCGCGGGACGCCGCCAGCCCGGCCAGGAGCGCCAACCCAAGGGCGAGGGAAACCCAGCGCTGAACACCGGCCAACAGCATTCCCTGCCCGATCAGGCCAAATACTGCGCCGAGCAGACTGTAGGTGAGGATTCGTCCCGCGTTGTAGGCCAGCCGCCCGGCCAGAAAGCCGGCGGCCGAACTGCCGGCGGGTGGCAGCGCCAGCGTCAACGGACCGCACATGCCCGCGCAGTGCAGACTGCCGGCGAACCCCAGGAGAAATGCGGTCCCGAGTTCCATCGTCAACGGAGCGTAGCGCCGGCCCCCGCGGCCGCAAGATTTGTCAGGCTTTGCTCCAGAAGGTAATCCCGGCCGTCCACCGTCCAGGCCACGCGCACTTTCCACAAGCCAGGCCGCAGATCGGGAACGTCGAGGGTCTGAACGCCGCCCGGGTCCAAAGTCAGCGGCAGCTCGCGATCAAGGCCCGCTTCGGAAGGACGGTGGAGCTGCACGTGGCCGGTCGCCGCACGCCGGGCGTGTTCGGCCGGCAGCACCACCGTGATGCGCTGCTGCGTGACGTTGAAGGCGATCGACGCGGCGGGGCCGAGCTCCCGCGCGCGGGTGGCGCTGTCCATCTGGCGCTGGTGACGCAACTCCTGCTCGTAGTAATCGGGCCGGGTCAACTCGTGCCTGTTTGCCAGGGCCAGCAGGATCAGCCCGGCCGTGACCGGAATGAATATCGCGAAGGCGACCACGATGCCGGCCGGCCAGAAACTGCGGCTGGAGGGACCGGGAGTCATTTTACCGGGTGTCGTCGCGCGGGCCGATGAACGCCGTCTTCAGCGTCCGGAGCCGGCGTCCCTCGGAATACACGCCCACGACCAGCGGCGTCTTGCCGCCCGTCATGGTTTGGCGGCCCAGCTCAATCAGCACGGAGGTCTCCGCCTGTTTCTCGGGTGGCACCACGAGCGCCTGCCCCATCACGCGCACTTCACCGGGGACGTTCTCCAGTCTCAACTCGACCGGCATCGTGCGGTGGGTCTTGTTCACCACCCGGATCGTGTAGAGGTTGCTGAAATGGCCGTCGGGCATCTGCTGAAAGAGCGCCCCCTGGGCGCGCAGCAGCGTGGCCTGCACGTCCGAGCGCGTGAAGACCAGGAACGCCAGCAGCCCGCCCAAGGCGACCAGGAGCACGGTGTAGCCCACCAGCCGCGGTGTGAGCTTCAGGCGTTCCCCGCGCTCGATGCCGGCCAACGACGCGTACCGGATCAGCCCGCGCGGCCGGCCGATCTTCGCCATCACGCGGTCGCAGGCGTCGATGCACGCCGTGCAGTGCACGCATTCCATCTGGGTGCCGTTGCGGATGTCGATGCCCGTCGGGCAGACGACCACGCATTCCCGGCAATGCACGCAGTCGCCGAACCCGGCCGCCCGCCGCACCTCCGGGCTTTGCGCGCGCTGGAGCCGGCCGCGCCGCTCGCCACGCCGGTAGTCGTAAGCTACGACGATGCTGTGCTCGTCGAGCAATGTGGACTGGAACCGGCCATAGGGGCAGATGAACGTGCAGGCCTGTTCGCGGAACCGGGCGAAGATCGCGTAGAACACCAGGGTGAACAGCAGCATGAAGGACAGCCCGGTGAGGTGGTTCTGGGGATTGTCGGTGACGATCCGGAACAGCGCCTCGGTCCCGATGAGGTAGGCGAGCAGCGTGTTGCCGATGAGGAACGACAGGCCAAGGAAGATCGCGTGCTTGACCGCCTTCTTAGCGAGCTTGCCGGTGGTCCAGGGGGCCTTCGACAGAGCGCGCTGCGCCGGGGCGTCGCCTTCGAGGAGATACTCGATCCTCCGGAAGACCATCTCCATGAGCACGGTTTGCGGACACGCCCCCCCGCACCACAATCGTCCGAAGGCGGCCGTGAACACGATGATCCCGGTGATGAACACCAGCACCGCGACGGCGAACAGGATCATGTCCTGCGGCCAGAAGACCTGGCCGAGCACGACGAACCGGCGCTCCACGATACTCAGCAGGAGCAGCGGGTTACCGTGGATGCGGATCAGCGGCCCGGCGAACAGGATCGTGAGCAACAGCCAGCTCAGCCCGGTGCGGGCGCGATAGAACGGGCCGCGCGGCCGGCGGGGATACAACCACACGCGCCGCCCCTCCTGGTCCGCGGTGGACAAATGATCGCGGAAATCCTGCCAGTCCACCGCCTGCATCGCCGCAGGCGAAGCCGGCGGGCGCTCGTCATTCTGGGTCGTGCTCAAGGGGAGACACGGAGGGAACAGCGAAGACGCGACGACGCGAAGGCTATGAACGTCGGCTCAGGCTGTCCTTGGGAGCCGCCCATCACGCCCGCAAAGCCGAGGACTGCCGAGCGGACACCATCCTGGGCCGCGCGACCGGCGCGGGTGTCGCGAATCCCACTGTCAGCCAAGCGCAACACGCGGCTCACTGATGGCAGGACGGTGTTTGCTCGGCAAGCCTGTTTCCCCTGGGGCTGCCGCCGCGAGCTGAGTGAACACGACTCCAAAGCCGGAACCCTGCACCTCCAAGGGCCAGGAGCAACGCCAAAGCCAGCGCCAGCGTCCCGCACCAGAAGAGGAGGGCCAAGAACGCAAACCAGGGCTCCTCCGTTTCAGACACAAGGGTACAGATTGCGGCCACACTCGCGGCTACCGCGGCGGCCCCGGCGGCGACGAGGGTCCAGACCCCGCGGCGGACGTTCACGGGTTGTCCCTCAGCGCTTGCTGGTGGATCTCGAGGGCCGATCTGCCGAAGCACACCAGGCGGACCTCGGTCACCTGCGGGTCGGTTTCGAGAAACCGGCGGACTTCCGATACGGCAATGCGGGCCGCGCGCTCCATCGGAAAACCGTAGGCTCCCGTGCTGATGGACGGGAAGGCAACGGTGCGGATGCCATGCTCGCGGACCAGCGCGAGGCAGCTCCGATAACAACTCGCCAGCAATTCGTCCTCGCCATGGTGACCGTCCCGCCAGACCGGTCCGACGGTGTGAATGACCCACTTCGCCGGGAGGCGGTAACCCCGCGTGATTTTCGCGTGGCCAGTGGCGCAGCCCCCCAACGTGCGGCATTCGGCCAGAAGATCCGGCCCGGCCGCGCGGTGGATCGCGCCGTCCACGCCCCCGCCGCCCAGGAGTGTCATGTTGGCGGCATTGACGATCGCCTCGGCGGCTTGCTGGGTGATGTCACCTTCGACGACGCGGAGCCGCGGGGGGACTTGTGCTTTGTTCATACGTCGAAACCCTACCGTATGGCCCCCGGCGTTTCAGTCTCAAAACACGACCCGTCCTTGGCGCCTGAATCCTTGGCGAATGCCGGACGTCCTCTGCTGAATTCGTTGGGTGTCCACCCTTTAGGGTGCCATTTCAGGCTGAAGCCTGGACACCGAGCAACGCAGTCTCCGCGCCCATCGCCAAGGATTCGGGCTTGGCGTTGTACAGGCCGCGTGGTCTGCGTGGCTGTGCCTTCAAACACCCAGTTGCCGGCCAGCTCGAACCGTGGTTGACTGTGCCAAACCTCATCCCAGTGCTGCCGTCATGAAACGATTGCCGATTCTCCCCATGGGCCCCGTGACCGGCAGAAACGCCTTCGGAGGCGGTCTCCGGCTCACCGCCTTCACCCTGATCGAACTGCTGGTGGTGATCGCCATCATTGCGATCCTGGCCGGGCTGCTCCTGCCGACGCTGGCCAAGGCCAAGGCCAAAGGCCAGGGCATCCTGTGCATGAGCAACAACCGTCAGATGATGCTGGCCTGGCGGCTCTACGCGGAGGAAGCCAACGACCGGATTGTGGGTGCGGCCAACTGGACTCCGCCCGGCGCGTCCCGCGGCCCGTCCACGCCGCCGTTTTTCGGCGACGCCCAGCCCAACTGGACCGGCGGGAGCGGATTGAGCCTGGGCAGTCCGCGGAGCGAAGACAACTGGAACCACGAGCGCTTCACCAAGGTCAGCCCGCTCTGGCCCTATTGCGGCAACTCGGTGGGCATCTGGAAATGCCCGGCCGACAAATCGACCGGCATCAATAACCTGGGCCAGCGCGTCCCGCGCATTCGCAGCCTGTCCATGAACAATTGGGTGGGCGGTCCGGGCTGGGATGAGTCGGGCACCTGGCGCCCCCAAAGCGCCTCCGGCTGGCTCGTCTATCTCAAGACCTCCGACCTGCTCGAACCGGGCCCGGCCCAGACCTTCGTGTTTCTGGACGAGCGCGAAGACAGCATCAATGACGGGTACTTCGTCGTGGACATGATGGGCTACCCGAACCAGCCCAACTCCTGGCGGATCGTGGATTACCCGGCGAGCTACCACAACGCGGCCGCCGGATTCTCCTTCGCCGACGGCCATGCCGAGATCAAGAAATGGCGCGACGCGCGCACCTATCCCAAGCTCAATCCCCAGCAGGATCTCGATCTGGTCAGCAACCGCGTCATGCGAGGCCGAAACAACCCGGACGTGAACTGGATGCAGGAACGCAGCACGCGTCGCTGAGCCTGGCCCGGCTGCTCTTTCCCGCTCTGCCCGGACGAGGGCTTCATCGCGGGTACGGCTGGAAGTGCCGGTCAGCACGTGTGCATCGGGAATGCGTACCGAAGTGCGCCCGACTCGGGGGCAGCGAGCCCCGTTGCGCAAGACGCTTCGATTCTTTACCCTGTCGAGGTCTGCATGGCCGAGTCCAACCGAACCTCCGGTAAGAACCCGCTCCGCGAGATCGTTCAGCCCTTCATCGACGTTGTCCGGGCGCCGCGGGCGCTCTGAGGGGTGAACTTCGGCTATCTCGTCGAAGGCATGATCTACTTTGGCGTGCTGGGCTATCTCGCGATGTACTTCAACCAGTACGTCGGCCTGTCGGACCGTGCGGCCGGTGTGATGGTGGGGGTGCTGACGTGGGGCATCACGCTTTCGATGTTCTTTTTGGGAGGTGTTGCGGACAAGCGCGGTGTTCGCTTCGCGCTGATCACCTCCTTCCTGTTCCTCCTCGTCGGTCGCATCCTGCTGGCAGCCGGACCCTCAGCGGGGCTCCCCGCGACCGGCCTTTGGTCGGCCGTTCATCTGGTGGCGATGGCGGGGATCCTGTTGGTTGTTCTCGGCTATGGCTTGTACCAGCCGGCCGCTTACACCGCGGTTCGGCAGTTTACGACCCCGGTGACCGCGGCCATGGGCTACGCCATGCTGTACGCCCTGATGAACCTTGGCGGGTGGCTGCCGTCGTTCTTCGCGCCCATCCGGAAGCGGATCGGCATTGCGGGTGCGATCTGGGTCTATGTCGGATTGACGGTCATCGCGCTCGTGGCCACCTGGTGGATTCTGTCACGACGCACGGTCGAGGAGGCGACCGCCCGAGCCCGGGCCGAGTCTGGGAAGGCCGACGCGCCGAAGGCGGCCGAAGCCCGACCGACGCAGACGCCCTCGACCGGCGGTTGGCTGGGTTCGATCCTTCGGTGGCTGAAGAACCATCCGATGGCGGACCCCAAGTTCTCGTTCTTCATCTTCGCGTTGATCCCGGTGCAGACCCTCTTTGCGCACAATTGGCTGACCCTCCCGATGTACGTCGAGCGTGCCTACCGCGGCACCTGGACCGGCGACAACTTCGAGGTCGCCGTAAACTTCAATCCCCTCCTGATCTTCATCCTGGTCCCCGTCGTCACCGCGCTGAGTCAGCGGGCGAAGGTCTACCACATGATGATCGCCGGCACGGCCGTGATGGCCGCACCGACGTTCCTGCTCGCGATCGGCCCTTCGTTCTGGACGCTGTTTGGTTTCCTGATCCTGATGACGGTGGGCGAGGCGATGTGGCAGCCGCGGTTCCTGCAATACGCTGCCGAGATCGCGCCGGAGGGACGGACTGGCGCCTACATGGGCGTCGCTCAGTTCCCCTGGTTCCTCACCAAGATGATCACGAGCCTTTACTCGGGCTGGTTCCTCGAACACTACTGCCCGGCGCAGGGAACGCTCCGGACCGAGAGAATGTGGTTCATCTACGGCGTCATCGCGATGGTTTCGACCGTGCTCCTCGTCCTCGCCCGGAACTGGCTCGGCAAAGACTTCAAAACCAAGGCGGACTGAAGGTTCGTGGGAGGCCTCCACGCAAACGAATTGGCGCGCTTTAAGACCATGAACCGAGCCTTCCCGTTTGGTGTCCACGCTTTAGCGTGCTCGAGTATCCGGACACCCTAAAGGGTGGACACCGAACGAGATGGTTCATGGGAAGCGGTCAGCTTGACCCGCCGCACCGCGCCTTCTATCGTCGTTCCCATGATGTGCCATCCCGCCCCACAGCCTCGCGGACCGCAGTTCAGACTCGCGGAAACCTCGCCGCTCGCTCGACGCGCCGCCGTCATCGTCATCGGCTTGCTCCTCTTGGCCACGACCTCGCTGGCCATCGCCCAAACCCGCGCGCGCACCGAGCTGTCCTTTCCGGACCTGCCCGGCTACGTCACGCTCAAGTGCGATTTCCATGCGCACACCGTGTTCTCCGACGGCAATGTCTGGCCCACGGTGCGGGTGGAGGAGGCTTGGCGGCAGGGATTGGACGCCATCGCCATCACCGACCATCTGGAGTATCTGCCCCACGGCAAGGACATCCTGACCAACTACAATCGCTCCTATGAGATCGCGCGCGCCCACGCGGAGCCCCTTGGCCTGATTTGCGTTCGCGGGGCCGAGATCACCCGGGGCGAGCCGCCCGGCCACTGGAACGCCGTGTTCCTCAAAGACGCCGCCCCCTTGGAGACCACCAATTACCTGGACGCCCTGAAAGCGGCGATCGACCAGGGCGCGTTCATCTTCTGGAATCATCCCGGCTGGAAACAGACGGATGGGAAGTCGGTCTGGTACGCCGAGCAGGAGGAAGTGTTCCAAAAAGGATGGCTCCACGGCCTCGAGATCGTCAATGGTTTGGACTATGACCCGATTGTCCACCAGTGGTGCCTCGACCGGGAGCTCACCCTGCTGGGGGACTCGGACATGCACGATCCCGTCGGCCTCGACTACGGCGACCTTCCTGGGAACCGGCGGCCGGTCACGCTCGTCTTCGCCACGGAGCGAAGCAAGGCGGCGATCAAGGAGGCCCTGGTGGCCCGACGGACGGCGGTTTATTGCACGAACGCCGTGTTCGGCAGCGAGACTTTCCTCAAACCGTTGTTCGAGGAGTCGGTCGAGATCGTGAATCCTGACCTCCGCATCAAGGGCAAAGGGCGCGTGCTGGTGCAGATTCGCAACCGATCCATGGTCAGCTACGAACTCGCCCGGGTGAGCAAGGTGCCGGAAGTCACCGTGCCCGGCACGGTGTGGTTGCACGCCGGCAAGGTTTCGCTGCTGGACGTGCAGGCGAACTCGGACAAGCTCTCCGGGGAGAAGGTCCTCGCGCTTCCCTTCCGTGTCAGGAATCTCAAGACGTCTCCCAAGGAAAGCCTCAAGGTCGAATTGACCCTCACCGTGACCTTCAAACCCGCGGAGGATTGAGCTGTCATGAAATCCGTTGCCAATTCCGGGGGGACGTGAAATCCTCACGTTCAAGATTGCCCCGTTAAATCGTGTCGCGTAACGAAAGGCCCCTTATGATGACTTCTTCCCTCACCTCCCGCTGCGCGGGCTGCCCGCTGAATCGCCGCAGTTTTCTCCTCCAGGGAAGCGCCGCCGCCGCGGGCGCACTCGGGGTCCTCGCCGCCCCCCGTTGGCTTCAGGCCGCCGAGCCGGCCGGCAAAACGCGCATCCGGATCCTCTATGCGCTCCATGCCGCCGAGCAGCCCGGCCCGGACTGGCCGAACAAGGGCTTCGACTTCAAGCCGGTCATGGAGCGGATCAACTCGACGCTGACACGCCAATGCGCCGGCTTCGAGTTCGTCCCCTCGTTGGCGACCGGCGAAGAGCAGGCCAAGAAGATCCTGGAAGAAGACAAGGCCGCCGGCGGCATCGACGGCTACCTCGTCTACCAGATGAACGCCTGGAACCGCGTGGTCCAGACGATGGCCACGTCCGGCAAACCGGTCCTGTACGCCGATTTCCAGTTCGGCGGCAGCGGCGGATTCCTCGTCTATAACGCCGCCTTCCTGCGCAGCAAGGCGCCGAACGTCGGCTTCGTCGCTTCCTCCGACATCAAGGACCTGGTCGCGGCCGTGAACTGCTTCCGGGTCGTCAAGCAAGGCGGCTCGGTTTCGGACTTCGTCGCGGCGACCACCCAGGCGCGGCTGAAGAGCACGCCAAAGCCTGGCAGGCTGGCCGGCAAGAAGGACGACCTCAAGTGCCTGTCGGCGGACGAGTGCCTGCGGCGGTTGAAGGAATCCAAGATTCTCGCCGTGCGCGATCAGACTGCGGGAACCGAGCCGTCCATCGCCGGCATCACGATCGAGCGCATCCCTTTCGCCGAACTGAACGAGGCGTGGGCGAGCGCCGACAAGGACGAATCCCGCGCCGCCGCCGACCGCTGGCAGAAGACGGCCCAGAAGGTCGAGGGAGTGAGCCGCGAGACGCTGGAAACCTCGGCGGCGATGTATATCGGGATGAAGAACCTCCTGAAGAAGCACGGCGCCAGCGGCATCACCGTCAACTGCCTCGGCGGGTTCTATGGCAATCACATCCACGCCTATCCATGCCTCGGCTTCTATCAATTGAACAACGAAGCCCTGGTGGGCGGGTGCGAGTGCGACGTCCGCTCCGCCGCCACCATGCTCATCGGCACGACCCTGACCCAGGGGCGGCCGGGCTACATCTCGGATCCGGTGATCGACACCGCGAAGCGGCAGATCATCTACGCCCACTGCGTCGCGTCGAACAAGGCGTTTGGCCCGCAGGGCAGGACCAACCCATTCCAAATCCTGACTCACTCCGAGGACCGCCAGGGCGCATCCGTGCGGTCGGTCCTGCCGGAAGGCTATCTGACCACCACGGTCGAGTTCGACCAGGGGCGGAAGGAAGTCCTCTTCCATCGCGCCAAGGCAGTGGGAAATGATCCGGACGATCGCGCCTGCCGGACGAAGCTTTGCGCCGAGCCGGTGGGCGACCTCGAGAAGCTCTTCGCCGAGTGGGACCAGTGGGGCTGGCACCGCGTCACGTTCTACGGCGACCTCAAAGAACCCATGTTTGCCCTGGCCAACGCGCTGGGCTGGAAGGTGGTTGAGGAAGCCTAGTCCGTCGCAACCGGCAAACGCCGAACGCCACGAGACCTCACCGGCTCGATACGAACCTCGCCTGACCTATGCCCGTACGCCTGGGCTTCGACAACGAGCGGTACCTGGCCCAACAGACCGCGGCGATCCTGGAGCGGGTGAAAGACGGCACCAGCCGGCTTTACCTGGAGTTCGGCGGCAAACTCCTCTTCGACTATCACGCCTCCCGCGTCCTCCCGGGCTTCCACCCGAACGTCAAGATGCAGCTCCTCCAGAAACTCAAGGACGAGTCGGAGGTTGTGCTGTGCATCTTCGCCGGCGACATCGAGAAGAAGAAGATGCGCGCCGATTTCGGCATCACTTACGACACCGATGCGCTGAAGACCATCGACGAACTGGGCGAATGGGGCGTGACGGTGCGGGCCGTCGTGATCACCCGGTTCGACAACCAACCGGCGGCGGTGTCGTTCAAGAACCGGCTCGAACGCCGCGGCATCCGCGTCTATACCCATCGGGCCACCAAAGGCTATCCGACCGACGTCGAGACCATCGTCAGCGAGGAGGGCTACGGCGCCAATCCCTACATCGAGACCGAGCGGCCGATCGTGGTGGTGACCGGTCCGGGGCCGGGCAGCGGCAAGCTGGCCACGTGCCTCGCCCAGCTCTATCACGAGCACCAGCGCGGCCGCCACGCGCGCTACGCGAAGTTCGAGACGTTCCCCATCTGGAACCTCCCCTTGCCCCATCAGATCAACGTTGCCTACGAAGCGGCCACCGCCGAGTTGAAGGACGTCAACCAGATTGACCACTTCCACCTCGAGGCCTACGGCCAGTTGGCGGTGAACTACAACCGCGACATCGAGGCGTTCCCGCTGGTGCGCCGCATCCTCGAGCGCATCACCGGCCAGCCGTCCATCTACAAATCCCCCACCGACATGGGCGTCAACCGCGCCGGCTTCGGCATCGTGGACGACGCGGCCTGCCGCGCGGCGGCCGGGCAGGAGATCATTCGCCGGTATTTCAACTACGCCTGCGAATACGCGATGGGCCTGGTGGACAAGGAAACGGTGCACCGCGTCGAGTTGTTGATGAAGGGCCTCGGCCTGACGGTGAACGACCGGGTGGTGGTGCGGCCGGCCCACGAGGCCGCGCGCCAGGCGGAGTCCGTCGGCAAAGGGAGCAATGGCGTCTTCTGCGGCGCCGCGCTCGAGCTCTCGGACGGCCGGATCGTCACCGGCAAGAACTCACCCTTGATGCACGCCGCCGCGAGCCTCGTGCTCAACACCGTCAAGAAGCTGGCGAACCTCCCGGACAACATTCACCTCCTGCCGCCGATCGTCACCAACTCGCTCAGCCACTTCAAAAAGGACGTGCTCAAGGGAAAGACCATGAGCCTCGACCTCGAGGAAACGCTCATTGCCTTGAGCATCAGCGCCATGATGAACCCGGCGGCGGAAACGGCCATCGAGAAGCTCAAGGAACTGAACGGTTGCGACGTCCACCTGACGCACCTGCCCACCCCGGGCGACGCCGCCGGCCTCCGCAAACTCGGTGTCAACACCACCAGCGACCCCGAATTTGCCACCAAGCACCTGTTCGTGGATTGACGGGGAGAAGGGCGGCAACCGCAGAGAACACAGAGCACGCAGAGACACCCGGGTTCACGGTTCGGTGTCGCTTCCGTGTGTTCAGTGTGTTCCGTGGTTCAGCTCGGTCCTGACAGCTCACGGCAGTTCCTCGACCGTGATGTCCTTGTAGGACACCTCGGCCTTAGCGCCGCCATGGATCTGCAGCCCGATCCGCCCGTGCTGCGGGATGGTTTCGTCCGGCTCGGTGTAGTCGATCAACGGCACGCCGTTGAGCCAGGTGCGGATGCGCCTGCCTTCGCAGCGAATCCAGTACTCGTTCCAGTCGCCCGGCTTGAGGGCGTTCTTGACCTGGGCCGGATCGGGAGGCATGAGCACCTTGTTGCGTCGCGACTCGTCATACAGCGCGCCGTACCAGCCCTCGCCGATGTCGGCCTGGTAGCCGCGCATCTCGTTCGGCGGGTCCTTGAGCCGCTCGCTGCGGAACTGCACGCCGGCGTTGATGAACCCTTCCGTGCCGACCAGCTTGAACTTCAACCGTAGGACGAAGTTGGTGTAACTCCGCTTCGTGGCCAGGAATTCGTTCCGCGGCACCTGCATCTGGAGCGAACCCCCGACGAACGTGCCGTTCTCGATCCGCCACGTCTTGTTCGTGTCCCCGTCCCAACCGGCGAACGTCTTGCCGTCGAAGATGGGGACGCCTTTGTATGGCTCGGCGGCGGACAACGCGAGGAAGGACAAGCTGATGGCGAGGGCGGTGAGCAGCGATTTCATAATGGGCATCTCGGATTGACGGGAAGAACCTCTACCGCCCGCCCCTGAGCCTGTCGAGTCGAGAGTAAGCCGCAGTTCGGCTCGGCTATCTGCGATCGGCTATGGGCCATCGACGACAGGATCCCCGTCCCGCGTTCTGAATCTCGCGTCTCCCTGTTCCGCGTTCCGGATTCCGCGTTCCCCGGCCCCCGTTTCCGCTTTGACTCGGCGTGTCCTGCGCCATACGGTCGCTCCACGCCCAGGCGATCGGGAAGGATTCCCAGTTTGTCGGCCAATCGTTGCTTAACTAGACTTAGAAGCAGGTGGGTTATGAAACTACAGCACATCATCGAGGCAGAGAATACTTGTCCCCGCGGTCAGAACCGATCGGCAACGCGACTTTACCTAGTTTTCATCCTGTCTGCCTGCCTTCCATTGATCGGAACCCCCGTCCGGGCTGTGGAGACCGGTGAGTTTCTTGAGCCATTTCTGGCACACTCGGTTTTGATTCTGATGTACCGGGACAAAACATGGAGGCTGCTGGCACGGGCTTTTACTTTTCGACGACACAGAGGGTCTTCTTAGTGACTGCCAAGCACGTGCTTTTTGGCAAGGATCCAGCCTCAACGAACTTGGTCGCGCGCGAAGGTATCTTGATTTCGTATGGAACAGGCAAGGATAGTGAACTCAGGGCGACGAACGTCGTCGCGCTCGACGAGTTGTGGAAGCGAGGCATGATTCGCGTTAGCACGACACATGACGTAGCTGTGGTTGCCCTGGGTGAGCGCGATCCAGCTTCGAGTGCAGTTCGGCTTGGAAGCGGCGTGGAGGCCAAGACGCCGAACCTCGGTCTGATTGGATTCTCGATTGAGCACGCTGTGCGATTCGACGAGATCAGAGCAGGAAGCGAAGCTTACATTGTTGGGTTTCCGAGAAGTCTGGGGCAGTCGAGACTTTCGCCCTCTGCGATCGACCCAGACAGACCTCTTTTTCGTCGCGGCATTATCGCTGGCAAGAATCCGAAGAAAAGGGACCTGGTTGTGGATGCGGCGATTTACCAAGGGAATAGCGGCGGGCCGTTGATTGTGAAGCTGTCCCCGTCTCTGGGAACCGAGATCCTGAGAATTGCGGGTGTTGTCACCAAGTTCGTGGGTTTCGAGCGCGTCCTGACTGACAACCGTGACCAAGGTCTCGTCGTCGAGGTCGTGAATTCTGGCTACGCAATCGCGGTCCCGATGGACCCGGTATTGGACCTCTTGTGGTGATTGAGCATAGCAGCCGCTCGATGAAGACGACCAGAATGCCAAACCAGACGCTGGAAACGAACCGCCGCCCCGCTGGGCAGTCGGACGGTTCGTGGAATTTCTTGGGCGACCGTTGCAGTGGGAGCGCGTCCCCGGCGGCCGTTGCTGGACGTTATGCCAGCTAGCGCCACATGAAATCGCGGAGGCTCATCTGGGCCGTTCGGATCGCCTATACGGCGCTCCTTGTTGGTCTTGCAGCGATCGTCCTCTTTGGGCGACGAACGGCCCGCCGGGAACCGGTGGTGGCACGCGCCATGGTCGCTGAGTCATCGATCAAGCCGGATCTCGAGATCGCAACGAACACTGTGCTGGCCGATGTGCTGGCGAGTGTTTCAGACACGGTCAAGCGGTTGGAGATGCCGCTGGCCACACCGTTGGACCCCGGCAAGGTGAAGTCCTTCCAGACTGGGCCTGTGCTCGCCGCTGTCCCGTCGAGTTTGCGAAGCATCCTGAAATACGAGGGTGGCTATGAGTTCGGCCACCAGGACAGTATCGTATACGAGCTGAGAACGCCGGATTCCTACAAGGGGCCGTCGGGACCGAGAAAGCTGCCGCAGGCGCACTACAGTCCCAACACCTGTCTCGCCACGTTCAAATGGGCACTTTCGCGGCTGGGTCACAGGAATCTCGCTGTGCTGGATGACGATCCCTGGATCTGGGGCCCTCTGGATTGGAGCGAAAGTTGCCCGCCGCGTTGGATTCTGGAATGGCCGGACCGAAAGGGAGCCACCCGAGATGGTATGGTCGCAACCGTCGAGGTCGATGCCGACACTTTAGCCATCAAGCATTACTGGCTCTCCGTGGTACATTTCGGCCGTGAACCCTGGCCGACGACGCTCACGCACTCTTGTCCTTCGTCGGCAAGCCGTCCACGCGCGCGCTCGGCGCCAGATTGGCCAGAACTGGGCGTTCAAGACATGGACCACGCCTATGCAGTTGCTCTGATCCAGGCGGTTGTGCCGGAGGCCAGAGACTTTTGTCGCCGAATAGGACCGCCATTTCCTGCGCAGCTCACGGAAGATGACTTGGTCCTGCCCGAATCGAAAGCGAGCGTACAGAGCGGACGGGTGTGGCTCTCGCTGAGACTGAGGTCCGGATTCACCGTTCATTACCACCAAGGCCATGTCTGCCGGGCCGAGGCACCGGACATGTCTGATGGTGACCATGCACCGGAGCAGGACGGCCTGTTTCGACAGTCCCAGGAGTACCGCGGCCCAGTCCGAGTCGGTGCGGATGAGGCTGTAGCCATGGTACTGGACGTGGCATTGCGCCGCCTGGGGCTGCCGGAGAAACCACTGTGGCTGGATACCGTGCCGGTGTTTCAGCGCACGGTGAACGCGGACAGCACAAACGGGCTGCGACGCTATATCATGTGGTGGAAGCGGCCGGAGACGAAGGAGGACTGGGATAAGCGCATGCGGCTCGGATTGCACCCAGACACCTCGGTTTGGGGAGAGGTGGATGCAGTCAGCGGGGAACTGAAGGAATTCAGCGTTCATTGCACGGCTCTGGAGCGACCCGATCCTGAGGTTCAGGTGCCTTTGCGCAGTCCCGCGACCGCGGAAGCCAGCAGGGAGTGACGCTCATGACACCAGGAGTCCACCCAACCTCCGCGCGCTTCCCCGCTCATCCGCGGGTGGTGAGTTCGGCGCGCCGCTCACGCGCCACTCCCCCCTGTCGGCATCTCGATATTGAGTGAGCCGGGGCAGGCCGGTTCAGGGCCTCGCTTGCCGACGCAAAGCGGGGCTGCCCGTTGATTTATGAGAATCCTGGCCATTGAGAAAGACGGCCCCGCGGCGGGCGGCGGCGACATGAAGCGCTTCCTGCAGGAGGAGGCCCGCTGTGTCTGGGAGCTCTACCAGAACGACAAGATCCGGGAGATCTGGTTCACGGTGTCGGATCGGCGAGCCGTGCTCGTGCTGGAATGCGCCTCGCCCGAGGAAGCCGGCGCTTTGCTGGCGACCTTGCCGCTCGTGCGGGAGCAGTTCATTTCCTTCGAGGTCGTGGCGTTGAAGCCGTATGACGGCTTCGAGCGGCTGTTCCACTTGCCGGAAGAATAGGGCCACGCGTGCTCCCGGGAATGGTGGCCAGCGGGTTCGCACGATCAAACGGGAGCTCTCTCAGAAGCTGGCCTCCGCGTTCCGATCTCTCTTTGAGGGGAACTTCATTCCAGTTGGACACGCCAGGGTGATCGGGCGTATTGTTCCGCGGCGATATGCGAATTGAGGTTGATCGAGAAGAGGACGGCCGGTGGCTGACCGAGATCCCCGAGCTTCCAGGCGTGATGGCCTACGGCAACACCCGGGAGGAGGCGGTCGCGAAAGTCAAGGCCCTGGCATTGCGCGTCATGGCCGATCGCCTGGAGCAGGGTGAGGCGATACCCGAACTCGCGGAGGTTTTCCTGGTCGCGGCATGAGCCAATGGGGCGCACGGAAGGCGCGACAGGTTTTGGCTGCCCTGCTGCAGATCGGTTGGCAGATCAAGCGGCAGTCCGGAGGATCCCACCGAGTACTCTGCCGACCTGGATGGCCGGATCATGTTTTCGCGTTTCACGACGGCGAGGAGGTCGGCCCCCGCATGCTGGCCAGGATTGCTCGGCACACGGGATTGCGACCGGAGGACCTCTGACCGGAGCGATGGCGGAACAATGGCCAGCTTTGGGCGTAGCGGCGCAGCTTGTTGGCCTATGAGAGTCCTACAGTCGCCGCATGCCCAGCCCAGCGGGAACGATTCCCAGTGTGTCGGCCAATCGCTGCCTGACGAGGAAGTCTCTCCCGGTAAATGAATAGTCCAGTGAGGAATCTATGATCATCGCTCAGATCGCCAACCAGACAGCACACACCGTCACCCAGACCGGGATCGGACTCGGTTCGGCGCTCGCCGTGGTATGTTCATGGCAGCGCAATCGTTCGATCCTGTGGGCGATCCTTGCGGGTGTCCTCTCGTGGATCTATGTGATTTACTTTGCCCTGACGCGAACACCCGAGGAAACGAAGTGAGGAACCTGGATACAGGGTAGTACGGCTGGGCGCTGCCGCAGAACACAAGCGAAGGGAGCCGGCTCCGAGTTCCGTCCGCGAGGAAACCGTCTGCGAGTTTCTATTGCCGGGCGCTCGGCGCTACCGCTTCCAGCGCATCAACCGGAGTGCGTTGCCAATGACAATCAGGTCGGACACGCCCATCGCCAGCGCACAGACCACGGGGCTGAGGAACCCGAGCGCCGCCAGCGGGATGGCTGCCGCGTTGTAGAAGAACGCCCAGAAGAGATTCTGCCGGATCGTCCGCAAGGTCGCCTGCGCCAGCCCCAGCGCTTCCGGGATCGCCTGGATGTCGGACTTGAGCAGGATGAGGTCGGCGGCTTCCTTGGCCACGTCGCTGGCCCGGCTGACGGCGATGCCGAGGTCCGCCTGTTCGAGCGCCGGCGCGTCGTTCAGGCCGTCGCCCGCGAACGCCACGCGCTCCCCGCGCTGTTGGAGCTGGCGGATCATCTCCGCCTTCTGCTCGGGCCGGACCTCGGCGAACACGTTGGCCTCGGCGATGCCGGCGGATTGCGCGATGGCCAGGGCGGTGCGGCGCTGATCGCCGGTGATCAGGCAGACGGACTTGCCCTGGGCGGCCAACTGGCGCACCACGTCCGCCGCGTGCGGCTTGAGTTCGTCGCGCAGCGCGGCCACGCCGAGCAGGCGCTGGTCCTGCGCCAGGCCCAGCACGGTCGCGCCTTTCGCGGACCATGCTTCGGCAAACGCTGTGGCGGGCGTTCGGTCCACTCCGCACTCGCCGAGCCAGCGCAACGAACCCAGGCGGAACACAGCTCCCGGCGCACCGGCCAGCTTCGCCTCGATGCCACAGCCGCGCAACTCGCGCCAATCCTCGACGCCATCCGTGGCGTGCATTGGGACCATGGACGGTAGCCGCCGACGTGAGTCGGCGCTGAGCTCTTCTCCCTCTGTCAAAGAATGCGCGGACTCACGTCCGCGGCTACCCACAGGTCCATGGGAGGGGCCGGATTCCGCAGCGTCGCTCTCATCAGTCAAGGCCCGGCTCACCGGATGGTTCGACGGGCGGGCCAACCGCGCCGCGATCGGTCGAGCCGAACCTGCCGACCCGGATTCCGCCGGGAACTCTTCGAAGGCCGCCACACTCAGCCGGCCCTGCGTCAACGTGCCGGTCTTGTCGAAGACGATCGTGGTGAGGGTTCCTGATTTCTCGAGCGCCTCCCCGTCGCGGATCAGGATGCCGCGGCGCGCGGCGGCATTGGTGCCGGCCATGATCGCCGCGGGCGTCGCCAGTCCCATCGCGCACGGGCAGGCGACGATCAGCACGGCGGCGGCATGGATGAACGCGGCGGCCAACGCCGTCTCCGGGAAGTGAACGTGCCAGAGGAACGCCGCCAGGGATTCGCTGAGCCGCAAGGCGCTGTCGTGGGCGAACCCCCACCAGAGTCCCGTGAGCAGGGCGAGGCCGACGACGATGGGCACGAACACGCTGCTGACGCGGTCCGCAAGCCTTTGGATGCTCGCGCGGCTGGCTTGCGCGCGCTGCACGACGGCGATGATGTGGGCCAAGGCCGTGGCTTCACCCGTGGCGGTGACGCGCATCATCAGCCGGCCGTCCTGGTTTACCGTGCCGGCGCAGAGCGGCGCACCGGCGGACTTCTCGACCGGCAACGATTCGCCGGTCAGCATCGACTCATCCACGGCGGAACGACCTTCCAGCACTTCTCCATCGGTTGGCACGTGGTCGCCCGGCCGGAGAACGACGCGGTCGTTCACCTGGAGTTCGGCCACCGGCACGTCGGTTTCGGCGCCGGTGGTGTCCAGGCGGCGGGCGGTGGGCGGCGTGAG
>Ga0315274_10002348_pt1 | contig 28640 bp, 24 predicted proteins | sample YL17G02_20_MG_FD_203700 | JGI IMG/M metagenome (GOLD analysis project Ga0315274, IMG submission 203700) | Sediment microbial communities from Yellowstone Lake, YNP, Wyoming, USA - YL17G02_20 | ecosystem: Environmental > Aquatic > Freshwater > Lake > Sediment | place: USA: Wyoming | collected...
CGATCTCCTCGCTCTTGAGCCGGCCGACCAGGCCGGCCAGGATCCCGATCGCCAGGAACAGCCCGGCGATCTCGGTCATGTACCATTTGTAACGGAGGATGCCGAAGACAAGCAGGACCATCCCGGCCAGGAAAAGCCCGAGGACCCGTTTGTGGACGGGCTTGACCTCGACGACATCCCCGGCGGGACCGTTCGCCATGAGCTTCTTCTTCCTCTCCAGGTCTTCTTCGTAGACGGGGCTGATTTTGGGATCCTTGTGGACCCGCGAGGCGTAGCGCATTACGAAGACGACGACGATGGCCGTGCCGATCGCCCAGACTATCAACCGGTAGCCGAGCCCCGAGTAGAGAGGAAGCCCGACGATCCCCTGGGCGATCCCGACCGTGAACGGGTTGAAGAAGGCGCCCGCGAACCCGGCCGCTGCCCCCAGGAAGGGGATGGCGACCCCGACCAGCGAATCGTAGCCGAGGGACAGGGCCAGCGGGACGAAGACCAGGATGAAGGGCATGGTCTCCTCGCACATCCCGAAGACGGCTCCGCCCAACGAAAAAACGATCATGGTCACCGGGATCAGGAAAGCCCGCAGCGCGCGGCTTCGGCCGAACTTGAAGGCCAGGGCGCTGATGAAGGCCGAGACCGCGCCCGTCTTCTGGATGACGGCGAAGGCGCCTCCGACGATGAAGACGACGATGATGATGGCCGCGGCGTCCATGAACCCCTTGGCCGGGGAGACAAAGAGCGCGCCCAGCCCCTGGGGTCGGCCCTCCACGTAACGGAAGGTGCCGGCCACCGGCATGACCCGCCCGTCCTTCTGGATCCGCTGGTATTCCCCGCTGGGTATGATCCAGGTCGCGATGACGGTCAGGACGACCATGATATAGATGAGGACCAGGGTGTGGGGAAGCTTGACCTTGGGAAGCTTCATCGGGCCACCGCCTTGCGCGTCTTGAGGTCGAACATGTCGCCGGGGAGAAGGACGTGGAGAACGAGGTCATTGACCCCGATCCCGCGTCCCGGCTCGAGCCGGACCCGGGCCCCGCGAGCGTCCATGACGATGATATTTTTCTCGCCGACGACTTCCAACAGCCCGCCGGGGTGGATGACAGCGGCCGTCGACTCGTCGATCCCGATCCCGAGGAGAGTGGGATGCTCGGCCACGACGCTGATGAGACGGTTGTGGCGTTTCCGGGTCGCGAAGTGCTGATCGATGACGGCCTCCCGGATGAACCCCAGCCCAGGGACGGTCACGATGTTTCCGGGCTCGATCGTCTCGAACTCGCGCCCTTCCTCAACCTTCCTCTTCTCGTCGCCCGTGATCATGACTTCACTCATGATGGCAGCGCCGGCGCTCGTCCCCCCGACGACGGCGCCTTTCTCGTAGAGCTCGAGGAGTTTCCTGTGGAAGGCCGTCCCGTACAGGGCGTCGGTCACTCGGGACTGGATTCCGCCCGTGAAATAGATCCCGCTCGCGCCGTCGAGGACCTTGAGGCTCTCCGGCCGGTCGGCCTCGTCCCGGCTCAAGAGAAGGGACTCGGCCTCGAGGCCCAAGCCCTTGAGCTCGGCGGCCATCTCGGGCCCAGACACCTTGGGCTCGGCGCCGGCATTGGGGAGGACGATGACCTTACCGGCCCCGGAGGCGCGGACGAGCGCGGCGAACCGCAGCATCATGCTCTCCGGCCGGTCGCCGCCGCCGATGATGAAAAGCGTCCCCTGGGTCTCCGGCCGGGCGGGAAGGGCAAAGGCAAGGCCGATGAGCGCGCAAAATAACAAGCGCTTGGTCATCTCGGTGTCCTCCTTGGGGCGGCGTCAATAAATCGAGACATCGGTATGGACAAGCGTTGATTATAAACGGTCCCCGCCCGTTTCTCAACTTCCCGTCCGCCCCTAACCCCGCGGATAGCCTCCCGCGGCTTGCATTCCGAATCCGTTTGATTATAATAGGTGTCTCGTAGAAACAATCATGAAATTTCTTCTACCCAAAGAGCCCGCCTTTGGGGAGAACTTCAAGGAGATGTCGGTCTGCCTGTCCGAGATCACGGACCTCTTCAAGGAGTTCGTCGTCGATTTTAAAGATTTCGAGGACTACTGGCATAAGGCCAAGGACATCGAGCACCGGGCCGACGCCATCACCCACCGCGTCGTTAACCTCCTCAACCAGAGTTTCATCACGCCCTTCGACCGGGAGGACATCTACCAGCTCATCTCCGACTTCGACGACATCATCGACCTGATCGAGAACACCTTCCACAATATCTACCTCTACGAGGTTCCCGACAAGAAGCCCTTCATAGACGAATTCGCGGTCCTGGTCGACAAGGCGACCCGGGCCCTGGGCGCCCTGATCGAGGAAACCTTCAAGCACCAGAAGTACACCGACTCGATCTGGAGGCTGATCTGCGAGATCCACGACCTCGAGGACGAGGGCGACGTCGTCTACCACCGGGAGCTCCGCCGGCTGTTCAAGGAGGAGAAGGACCCGATCGCCGTCATCAAATGGAAGGACATTCTGGGGACGCTCGAGCGGATCATGGACGTCTGCCAGAAGACGAGCAACACGATCGAGGCCATCGTCGTCAAGGGCGGTTAGGGGATGGCGAGCTGGGGCTTCGGCTTGATCGTCTTCCTGATCGGCTTGGCCCTCCTCTTCGACTATACGAACGGCCTCCACGACGCCGCCAATTCGGTGGCCACGATCGTCTCGACCCGCGTCCTCAGCCCCAAGCGGGCCGTCATCTGGGCCGCCTTCTTCAATTTCGTCGCCTTCCTCATTTTCGGGACGGCCGTCGCCACGACGATCGGCAAGGGCCTGATCGACATCAAGGTCGTCGATCCCCTGGTCATCTTCGGCGGCCTGATCGGGGCCATCTCCTGGAACATCCTGACCTGGTATCTCGGCTTGCCGTCGAGCTCTTCCCATAGCCTGATGGGAGGATATCTCGGCGCCGCCGTCGCCAAGGCCGGTCCCGGGGTCGTCATCGTCAGCGGCTGGACCCTGCCCCTCATCTTCATCGTCCTGGCTCCCCTGCTGGGGCTGGTCCTGGGGAATTTCATGATGATCGCCACGACTTGGCTCGTACACAAAAAACCCCTGGCTTTTGTCAACCTCTGGTCCCGAAGGATGCAGTTCGTCTCGGCCGCCCTCTACAGCCTGGGACACGGCGGGAACGACGCCCAGAAGACCATGGGGATCATCGCCACCCTTCTCTATTCGTCCGGGCACATGAAGACGTTCCACATCCCGCTCTGGATCGTGCTGTCCGCCCACACGGCCATAGCCTTGGGAACGTTGACGGGGGGCTGGCGCATCGTCAAAACCATGGGCCAGAAGATCGTCAAGCTCAAGCCGATCGACGGATTCTGCGCCGAGACGGCAAGCGCCATGAGCATCTACCTGGCCACCCACCTGGGCGTGCCCGTCTCGACGACCCACGTCATCACTGGGGCGGTGACGGGCGTCGGCGCGGCCAAGAACGCCGCCTCGGTCAAGTGGCAGGTCACGATCAAGATCGTCTGGGCTTGGATCCTGACCATCCCGGCGGCGGCCTTGTGCGCCGCCCTTTATTACAAGGTCATCCGGCTTTTCTTTTAATTGTCCCTGAGAGCGGACGGCCCCTTGGAAGGGGCGGGAAGCGCCAATGCTTCGCTCGACTTCCCTTTCCTAGCCTGGCCCGGCTTTACGATTCTTTCTACCGAGGAGGCTTTCGATCCGTCCCTCCATATCCTCGAAATGGGTTCCCTTCCAGAAAACGCGGCCGCAGCCGGGGCAGAGGGCGAACGCCCGGCCCCTCTCCAAGACGAACGGAGCGACCAAGTTCCTGGCTCTCTCCTTGGGGATGGATTTGAGGGGAAGGTTGCAGGCGATGCAGAGGGAGTTTGGCGCGGCCTCGTCCCGGAGCGAAAAGACGTCGAGGACCTGGCGGACCTGGTCCTCCCACTTCTCGCTTTCAATAAGCAGGGTTCGGACCGTCCGGGCCCGGCCGGCCAGTTTGGTGTCCCTGGTCAGGAGGACCCGGCCGTCGCGGCCGGCGATGCGGACGAGCTCGCTATCTTCGATCTTGGAAAAATAGAGGACATCGAAGCCCAGGATGCGCAGCCACTTGCTTAGTTTCCCCAGCATGCAGTCGACGATGAAGGTCACCATCGGATTTCGCCCGGCCCAATAATCATACCCGAAAACAAGACTCCCCGACTATCCGGAAGACGCCGCCGTTAGAGTCCCAGGAACTGGACGGACAGGCCGGACAGGAAGATCATGGCGCCGGCCAGGGCGTGGGCGTAGCGCTCGAGCCGTCCCAGCCGGAGGAAGCTCACCCCCCACGACGAGAGGCCGATGATGACGAGCATGGTCAGGATGGTCGCCAAGCCGAAGGCCGCGGCGACGAGGACGACGCCGGCCGTGCTGTGTTTGGCCGCCGGGTACATGATGAGCGGGATGAGCGGCTCGCAGGGCCCGAAGACGAATATCGTGAACAGGATCCAGGGTGTCAGATTGACTTTTCCGGACTCGCCGTGGACGTGGTAATGGCCGGATTCGTGGCTGTGGACGTGGTCATGCTCGTCCCCGGGACCGTGGAGGTGGCTGTGGCCGTGGGGCTTGTTCCTCCAGGCCCGCCTCATCCCCCACAGAAAATAGGCGAGCCCAAACCCGACCAGGAGCCAGGCGGCCAGCCCGCCCCGGACGGACTCGACCCCCTCCAGCTTGGTCACCGCGATGCCCAGCGCCAATCCCAAAAAGCCGAGCACGATCGAGCTCAGGATGTGGCCCAACCCCGCCAGAAAAGCGACGAACAGCGTCTTGCCCAGGCGCCAGCGCCGGGCCCTCCCGATGACGATGAAGGGAAGGTAGTGGTCCGGCCCGATGACGGTATGGATGAAGCCCAGGGAGGCGGCCGTCGCGGTCAGGATCAAGATGTCGCGTTCCATGATCACCTTAAAAATAAAGTGGTGGACGGTAGGGGATTCGAACCCCCGACCTCAGCGTTGCGAACGCCGCGCTCTCCCAGCTGAGCTAACCGCCCACGCAAGCCAGCCGGTCGGGCCGACAGGCTACCTAATTTACCATGTCGACGGAATATTTTCCAGATCGATCTCGGACGGCGTCAATGGTCGCTTCGCCTGTTATGAAAACCGGTTCTTGCTCGAGGAGGTCATCTTAGTTACAATTTTGTCCACAGGGATAATGGATATAAAGATCTTCGGAAAGAAACCCGCGGAGGGACGCGGCCGTTGCGACGTCGGCAAAGCCCGTCTGGAATACGGCATCGAAAAGATCGCCGGCGGCTTGATGGTCATCGGAACCGTCCGCGGCGGGCCGGGGCGGTTCGAGATCGTCCGGATGCCGGCGCCCCGCGAGTTCCTCCTCAACAACTGGCAGTCGTGGGGCCCGACCCAGAAGGTGAGCCGCGACCAGCGCTTCCCCGAGCTCGAGGCCATCCACCGCGATTACAGCCCCTTTGTCTTTTCCCCGGTACCGGACCTGATGCTGCGCGGCCCGGTCAGCGATTACTTCGCGGCCGGCGAATCCTTTCTGGCCGGCTTCCTGGCTTCGCGCGTCGCGCACCCTTTCTTCGTCGTCGAGGGCGGCGACCTCGTCGGATATCTCGACTATTTCGATTTCCGCGCCGACCAGCCCGTCGCGCTCGAACCGTTAATCCTCCTCGAAGGAACGCCCGTCGAATCCCTTCTCGGCCGTTACGCCGCGCTCGCCCAGGCCGAGAACCGGGTTGTCGTCAATCCCTGGAACCCGGCCGGCTGGTGCAGTTGGTATCATTACTTCGGGAAGCTCGAATGGGCCGACGTCCTCAAAAATCTGGATATCGCCCGGAGCGTTCCCGGCTTCCCCTTCGAGGTCTTCCAGGTCGACGACGGCTACCAGACCGACATCGGCGATTGGCTCGAAGGGAGGGCCGGCTACCCGGGCCTTTCCGGGATGGCCGAGGCCATCCGCTCCCGCGGCTTTCGGGCCGGGATCTGGACGGCCCCCTTCAGCGCGGCCGAGACTTCGCGGCTGTTCAGGAACCACCCGGACTGGATGGTGTCCGAGGGCGGCCGTCCCAAGCCCTGTTATCGCGGCTGGAAAAAAACCATCTACGCCCTCGACACCGGCCGGGCCGATGTCCAAGCCTGGCTCGGCGAGGTTTTTTCCGCGATCAAGGCGGCCGGGTTCGACTACTTCAAGATCGACTTCCTGTTCGCGGCCGCGATGCCGGGCGAGCGGGCCCGCCCCCTGACGCCCATCCAGGCCTACCGGGAAGGCCTCAAGGCCGTCCGCGAAGCCATCGGCCCCTCCTCGTTCCTGCTCGGCTGCGGCGCGCCCCTTCTCCCCTCGGCCGGGCTCGTCGACGGGATGCGCATCGGCGAGGACACGGCGCCGTACTGGAAAACCAAGCCCTCGGCCTTCCAGGGGCCCAACGCCTACTTCGCCCTGAAAAACGCCCTGACGCGATCCTTCATGCATAAAACGCTCTGGCTCAATGACCCGGACTGCCTCCTGCTGCGTTCGAGCCAGATCGAGCTCGCCGAGAACGAACGGACGTGTTACGCCCTGGCCGCGGGCGCGCTGGACAATATGATCCTGGACAGCGACGACCTATCCCTCATAGACAAGGCGGGCCGGGCCGTTCTCGAGCAGGCCTTGAATCTAAGGGGAGGGCGGGCCGTTGTCCGCGGGCTCCTGGGCGACGATTTCTACCTCGTCGAGTCGAGGGGAGGTCCGGCCGGTGCGGTCGACCTGGCCGTGAACCTATCGGACGACCGACGGCTCTACAAGGAGCGGGCCGTCCCGCCCCGGAGCGCCGTCCTCGTCCGCTGATTTCGTTCCAATCCGTTTCTTAGCGGACCATGGAAAATCCCACCGCTTCCTGTCGGGGATCTTGGTGGGATTTTAGACTGGGGCTTTCTGGGGAGGGCCCCCGCCGTCTTGGCTCCCCGGCGGGAACCCCTCCTTTCTCAGATTTCAGTAGATGCCGATAAGACGGCCGCGTCAATCCCCTGTCGCATCCTGTCGTATTTTGTCGCATTGTGTCGGATTGGGCGGGAAAGTCGGATCGGGCCGGCCGCCGAGCCTTGACGGACCCTCCCCTTTTTGACTATAAAGTAATTGTCATGGCCCGGCCCGAAGCCAAGTACGAAGACAAGCTGGCCTCCTGGAAGGAAATCGCGGCTTACCTCGGCTGCGACGAACGGACCTGCCTCCGCTGGGAAAAGAAGCTCGGCCTCCCCGTCCACCGGATGGAGGGCGCCTCGAAATCCCGGGTCTTCGCCTTTCGGGGCGAACTGGACCGTTGGATGAGGGAAAAGATCACCCTGGTCGACGGCCGTTCCCGTTATTCGCGCCAACGGTTCTTTCGTCCCAAGATCCTGTGGATCCTCCTCGCGGCGTCGGGGATAGCCGCGGCCGTATTCGGTGCATTCCTGATCGGATCCCGGGCCGGTTCGACTCCCTCGGGCTTTCGCATCGAAGATTCAACTTTTATCGCCGTGAATAAAAAAGGTAGGGCGCTCTGGAGCTATAACACGGGCTTGTTCAACCTCAGGGACGAGGCGTTTTACCGGGGCCGGTTCCAGATCAAGAAACGGGGGACCGGAGAGTCGCCCGAGTTCCCCCAGCTTATCATGAGAGACATCGACAATGACCGAAAGGTCGAAACCTTCTTGAGCCTTAAAACCCAGGATGAGTTCAACGAAGGCCGCCTCCTCTGCTTCAACGACCGCGGCAAGCTGCTCTGGGAGTTTGAGACCGGGAAGGAGCTCCTGTTCGGCGACAGTGTGTACGCCCGGGACTATCGGATCAAGGGATTCGACCTCCATGATTTTGACAGGGACGGACGGCCCGAGATCTTTTTTATCTCCATCCATCGGCCGAATTTCCCCTGCCAGTTCGGCGTCCTGAACCTTCGGGGAGAGCTCGTCTCGGAGTATTGGAACTCCGGCCACATCTCCGACGTCGTCTTCCAGGATATCGATAGAGATTCGCGCGAGGAAATCCTCATGGCCGGGCTGAATAATGAATTCGGGAAAGGCTGTCTGATCGTCTTCGAGCCCGACCGGATCGCAGGAAGCTCTCCCCAGTTAAACCCGGATTACACCTGCCGGGATCTCCCCCCCGGATCGGAGACGTACTACCTTCTCTTGCCCCGGACCGACCTCGACGAGGTCGAATACCCGGTGAACTGCGTCCTATCGATCGATGTCCTTCAGAACCGCCGTTTGAGCCTGATCATGGATCTCAGCCGGATCTTCTTCGAGCTGACCCCCGACCTGGACGTCGTCTACGTCCATACCAGCCATGCCTTCCAGCAGAAACGCGCGGCGGCCCTCCGGGAAGGGAAAGTCCGCGGCCCGGCCGATAAGGCCTATTTCGAAAAGCTGCGGCGTGGGGTCCTCTACTGGAACGGGACGGACTGGGTTTCAACACGGACGCCGAACCTGCACAACTATAAAGAGAACGGGCGCGAGCAGCGACCTTAGATGTCCCTCTCTATTGGACCCTGAAATTCAGGATGAAGGAACCAATAAAGACATCCTTCTCCCAGGGACGGCGAAGCCTGAGATCGAGTTCTCCCGATCCGGGCTGAAGCGTCTTGAAGACAAAGATCTTGGTCCCGCCCCGTCCCACGATCCGGGGATCGGCCGCCTCGGTCTCGAAGCTCTCCGTCTCGATTTGCAGCAGGCTTTCCGGAATCTTGACGACGGCCCAAGTGTATCCCGTGGTCGGGTTTTCGGCCAGCCGGACCTCGAAACTCTCGCCCGCCGTCAGCTCACAGGTCGTTCCGCTGTCTGTTTTGACGAAAGTCTTCATTGACTCCACCCGGTTCCGATTCGCGCCCGGTTCCGCGGGCTGCCGCGAGCAGCTCGAGAGCGCCGCTCCCAGGATCAAGACAAGAAGAACGCGCTCTTTCATCTTGAAGGCCTCATTTCGGCTCGATCGACGTCCATTCGCCAAGCGCGCATTCCTCGGGCCTTAGTCCAGGACGACTTCGCGCCGGCCGGATACGACATCGCCAATGACCCAGGCCGGACAGCGGAGGCCGCTGAAGAAGCGGACGGCGTCCCGCGCCAGGCGCCTGTCGAGAACGACGATCATGCCTATTCCCATGTTGAACGTTCGGAACATTTCTCGTTCCCGGATCGAACCGCGGACCTGGATCGTCCGGAACGGCTCCGGGACGGGCCAGCTGCCCCGCCGGATACGAACGCCGCGGCCCCCGGGCAGGACCCGGGGTATGTTGTCGAAGAATCCGCCGCCCGTGATGTGGGCCATGGCCTTGATCGGGAACGTCCTGAGCGCCTTAAGGAGGACCGGCGTATAGATGCGCGTCGGCTTGAGAAGACAGCGCCCCCATTCGCCCCGAAGCTCCCGGTCGCTGAAGGCCTTCCGGGCCAGGCTGAAACCGTTGCTGTGGAGGCCGCTCGAGGCAAGGCCGACGACGACGTCGCCCGCCCGGACCCGGCGTCCGTCGACGATCCTGTCCTCGTCGACGATCCCGACGCAAAACCCGGCCAGGTCCCACTGCTCCGGAGCGTAAAGCCCCGGCAGCTCGGCCGTCTCGCCCCCGATCAGGGCGCAGCCGGCCTGCCGGCAGCCCTTGACGATCCCCCTCATGACCTCGGTCAGAAGGCGGGTCCGAACCCGGCCGCAGGCGATATAATCCAGGAAGAAGAGCGGTTCGGCGCCGGTGACGACGACGTCATCCACGTTCATGGCGACGAGGTCGATCCCGACCGTGTCGTACTTGCGGAGGAGGTCGGCCAGCATGAGCTTGGTTCCGACGCCGTCCGTGGAGGAGACCAGGACCGGTTTCCGCATCCCCTTGAGGCGGGGCCGGACGAGCCCGCTGAAGCCTCCGATTCCGGACAGGACCTCGGGCCTCATGGTCGAACGGACCAGGGGCTTGATCTTCCGGATGAAGAGGTCGGCCTCGTCGATGTTGACGCCGGCTTTCCGGTAGGTCAGGGCGGCCATCACTCTCTCCTCGTCCCTGGTTTTCCTCCTTATACCACCCCCCGGAACCCAAGTCAAACGCGCTCGGCAATGTGTGTTCAAGGGATGGAGACGTAGGCGCCTGAAGCAACCATTGAGGGTCGAAGGGAAGGTCTCCGCCGTCGCTCCCTTCGGGTTTTTCACGCTGTTCCCTCACCATTCTTCTCGGCGCCTGCGGAACTCCGCACCCCTACTTTTTCTCTGCATGAGTGAGAATCGGCATCATCAGTTTAAGGACATTATTTTAGAGCGTGCTCAGACATCCTCGGCGCCCTCAAAGCCGGGCCCCCTCAAAGCATGGTTCGGGAAAGCTAAACCCTCAAGGTCGCTCCGGTCGGCGACTTCCCTTCGAACTCTGAAGGATGGGCCAGGAACGGCGAATAAAAATGGGGTGCGTTGAGAAAGCCTTGGGGGTCTTGGATCAAAGCTGAAAAGATCGATATCTTCCCTGTAACCTTGCGCTATAATTCGAGTATATCCCCCTGAAAGGACGAGATTCACCGGTTACCGCCCATGGCTCCCCACGACGACAGCCTGATCATGACCGACGTCCGGGAGGGCGAGGTCGAGAAGCTGGCCATCCTGTTCGAGCGGCACCATCTCCCCCTCTACAATTTCTTCCTCCGCCTGACCGGGAACGGGGCCGCCAGCGAGGACCTCGTCCAGGATGTCTTCGTCCGCATCCTCAAGTACAGGTCCACCTACCAGGCCCAGAGCCCCTTCGCCGTCTGGATGTACCAGATCGCCCGGAACGCGCACATCGATTTCCTCCGGAAGCGCCGAGACAAGGACACCGTCCCGCTCGATGACCAATGGGCCGAGGCCGCAGGCCATGAGCCTCAACCCGGGGAGGCCCTGGAAACTCAGAGGGACCGGGCCCTGATCAGGAAGGCCCTCGATTCGCTCCCCGAGAACAAGCGGGAGATCCTTTTCCTGAGCCGATTCCAAAACCTTAAGTATCGGGACATCGCCAAGCTCCAGGGCTGCAGCGAGGGCGCCGTCAAGACCATCGTCCACCGCGCGCTCAAGGATCTGGGCCGGGCCTACGCCGCCCTCCAGGAAGGAGTAACGTCATGAATTGCCGTAATATCCAGGAACGCCTTGTCGATTACCTGACCGGCGACGACGATCCCGTCGCCCGGAATGAGATCCAGGAGCATGTCGGCTCATGCGCCGCCTGCCGCGAGGAGCTTGAGACCATGACCCTGGCCTGGACCAAGCTGGGCGTCCTCCCCGAGCAGAAACCTGGGCCGGCCCTGAGAACCCGGTTCTATACGATGCTCGAAACCTACAAAGGACGCATGGACGAAGAGGCCGCCGGGACGGAACGCCGCGGCCGCGTCCGGCTGGCCGATCGATTCGCAGCTTGGTGGCCCAAGACTCCGGCCCCGCAGATGGCCCTTTCGGCCCTGCTCCTGGCGGCCGGGGTCATGGCCGGGATCCTATTGAAGCCCGGCCCGGGGCGCTCCGTTGCGATCGCCCGGCTCGAGGCCGAGGTCCGGGACATGAGACAGCAGGTGTCGCTCTCGCTCCTGGACCGGGCCTCGCCCAGCGACCGGCTCAGCGGCCTGAGCGCCGCCTCCCAGGTCCGCGACCCGAATCCCCGTACCCTCGAGGCCCTGTTCAAGGCGCTCGACGAGGATTCGAACACGAACGTCCGGCTTGCGGCCGTGGACGCGCTCTATCTGTTCCGGGACGACGCCCGCGTCCGGGAAGGATTGGTCGGTTCCCTGACCCGACAGACGTCGCCCCTGGTCCAGGTCGCCCTCATCAACCTTCTCGCCGACATCAAGGAGACCCGGGCCGCCGAGGCCCTCAAGAGCCTCATCGCCGACCGCGAGCTCAGGCCCGAAGTCCGGCAGAAGGCGGAGTGGGGACTCCGAAAGCTCATCTGAGGAGACAACGGCCATGAAAAAATTTCCCGCATTTTTTATCGCCGCCTTGCTGGCGGCCTCGTCCCTTGCTGCCTTAGCGGATTGGAACGCCCAAGAGACAGAAGAGATCCGTAAAACCCTTCACTTCCAAGACGCCTCCAAACCCGGCGAGGTCGTCGTGGACAACGTCTGGGGCTCGATCGCCGTCGAGGGCGCGGATATCCGCGAGGTCGAGGTCTTCGCCCGCAAGACGATCCGGGCCCGAAACCAAGACCGGCTGGCCAGGGCCAAGAATGAAGTCAAGCTGGAAATCAGCGAGAGCACCGCGGCCGTCGAAATCTATGTCAACGGACCCTTCCGCTGCAACGACCATGGGGGGAAAGGCATCCGCTTTAACCACGATCCGGGATACGAGGTTCAATACGACTTCGAGCTTAAGGTCCCCCGGACGGCGAGCATCGTCCTTAAGACCGTGATGGAGGGAGACGTCCGGGTTCGGAACGTCGAAGGCGGCTTCGAAGTCCATAACGTCAACGGCCGGATCGACCTCGAAGGGATGGGGGGCGCCGGGGACGCCAAAACCGTCAACGGCGGCATCTATCTTCACACAGCGAAATAAATCCTTTAGGAGGATAATATGAAAACATACGCGCGAATCGTGATCGGAACGATCCTGATCCTGGCGGCCGGTTGGCCGGCCCTCGCCCAGGAGCGGGCGCCCGAGCGGGCCGTCGTCCCGCTCAGCAACCCGGCCAAGCCCGCCCTGGTCGAGGTCGAGACCATGAGGGGCGGGATTACTATCAAGGGCTACGAAGGGAAAGAGGTCATCGTCGAAGCCCGGACCCGGGAGAAGCTGATCGCCCGGAGCACAGAGGGGACCACTCCCGCGCCGGCCTTGGCTCCCATTCCCCCCGATACGCCCGAACCTCCCGTTATGCGGGGTGGCCGGTTCAGGGACGGGGACAGGGAGAGGGACAAGGACAAGCAGGCCAAAGCGGCCGGGATGAAGCTCATCCCGCTCGCGAGCTCGGGCCTCAGCATCGAGGAAGAGAACAATGTCGTCACCATCAGCACCGAGTCCTGGAAGCGGGCCGTCGACCTCGTCATCCAGGTCCCCTTCTCGTCCTCGCTCAATCTCCACGCTCAAAACGACGGCGATATCAGAGTCGAGAACGTCAGCGGCGAGATTGAAGTCGAAAACCTCAACGGCCCTGAAACCCTGGTCAACGTCTCGGGGACGGTCGTGGCCAGCACCATGAACGGGGATGTCACCGTCAGCTTCGCCAAGATCGCGGCCGACAAGCCGATGTCCTTCAGCACCATGAACGGCGACATCGACATCACCTTCCCGGCCGACGTCAAAGCCACGGTCAGGATGAAATCCGAGCGGGGCGAGGTCTACAGCGATTTCGACATGAACCTCAAGCAGGACGTCGCCAAGAAGGAAGAACCCCGCCGCGAAGGCGGCAAGTACCAAATCAGCTTCGACCGTTCGGTGGTGGGCGCCATCAACGGCGGCGGTCCTGAGATCCAGTTCAGCACGTTTAACGGCGACATCTACATCCGGAAAAAGAAATAGCTTTCGCCGTCGAGGCAGTCGCGAACGGGGGCGGCTTTCGGGCCGCCCCCTAATTTTATCCGCGGGCCGGAGGGCCTTCCGCGCGACCGACTTGCCGGACGCGGAAAAGACAACTATAATTCGGAGCGGAGCCGGCATGAAAAAAACGTACGGAAGCCAAAGCATGACGGATCGGCTGCGCCGGGTCATCCTCAAGCGGCCGGCCCAGGCTTTCCGGGACGAGAGGACGATCGGGCGCGAGTGGCGCGGCCTCAACTACAGCGCCCCGCCCGACCTCGGGCGCGCCGAATCCGAGTTCGAGACGTTCGTCTCGATCCTCAGGGATCAAGGAAGCGAGGTCCTTTTCCTGCCCGAGGACGATCGGGCCGGCCTGGATTCCATCTATGTCCACGACCCGGCCCTGATCACGGACGCCGGCGCCGTCATCTTCCAGACGGGCAAGATCGTCCGGCGAGGGGAGGGTCCCGCGATGGCCGACGTATTGATCCGCTGGGGCGTTCCCATCCTGGCCCGGATTGACGGCCCGGCCACGGCCGAGGGCGGGGACATGGTCTGGCTTGACCGTAAAACGCTCGTCGTCGGCCGGGGGTTCAGGACGAACGGGCATGGTGTCGAAGCCCTGCGCTCCGTTCTCCGTCCCCTCGGGGTCACGGTCCTGGACTATCATCTTCCCTACTGGAACGGGCCGGGCGACGTCCTCCACCTCATGTCCTTCATGAGTCTTCTGGACGAGGACCTGGTCGTCGTTTATCGCAAGCTCCTGCCCGCTCCCCTCTTCGAGCTCCTGGAGGAACGGCGGATTCGCCTCGTGGACATCCCCGAAGACGAGTTTCCGACCCAGGCCTGCAACATCCTCGCCCTCGCGCCGCGCCGTGTCGTCATGCTCGAAGGGAATCCCGTGACCAGGACGATGCTGGAAGCGGAAGGTTGCGAGGTTTTTACCTTCAGGGGGGACGAAATCGCCTTCAAGGGAAGCGGCGGGCCGACCTGCCTGACCCGACCGCTTTTGCGGGAACAGGGTCAAACCTGCACTTTGTCACAAAGTAACAAAGTGCAGGTTTGACCCCGATTTTCGGGGAAATCGGGGAGGGACTGCGATGCGATACATCAGAAAAGCGGCTTTCGCCATGGGGCTAAGCGTCATGATCGGACCGGCCAGTCTTTCGCCGGCTGCCGCACGGGCCGAATCCCGGCATGCGATACCCCCCGCGAGCGCAGTCGATATCGGCCTGGAAGCCAAGGTGGATGCCTACCTCCAGCCCTTCCTCGATGCTCGGGGATTCAGCGGGGCCGTCCTGCTGTCGCGGCAGGGCCGAATCGTCCTCGCCAAAGGCTATGGGATGGCGAATGAGGAGATTGGGGTCCCCAACACGATCAAAACCAAGTTTCAGATCGCTTCCGTTTCCAAATCTTTCACCGCAGCGGCCGTGCTCCTGCTCGAGGAGCGCGGACGGCTCGCTCTCAAAGACCCGGTCGCGAGATTCATCCCGGACTTCGCGGCCGGGGATCGAATCACCATCCATCATCTCCTGGCTCACACCTCGGGCATCCCCGACGTCAACGGTTTTTCCGATTATGACAGGCAGTCGCGGTTCCCCCAAACACTCGAAACGATCGTTTCCTGGTTCAAGAATCGACCCCTCGCATTTGCTCCGGGCGATAGGTACCAATACAGCAATTCCAACTACAACCTGCTGGCGTTGATCATCGAGAAAGCTTCGGGACGGAGCTACGGCGCGTTCTTGAAGGAGAATATCTTCGACCCCCTCGGGATGCGGGACACCGGCCACCCGGCCTCGGCGGCCGCTCTTCTGCCGGGACGGGCATCGGGCTATGTTCCGACGGGAGCGGCCGACGTCGAAAACGCTCCTTATCTGGACTGGACCGTCAAGACCGGGAACGGCTCCCTGTATTCGACGGTCGAGGACCTCTACCGTTGGGACCGGGCGCTGCGGACGGAAACGATCCTGAGCCGGGCTTCGTTGGAAAAAGCCTTTTCTGAGCAAACGGCCGGCGTCGGATACGGCTGGTTCATCGGGCGGCATCTCGGCCGCCGCGTCGTCACCATCAACGGCCGGAGTCCGGGTTTCGCGTCCTATTTGGACCGCTTCCTGGACGATGACGCCTCCCTCATCATCCTCAGCAATAATTACGCGCCCGTCCCTCATCTCATCGCCAAGGACCTGGGCGCCATCCTGTTCGGCGAGCGCTACGAGCAACCCGGGGATCTGAAACCCGTCCGACTCCCGCCCGAGGGATTGGATCGTCTGTCCGGACGCTACAAGTTCGGAACGGATTTTTATCGCCCGGGGGCCGAAGTCCTCGTCGAGAGGGAAGGAGACCATCTCGTCCTGGCCTGGACCGCGACATACCGGAGCCCGCTCCTGGCTTTGTCGCCGACCGAATTTCTGGACAGGTCCTTCTGGGCGAGAATCTCCTTCGATCTGGACACCGGGGGAAGTCCCTCGGGATTCCGATGGCGAGATGCCTCCGAGTACCGGGCGGAAAAAAGATAACCCCGGTTTTTCACACTAATTAGGGCTTGAAGATTTCGCTGCGGAGGGTCGCTTTTTTTATCCGCTTCTCGACCGGAAAGACGCCGATCCCGACCTCGGTCGGCACTTTGATCGTCCCCGGGCCGCTGAGCTCGATGAAGGGATCGATGAGGTCTTCTTTATAGTAGCGGCGGCTCGCCGAGAGGTCGTGGGGAAGCTTGAAGTTGGGGAGGGCGGCGATATGCAGATTGTGAGCCCGGCCCACGCCGGACTCGAGCATGCCACCGCACCAGACGGGAACGCCCTTCTCTTGGCAGTGGTCGTGGATGCGGCGCGCCTCGACGAATCCGCCGACCCGGCCGACCTTGATGTTGACGATCCGGCAGCTCCCCATCTCGAGGGCGGCCCGGACCGTGGCCAGGGACAGGACACTCTCGTCCAGGCAGAGCGGCGTCTTCATCTCCTTCTGAAGCTTGGCGTGTTCCCAGAGGTCGTAGGGCGGGAAGGGCTGCTCAACCAGGAGGAGGTTGAAGGCGTCAAGCTCTTTCAAGCGCGGGATATCGGCGGGCGCGTAGGCGCCGTTGGCGTCGACCTGGAGCAGGACGTCGGGGTATTTCGAACGGACGGCCGCGCAGGCCTCGACGTCCCAGCCCGGCTTGATCTTGATCTTGATCCGCCGGTAGCCCTCGGCCAGATAGGCGCCGATCCTCTCCTGGAGCTCGGGGATGGAATCCTCGATCCCGCAGCTGACACCGGCCTCGACCTCGCCCCGGACACCGCCGTAGATTTTCGACAGGGACACGTTCATCCGGCGCGCCTTGAGGTCCCAGAAAGCCAGCTCGAGCCCGGCCTTGGCCATGAGGTTGCCCCGGAAGCGGCGCGCCTCGCGAGCGAAGCCCTCGGGCTCTTCGATCTTCTCGGCGAAAACGAGCGGGACAAGGAAATCTTTCAGGACATGCCAGGCGCCCTCGGTCGTTTCTCCGCTGTAAAGGGGGGCCTGCTCGGCGACGACCTCGCCCCAGCCGCACAGCCCGTCCGCGTAGACCCGGGTCAGGATGAAGGTCCGCTCGTACTCCCGGCCGAAGCTCGTCTCGAAGAAATGGACGTAGGGCAGTTTGCAGAGGGTCAGCTCGATACGTTCGACGGTCATGGACTCATCCTTTCCGGTCTCTGCGGAGAACATAATAGGCGCGGTCGCCGAAGATAAAATCGTCAGCGACCCAGCCCCGTTTGAAATAGCTTGTCAGGACCTTGCGGAGGGCCGACTGCCAGGCCGCGATCAGGTCCGGCCGCGGCTTGAGCGCCTTAATGTCGCCCGGAACTTCGGCCAGCAGGACACGATCCCCCAACCTCAGCCTCGGTAGGCCCGGCGGCGGAAAGGGATCGCCGCTCTCGACGGCCCGCTCCAGCGCTTTGGGCAGATCTCCCGCTTCGTATCGTTCGCGCTTCCTGTCCAGCCCGTTCCTGACCCGTCCGGTCTTGATCGGCCACTCGACAAAGAGCCGGTCGGTCGGGATCTCGGGGGCCAGGCAGAGCGTCGGCGTGAACCCGTAAAAGTTTTCGAGGTAGGTCCGGCTCCGGACGCCCAGGGTGTGCAGATTCAGGTTCGCGTTCCGGGCCTGCATCGGGTCGTAGGTCCAGCTGATGAGGTCCACCCCCTGCTTGAGGGCCTCGCGCCGCTGGGCCCATTTGAGCTTTTTCCCCAGCTCACATCCCTGGAAGGCCGGGAGGACCGCCAGGTGGTGGGAATGCTGACAGAACCGACCGCGATGGAATGCCGGAAAGGAATAAACATATCCGACCAGGGCGCCGTCGACGAAGGCCCCGAGCAGGATGGCGCCCATCCGGGAGTGGACGCGGAACTGGTGAACGGGGGTCAGGTCGAGGTCCCCGTGCCCCCAAACCGTGCGCTGGATGCCGAGGAGCCCCTCGAGATCGGCCAGGCCGTCGAGTTTTCGGATGCGGACATCAGCCATCCAGCTTGACCTTTTTCCGGCCGGCGATCCGTTCGTAGACGCCGACGATCCGCTCGGCCATGGCTTCGGCCGAAAATTTTTCGTGAACGACCTTATAGCCCTGTTCGCCCAGCGAGGCGGCGAGCTTCCGGTCGTGATAGAGCTTGAGGACGGCCTCGGCCAGGGCGGCCGGACTTCGGGGCGGGACGAGGAGGCCGGTCTCCCTGTGGACGACGACCTCGGGAATGCCTCCCGCCCGGGTCGCCACCACGGGGAGCTTCGCGGCCATGGCGTCCATGATCGAGCTTCCCAGCCCTTCCAGCTGGGAGGACAGGACGAACAGGTCCAGCGAGGCCAGGATGCGCGGGATGTCGTCGCGGAATCCCAGAAAAAAAACGAGGTCCTCGACGCCGATGTCATGGGCCTGCCGGGTCAGCTCCATATCGAGCGAACCCGAGCCGACGACGATGAGCTTGATCCGCGGCGTTTCCTCCTTGATGATCCGGGTCGCATCGATCAGGAAGCGGTGGCCTTTGTGGTCCTCGAGTTGGGCGACGATCCCGACCAGGAAATCGTCGGGGCGGAAGCGGAGCTCCCGACGCAGGAAGCCGTCGTCGGCGGCCTCCCGGAACGGGGCGAAATCGACGCCCGAGGGAACGACTTCGATGAGTTTGGAGGGGACGCCGCCCTTGACCAGAACCCGCTTGACCTCGTCCGAGATGGCGATGACGGCGTCGATATTCGTGACGTACTTCCGCCGGGACTTGATCGGAAAGTCGACGCGGCGGGAGACGATCCGAATCGGGACCTTGGCCAGGGCGGCCGCCGCCTTCCCGACCGAAACGGCGTGGGCGTCATGGAAATGGGCGAGCCGGCAGCGATGCTTTCGCATCGCCCTTCCGATTTTAAAGACGGCCGCGAGATCGAACTCGCTCCTCATCCTGATCGGGAGGACGGGCAGTCCTTCGGCCGACGCTTTTTCATGGAGGGGGCTTCCCGGTTGGCAGACGAGCCGGAACGAGCGGCCTTGGGCCTTGAGGGCCCGGGCCAGGAAAAGGACCTGGCGCTGGCCGCCCCGCCATTCCTTTCCCGCGTCAATCTGGAAAAGGCTCAATCCGCTCTCCTTTTTTCCAGATTTCGCGGAGCTTGGCGTAGCGGGCGAACACGGCGTAGCCGTTGAGGACGGAGATCACCAGGCCGGGAAATCCATCCAGGAATCCGCGCTTGAGGATATAGGACTTGATGAACCGGGCCGGCGGCAGGCACAGGAGGTGGACGGCGCGGCACTTTTTCTTCCGGGCGTAAAGTTTCTGGGCGCCCAGGCTCGAAAATTTGTTGATCCGGTCCAGGTGGTCGGCGATGTCGCGGTAGCTGAAGTGATGGACGTCGCCCTTGAGCCTCTCGATCCGGCCGGCCACGATCAGGCTTTCATGGACGTAATCCCCCTCCCAGCGGGCGGCGTCCTTGCGGAAGAGCCGGACCCGCCGGTCGGGATACCAGCCGGAATGCTTGATCCAACGGCCGAGGTAGAAAACCCGGCGCGGCATCGAGAAGCCGGCGCAATCGGGTTCCTTGAACGACGCCTTCAGGGCCAGGAGCTCCTCCCGGAGCCCGGCCGAGAGCCGCTCATCGGCGTCCAGGGACAGGATCCAGGGGCCGGCGGCCAGGCCGTTCGCGTAGTTTTTCTGGTCGGCGTAGTTCGTCCACTTCCGCTGGACGACGCGCGGCGTGTGTTTCTTGGCGATCCGGAAAGTCGCGTCGGTCGAGAAGCTGTCGACGACGACGATCTCGGAGGCGATCCCGCGCAGGCTGGCCAGCGCGGCTTCGAGGTTTTTCTCCTCGTTGTAGGTGATGACGACCGCCGATATCTCCACGGCGGAATCTTATCACAGGCTAAAAAAACAAATCAAATAGCCCGCCGATCGCCCCGCCTCCACCGACACGAAGACGGGCGGCACGGCAATCGGTCCGCCGAGTTCCGTTCCGGCCTGAAGCCCTACTTCCCGGTGACGTCCGAGACCTTGATCCCGTGGTTGTCGAGGCTCGAGCCGACCGCCCTCTCGTACCGGGCCAGGGACAGGTTGTAGTCGATCAGGGATTTGATCTCCATCGACCGGGCGTTGGCCAGCTCCTCCTGGAACTGGAGGACGAAATAATTCGTGGTCAGCCCGACCCGGAGCTTTTTCTCTTCGGCCTCGAGGCGCTTCTCGGCCAGCTCCCGGGCGACCCGGTAGGCGTTGACCCGCTTGGCGTCGGTTTCGATGCTCCGGACGGCATCGTTGATCTCGAGGGTCACCTGCTGCTCCTGGGACTTGAGCCGGGCCAGGTTCTGGCCGAGCTCGAGCTTGGCCTGGGCGTACTGGGACCGGGTCAGGAAATTCGAAAGGGGGAGGCTGAGGGTCAGCCCCACCGTCCAGTTTTTATAGAGGAGCTTCATGGCGTCGCGCAGGGAATCGGAGCCGCTCCCCTTTTCTTTTTCGATGATAATTCCAAGGAAGGGGTTGTTGTCGAGATATTTGATCCGGTCGCCCGAGATTCCGGGGCTCCAGTAGGAAATCTGGAGATCCAGCCCCGGAAGCATCTGGTTGCGGGCGAAGCTGAAGTTGATCTCGCTCGACTCGATCGTCTTCCGCGACGACTCCAGGTCGGGCCGCCGGGCCACGGCTTCGCTCAAGGCCGATTCGAGCAAAACCGTCTTCTTCTCGAAGGCGGGCTTGTCGGCGGGGATTATCCGCCGCGTCCAGATCGCCTCGTCCCCGGCCAGGTTGATGAGGCTCTTGAGGACATCCTCGCTCCGCTTGATCAGCGCCTCGGCCTGGAGGATGTCGGCCTCCCGCTGGGCGACGACCGCCTCGGCGTTCAGGACCTCGAGCGGGGCCAGGACGCCGACCTCGACTTCCTTGCGGCTCTTGGCCAGGAGGTCCCGGGCGAGCTGGAGGGACTGCTGATTGACTTTGAAGCTCTCGATGGCGTAGACGAGGTTCCAGTAGGCTTCCTGGACCTGGTAGATTGTGTCCTGGAGAGTCGATCGGAGCTGGCTCTGTGAGATGTCGAGGTTGTTCTGGGCAACCAGGATCTGCTTCCGGTTGACCTTGAACCCGAAGTTGCGGAGGAGCGGCTGGGTGATGTCGAGGCGGAGGGTGCTGCCGTAGCGGGGGTTGATGAGCTGGAAGGACTCGTTCGTCTCGGACCGGTAGCTCGAAAGGGACAGGGATATGTTCGCCCCGGTCGGAACCCGCTGGACAAGCGTGGCCCCATAGTCTTTTTGATCGGTTCTAATCGTCCCCGCGCCCTGGAGCCACCAGTAGGGAGGATTCTCGTTTTTCTGGGTATTAAAACTGAGGTCGAGCTGGGGCAGGAAAGTCTCCTTGGCCATGGTCAGTCCGGCGTCGGCGATCTCGGGGCCGTAGACCGAGACGGCCACGTTGAGGTTGTTCCTGAGGGCCTTGACAATGGCGTCTTCAAGCGAAAGGGTCAGGCCTTCCTGCTCCTGGCCGAAGCCCGTTCCCAGGGCCGCCAGGAAAACGATCGAGAATAGGGCGATGGTCCGTTTCACGTCAGTCCTCCTTGTCAAACCCTCGACTCCCCGGCGTCTTCGCCTGTACTCATAGGCCGTTCCAGGCTTATCAGTGCCGGCCTGAAAGCAGGGGCTTGGTCGGGGTTAACCCTGAGCCTCGCTTCTCGTCCCCGCCCTGAAGGGCGGGGCCTAGCGTCGGCGAACGGGTCTACGGTGGCCCCGGAGGGCCTATCCTTAAAGACGAATACAGGTCTTTTCGCGCTCATCTTAAGTAATATACGCATTTGCGGCCCCAGGGTTCACGGACCGGGGCGCCGAACCGGCCGCCTTGACAACAGGGCCGGAGTCCGATAAAAGTCAGACAGATGAGAAAGGCAATCAGCCGCGTCGGTCCGGGAGCCGTGGTCCTGTCCCTGGTTCTGGGCCTTTATTGGCTGTTTTTGAGACAAGCGCCCCGGTTCTCGATCGATGCCCATTCCTTCCGCCCCTCCTTTTCGTCTCTTCTCATGCATGCCCTGATTCTTCTCGTCTTCCTCGTCATTCTCTGGCAAGGCTATTCCCGAAGCCTGGCGGCGCTCCTCCATCTCGACAGGGAAGAGGTCCTGGTCCGGGACGCGTCGACTTACCTTCCCCTTCTGGCTTTAGGGCTCCTTCCCCTGGCCGGCATTCATTATATCGGAAGCTCAGACCTGATGGAAAGGGCCAAGCTCTTCGGGCTGGCGGCGGCGGCGGCGGTTCTCTATCTTAAAGCCGTCCAGCTCGCCCGCTTTTCGACGGCCCCAGGCTCGCCGGTTCCAAGCTGGGGACGGCGGCTTAAGGACTTCCCCCTCAAAAAGAAACTCGTCCTCCTGTTCGTCGCCGGCCTCATCCTCACCAACCTCGGCTCGCTTAAGCTCCTCCGGGAAGGGAACTCATTCACCGGAGATGAGCCCCACTACCTGCTCATCGCGCACAGCCTGCTCAAGGACGGCGATCTCGACCTCACGAACAACTACGCCGAGAAGGACTACCTGGCCTATATGCCGGCGGGCGTCACTCTCGATCCCCACATCGTGCCCGGCGCCAAGCCGGGAAGCCTGTATTCCTTCCATTCCCCCGGTACAGCCTTCTACCTCCTGCCTTTCTACGCCTTGGGCGGTCTTTTCGGTCCCGGCGGCCTCGCCCTCGTCATTCGGTTCGGAATGAGCCTCATCGGCGCCCTGTTCGGCCTTCAGCTCTTCCTGTTCGCCCGGAAGGAATGGGGCCGTGAAAGCCTGGCCTTCTGGATCTGGTTCCTGGTCTCTTTCTCGACGCCCGTCTATTTCTATTCCATCCACGTCTACCCGGAACTCTTCGTCGGACTGTTCGCTCTGACCATCTACAGGCTCTTCCGCCATCAGCGGCCGCTTTCGACCGCTAAACTCCTTGCCTGCGGCCTGCTTCTCTCGTTCTTCCTCTGGTTCCATGCTTTGAAATACCTTTTCCTCCTGGCGCCCTTCGGCCTGTATTGCGTCTGGGTCCTGGTCCGGGAGCGGCGGAACGCGAAGAGCCTGGCGAGTTTCCTGCTCTTTCCTCTGGCGATCACCGGCCTCTACTTCGCGATCCAAAAGGTCCTCTATGGCTCCTTCTCCCTTTCAACGGTCTCCTGGCGAGGAAGCTTGGGGACGGGAGAGAGCCTATCGTATCTCAAGTGGCTCCTGACCGGCATTCCTTTCCGCGCCCGCTGGGAAACGCTGGTTAATTACTTTCTGGACCAAAGAGACGGACTTCTCCTCTATGCGCCCATTTTTTTCTTTGCGTTTTTGGGGGCGGTCGAAATGGCTCGGCGCCGTCTCAAGGGGCTTCTCGTCCTGGCTTTTCTGGCCGGGCCCTACGTCTTCGTTTCGGCCTTCCTGACCCAGCGGGCCGGTTACACTCCCCAGGCGCGGCCGCTGGTTTCGGTGATCTGGGCGCTGGTTGTCCCGCTCGGCTATTTCCTGGCGTCGAACACCGGGAAGCTGTTCTCGCGTCTGTTTAAATTCGCGGCCGGGCTCGGGCTCTTCTTCGTCTGGCTCCTCCTCCACAATCCGCTCTTCCTTTACCAGGAAACGACCCAGGGGACGACCGAACGGGGCGGCGGGATTTTCTATCTTCTCAGCAACCTCCATTTCCGCCTGCCGAACTTCCTTCCCTCCTATCTCAAGGTCGAGGAGGCCGGATGGCTCCCGAACACCGTGTGGATCGCGGTCCTGGCCGCTTTCATCGCCGCCTATCTTCTCATCCGGCCCCGGTCAGCGGCGGGGAAACAAGCGGTTCCAATGCCGCGCTTGATAGGATTTACGTCCGCCGGGCTCGTCTTAGTTTTTTTCTGGATCGCTTTCTATCCCCGGCTCGTCCTGTATACGCCCGTCAAGGTCGCTTTCGCCTCCCGGGAGAGAGCGACTTTTTATTCGCTGTCCCGAGCGGCCAAGATGAAAGAACCGGGACGGTTCGCCCTCCTCGAGGACAACCGTTCCTTTACCTTCACCTTCGCGACCCCGCGGCCGCTGCGGGAATTGGGCATCGAAGTCGGCTCGGAGGAGGGCGATTACCGGGCCAGGCTTATCCTTTTCGATAAACCCGTTTTCGACCAGGAAACGCGGCGGGAGTTCAAGACCGTCTCGATCCCGGCGCCCCCCTCCTACAAGCTCGGGAAGCTCCGTCTCTACATGGTCACGATCGAGCTCGAGCGCCGCTCCGACGTCTCGACCGCCCGAAATCCGTATTTTTTCGCCCTCCGCCCGGTCAGCTGAACGTTGGGAAAAGGAGAAGAGCAATGGATGAAAACCTGGGGCGATCGGGACAAAGCAGGTTGTTCATCGGCCTGGCAGCGGCCGCGGCCGGATTTGTATTACTCGGCTCCGGGACGGGCGGCGCGAGCGCGAGCGACAAGATTCCCAAGGGTCTCTTCGGCCTCAATGGCCCGTTCGACCTGGCCGGCCCGCGGACGGCCGAGGTCCAACATTTCATTCAGGAAACCCAGGTCATCCATTTAGGCTTCGACGGAAAACGAACGGGGATGGAGACCTACACGGTCAAGCTCCGCTGCGTCCCGGCCCCGCTCTCGGGGAAAGACGGCGACGAATATACCTGCCGCGAGTTCAAGATCAGGGTCAACGACGGTGAAGCCGTGACCATCCCGGCCCTGGCCGGCTGGTCGCATCTTTTCAAAACGACGCCTTCGGGCATGGACGAAAAGGGGCAGGTTCTGGGGATCCCTCACGACACGTTCGAAAACCTGGTCGACAGCCGCGGGGCCAAACTCCCGGCCGTGCTCAGGTACATGGTCTACAACAGCTTCATCGACTTCCACGCATTCAGCGATATCTTCGCCCGGCCGATCCCGGGGGGAGTCGGAATCCAGGACATCAAAATAATCGGCCAGAAGATTGTCCACGCCTCGGCCTTCAGCGAGCCGCCCGTCAACCTGGGGAGCGGGATCAAGGCCGGGTCATTTTTCAGAAACGGTGAAGTCAAGCTTGTCTTCAAGGGACTGGGGCTCGTCGACGGGGCGGCCTGCGCCGTCATCGGCCACGACTCGGGAGAGAGCACGCTGCGGATGATCATGCCCTTGGGCGCCGGCAGGGACATGGTGACCGAGGGCGGCTCGGAGTACATCGGCGATATTTACATCGACCTCGAAACCCGCTGGGTCCGAAAGATCACGCTCGACGAGTTCGTCGTCACCGAGACGCGGATGCCCGGTCCGGGCGGATTGACGGGGCAGGGGGCGAAGATCCCTAACTACACGGTCCGCCACCTCTTGACGCGACTGGTCGGCAAAGAGGAATACGAGAAAGACTAGGCCGGAGCGCTACCTGACTCCGATCCGCTGAAGGCATAGAACGAGGTGGCCGTTCCTCCGGTTCCCGCGATTATCAGCCGAACATCCGGAATTTGAGGATCCCCTTTTTGTGGAGCTTGAACTTGAGGAGAGTCAGCAGGATCGAAAGCCCGTAGACGACGCTCCGGCCTAACCCGATCCTGGAGGCCTCCTCGAAGTAGCGGGTCTCGATCGGGATCTCCTTGATCCTCATCCCGCGGATGACGCCCTGGGCGATGATCTCCGAGTCGAAGACGAAGTCGTCGGAGTTCGCCAAGAAATTCACGGCTTCGAGGTAGCGGCGCGAATAGGCCCGCAGGCCCGAATGGTACTCGGTCAGGTACATGTAGAAGACGGCGTTCTCGACGGCCGTCAGGAAGATGTTAGCGAAATACTTCCACTTGGGCATCCCGCCCTCGAGGGGCTTGCCGCCCAGCATGCGCGATCCGAACATGGCGTCGCAGCGGCCCTCAAGCAGGGGCTGAACGAGCTGGGGGATGACAGTCGGGTCGTATTGGTGGTCGGGGTGGATCATGACCATGATCTGGCCGCCGAGCTTAAGCGCCTCCCTGTAGCAGGTCTTCTGGTTGCCGCCGTAGCCGCGATTCCGGTCGTGGACGAAGACGCGCAGCCCGAGCTTACGGGCAAGCTCCACGGTGCCGTCCCGCGAAGCGTCGTCGACCAGGATGATCTCGTCGACCCAATCGCGGGGGATATCGTTCAGGGTCCGCTCGAGGGTTTTCTCCGCGTTATAGGCCGGCATGACCACGATGACCTTTTGGCCTCTCTTCGTCTTCTCGGTCCTCTTGGCTTTTGGGGTCGTCATACGGATCTCGCCACTTCTTATACCATATTTCGGGGTTCGCTGAAACCCGAAGCCCGCGAATGCCCGCAACGGAAACCATTCGGCTGCGGCCACCCGAAACGAGCGGCTATTTGTAGATCAGGCCCCAACACTCGTTGGCGGAGGTCGCCGTCCGCTCGATATCATAAACGGCCAAATAGGAATTGTCCTTGCTGTTATGGACCATGGTGTCGAAAAACATCCAGGCGCTCGGGTCCAGAAACGTGTAAGTCAACCCCTCGACACTCATGGAAGCCATGAGTGCTGCAAGGCTGCTCCCCGGCAGAAGCTCCACGGACTAATACTCATTGGAGCGCCAGTACTCATGAACCGTTTCCGGTTCGTGAGTGCATGAATGCCGGCACTCATAAGCCGTTTCCGGCTTATGAGTACAGGCGGAAGCCGCCGTCGGCGAACGGGTAAAACTGCCCAGGAATAAATCGGAAATCACATAAACATGGATGCTTCCGGCTTCCGACAAAATCCCGAAAGCGGTTCCTGGACCTGATGAAGCCGTTCGGGATCAAGGAATTCATACGCAGCGGCCAGATCGCGCTCGGACCTTAGCGGCGGCCCGCTCCGTCGGCGCGGCGGTAAGACTTCTTGCCCGTTCGCTATCGCTCAGGGCTACCCCTAGACTTGCCCCTGCCTTAAGGCGGGCTTGTCGAGGGGTTGACATCCGTTCCCGACTCATCTATACCTCAGGACGATGAAGCGTCCGCTGCCGCCCCTGATCCTGGCGTTGCTGTTTCCGGCGGCGGCCGGCCTCGCCCTCTATCTCCTGACCTGGACCCAATCGGGCCGCTTCACCATCCTCGACCACGGGTTCCGGTTCGACCCCGTCCTGTTTCTCGGACTGACGATCCTTTGTGCCTTCGGGCTGGCCCTGCTCTGGATCGGCGCGGCGCGCCTCGAATCCGGCCCGGACCGGACGCGCCTCCCGAATTCGATCAAGTCGGGGCTCGTCTCCTGGTTCCCGCTTCTTTTTCTGCTCCTCGCCCCGATCCTGCTCAACGACTACATGGACCGGTACGATCTGAGGCGCCGCCTGTTCACCTTGGGTTTGGCCGTTTTGGCCGCCCTCATTTATCTTAAGGCCGTCGACCTTGCCCCCGCTCTCAAGGGATTGACCGGAAGGCTCAAAAGATGGGAAGCGAAATTCGCGGCCTTCCCGATCCGAAAAAAACTCGTCCTGCTCTTCTTGGCCGCCTTCCTTATTTATAATTTGGCGACCTTGGCCCTCCTCCTCCAGGGGATGACCTTCTCGGGCGACGAGCCCAACTATCTGATGACGACCCACAGCCTGTACAAGGACGGCGACATCAACCTGGCCAATAACTATGTCCGGAAGGATTACTTCCATTTCTACTCGCGGAAAGACAATCCCCGCCTCAAGCTCGGCATTTACGCCCGGTACGGGAAGAAGGGACAGGACTATATCTTTCCCATCAACCTGCCCGGACTTTCGGTTTTAATACTTCCCCGTTACGCTCTCTCGCGGCTGTTCGAGGGCGGGATGCGGACCTATATCATCAAGGGGAGCCTCGCCTTCTGGGCGGCCCTCCTCGGCCTCCAGGTCTACCTGCTCATCCTGCGCCTGGGACGGAACGAAAGACGGTCGCTCGCCGTCTGGTTTCTCTATTCGTTCACGGCGCCGGTTCTTTTCTACGCGACCCATCTCTACCCCGAGGTCTTCATCGCTTTCTGTTCGGTCCTCATCTACAGAAGACTCACGGATGACCGCCCGCTCTCGACAAGGACAGCCCTGGCTCTCGGATTTCTTCTCTCGACCTTTCTTTGGTTCGGCGTCAAGTATAATTTCTTGTTCGGCCCGCTGCTCGTCTTCGGCGTCTACCATATCTTCAGGCGGAATCGGGACTGGAGGAGGGCCGCCGCCTTCGCCGCCTTCCCGGCCCTGTCGCTGCTACTCTTCGCTTTCTTCGTCTGGACGCTCTACGGGACGTTCTCCCCCTTCGCCGTCTATGAGGGCGTCTTGACGGCCGAGCAAGCCCAATCCCTCAGGAAATCGCTGTTGGCGCTCCCCGTCCTCCAGCGGGTCGAGACGTTCTTCGATTTCTTTCTGGACCAGCGAGACGGGCTCCTTCTCTATGCGCCGTTCGCGGCCTTCGCCCTGCTCGGGGCCGTCGAGATGTTCAGGCGCCGCCGCCGCGACCTTTACTGGCTGCTGTTTCTGACGCTGCCCTTTCTCCTTAATTACGCCTTTTTCACTCACAGGCAAGGCGCCTCGCCGCAAGCGCGGGTCCTGATGCCGTTCTCCTGGGCCGGCGCCCTCCTGATCGGGTATTTCCTGGCTTATAACGTTAACAAGCTGTTCGCCTATCTATTCAAGGCGGCCGCGCTGGCGAGCCTCGCCCTGGCGGGGCTTCTGCTGGCCCATCCGCCCTTCCTCTACCAACCGACCACCCACGAATTCACGGACCGGGCCGGCGATTTATTCGTCTATCTTTCCAATGTCCGCTTTTTGCTTCCCGGCGTCTTGCCGTCCTTCATCAAGATAAAGAATATCGGATATTGGCCGAACTACGCTTGGATTCTCGGCCTCGCGCTTTTCGT
>Ga0315274_10002349_pt1 | contig 28634 bp, 25 predicted proteins | sample YL17G02_20_MG_FD_203700 | JGI IMG/M metagenome (GOLD analysis project Ga0315274, IMG submission 203700) | Sediment microbial communities from Yellowstone Lake, YNP, Wyoming, USA - YL17G02_20 | ecosystem: Environmental > Aquatic > Freshwater > Lake > Sediment | place: USA: Wyoming | collected...
ATATCAATAAGTTGTAATCTTTTAGGATAGTTATTGTTCTGCTTGACAAATCGTGATTTTTTTATATAGTGGTGAGAAGTGGTGAAACGTGGTGAATAATCGATTTCGCGGATATTACATTCACTCGGTCGATGAAAAAGGTCGAGTGGCAATACCGACGGCATTTCGTCGGATTATGCCGGCTAAGGCAAATGGTGAATTGTTATTAAATAAAGGCCGGGATAATACAATCGAGGTTCATCCACTGGTTGAATGGGAGGCGTTCGAGAAAAACGTCTTATTGCGTCTTTCTAAGTTTCAAGCTGACCCATTACGGGTAAGGCGTCTTTTGCAGGCGAATGTGGTAATGGTGAAACTAGATTTTCAAGGACGCATCTTAATACCCGGGCAATTTAAAGAATACGCTAAGATTGAAGACGAGGCGGTTATCTCTGGTGTTGGTAATTACTTTGAAATCTGGAACCCCAAGAACTATCAAGAGTATTTAAAAAATGCTAACGAACATTTCTATTCTGATTTAGAAAATATTGGCAAGTATTTGGAAATGAGCAAAGATGTAAATTTTCCTGAGGTAAAGTGATATATAATACTAAAAATTCAGCACAAGAAAATTTTCATATTCCAGTGATGGTGAAAGAAGTTATCGCTTATCTTCTTCCGAATCAAGAACTCGCACAAAATAACAATAAAGAACCGATGTATATCGATGCGACAATCGGTGGCGGTGGTCACACACAGGCAGTATTAGAAAATATCTCAAAAGGAATTGTGGTTGGACTCGACTGTGATATCGATGCGGTCGAATTTACAAAAAATCGGCTCAAGCAATATTCTAATCTTTTTCTGTATCATACCAGTTATACCAATATTGACAAAATTGCAAACGAATATCCGCACCATTATGTTCAAGGTGTCTTATTTGATTTAGGTGTTTCGGCTTTTCAAATTACTACGCCAACTCGAGGTTTTACTTATCATGCGGAAGGTCCCTTGGATATGCGCTTTAATCAAATCTTACCGTCCAAAATTGCCAAAGAAATTATTCACGACACCTCACTAAACGATTTAAGAAAAATATTTTTTGAATATGGCGAAGAACGGTATTCAAATAAAATTGCCGCGCGGGTTTTTTTGAAACGCAATGAAATAAATACTACGATTCAGCTGGCGGAGGTAATTCGTGAAGTGACACCGCCCAATAAACTAAATAAGACCTTGTCGAGAATTTTTCAGTCGCTTCGAATAGTCGTAAATCATGAATTAGAAAACATTAAAGCTGGATTGGAAACAGCAATTAATCTATTAACGACCGGCGCTCGGATTGTGGTAATTTCTTATCATTCGTTAGAAGACCGAATTATAAAACAGGCATTTCGTCATTTTGCCGAGATGGAAATCTTAAAAATATTAACAAAAAAACCATTACGACCGGAATTAACGGAAATTGTCAGTAATTCATCGGCTCGAAGCGCGCGCTTAAGAGCCGCTGAGCGAATTTAGCAATGAAAAGAATTTTGATTATTTTACTAATCACAGCATTTTTTATCGTATATTTATTTCAGCATCACTATAGTATAAATTGTACTCAAGAGATAGCAAAACTAGAAAAACAGAAACAACTGTTCCAGGAAGAACTTATGACTTTAGAAACGCAAAAGAATAAAACTTTTCTATTTGCTAATTTATTAGATTCGGCACAACAACTAAAGCTAACTTTCCCGAAGCGACCACCAAATCATACCAACGCGCTTACTAATTTAACCAATAATACTAATACGATAACCGTTTCTTCTTCGCATAATCCCAATGAATAGCGTTAAACGGATTAAACTCGTTAAATATTTTCTATCATTAATATTTTCAGGTCTAGTGATTTACGTATTTCTACTCCAGACGGTTTATTCTAAGAAATATGAACACCAAGCCGAATCACAACACGGCGTTAAAGTTCCTTTGCTGGCGGAGCGAGGTAAAATTTTAGATGCTAAATACCGACCATTAGTTTACAACCAGTTGTGCGCCTCGGTCCGTATTTTGCCTCAGTATGTTCGCAGTAAGGATAGCGTTGCTAACATCTTAGCATCTTACAATTTAAAATCACGTGATGAAATTACTCAAGAACTTGCGAATAAGAATAATCTTTTTTGGTTCAAGAAATACATCGACTATGAAACCGCTCTTAAATTAAAAAAGGAACTGCAAAAAAAACGTTTTGACAATAGTGTGATTGTTGCCGATGGCCTAAAACGTATTTATCCATTCGGTCCCAGCTTAGGCAGTGTTGTTGGTTGTATGGGGGAAGAACAAGGGTTGTCCGGACTCGAGTTTGCTTTTGATACGATTCTGCAAGGAAAGGCGGGCTGGATTCTATTACAAAAAGATGCAATCGGAAATAATTACTATTGGCCGTCGTATCCGATGCTCGCTCCGGAAAATGGTAATGATGTTATTTTGACGATCGATTTAGATATCCAAGAGATTGCATATAAAAACCTGGCATTGTTTGTTGACTCGTTTAAGGCAATTCGTGGATCAATCGTAATTATTGATGCTAATACCGGTGCCGTCTTGTCATTAGCCGATTACCCTGACTTTGACCCGCAGAACTTTCGAGACTTTCCTTCTGATTTATGGAAATCCTCTGCGATCGCCGATGAATTTGAACCAGGTTCAGTCTATAAATTATTAATCTGCGCTACCGCATTACAGTCAGCTAACCGTGAACAGCTGCTTGCTCAGCAATACAACGTCTCGAAAGGTTTTATTGTTATTTCTGGTAAAAAAATCAAAGATGTTCATAATAATGGTATTATTGGTTTCAATGATATCTTTGTTAAATCCTCAAATATTGGCGTTTCACTATTATCGCAAATGCTCTCGGCGAAAGATTTTTTCCTGACCGAAAGAAAATTCGGACTGAGTTTTCCAGCCGGCATCGAGCTTCCCGGTGAAGCAAATGGCTATTTCGACCAACCTCAGTTCTTAACGCAACTACGATTCGCGAACAATGCATTTGGTCAAGGTGTTAGGGCAACCTTACTGCAGCTTTCAATGGCTTACTTAACAATTGCGGAAAACGGTTTGTTACTGAAACCGTATATCGTCAAAGAGATTGTTAACAACAGTAAGATTATTTATAAAGGAGAGAAAAAAATTGTCCGACGTGTTCTCGATGAAAATACCGCATTAATGATTAAAGAAATTCTCGCCCAAGCAGTAAGTCAGGGAACCGGACGGGCAGCCCAATTAGATGATGATATGGTATGCGGTAAGACCGGAACCGCCCAGAAATTAGAACCGAATGGAAAATATTCGGATAAAAAATCAATAATGACATTCATCGGATTTTTTCCAAAAGAAAATCCAAAGTATCTTATTTCAATATTAATCGACGAACCGAAAATTTCACGATTCGCCGGTGAGGTAACCTGTCCCTTATTTAAACTAATTGCGACAAAAGTTTTGCAACTGCAACATCCAATGAAGTCAGAAAATAATCAAAATTTAGTATTGCGTTAATATGAAACAGCTGTCGCAGTTATGTCGGGGTTTGGATTGTCGAATCTTAGGTGATTCGAGGATTAATATAAAAGGTATCTCGTCTCATTCTTTAAAAACGAAAGCGGGAGATCTTTTTGTCGCAATCGATGGTTATCGGACTAGCGGAAAAGTATATATTGAAAAAGCGATAGGAAAAGGAGCAAAGGCAGTTGCGACTTCGGATGAATCATTGGCTAAGAAAATTGCCGATAAATTTAAAAATATAATTGCTATTTGGGTAGAAAACCCTCGGCACTTTTTAGCAATCACGGCTAACCGCTTCTTTGATTTTCCTGCTAAAAAATTAAAACTGATTGGTATAACTGGTACTGATGGTAAAACAACCACTTCGTATATGATTAAATCAATAATTGGGGCAAGCGGTGAAAAAACAGGTTTAAGCGGAACGATAAAATACTTTGATGGTAGTTCTTGGTACTCTGCTCCTAATACGACTCCAGAAAGTTTAGATTTTATAAAATTTTTGGCTAAATTGGTAAAAAAGAATATCCATTACTGTGTCAGCGAAATCTCATCACATGCTTTAGCATTAGACCGAGTGACCGGTTTGGATTTTAAAGTCGCTGTCTTCACTAACCTTGCTCAAGACCACTTGGATTTTCATAAAACTATGAAAGCTTATGGTGAAGCGAAATTGAAATTATTCAAAAACTTATCTTCGTCTGCATCTGCAGTTATAAATTCTGATGATAAATTCACAAAGAAAATAATAAATGTGACAAAAGCAAAAACAATCAGTTATTCATTAAGCAATAATGCTAATATTACGGCAAAAATAGAATCGGTAAAAGCTGATGGAATGGAGGTCATCGTCACATTACCTTCATCAAAACCGATACTCTTCAAATTACCGATGCTCGGTCGACACAATGTTTACAATATGTTGGCTGCAATTGGTACTGCGATAGCTTTACGAATTCCACAAAGATTTCTTAAAATCGGCATTGAAAATCTGAAACCGATTTCCGGACGTTTAGAAAGAATGAAAACTAAAAAGGGATTTGACATCTTCATTGACTATGCGCATACAAAAAACGCTCTAAAGGTCTCGCTCGAAACTTTAAGAGGAATCTGCAAAAGGAGACTTTTAGTGGTTTTCGGCTGTGGTGGTGATCGAGACCAATCGAAACGACCAAAGATGGGAAGGATAGCAACTGAGCTCGGGGATTATGCAATCGTTACTTCGGATAATTCAAGAAATGAGGATCCCAAACTAATAATTAACGAAATCGAAAAAGGAATTAATAAAAAAAATTATGAAGTCATTATCAAACGTGAAAAAGCAATCAAAAGGGCGTTATATCTTGCCAAACCGAATGACATCGTATTAATTGCTGGTAAAGGACATGAAGATTATCAAATCGTCGGCAATAAAAAAGTTTATTTCTCCGATAAAAATGTTGCACTTCGAGCAGTAAAGAGTTAACTATGTTGTATCATCTATTATATCCATTAAAAGATTATTTTGGACCATTAAACTTATTTCGTTATATAACATTCCGTGCTGCTTTTGCAGGAACAATTGCGTTATTATTATGTTTATTATTAGGACCTTGGATAATTAAGAAAATTAAACAATTGTCAATTGGACAAAATGTCAGAGACGAAGTTCCCAAGCAACATCAATCTAAGGCGGGTACACCAACGATGGGTGGTATTTTAATTATTTTTGCAGTCTTAATCACGACCATCCTTTTCGCTGATTTGTCAAACCGCAACATTATATTGGGAATATTTATCCTTATTTCGTTTGGTGTTTTAGGCTATCTTGATGATTATAAAAAGGTACGTTTGGGTGAACCGCGAGGCATTAATAAAAAAACTAAGCTATTCTTTCAAATTTTATTTGCTTTAATTGTGGGACTGATAATGTATTTTTATCCCGTCAATCCCAATACAAAAACTGTGACCAATTTTCTATTCTTAAAGAATGTTCAAATCGATTTCCGAATTTTTTACATTCCATTTGTTATGTTCATAATAATAACCACTTCCAATGCTGTCAACTTTGCTGACGGTTTAGATGGTCTGGCGGCTGGTTTATTAGGTGTAAGCGCGGGAAGTTATGCGGTTTTGTCCTATATTTCCGGTCATGCTAAACTATCTGAATATCTTAATATATTATTTATACCAGGCGCCGGTGAATTGACTATAATCTGTTTTGCTGTATTAGGGGCATGTTTAGGATTTTTGTGGTTTAACACATTCCCCGCGCAGATTTTTATGGGCGATACTGGTTCATTACCACTAGGAGCACTTATTGGTTTTGCTGCGGTAGTTGCCAAACAAGAATTTTTATTAGTTTTGGTCGGGGGTGTTTTTGTTATCGAAGCATTCACTGTTTTATTACAAGTTGTATATTTCCATACAACAAAAGGAAAACGTATCTTTCGAATGGCTCCGCTACACCATCATTATGAATTATGTGGTTGGTCTGAACCCAAGATTGTAGTTCGGTTCTGGATTCTTTCGATTATATTAGCAGTTGTAGCTGTGACTACCCTAAAAATAAGATGATGACATTATCACCGAATTCAAATATTGCAGTGATTGGTTTAGGAAGAGTCGGTAGAATGATTACTCAATATCTTTTGCATAAACAAGCTAAAGTAATTGCTTACGATGATAATAAAAATATCTTTAATATAAAAGAATTAAAAATATTAATGAATAATTCTTCGTTCAAAATGCAAACCGAACTCAGCAGTAAACTTAATCAAAAATTTGCTGTTACGAGCCCTGGCTTATCGGAGAATAGTCGAGTAGTGCAATTTCTTAGGCATAATCGGGTAAAATTAATTGACGAGCTTGAATTTACTGCATCAACCATCAACAGATCAATAATTGCTATCACGGGGACTAATGGTAAATCAACGACGACATCTCTCTTGGGGAAAATTTTACAAGCGGATGGCAAGGATGTTTTTTGGGGTGGTAATTTAGCACCAGGAATTCCATTCGCGGTAGCGCTATTCCAACAAATTAAAGAATATTATGTAATTGAGGTTTCCAGTTTTCAATTAGAAAGGGCAGATGAAATTCATCCGCATATTGCGATTCTTACAAATATTACAGCGGATCATTTAGATCGTCACACCTCCTTAAATGAATATCAAAGAATAAAATTCAAACTGTTTACCAATCAGAATAATAACGATTATGCGATTATTAATAGGGATGATCCTATTTCAATGAAATATCATAAATTAATTAAATCGCAACGGAATTTCTTTTCCAGATTCAAAAAAGTTAAAGGTGCTTACATCAATAATAATAACATATTCTATAATGACGAAAAAATATGTCCGGTTGATAAAGTTAGGTTATTCGGTAGTCATTATATTGATAGTGTTTTAGCGGCAGTGTGTGCGTCGAAGATTATAGGAGTTAGGAATCGAATCATTGCCGACGTCTTAAATAATTTTACCGGACTCAAACACCGGTTAGAATTAGTCAGAGAATATCAGGGCGTAAAGTATATCAATAATTCAATGTGTACCAATCCAACCGCGGGCGCGGCTATCTTAGGTTCATTTAGACAGCCGGTCATTTTAATTGCGGGTGGAAAGGAAAAAAATCTGGAAATTCATGATTATATAGCTGCGATTATTCAAAAAAGTAAATTCACAATCTTAATTGGTGAAAATCGGACCCGTTTATCAAATTTATTATTATCGAAACAATATAAAAGTTACGAATTGGCTAATTCTCTCGAAAAAGCAGTAATGATTGCAAAAGAACATGCGCTTCCTCAAGATATCATTCTGTTTTCTCCCGGCTTTGCCAGCTTTGATATATTTTCTAATTTTCAAGAACGGGGTTTTGCTTTCAAAGACATCGTATATGGAATTAAATAATAACCGGATTGGAAAAGAGACAATATTTATCGGTTTTGAAGAAAAACCGAGCGCGTTGGGTTTATTCCGCAAGTCCAATCCAATTGATTTTGGTCTGTTGGTAACCACGATAATTTTAGCAATGGTTGGTCTAATTATGGTATATTCTGTTACATTAAACTCAGGAATAGCCTTTTTAAAAGGACAAATAATAAGAGTTGTAATCGGGCTTTGTGCTTTAGTTATCGGAAGTGTGGTTAACTACAAAGTCTACCAAGGTAAAACTAAGGATATTTTACTCATTGGAACAATTCTCCTATTGATTCTGACATTGACGGTTGGTCATAAAGTTGCTGAAGCAAAAAGGTGGGCTCTCTTTTTCCAACCCGCCGAGATCGTTAAATATACACTCATCATTTGGCTAAGTGGTTATTTTGCCAATCTGCGGGAAAAAAGAAAAGTTGGATCTGCGATTCAAATAAAACATGACAAATTTCCTTTTATTCCATTAGCAATCGTCGGATTAGTCGTTGGGTTATTGCTTTTACAACCAGCGGTCGGAACAAGTATTATATTGAGTTTATCTGCGCTTTTCGTTTTTTTCATAAGTGGTGTGAAGTTACGATATCTTGTATTAATCGCATTAATTGGCACGGTCATTTTTATGTTATCAATATTAACGATACCCTACGCAAAAAAACGATTTAATGAATTTCGCGCTGGTGCAACATATCAACAAGTCCAATCGAGAATTGCCATTGGTTCGGGAGGAATACTCGGGAAAGGTCTAGGTGAAGGCAAACAGAAATTTTACTTTTTACCAAAACTACATACAGATTTTATTTTCTCAGCAATTGGAGAAGAATTCGGATTCATTGGTTGTTTTGCAATTGCGTTATTATTTTTTATACTATTCAGCAGAGGGATACGAATCGCGGTTGAAATTAACGATGATTTTGGTCAATTACTTGTTGCTGGAATAATTATAATAATTTTCCAATATTTATTAATTCACGTTTCAGTCGCTTTATCGATAATCCCGACAACGGGACAACCTTTACCCTTTGTATCTTTCGGTGGCTCGGCACTTGCGACGAATTTATATGCGATTGGCATTGTATTAAATGCTTCAAAAGATCGGAGAAAAAAAGTTGAAAACAGTTCTATTCGTAACCGGTGGAACCGGCGGACATATATTCCCAGCACTCGCAATTGGTAATAGTTTGCGAACTTTGGGAATAGATCCGATATTTATTGTGCGTAATAATTTAAAAGATATTGATTTAATAAAACAATTTAATTTTAAATTTATATCGATCGCGGCAAGCGGTTTCTTCGGTAAGAATATCAAAGGTGTGTTTTTCTTTTTATGGAATACAGCTAAAACAATAATACGATTTCCAATTATCATTTTTAAAATTAAAGCAGATGCGGTTATCGCCAGCGGTGGTTTTACTTCGTTTGTGCCTATTTTTTGGTCAATAATTTTACAGAAAAAATATTTTCTTTTGGAACAAAATCGTATACCAGGAAGATTAACAAAATATTTTTCTCGTTGGGCAAAGGAAATTTATTTGGGATTTCCTTTGTTAAGCAATATCAAGGGTAATACATTTTATGCTGGTAATCCATTAAGATCAGAATTTTTAAGTTGTTATCGAAAAGATAATGGTCGAACCATTTTAGTTCTTGGAGGAAGTCAAGGAGCAAGATTTTTAAATATAAATGCAATCGAATTAGCAAATCAAATGCAAGAATTTGAGTTCATAATTCAGACTGGAGAGAGAGATTATGACGAAATTAAAAAAATATTAAAATCAAATAATTGTCAATTGATTGGTTTTACTTTAGCTATAGAAAAATTATATCAAAAAGCAACAATTGCGATAACCCGGGCTGGTGCCATGGTCCTATCAGAAATTTTGTCAGTTGGAATTCCTTCCATTATAATTCCTTTCCCATTTGCCACAGATAACCACCAGGCAGCGAATGCTCAGTTTTTAGTCCAAAACAACGCTGCAATCATTTTGGATCAAGGTTATCAGTCCGGGTTATCTAATGATTTTATTGGAAAAATAAAGTTAATACTTAACGACTTACTCAGTAACAAAGCAAAATTACAAAAAATGAGTGAAAATGCTAAAAAGCTCGCTCAAGTAAATGCGGCAAGTGTAATTGCCAATCGGTTAATAAAATGTTTGGGAAATTAGATCATATTCATTTTGTTGGTATCGGTGGCTCGGGTATGTCGGGAATTGCACTGATATTAAAAAACTTGGGTTACTATGTTACTGGATCTGATATTACTAGAACCTCTTTAACGGAAAGTTTAATTACTGAAGGGGTAAGAGTCAATTACCAACATAATGAGCAAAACTGCGTCGGAGCTTCGGTAGTAGTATACTCAACCGCAATACCGAAGGATAATCCGGAGATAAAATATGCGATTGCCCATAAAATCCCGGTAATTCCACGTGCGGAAATGTTAGCTGAATTAATGCGCATGAAATTTTCGATTGCGGTATCAGGGACACATGGAAAAACTACCGTAACATCAATGGTAAGTGCGATTTTAGAAACTGCTGAACTTAATCCAACTGTTATAATTGGAGGTAGAGTTTTAGGTGCTGGTATGGGGGCAAAACTCGGTAAAAGCCAATATTTAGTGGCAGAAGCCGATGAAAGTGACCGCTCGTTTCTTTTATTGTACCCAACCATTGCGGTAGTAACTAATATCGAAAGAGAACATTTAGATTATTATCGAAACATTTCGGAAATTAAAAAAGCATTTCTTCAGTTTGTGAATAAAACACCGTTTTTCGGCTCAGTAATTTTAGGAGTTGATTCTTTAGGGGTTCGGAAAATCGTACCAATGGTAAAAAGGGACTCGATAACTTTTGGTTTCAATAAAGAAGCACAGGTTCGAGCCGAAAAAATAAAGCTATATGATTTTTATTCGAACTTTACTTTGCGTTATAATGGACAGACTTATTATTTCAAATTAAACCTTCCTGGCAAGCACAATATCCAAAATGCCTTAGCGTCGATTTGCGTCGGTTTGAAATTAGAAATCCCCTTGGATAAAATTGCAACCGCATTAGAAAGTTTTTCAGGAGTCCATCGACGCATCGAACGTAAAGGAGAAAAAAAGGGTATAATCATATTTGATGATTATGGTCATCACCCAACCGAAATCAAAGCGACCTTAACAGTATTACGTAACGCTTACCCTAAACGACGAATACTCACCATTTTTCAACCTCATCGTTATACTCGCACTCAATCTTTAGCAAAAATGTTCCGCAATTGTTTTAATGCCTCAGATGTAGTTGTTATTACAAAAATTTATGGAGCCTCGGAACAACCAATCGATGGTGTATCATCTCAATTAATCATCGATTCAATAGCTCAATCTAAATCTCATTTAGAAATAATATACAAAGAAAATTCTCAAGAAATTATCACATTTTTATTAGATTATTTAAAACCAAACGATGTTGTAATAACACTCGGAGCTGGTAATATATGGCAAGCTGGCGAAGAACTATTGAAGATTTTATAGATAGAAGCTCTACCTCAATATTTTGGAACGAGCCGTTAGCCAAACATACAACTTTTGGTATCGGGGGACAAGCAGAATGTTTTATGATAACAAATAATAAAAGTGACTTGAAAAAAATTATCAAAATTGCCAATGATGAACAAATTTCTCTATTTGTTATTGGTAACGGTTCAAATTTATTAGTATCTGATCAAGGACTCAAAGGTATTACAGTGAAATTAGGTGACAATTTCAGATATGCCACAGTTGAAAATAAACAAATAAGTGTCGGCGCAGCGATGCCATTGCCGAAACTTGTACAATATGCATTATCAGGATCTTTAAGTGGCTTAGAATTTCTGTGGGGGATTCCTGGTACATTTGGTGGAGCGGTTATGTCGAATACCGGGGCATTCTCGCAAGATATCGGAAGAATAGTAAAAGGTATTAATGGTATCTTACCGAACGGCAAAGAAATAACACTTAATAGCACTCAACTAAAATTTGAGTATCGAAAAGCTTGTTTACCCGATAAGTTTATTATCACCGACGGAAATATTTATTTAACTCCAAATAAAAGACCAATAATCAAGCAGAAACTGGAATTATATAAACAGAAAAGATATACAACTCAACCACGAGGATTATCGGCTGGTTCTGTTTTTAAAAACCCGATATCCGTACCGGCAGGCAAAATTATCGATGACTGCGGATTAAAAGGTTTAACTTGTAAAAATGCGGTTGTTTCAAAAAAACATGGCAACTTTATTATTAACAAAAGTAATGCACATTTTACAGATGTCTATGAACTGATTCAAATAATTAAAAGTACCGTTGAAATAAAAATCGGTATTATTTTAGAAGAAGAAATACAAATTTTACCTAAAATACAGGAGGTGCCAAAATGGCAAAAACAAAGAAACTATTAGGATTGGATATCGGTACGACAAAAATCGCTTGTGTAATTGCCGAATTAGATAATAGTGGAAAACTAAATTTTCTAGGGCAGGGTATTTCTCCACCAGAAGGTTTTAGAACTGGAATCGTGATAAACCTTGAACGAGCGATAGAATCAGTCGCAACCGCAATTGAAGATGCTGAAAAAACTGCCGATCGGAGAGCGAAAAATTGTTCTATATACGTCGGTATTTCAGGAAATTATATTAAACACATAACGAGCGTAGGAACAGTGCCAGTGAAAAACCCATCTCGAGGTATCACCCAAAAAGATATCAGCGAGGTTGTTCGACAAGCACAAACAATTAGATTACCAAATGATGAGCAGATAATTCATTTAATTCCGAATCAATTCATGGTTGATGGGCAAAAAGGAATTCACAATCCAATTGGGATGTTTGGATTTCGTCTCGAGATTGAAGCACTTCTGATAATTGGCGCAGTATCGGCAATTGAAAATATTTATCGGGTACTGGACAATTTAGAATTAAAAGTTGATTCTTTAGTTCTGCAACCACAGGCAGTATCTTGCGCAGTCGCTGAACCGGAAGATAAAGACCTAGGAGTGGCAATCGTTGATATCGGCGGTCAAACCAATATATCAATTTTTAAGGAAGGCGTTTTACGTTATTATAAAACATTACCTCTGGGCGGTGAGAATATAACGAAAGATATTTCAATTGGTTTAAGAACACCGTATAAAAAAGCCGAACAAATTAAAAAAACATATGGTGCAGCGATGACTAATTGTATAACAACCGATGAGCCAATTGTTATTGAAGATATGAGTGGTCGGATTAATAAACAGATTTCGCAACGCTTATTAGCTTCAATTATTGAACCACGGCTAGAAGAAATATTACAGCACGCGGATATGACAATCAGGGAGACCGGCTATACGGACACACTGTCGGGCGGTATAATTTTAACGGGTGGTACTTCATTATTAAAAGGGATTGATTTACTCGCCGAACAAATTTTTCGAATGCCGGTCAAAACGATAAATCAAAAAATTACTTCAGAGTCTCAAAATGAACAGCTTGGCGCAACTTACACAACTGCGATCGGGTTAATTCGATATAGTCAAAATGAAAATGATCTATATGTCCCCCAAAAAGTAAGTTTATTCGGTGATATTACAGCAAAAATAAAAGAATTACTTGCTTAATTATAAAAACTATTAGCCATGCTAATAGCGTAAGAAAAGGAGCAATAATGATTGAACCTGTTGAAGAAAGAAATTTAGCAAAACTTGCCGTGGTAGGAGTTGGTGGGGCAGGGAATAATGCGGTTAACCATATGATTGAAGCAAAACTTTCTAACGTTGAGTTCTTTGCAATCAATACTGACCTGCAAGCGTTATCGATGAATTTAGCAGAAAATCGAATTCAAATCGGAGCACAGATTACCGGCGGATTGGGTTCTGGTGGAAATCCCGATTTGGGCAAAAAAGCATGTGAGGAGTCATTGGACCTAATTAAAGATATATTGACTGGATACGACATGATTTTCTTAGCGGCGGGTGAGGGTGGTGGTACTGGAACTGGAGCAACGCCCGTTATTGCAGAAGTTGCTAAAACGCAGGGGGCAATAGTCATCGCGGTCGTGACAAAACCATTTGGATTTGAGGGTAAAAATCGTATGCATCAAGCAATGGTTGGCGTTGAACAGCTTAAAGACAAAGTCGATACACTTGTTATTATTCCAAACCAAAAATTGTTATCAACCTATGCTCATATTTCCTGTTTTCAAGCATTCCGACTTGCTGATGATGTTTTACTAAATGCGGTAAAAGGGATATCAGATCTAATAACTCAGCCTGGTCTGATTAATATTGATTTTGCCGATGTACGTAATGTGATGCTGGAAAAAGGCGGAGCGCTAATATCGACTGGGAGCGCGGCAGGTGAAGGACGAGCAACTGAAGCCGCGCAACAAGCAATATCGTCTCCTTTAATTGAAGAAACCAATATCGAGACCGCTAAGAAAATCTTGTTAAATATTGCAGGTGATGAAAAAATGACCTTACAAGAAGTGAACGATGCAGCAACAATGGTTTTAAATGCCACCAATGGTCATGCTGATATTAGATTTGGAACTACTAAAGATAGAACCTTAAGAGATACATTTAGAGTTACTGTGATTGCAACTGGTATTGAAGAGTCGTTACCCAGAATCGCCGATGTTATGGAATTACTAACGTCGGACGAACTCTTCCCGATCCGGCGAAATATCCGAAAAGGAGAAGAAGTTACGATCGATAAAAATAATTTAGAAATACCGACTTTTTTAAGAAGACAAATCGACTAAGATTTAGAAAGTTACATTATTCAAATTATGTAATTTTATAGTGGATGTTATTCAGCAAACTAAATTAAAGCCATAAAGTTTAATCCTTAATTTTCTTAATAAATGGTGTTATTAAATCAATCGGAACCGGGAAAATAATTGTTGAATTTTTTTCGGTAGCTATTTCGGTAAGAGTTTGTAGAAATCTCAATTGGATTGAAACAGGAGTTTGAGCTAAAACACTAGCAGCTTGTCGTAATTTCTCGGCAGCTTGGAATTCACCGTCGGCATGGATAACTTTAGCGCGGCGTTCTCGTTCGGCTTCGGCCTGCCGGGCAATAGCGCGACGCATTGATTCCGGTAGATCAACATGTTTTATTTCAACCATTGAAACTTTAATTCCCCAAGGGTCGGTCTGTTCATCAATAATTTTTTGTAAACGATGATTAATCATCTCCCGCTGCATCAACAAATCATCTAATTCATACTCGCCTAAGACACTCCGCAATGTCGTCTGAGAAATTTGTGATGTCGCATAGAGATAATTTTCAACTTCAATTATTGCTTTTGCTGCATCAAACGGACGAAAATAGGCAACTGCATTCACGGTAACCGATACATTATCTTTGGTGATGACATCTTGTGGTGGAACATCTAAAGTAACCACGCGTAAGCCAACCTTGACCATTCGGTCAATAAATGGAATTAAAAGGATTAAGCCTGGTCCTTTGACACCAATAAACCGTCCGAGGCGGAAGATTACGCCACGTTCGTATTCACGTAAAATTTTTATCATTGAAGATAGAATTATAATGAATAATATTATTAAGAGTGCTATACTATACATAAATACCTCCAGTTATATTTATTCTTTATTGATTGGCTGCAATAAAAGATTTTTAATTGTTAATAATTCTTTCTGCAGCCATAACAATTGTTGTTTATTCTTAGCTGCGTTTTTATGTTTAGGTATTTCCTTTAGTTCGCTGATTCGTTTTTTAATGCCGGTTAATGGCAGTCTCTCTTGCCGGCGCAGGTGTTTTATTAAAAGTAATTTATCAATATCGTCTTGGGAGAAGATTTTTCGTCCCGATGAATTTTCTTTTAAATGAAGGTTAAATTCTCGTCGCCAAAACTTTAAAGTATGGATTGGTATATCAGTAATTATTGATACTTGTTGTAAAGTGAAATAGTTTTTATTTTTCGATTTCATAACTTATTTCCTTTTTTAATGGTCTCTGCATAAGGCGTCTTATACTTTTAGTTATGTCGTGTTTTTGAAATAATATTAAAAATATTTCGTCAATAATCGGAGTTTCTATTCTCAGTTTCGACCCTAAGTTCCTTGCGGATGTTGTAGTTAGGACACCTTCGGCAACTCCACTAAGCGAATCAAGCGTTTTATTAATTTCAGTTCCAGCGGCAATTTTTTCTCCGAACCAACGATTGCGCGAATACGGGGAATAAGACGTTACAATTATATCACCAATACCAGAAAGTCCGGCGAAGGTCAATGGGTTAGCGTTCAAAGCAATACCAATCCGTGTTATTTCAGCTAAACCTCGAGTTAATAAGGCAGATTTAGCATTGTCACCAAGTTTTAACCCGTCACAAATACCCGCTGCAATTGCAATGATATTTTTTAATGCGCCACCTAATTCGACACCAACAACATCAAGATGTGTATAAACACGTAGATTTTCAAATGACAATAGTTCCTGTACCCTTGAAGCAGCATCAAAACTATGAGAGGCAGTAACTAAAGAAGCTGGTTTTCCCTCACTAATCTCATAAGGTATTCCTGGTCCAGCCAATACTACAACATGCAGGTCAGGATAAAACTCTTTAATAATTTCGGACATGCGTTTGTTAGTGTTATTCTCTAATCCTTTAATTGCACTTACCAATATTGGTCGCTTGTTACACAATTTATTTTCAATAGTTTTATTTGTGTAAAAAAATCGGAATGGCGTAATTTTTATTAATACTTCCCGCAAAGATTGTGATGGTACGGTCAGAAAGACAAATTCGGGTGAATTTAACGTATGCTCTAAATCGTCGGTGATTATTATATCTTTCGGAATTAATATTGAATCGGGTAAATCAGAAAGTTGTCGAGTATCATTAACTTTTGCTAATCGGTCGGGTGAGTTTTCCCACATTATAATCTCATTGCCTTTACGATGTAAAATTAACGCCAGGGTTGTCGCCCAACGACCAGCGCCGATGAATGAAATTTTCATTTATGGAACTCTAAAAATTTTAATAAATAAGTTTTAGATTCAGTTTTAGCGATTAATCGTTTTATATTTCCGATATGACGTATGATAATTAGAATCGAAACCACCGTCGCAATTAATATCAATAACTTCTGTGTTGGGTACATCAAAGTTACTGTAATTGGCAAAGAAATCGCAAATGCTAATGAAGCTAATGACACATACGAGAAAGCGAAAAAAATTATGATGAATATCCCGAGTCCAATTAGTAAGACACAAGGTTTTAATGCAACGACGGCGCCTAATGTGGTGGCAACACCTTTACCGCCCTTGAATTTTAACCATGGTGTATAAATATGTCCTAATATCGCACCGACGGCAACGATTGAAGGAATTAATACTAATTGAGGAGAGAAAAAAGTTGGTAAAAATCCTTTCGCGATGTCTAAAAGAAGAACGGGAACTGCAAATCGCCACCCGAACATTCGGTAAACATTTGTAAAGCCAATATTTTTACTGCCGACATTCCGAATATCAACCCCTTTAATACGAGCAATTAAAAATCCAAATGGAATACTTCCACAGATAAAACCAAATACTAATGAAACGAAATAAATTGATAAATTATTCTCAACTAGTGGTGAAATTATGAGTAAGAACACTTGAAATTAGTCTTTAACTAAAAGATATTGAAATTCTAATAAATTATTTGTGGGCGTAGCGGCTTTTAATACCGAATTCAACCATTTCACGTAATGCGCGCGGGTCAAATGCATTCATTAGCGCCATCTCGAAGGTTATCTTGCCAGCTCGATATTGCTCAGCTAATGCGCTGTCAAAGGTACAACTGCCCTCAGCGACGGAAGATTGAATAGCGGATGGTAAATGTTCGACCTTACGTTCCCGTATTAAATTACGTACGGCTGGTGTCGCCATCATTATTTCAAAAACGCCGACTCGACCACGACCGGTTGCACGGGGTAACAGACGCTGGGCAAATATCGCTATTACTGAAATTGAAAATTGAATTCGTATCTGGTCTCGAATTTCGGGTGGAAAAACGTCAACGAAACGAGTTACCGTTTCTGATGCATTAGTTGTATGCAGTGTACCAATTACTAAATGGCCGGATTCAGCCGCCCAGATGGTAGCTTCGGCGGTAGCAACATCACGAATCTCAGCGACTAAAATCACATTGGGATTAGAACGTAATCCTTTCATAATCGCCTCGCGGAATGATGGAACATCAACACCGACCTCACGTTGAGTAATAATTCCACTTTTATGGTTATGGACAAATTCAATCGGGTCTTCGATGGTAAGCACATGTCGTGGACTATCTAAGATATAATCGACAAATGAAGCTTGGGTAGTTGTTTTACCTGACCCAGTTGGTCCAGTAACAAGTATTAAACCATGGGGGCGATCTAATAGATATTTTATTCTAGGAACTTGACTGGCTTGAAAGCCAATTTCCTCAAATTGCATAATATTATTAGGAATAAGACGTAAGGCTAAGCCGTAACAACCCTTTTGTCGGTAAATCGCCACGCGGAACCGAGCAAGATTTTTAAAATTTAAACTAAAATCAGCGCCACCGTCTTCGGTGATTAAATGTTTTATTTGCGGAGCATGTTCGACCGCGATATTTTTTATTTTCTCGGTAAATTCGGGAGTACATACTTCGGTTTTTTCAATCGATCGTAAGACCCCGTCAATTCTTAAAATAGGAGGACGACCAACCGTCAAATGTAGGTCAGAGGCATTTTTACGAATACACTCTTCCAACAACTCATGAAAATATTGTTCTTCTGCCATTTTTTATTTTATAAATATTTATATAAAAACAATTTTCTCCAACAATCTAATCTCATTAAATTATAGACTCTTTAAAAAATCTGTCAAGCATAATTTATTTTTTCACACCGCTTACATATTGACAATTACGCGTACAGAATATAAAATTTCACAAATGAAAATTGGGATTCCAAGAGCTTTATTTTATTTTAAGTATGGTTTATTTTGGGAGAAGTTTTTGCAATACCTGGGAATCGATGTATTGATATCACCGAAAACAAATAAAACACTATTGGAGCAGGGGCTCAAAAAAGTATCGAGTGAAATTTGTTTGCCGGTTAAGATAATTTGTGGACACATTGAATATTTAAAAGATAAAGTCGACGCAATTTTTTTACCGCGTTTTGTCGAATTGAATCACGGGCTTTATACCTGTCCAAAAATGATTGGCATTGTTGATATTGCACAAATCCAGGTTGGTGACAACTGCAAGCTTATTACCCCGAAAATCAAAAATAATTTTATATTTGCTCATTTTTTAGTGGGACTTAAATTAACCAAAAATCCGGTAAAAACCAATTATGCTTTGAAGAAGGCTTTCTCTTATTTAGATAATAATAAAAAAAATTCTATCGATAATTTACAAATTCCCAACGTTCTGTTATTAAGTCATTTTTACAACTTAGGGGATGATTTTATTGGAAAAGATATAACGAATACTTTTAAGAATAACGGGTTCAATACAACAACAAAGGAAGAAGTGTCGGAGATGATTTTAAAATCAGATGACGGTTTTGCCAAAAATATTAAATGGGTATATGAACGAGAACTCTATAACGCCTTTCGTTATAACCTAAATCGAGTAAACGGGGTTTGTAATATCATATCGTTTGGTTGCGGTCCCGATTCATTAATCAGCGAAATTATGGCAAAAGAAGCAAATGAACGGAAAGTGCCATTCCTGCAATTAATTATTGATGAACATACCTCAAAAACGGGCATGATTACCAGAATCGAGGCATTCTCGGAAATCATCAAACGAAACTATCAATCAAAACCTTATCTCACTAATTAGTTTATGTTAACCCCGCCCTTCCTCAATCTCGAACAGCTAATAGTCAGCTGGTATCTGATAATATTAGGAAGGGCTGGGTTAATCTGTGTAATCTTGTTTTTATATCGGTGTAATCTTGTATAATGAAAGTCGCATTTCCGTATTTTGGTTACGATACAATCGCACTTAAGAATTTTATTGAAACACTGGGCGGTGAAGTACAATTACCGCCACCAACAACCGAACGAACGCTCAGCATCGGTACAAAATATTCACCAGAATTGATCTGTTTGCCATTCAAAATCACTTTGGGTAATTTCATCGAAGCGTTAGATAATGGGGCGGATACTCTTTTCATGGCAGCCGGGGCAAGAAAATGTCGGTTCGGTTATTACCACTATATACAGGAAACGATTCTAAAAAAGATTGCAAATGGACTTGCCCCGCACCTATCGTCGGAGTGTGTGGGTTTGGAACAGAACGGTTGCAACGAGAAAAATAAGCGTTCATCGATTGGTGCGGGGTTTAAATTCTATCCAATTAGCCAATATACACCATTCGAATTCATCTTTCAAAAAATGCCCGAGATTTTTTCGGTAAAACCATACCGGGTAATATATGCAATATATTTATTATTACAATATAGTGCCTTAGTCGATGAATTTCGTAAGTTAGTTCGTAGGGCAAGAGTCGTTGATTTCCGGCGAGCATCGGAAATAGAGAAAAGAGCGTTACAAGTAATCGAGGACGCAAAAACTATAAACCAGATTAGAAATGCGAAGAAGGAAATAAACGCTCTTTTTGACTTCGCAAAAAAACTACCGGAAAATACGATAACCGTCGGTTTAGTTGGTGAGATTTATCTCATGTTAGAACCATTTGCCAATCATGATATCGAAAAGGAATTAAGTAAGATGGGTGTTTTAGTTGTAAGTAAACGAAGCTTATATCGTCATATCAAACATCTGTTACATATTGACCGAGATAGTTACAAAATCAGGCGCGCCGCACATAAATATTTAAAAGATTCTCCGGGCGGCGAAGCGATAAACACGGTTGGCGAAGCACGGAGCTTTATTAATCAAGGGGTAGATGGGATTATCCAGCTATTTCCATTTACCTGTATGCCGGAGAACATCGCATTAGAAGCTCTACAAAAAATGAGTGAAGATTATTCAGTCCCGGTGCTGTCATTATCAATTGATGAACATACCTCAAAAACCGGTCTTTTGACAAGATTGGAAGCATTCATCGATATACTTAAGAGAGTAGTGAGTCAGAGAGCAGGGAGCAGAACTCCTCGCTCCTCACTACTTACTCCTCGCTAATATGGAAGCATATCTTGGTATTGATGTCGGTTCGATTTCGACTAAAGGAGTTATCCTTAGCAAAGATTATAAAGTCATTGCTAATGCTTATCACAGAACCAAAGGAAAGCCGGTTGAAGCAATTAAGGGGCTTTTAAAAGAATTACAGAACCAGTCTAATCACACAAAAATTCTCGGTGCGGGTACAACCGGTTCGGCGCGTCGGCTTGCCGGCGTGATGCTTGGTGCTGACATTGTAAAGAATGAAATTATTGCCCATGCAATCGCCTCATCCTATTTTCATCCTGATGTTCGAACTATAATTGAAATTGGGGGACAGGATTCAAAAATTATCATTTTACGCGATGGCATTCCAATTGACTTTGCGATGAATAATGTCTGTGCGGCTGGCACTGGTTCATTTTTAGAGCATCAGGCAACCCGTCTTGGCATACCGATTGAAGAGTTTGGTAAATATGCGTTGAATGCTAAGTTCGGTGTAACAATTGCCGGTCGTTGCACGGTCTTTGCCGAGAGTGATATGGTTCACAAGGCACAACTTGGTGTTTCGACTGAAGATATTATCAGAGGACTATGCGATGCGATTGTCAGAAACTATCTCAATACGGTTGCCAAGGGTAAAGATATAAAACCATTAATTCTATTTCAGGGTGGAGTCGCGGCAAACATCGGTGTAAAATCTGCATTTGAACGTGCATTAGAACAAGAAGTCTTAATTCCCGAGCATTTCTTAGTAATGGGTGCGATTGGTGCAGCAATGCTGGCTCAGGAGTATATTAATGATAGCAAGATAACTAAGTTTGCTGGTTTCGAGACCGCAAATATTAAATTCATCACTAAGGCGTTTGAGTGTAAAGACTGCCCAAATTCCTGTGAAGTGATTGAAACATTCCGTCAAGACCAAATCATTGACCGCTATGGCGACCGTTGTGGCAAATGGTCAGAATCCGTAGAGAAAATCAGCCACGGATAAACCCCGCCCTTGCGTGCAAGAGCGGGGTAAACACGGATATTTTTTCTGTCATTCCGGTGCGAAGCAATCCCTGTTAGAAATACCAAGCGTATATCTGGTAAGACAGAATTTGCGGATGATAGTCATTACAGTTCTGAGATTTCTAACAGGGCAAGGCGATAGCTAACTTGTTTCGGAATCTCATACTGACATTCCTGCTGGTCCTTGAAAATATCTTATCGGTATGTCTTTGACTTTTTCTAAAATATTTCGGTCGAGTCCCTTTTCAACCCATTTGTCGATAATCTGATTTAGTTTAATACTCGCCGCCAAGGACACAGAGTCCGCGGAGATTCCTTTTGTGGTAAGTTTTTTTATTACACGATAGCACTCCCGTACAAAAGCTTTATAGAATTGATTAGAGACCAACGGTGCATTTAGTTCGCCGAGTAGTTTCTGAACTTCTGTTTCAATCGGCTCGATAACAACCCGATGTTTAAGAAAACCCAATGCCATCTTTTCTTGTTTTTCTATCTTCAATGGTTTTAGACCTTGTTTTTCAGAAAATTTAGTCTCGATACTATGCTGATATTTTGCAACATCCCTGCTAACCTTTTTATAATGTCTTGGAATATCAACTTGTGAGATAATCTTCCAATTTTGCATATTAAAATGCATCGCTGATATGTCATTAAAATATGAACCCCAGGGATAACCACAAATACTGAGATAATCACAAATAGTTTTGATTCCAGGATTCTTAATCATTCCATTTTCTAATTGGGCAATATAACTCTGTCCGGCTTTTGACTTAATACCCATTCGCTCGGCAACTTCCTTTTGAGATAACTTACTTTTCTTTCTAATTACAGCAAGTTTTTCACCCATCGGTTTAGTAAAAACAAACATAAAAAATATTAGGTATAACTAATGTTTTTGTCAAGCAATTTTTTCATCTAACTTTCTAAATTTCAAATTCTTAATTCAAAACTCTCATAGAGGGAGGGTATAGTCCTCCCCACTGGTGTAGGGGTTGAAGACTAAGTTGAACAGGGCTTTGGGTTAGGGTTTGATTTGGGATTTTAGTTGAGACTTAAATTCGGTTTCTAATAGAATATCTAAATGATTATCTATTTGAGAACATAATTGAAAATCTATCAGGAATAATATCAGGGATTATAAGAGGGGGTATATCAGGGGATTAAAGTCTGCGCTTATCAGGATATTGACCAGAGCATATACTAGTCCACTCGGAAAAAAACAAAGAAAAAATTAACCACAGATTTCACAGATTTTCACAAGATTTATTTAGGCGTAGTGTTTATCCGTGGTTAATTATTCTTATCTCGTTACCACAAGTTTCTCTTTTACCATCTCATTTCCGACTTGTACAAAATAGACACCATTCTTTATACCATCAAGCGAAATTCTTGTCTCTTGCATCTTACCTCTTACTTCTTTTACCAGCTTCCCCGATACATCAAAAATCTTTATCAGTGAGCGGTCAGCAGATTGCGGTAAGCGGATAGTGAAGTATGCCTTTGCCGGATTCGGATAAATATCCAATCTTCTCGCCTCTTGCATCTGACCTCTTGCTTCTTCAATCCCCGGCATCACATCCCGAATTACCGAGATACTGGAACCATGGTAGTTACCAACGTAAATCCTGTTCTGCAAAGGATTATAAGTAAAAACTTGAGGTTGGCTTCCAACTCCAATTGTTGTTACCACTTGATTTATTGCTCCATCAATCACGGCAACATTGTCAACTGCGGCATTTGCACAATAAACCTTATTATTGATTGGATTATAAATCAAAGCCCACGGAAAACCTACCACTGTAACGGTTGTTATTACTTGATTAGTTGTACCGTCAATGACGATGACATTATCACTTGCAGCATCAGTGCAGTAAATCTTATTGTTAGTTGGATTATAAACTAATGCACAAGGATAAGTGCCTACTGGAATTGTTGTAACGATTTGGTTAGTTGCACCATCAATCACGGTCACGTAACCGCCCCCAGCACAATAAACTTTATTATTAATCGGATTATAGGAAAATGCACGAGGATAACCTATTATAGGAATTGTGGCAATCAACTGATTGGTGATACCATCAATGACAGAAATGCTATCACCGAAATAATTAGGGGAATATACTTTATTACCGACTGTATTATAAACTAAAATACCTCCACCTACCTGTAGTGTTGTAATAACAGTATCGCTGGCCCCATCAATCACTGTTACATTGTGACTATAAGAACAATAAATCTTGTTGTTAGTTGAATTATAAGTTAAAGCATCAGGACCGGCACCAACCCGAATTGTCGCAATCACTGAGTCAGTTGTACCACTAACGACTGTAACAGTACTGTCAAGATTAGGATACTCGCCAGAATTAGCGCAATATATTTTATTATTAATCGGGTTATAGATTAAAGCACTAGGACCGATTCCTACTTTGATAGTAGTAATCACTTGGTTTGTTGCACCATCAATCACAGTTACAGTACTATCATAAATTCGATATCCAAACCCGCAATTAGCACAATAAATTTTATCGTTGATTGAATTCCAAACTAATGCAAAAGGATTGTGTCCCACTGTGATTGTTGTCTCCAGCCATTGGCTATATAAGAGAGCAGGAAGAAGTGAACAGAGAGCAGAAAGAAGTAAAAATATTATCTTGTACTTTTTCATAACTGCCTCTTATTTTGTTATTACTAATTTTTTTGTTGCTGATTCATTATTTAATTGTACAAAATATACTCCGTTCTTTATTCCTTCAAGCGATATTCTTGTATCTTGCATCTTACTTCTTACTTCTTTTACTACTTTCCCTGATACATCAAATATCTTTATCAGTGAGCGGTCAGTCGCCGACGTGCCAAAGCTACTTTGGCGACGGCACGCGGATTGCGGTAGGCGGATAGTAAAGTATGCTTTTGCCGGATTCGGATAGATTTCAATTTCGTTACGTTCTGTGTTGAGTAACGAGTGTTCCTCAAAATCGGTGTGCGTCGTTATATCTCTAATTATTGAGACACTATGACCGTAATAATTCGCTACATAAATTCGATTATTCTGAGAATTATAGGCTAATTCACGAGGGTAAGTATCGGTTGCGATGGTTTTGATTTTCTGGTTCGTTACACCATCAATCACCGATACATCGTTGGTACCGGTATTAGCGGTATATATTTTATTATTGGTCGGGTTGTAGATTATAGCACGCGGACCTTTGCCAACAACTATCTTCGTAATTACATTATTCGTTACACCATCAATGATTGTAACAGTACTATCAGCGTAATCAGGAAAAGGACCCGCATTAGCACAATATATTTTATTATTAGTCATGTTGCAAGTTAAAGTATGAGGACCAACACCAACACATCCTACTGGAATTATCTTAACGACTGCATTGGTTATTCCGTCGATTACCGTGATGCTTTGGCTTCCCATATTAGCACAATAAATGGTATTATTAATCGGATTATAGATTACGTTCCAGGGCGAATTTCCCGCTGGAACCGTGGTAATTACTGAGTTCGTAATTGGATTAATTATTGTAACATCATTGCTATACTCATTTGAACAATAAATTTTATTGTTGACTGGATTATAAGCAAGATTATCTGCGCCATCTCCGGCGGGAATCGTTGCTACGACTCTATTAGTCACTCCGTTAATTACTGTAACATCATTACTACCCCAATTAGCAACATAGATTTTATTGTTATCCGGGTTGTAGAGTATTGCAGTTGGAACAGAGCCTGCGGTAATAGTTGTAATCACCCGGTTAGTTGCGCTATTAATTATTGAAATATTATTGCTGCTCCAGTTAACACAATAGACCTTGTCATTAGTTGAATTGTAAGCTAAAACCCACGGACCATTTCCTACTGGGATTCTTGTTACGATTGCATTTGTTGCGCCATCAATTACCCTTATATTATTATCATACCAATTTGCGCAATAAACTGTATTATTGGTGGAATTGTAAACAAAACCAACCGGACCAGTTCCAATTGTTATAGTTGTATCCAACCATTGGGCAGTCAAAAGGGTTGGAAGAAGTAAAAACAATACATTAAACTTTCTCATAACTTCCTCCGTTATGAAAGAATAGTGAAATATAACAAATTATTTATTTCTTGTCAAGCCCTTTATTAATAATATCTTGTGAAAATCTGTGTAATCGTGTGGTTAAAATTTATTTCGATATTCGGATTTTATATTCTATATTACTTTGTCACTATCAGCTTTTTAGTCTCTCTCCCCGCTTGCACAAAATAAACACCGTGGTTTATATCCTTGAGTGAGATTCTTGTCTCTTGCGTCTTGATTCTTGCTTCTTTTATCATTTTACCTGAAACATCAAATATCTTTATCTGTGAGCGGTCAGCGGAAAACGGAACGCGGATAGTAAAGTATGACTTCGCCGGATTCGGATAAACTTCAACACCGTTTGTCTTTGCGAGCGGAAGCGAAGCAATCTCAGTTTCTTCAATCCCAATATGACCTGGAGAATACCAGACATCATTTAAATCATTTCCACCAATCACCCACATCTTATTATCAAACACAACTGAAGTATGAAAACCCCTTGTTGACCAGCTCGCATGTTCAGTAGCTTGTGTCCAAGTTACACCGTTTGAAGAATACCAGACATCATTTCTGTACGCATAAGCATTTCCACCAATCACCCACATCTTATTATCAAACACAACTGAAGTGTGCACATACCTTGCCGACCAACTAGCATGTTCAGTAGCTTGTGTCCAAGTTACGCCATCCATTGAATACCAAACATCATTTGTATAAGTACTTGTATGTTCTCCTCCCATCACCCAAATTTTATTGTCATATACAACCGAGGTGAAGTCAGCCCTTGCTGACCAACCCGCATTAGCAGTCGCTTGTATCCAAGTTACGCCATCCGTTGAATACCAGACATCAGGTCTATAAGTAACATCACGTCCACCAATCACCCACATCTTATTATCAAATACGACCGAAGCGTGATAGGCCCTTGCGTTCCATGGAGCATTAGCAGTCGCTTGCATCCAAGTTACACCATCCGTTGAATACCAGACGTCGTTTTTATAACCACCTTGTTGAGCTCCTCCGATTACCCATATCTTATTATCAAACACTACAGAGGTGTGTGCTAACCTTGCCGACCAACCCGCATTTGCGGTTGCTTGTGTCCAAGTTACGCCATCGGTTGAATACCAAACATCATTTCTGAAAGCACCATCATGTCCACCCATAACCCACATCTTATTGTCAAACACAACTGATCTGTGCCAATACCTTGCTGTCCATCCGGCATTAGCAGTTGCTCGAACCCAATCAACGCCAGGGATATCATCCCGAATTACTGAAACAGAGGCACTATTATAATTTGCGACATAGACCCGGTTCTGAATCGAGTTCCAGCAAAAAGCACAAGGTCCACTTCCCACGGTTATGGTTGTAATCACTGCGTCGGTTGCACCACCAATCACTGTAACATTGTTACTACTATAATTAGCGCAATAAACCTTATTGTTTTGAGAATTCCAGACCAATGCAGTAGGTAAACTTCCCACGGTTATGGTTGTAATCACTGCGTCGGTTGCACCATCAATCACCGTGACATTGCCACTATTCGTATTAGCGCAATAAACCTTATTGTTTTGAGAATTCCAGACCAATGCACAAGGATAATTTCCCGCTAGAGTCGTTGTAATCACTGAGTTGGTTTGACCATCAATCACAGTCACATTGTAACTATGTAAATTAGCGCAATAAACCTTATTGTTTTGAGAATTCCAGACCAATGCATATGGATTACTTCCCACGGTTATAGTTGTAATCACTGAGTTAGTTTGACCATCAATCACCGTCACATTGCCACTATACGCATTTGCGCAATAGATTTTGTTGTTTTGAGAATTCCAAACCAAAGCACAAGGGGTAGTTCCCACAGTTATGGTTGTAATCACTGAGTTCGTTTGCCCATCAATCACCTTCACATTGTTACTATAGTAATTAGTGCAATAAACCTTATTGTTTTCAGAATTCCAGACCAAAGCAGTAGGTCCGCTTCCCACGGTTATAGTTGTAATCACTGCGTCGGTTACACCATCAATCACCGTCACATTGCCACTATTCGCATTAGCGCAATAAACCTTATTGTTTTGAGAATTCCAGACCAAAGCAGTAGGTCCACTTCCCACGGTTATAGTTGTAATCACTGAGTTAGTTTGACCATCAATCACCGTCACATTGCCACTATAGAAATTAGCGCAATAGACCTTGTTGTTTTGTGAATTCCAGACTAAAGCATAAGGATTACTTCCCACGGGTATTGTCGTTTCCAACCACTGCCCGAATAAGAGAGAAGGGAGTAGTGAGCAGAGCGCAATTACAACGACTAACAACGTTTTATATTTATACATACATCCTCCGGTTCTTATTTACCTTAATTTAACAAATACCTATTGATTGTCAAGCATTTATTTTCAGCTTAGCAAAAGGTTAAAACCGAATAGCAAAAAACGGAACTACTAACACTTTTCTTTAATTCGTGTTCATTGTGACTATTCGTGTTTATTTGTGGTGAAAAAATTCTTGTGGTTAAGGTTTAAATAATGATGCCAATAATGTAACTTTTGAAAGAAACTCTAATCGTTCCAAACGGTATTTTGCTTCGAGTAAATCTTTACCACAAACAACGACCCCATGATGAGCTAAAATCATTACATTGTGTTTTATTGATGCTTTACCAACCGCCCTTGCTAATTCCAAACTTCCCGGTTTAAAATATCCGACTTGTTTTATTGTCCCGAGAGTTTCTTCGGTTTCAGTTAGCAATTTTACATCTAACTTTTTACCAAGCATGGCAAACGTAGTAGAATAAGGTGGATGAGCATGAATAACTGCATTAACATCAGGACGGTTTTCATAAATAGCAAGATGCATTCGATATTCGGTTGAAGGCAATAATTTATTAATGGTGGTTGCAACCGTAGCGCCGAGGTTTATCCTCGGCAATTTTGTTTGTTGGGGATAAACCCCAACGCTACATATATCACTGTTCTTCA
>Ga0315274_10002351_pt1 | contig 28630 bp, 24 predicted proteins | sample YL17G02_20_MG_FD_203700 | JGI IMG/M metagenome (GOLD analysis project Ga0315274, IMG submission 203700) | Sediment microbial communities from Yellowstone Lake, YNP, Wyoming, USA - YL17G02_20 | ecosystem: Environmental > Aquatic > Freshwater > Lake > Sediment | place: USA: Wyoming | collected...
GGGCCCGGGCGGGGGGGGCCGGGGGCCGCCGGGGGCGCCGCCCGGGGGCCCCCGGGCCCCCCACCCGCCCCCCCCCCCCCCCCCGACCGCCACACGCTCGATCTGGACTCGCTCGCCTTCCCCGACGGCGCGCGCACGATGACCAACAAGCGGTGCGACCTGCCGCCGGGGTCGTTCCGCGCGCAGCACAAGGGGTATGAAGAGGTGCACGTCCCCGCGCTCGCGCCGCCCGCAATGGACGACGGCGAGGCGTTGAAAAAGATCGACGACCTGCCGGAGTGGGCGCGCCCCGCGTTCAAGGGCATGGCAACGCTCAACCGGGTGCAGTCGCGCGTGTGCGACGCGGCCCTCTTTGGCACGTCCAACCTGCTCCTCTGCGCGCCCACGGGCGCGGGCAAGACCAACGTGGCGATGCTCACGATCCTGCAGCAGGTCGGGCTGCACCGGCGGCCCGACGGGAGCGTGGACGGGTCCGCGTTCAAGTGCGTGTACATCGCGCCGATGAAGGCGCTCGTCGCGGAGCAAACCGCCAACCTCGCCAAACGGCTCGCCCCCTACGGCCTCACCGTGCGCGAGCTGACCGGCGACTCCAACCTCACCCGCGCCGAGCTCGACGCGGCGAGCGTGGTGGTCGCGACGCCCGAAAAATGGGACATTGTCACGCGCCGCGCCGGCGGCGACCGCGCGGCAGCCGCGTCGGTGCGCCTCCTCATCATCGACGAAATTCACCTCCTGCACGACACGCGCGGCCCCGTGCTCGAGGCCATCGTGGCGCGCACGCTGCGGCAGACCGAGGCGACGCAAGAGTTGGTGCGCGTCGTCGGCCTGTCCGCGACGCTCCCCAACTACGAAGACGTCGCCTCCTTTCTCCGGGTCGACCCCGCCAAGGGCCTCTTCTTCTTCGACAACCGGTTCCGCCCGGTCCCCCTCGCGCAACAGTATGTGGGCGTGACCGTGCGCAAACCGCTCCAGCGCCACCAACTCATCAACGACATCTGCTACGCCAAAGTCGCCGCCGGCGCGGGCAAGCACCAGACCCTGGTCTTCGTCCACTCGCGCAAGGACACGGTGAAAACGGCGCGCCACCTGCGCGACGCGGCGGCGGCTGACGGCGCGCTCGCGCGCTTCGTCCGCGACGGCTCTGCGTCCGCCGAGGTGCTCACGACGGAAGCCGAAGCGTGCAAAGACGCGGCTTTGCGCGACCTCCTCCCGTCCGGCTTTGCCGTGCACCACGCCGGCATGGCGCGCGCCGACCGCGCGCTCGTCGAAGACCTGTTCGCCGACGGCCACGTCGCCGTCCTCGTCTCGACCGCCACCCTCGCCTGGGGCGTCAACCTGCCCGCGCACACCGTCGTCATCAAGGGGACGCAGGTGTACAACCCGGAGATGGGGGCGTGGGGGGAACTGTCGCCGCTCGACGTCGGCCAAATGCTCGGCCGCGCGGGGCGCCCCCAGTTCGACTCTGAAGGCGAGGGCGTCATCATCACGGGGCACGCGGAGCTCCAATTCTACCTGTCGCTCTTCAACACGCAGTTGCCCGTCGAGTCGCAACTCGCGGGCAAGCTCGCCGACGCGCTCAACGCCGAGGTCGTGCTCGGGACCGTCCAATCCCTGCAAGACGCCGCCCACTGGCTCGGCTACACCTACCTGTACGTGCGCATGCTGTGCTCGCCGGGGCTGTACGGCGTCCCCGTCGGCGCGGCCGACGCCGACCCGCGCCTGCTCGCGCGCCGCCTCGACCTCGCGCACTCTGCTTTCGCCGAGCTCGACCGCGCCGGCCTGGTCCGCTACGACCGCGCGTCCGGCAACGTGCACGCGACGGATTTGGGGCGGGTGGCGTCGCACTACTACGTCGGGCACCATTCCATCGCGGCCTACGCGCGCGCGATGCGTCCGACGATGGGCGACATCGAGCTCTTGCGCCTCTTTGCCCTCTCGGACGAATTTAAGCACGTCGTCGTGCGGGACGAGGAGAAGCTGGAGCTGGCCAAGCTGCTCGACCGTGTCCCCGTCCCGGTCAAGGAACCCGCCGATGACCCGGCCGCCAAGGTCAACGCCCTCCTCCAGGCCCACATCTCCCGCCTCCCCCTGGACGGCTACGCCCTCGCCGCCGACATGCAGTACGTGCGGGATTCCGCGGGGCGCCTGGTGCGGTGCCTGTTCGAGCTCGCGCTGCGCCGCGGGTGGGCGCGCGTCGCGGGGTGCGCGCTGCGCCTCTCGACCTGCGTCACGCGCCGCATGTGGGCGGCGCAGACGCCCCTGCGCCAATTCAAGGGCGTGCTGCCGGACTTGTTGGCGCGGGTCGAGCGGCGTGACGTCCCCTGGGAGCGGTATGCGGACCTGACCGCGGGCGAGCTCGGCGAGCTCGTGCGCGCGCCCAAAGCCGGCAAAACCCTGCACCGCCTCGTGCACTCCTTCCCCAAGCTCGACGTCGCGGCGCACGTGCAGCCGATCACGCGGTCGGTGCTCAAGGTGGACCTGACGCTCACGCCGGACTTTCAGTGGGACGACGCGGCGCACGGCGCCGCGCTCGGCTGGTGGCTCTGGGTCGAGGACGCGGACGGGGACGCGTTGCTGCACTCGCAGTACTGGATCCTGCCCAAGGCGAGGGCGGGGGTGGAGGCCAACCTCTCGTTCACGGTCCCTGTCGGCGAACCGGTCCCCCCCCAATACTTCATCCGCGTCATCTCCGACGCCTGGCTCGGCGCCGAGACCCTGCTCCCCGTGTCCTTCCGCCACCTCATCCTGCCCGCCAAGTTCCCGCCGCCGACCGAGTTGCTCGACCTGGCGCCGCTGCCGACGTCCGCGCTGCGCGACGCGCGCTTCGCGGCGCTCTTCCCGTTTGCCACCTTCAACCCCATTCAAACCCAGACCTTTGCCGCCCTGTTTGGCGGCGACGACGCCGCCCTCGTGTGCGCGCCCGCGGGGTCGGGCAAGACGGTGTGCGCGGAGCTGGCCATTTTGCGCGGGGTGGTGGCGGCGGCGACCGACGGCGGCCGCCCGCTGCGCGCCGTCTACGTCACGCCCCACCCCGCCCTGGCCGCGTCGCGTGCGGCCGACTGGAAAAAGCGGTTTGCGCCGCTGGGGCTCGCGGTGGGCGAACTGACGGGCGACGCGGCGGCCGACGCGAAAACGCTCGCGCGCTCGTCCATCACCGTCTCCACCCCCGCCGCGTTCGACGCCTTGTCCCGCCGCTGGAAGCAGCGCAAAGCGGTCCAAGGCATCACCCTGTTCATCGCGGACGAGCTGCACATGGTGGGCGGCGCGGGGGGGCCGACGCTCGAGGTGTGCGTCTCGCGCGTGCGCCAAATGGCGGCTTCGCTGCCGCACCCGGTCCGCGTCGTCGGTTTGTCCGCCTGCCTGGCCAACGCCAAGGACGTGGGCGAGTGGCTGGGCGCGCCCGCGGGGTCGGTCTTTGCTTTCGCGCCGACCGCGCGCCCCGCGCCGCTCGACGTGCGCGTCGCCGCGTTTGACGTCGCCAACCTGGACGCCCGCACAGCGGCCATGGCGCGCCCCACGTACGCGGCGCTGCTGGCGCACGCGGCGGGGGGGGCGCCGGGGTTGGTGTTTGCGCCGACCGCGCGGCACGCGCGGCTCGCCGCGCTCGACCTGCTGACGCGCGCCGCGGCCGACGGCGCCCCGGCCCGCTTCCTGGTGGCCGACCCCGCCGACGTGGAGCCGTTGGTGGCGGGGCTCGAGGACGCCCCCCTGGCCCACGCGCTCGCGCACGGCGTCGGCTGGATCACCGACGTCCAACCCCCCGCCGCCCGCGCCCTCGTGGAACGCCTGTTTTCCACGGGCGCCATCTCGGTCGTCGTTGCGACGGCTTCCGTGGCGTGGGGCCTCCCCCTCGCCGCGCGCGTCGTCGTCGTCGCGGGGACGCAGGCGTACGAGGGCGGCGGGGCCGCCGGCGCGGACTACCCCGTGACGGACGTGCTCCAGATGCTGGGGTGCGCCCGCTTGCCGGGCGGTCCCAGCGAGCCCGGCGGCGGCCGGTGCGCGGCCGTCCTCATGTGCCACTCTGCCAAAAAAGCGTACTACTCAAAATTCGTGTTCGACCCCCTCCCCGCCGAGTCTCACCTCGACCAGGAGCTGGCGGACCACCTGGCGGCCGAAGTCGTCGTCCGCACGGTGGCCACGAAGCAGGACGCGGTGGATTGGTTAACCTGGACCCTTTTGTATCGCCGCCTCCCGGCCAACCCCAACTACTACGGCCTGTCCGGCGTGTCCCACCGCCACCTGTCGGACCATTTGTCCGAGCTGGTGGAGGCGACGCTCGCCGAGCTGGAGGCCGCGCGCGCGGTCGCGGTGGACAACGATTTCGACGTCGAACCCCTCAACCTCGGCATGATCGCCACCTACTACTACGTCGGCGTGGCGACCATTGAACTGGTGGCGGCGTCGTTGACCGCCAAGACCAAGCTCCGGGGGCTGCTGGAGATCGTGGCGGCGTCGCCGGAATTCGCGTCGCTCCCCGCGCGCCCCGGCGACGGCGACGCCGTGCGCCGCCTCGCGGCCCGCGCCCCCCTCCCCGCGCCGTCTTCCGACTACGATGACCCCCACGCCAAGGCGCACGCGCTGCTGCAGGCCCACTTCTCCCGCGCGGCGCTGCCCGCGACGCTCGCGGCCGACGCGCGCGTGGTCCTCCCGGCCGCCGCGCGCCTGCTGCGCGCCACCGTGGACGTGGCTGCATCCTCCGGGTGGCTCGCGCCCGCGCTGGCCGCGATGGAGGCGAGCCAGATGGTGGCGCAGGGGGTGTGGGCCAAAGACTCGCCCCTGCTCCAGCTGCCGGGCGTGACGGCGGAAGCCGCGGCGGCGGCCGCCGCGGCCGGCGCCGAGTCTGTCTACGACGTCGCCGACCTGGAGCCGGCGGCGCGCGCGTCGCTGCTCGGCCTCGACGCGCGCGCGGCCGCGGCGGTCGACGCCGCCCTCGCGCGCTACCCCGACATCTCGCTCGCGTACGCGTTCGAAGCCGGGGAGGGCCAGGGCGACGCGGCCGCGCCCCGGGTCAAGGAAGGGGACACGGTCGCGCTCACCGTCGACCTCGAGCGCGAGGGCGGCGCCGACCCCGGCCCTGCCCTGGCCCCCCGCTTCCCGGGCGTCAAAGAAGAAGGGTGGTGGCTCGTCGTGGGCGCGCCGGGGGGGGGGAGCCTGCTCGCGGTCAAGCGGGTGACAGTCGGCGCGTCGTCGCGCGCGCGGCTCGAGTTCCCCGCGCCCCCGCCGTCTGCCGGCCCGCCCGTCCTCTACTTTATGTGCGACGCGTACGCGGGGTGCGACCAGGAGTACGAGCTCGCGGAGCTCACGGTGGACGCGGTGGAGGCGATGGAGGGAGAGGAAGGAGGGGGAGGGGGTGGCGGGGAGGCCGCCATGGACGAGGGGTGAAGGGAGGGGGGAGAGGGGTGGCGGGATGCATTTGCTGTGGTGCGCGTGCGCGTGTGTGAACCGAGTCCGCGCGAGGAGAGAGGGGATGTCGAGGCGGGGGTCGCGGCCGGAAAGAGACAGGAGGTCGAGGCGGGGGTCGCGGCCGGAAAGAGAAAACTCACTGCTCGCCTCACACACGCCGCCCCACCCCCCGCCACACCCGCCCTCACGCCAGCGCTTCGTCCACCGCCTCGAACTCGTCCTGCGCGCGCAGCTGGGCGGAGACGTCGTCGATCGCGGAGTTGAGTTGCGCGATGCGGTCGGCCAGCTGCGCCTTGGTCAGCTCGGGCGACCGCTCCCCGTCGCCGTCGTCCAGGAAGCGGGGGAGCTTCAATTTGGACTCGTCGTCGAGCAGGGCGGCCGAGATTTGGGGGGCGAAAACGAAGGCGGCCGCGCCGCAGACGAGGCCGCCCAGGATGAAGCCGGCGGTGAAGCCGGAGCCGCCGGAGCGTTCAGCCCTGGAGGAAAACGGGAGGGTGAGGGTGGGCGGGCATTCGGCGTCGCGCCGCGCCGGGGCACCGCGCACACGCGACTCCTACCGCCTCCATCTCCCTCACCTGACAACAAGAGCGCCGCTGCGGGCGCGGCGCGGCGCGGCGGGCGCGCTGCGGGGCGCGGCGCGGGCGCGGCCGCACGGCGCCTGGCGCAGGGCTAAGGGAAAGAGGGGAGGCGGGGTGGCGTCGGTTGCGATACGGCCCGCTCTCGCCATCGCGCGGGCGCCGGGGGGCTGGCGGCGGCGGGCTCGGCAGCGGCGGGCGCCAGCCCTCGCGACGGCGCCCCGCGGCGCGCCCGCCCGCTGCCGCTCGCAGGCCTGCGGCGGGCTGGCACATCCGGCAGCTCACCGTGCGGGGCGCGGGCGGTCGACATTGGGAGCGCGGGCAACAAGAGTGGCGCCGTCCCCGCTGGCCCGACACTTCACACACCGCCCGCCCCGCCCGACATCACGCTCCGCCTGTTGCGCGCTCCCGGCCGCCCCCGCGCGCCCCCCGCGAGGAGCCGCCGCCCTCGGGCGCTCGCCCCGATGGCGCTCGACGCCGCCGAGCTCGACCGCGCGCTCGAGGTCGCGGTCGCGTCCGTGCGCGAAGCCGGTGAGCGAGTGGTGGGGTGTGGGGTGGGCGCCGGGCGCCGGGCGAGGCGCGACCGCCACAGTGTTGCGCGTCCGACCCCTCCTGTCTCTTGTTCCCCCGGAGGCGCCATCATTAGGGGCGCCTTCCACGCGCCCAAGGCGGTCACGACCAAGGCGGGCGACCGCGACCTGGTGACCGCGACCGACCAGGCGGCGGAAAAGGCTGTGCTTGGCGCGCTGCGCGCCGCGTTTCCTTCCCACTCGTTCATCGGCGAGGAGGAGGCTGCCGCCGCGGGCGGGTGCCCGCCCATCGGCCCGGAGCCCACCTGGTGCGTCGACCCGCTCGACGGGACGACCAATTTCGTGCACGCCTTCCCGTTTGTCTGCGTCAGCGTCGGGCTGCTGGTCGACCACGCCCCGACCCTGGGCGTCGTGTTCAACCCCATCCTGGACGAGCTGTTTGTGGCGGCGACCGGGCGCGGGGCGACGCTGAATGGGGTGCCGATCAAGGCGCGGGAGGGCGCGACCGAGCTTTCCACCTCCCTCGTCGGCACCGAAATCGGCACGTCCACCGACCCCGCCGTCCTGGACGCCATGTACGGCCGCGTGCGGTCTTTCGCGTCCGCAGCCCGCTCCCTGCGCTGCGGCGGGTCGTGCGCGCTCGGCCTGGCGGCCGTCGCTGCGGGGCGGCTCGACGCGTTTTTCGAGGTCGGGTTCGGGGGGCCCTGGGACGCCGTCGCGGGGGCGTGCATTGTGGCGGAAGCGGGAGGCGTTGTCGGCGACCCTGCGGGCGGGCCCTATGCCGCGGGCGCGCGGCGGGTGCTCGCCGCGGCGACGCCCGCGCTCGCGGCCGAGTGCGCGGCGGTCCTTGCCGCCGCGCCGCTGGCGGCCGCCGAGCCGCAGGTGCCACAGTGATGCGGCGTGGAGAGGCGCGTGGTGCGGGAGGAAAACAAACGCCGCCCTTCGCCGTCGCCACACGGTCTCGGGGCGCGCGGCGCCATGCAGCCGCCCGCGCCCCCGCCGCCACCTCTCGCCCCCATCCAGACCATCCCAGAATCCGTGCTCCTGAGCGACATCCTGGCGCGCCTGCCCCCTGCGTCGCTCGCGGCGGTCGCGTGCGTCTGCGCCTCCTGGCGCGCCCTGGTCGACGACCCCCCCCAGACGCTGTGGCGCGCCGCCCTCGTGGAAGCTCTGGGGTCGGAGGAGGCGGCGGACGCCCTCGCGTGTGCGCATGAGGGCGCCCCCCTGCGCTCGCTGTACCTCGCCACACCCCACCTCCGCTTCGACGGCGTGTACGCCTCCCGCAACACCTACATCCGGGCGGGGTTGACCGAGTGGCGGCGCGGCTCGTGCCCGGTGCATGTGAGCGTTGAGAGAGGAGGGCGGCTCGACGGAGCGCGCGCGCGCCGCCCTCTCGCCCCCCACACCCGCCCTCCCCCCCTGCCAGGTCGTCACCTATTTCCGCTACTACCGCTTCCTGCCGCCCGCCCCCGGGTCCGGCCCGCGGTCCCCGGCGCGCTGCTTCTACAGGACGACGCCCGACCCGCCCGCGCGCGCCGTCCCCGCGCTCGCCGCCGGCCCGCCCCCGCCCGGCTCCCGCGCCGCGGCGCGCGGCGCGGAGCGCGTGCAAGAAGGCAGGTGGCGGCTCGGGGCGCGGGGGCGGGTCAGGGTGGCGGTGCGGCACGACAACGCGGCGGGGACCGAGATCCGCACCAAGCTGCGCCTCCGCTCGCGCGCCGGCTGCGACGGCGCCTGGAACCGGCTCGACGTCCTCTCCCTGACCTCGTTCGACCGCGCGTCCGGCGTCGAGGTCGGCATCGACCGCGGCGGCGGCGACGGCGGCGCGGCGGGCAACGCGCAGCCGGGCACCCTGTCGTACGCGCGCGGCCTGTCCACCTACGTGTTCATCCCCTGGGCGGGCGTCGCCGACCACGTGCTCAACCTGCCGCTGTCCCAGATGGACTGCTTCATCCCCGGGTGACGGACGGGAGTTGGTTTTTTTTGGGGGGGGGGGGGTCTTGATTGTCGCGTTGCTCGCACTGCCGCCTCTGCCGCGCCTCGCGCACGCCCCCCCTCGCTCACGACCCGCCCTCTCCATCCACGACCGCGGGCACGGTGGGCGCGGCGGCGCCGGGCTTGACCAGCCTGTCGGCGCCCGCCACGACGCGCACGCTCTCGACCGAATCCCCCGCCGCGATTTGCGCCAGCGCCGCCGCGTTCCCCGTCACGTACCCAAACACGGGAAACTCGCCCTCGTCAAAGGCGAGGCCGCCCAGGCCGGCCTGCTGCTTGGAGAAGAGGAAGAAAAAGAACTCGCCCGCGGACACGTCGGCCGCGGGCGACCCGGGCGGGCGCGCCATGGCCAGCGCGCCGTAGATGGAGAGGGGGAGGGTGGGGAGCTCCCCGGTGGCGAGCTCCAGGGGGGCGCGGTAGAGGGGTTCAAACGCGCCGGCGGGGAGGATCTCCAGCGGGAGCACCTCCCCCGGCCGCACGCCCGCGCCGCCGAGCACGGCCGTCCCAGTGGCCGTCAGTTTGGTGCCGTTGTAGGCGCCGGCCAGGGCGTTGGCGGTGAACGCGCCGGCGGTGACGGGCGCCGAGTAGCCGTCGAGCGTCGCGATCAGGGTCGCTTTCCTGCTCTTTGCCGGCTCAAACGGCGCGTTTTTGGGCCCGCGCACGACCACCACTTCGACGGTGGCCCGCCCGGTGAGGCGCGGGAGGGATTCCAGGTCGCGGGGGAGCGCGAACACGAGGCCGGGCGCTTGGAGGACCTCCAGAGCCGCCACGTCGGCCAGCACGACCCCGAGCCTCCTCGCGGTGACGCCGGGGTCGCGCGCGTCGATGGCGCCGCGCACGCCGGCGAGGCCGGTGAGCGCGCGGTCGAGCGCGGCGTCGGCGTCGGCGGCGACGGACGGCGGCGCCCCCGCCAACGCCGCTTCCCGCTCGCCCAGCAGCTCCACCGCGGCCCCCACCTTGGCCGCCATGTCGGCCCACGGCTTGCGCTGCGGGATGCGCAGCTGGAATTGGATCGACTCCAACGCCTCTTGCGCTTTCCGCACCCTCAGGTTGACCGCCGGCACCGCCCGCCGCAGTGCGGCGTCCGGCGTGCGCGCGATGCGCGCGTTGGGCGAGTTGAGGATGGCGGCGGCGGGGAGAGCGGGCGCAAAGGCGAGCGCGGCGGCGAGCGCGGCGGCGGCGAGCCGCGCGGCGAGCGGCGCTCCGGCGACCGCCCGCCCCTCACCCTCACCGCCCGCCCACGGGCGGCACCCAGTCCGGGTCCGGCCCCGCGTCCCGGGACCCGATGTTGATGTAGGGCCCGCGAGCGGAGGCTTGCCGGGGGAGCGGGTTGTCGGGGTCGGGCTGCGGAGGGCAGCGGAGGAAAGCGGGGGGGGGGGGGTCGAGGCGGGCCTCGCGCCCCCCACTGCGCCCCTCCACCACCCATCCCCTCACTTTCGCGACCCCCATGCGCGACAGGTAGAGGGGGAGGACGCCACCGCTGAGCGCAAAGGCGGCGAGCAGGGCGGCGACCGGCGCGTGGCGAGGGCGGGGCCGCATCGGGCCATGCGCGTGTGAGTAGAGGGGCTGGCGGTGAATGCGGGATGCAAGGCGGGGATGGGAGGGGCGCGATGCGGGGTATGTGAGGGCGCGGCGCCGGCGACCAGGCCGACCCCCTCTCTCTTCTCTCTCCCTGTAGCAATCCCAATTACAGCGCCACCTCGTGCACGACCTCATAATAAGCTCCCGGCGGGCGGTTGCCCATGGCGCAGAGCTGGAGGGAGGTCGCGGCGAAAGGGGGCGGCGGCGCGACACCGTCCAGGCACCCCGCCCAGGCAGCGTCGGGAATGGAGCCCCGGCGCGGCCAGGCCACCTTGGCCACGGTGACGTGCGGCGTGAACCGGGGCGGTGGCCCGCGGCGGGGGGGCTCCAGGCCGTGCTCTTGCAGCGCGGACTCGACCGCCGCCGCAGCACCCGCCAGGCGATCCGCCGGCGCCACCGGCAGCCACAGGACGCGGCCCGGGCCAAACACGCGCGGCGTGGGGTCGACGGAGAGCTCCATCGGCCCTCCTATGGCCGCCGCGGCCGCGTCGGCCGCGGCTTTCGCGAGGGCGAGCCGCTCCGGGTCGGCGGCCCCGCCCCAAAGCTCGCCGCCCGGATCCGCCAGCCGCACGACGGCCATCGTCACGTGAGCCGCGTCCGCGTCGACCGCGTGGGCGGCGAGGCGGGCGTCGTGCGCCGCGAGCGCGGCATGCGCCGCCTCGAACAGGTGCCGAACGCCCATTGGCGGCACGGCGAGCGCGAAAAAGTGGTCGGGAGGGGCGGGCGGCATGCGCCAGGGGCGGTTGTGTGCGCAGAGAGTTAACAGCGCGCGCGTCACCCCGCCTCCCTCGCTCCCCCCTCTCACGCCGACGCGTCCACCTGCAGGTACACCGACTCGCTCACAAAGGGCACGTCCGCGTACTTGCCGCTGTGGGTGTGTGGGAGGGAGGGAGGCGGGGTGGACAAGCCGCTCCCGGCCCGGCACGGAACTGGGCCGCCCGCCAAGAGCGAGGCCGGCCCGCGACGGGGCCCCGGCCCGCGTGAACTAGGGCGGGCGTGCGCTCGATGTGGGCACCAGCGAAAGGCCGCGTGAGTCCCGCATGGGTGTGTTTTTGCGGGGCGCGGTGAGTGGCGGGCCGTGGGTGGGGCGGGGGCGAGGGGGGAGGCGGGGGCCCTCGTCCCCCGAAAAAAGAGCCCCGACGCTCCCTCCCCCTCCATCACTTACTCGAGCGCGTACACGATGCAGTAGAGCACGGGGAAGAGGCACACGGTGTAGGAAAAGGTGTCGTAAAATCCGACCAAGGGCGACCACATGACGGCGGGGGGGAGGTAACCCCGCACGAGCGTGAAGATCATGGAGATGATGTCCAGCATCGTGGCCTGCATCGCGTGGAAGCGGACAAAGTGGTGGAGCTTGGTGTTGCGCACGACGGCCAGGTATAGCAAGAAGAAGACGACGAGGGGGGCGAACTGGGACGAGTAGTAGTATTTGATGAACGGGGCTGCGGGTGGTGAAGGGATGCGTGGGCGGCGGGAAGCACGCCGGCGTTTTCGCGGGCAAAAAAGACAGCCCAAAAACCCCTCCCTCCCTCTCCCTTGCTCTCACTCGGCAGCCGGTGCACCCATGTCAGCTGGGGAATCGTCCGCAACGCTTCCACCCCCATCGCGACGACGTCGATGAAGGGGACGAGGTACGGCAGCGCGGCAGCGGCGCGCTGGGCGAGGGACGGCGGGCCCCGGGTGCCGGCCGAAGCGAAGAGGGGGACGGCATCGCCGGCGGCGGGGGGGAGGGGGGCCGGGCGCGCGGTGGGCGCGGGGGCGGCTGCGGGGAATCGGGTGTCGGCCGGCCGCCGGGCAGCGGGGCGCGCATAGGGAGGCGCCCGCTCCAATGCTACCCCCACTGGCCCCCATTCTTCTCCTTCTCACCCGTCGACGGCCGGCGGGCGGGCGCCAGGGCGCCGGCGCGGCGCACCGCCGGCGCGGCGGCGGCGCGCCTGCTGGCGCGCGCCGGCACGGGCCGCACCGCCCGGCGGGCGGCGAGCGCCATGGTGGGAGGGGGGCGGTGAGGCGGGCGAGGCGCCGGGAGGTTGCCGCGGGCGAGACTGCTGGGCGCACGGCCTCACTGCACCGCCGCGTCGACCGTCGGCGCCGCCACCGCCTCCCCGCCACCCTTGTCCCCCGCGTCCAGCCCCGGCACAAACGCGGGCAGGGGCACGGCGCACACGGACGTCCGGTACCGAGCGCCGCCCCCTTCCCCGCCGCCTTCCCCGCCCGGCGCGAGGCGTGTCGCGTAGGCCACGTAGACCAGGGTGCGCCTGGGTTCATCGTAGAGGCGGCGGACGCGCAGCACCTTGTTGGACACGAGGGACAGGCCCCGCCGCTCCGAGAAGACTTCCACCCCCTCCCCGCGGGCCGCCAAAGCCGATTTCCCGCCCGGCACGGCCACCGGGCCGGTGACCGCGCACGTGACGGACGCTTGGCCGGGCTCGGAGAAGAAGTCAGAGGCCAGTTTGTCGGCGAGGGAGCGTTTGAAATCGGCGACATACACCGTGACGCCCGCCACGTCAGCATCCGGGACAGCCGTCAGCTCCACCGCGTCCTTGAAGACGAGGCCGGACGCGGCAAAGCCGCCGACGCGCTCGGCGGCGGCTGGGGGGGCGGGGGTGAAGGCGACGAGCGCGGCGGCCGCCGCGGCCGCTGCGCGGCGGGCGAGGGCTTGGAGAGGCCGCGGGGGCGGCGCCGCCGGCGTGGGAGTCGCACTCTTCGTCCCTGCCTTGAAGGCGGCCGCGTGAGGAAGCATCAAGGCTTCTTTGCGACTTCGGCGGCGCTCGCGCTCGCGCACACCCGTGTGCACTCCGAGACGCAGTAAGACCGCGACCTAAACCCCGTCTCCCCAAACACGATCGCGTCCTTTCTCAGCGTCAATGGGCCTAGGCCAGGAGCGCCAGGGCCGCCGCGGACGCAGCCGGGAACACAGCGACGAGCGCACGCGGACACTTCGGCGCCGCGCGGGCCCCGGGTCAGGGCGGAAAGGGGGGGGGCGGTGACGCGCGGGGCGGACGCGAGGGACTGGGGGTAGGAGAAGACGTGGGCGGGCGGCGCCGGCAGCATCCAGGAGTGCACAGCACGTCGCCGCGGCGCGGCGTCCCCACACCGCCGCGGCGCCCCGCGCGCCCCGCGCTCGACGCCGCCATGTTTGGCGACGACGACGAGTTCGACCTGGGCGAGCTGGCCGCGCTGGAAGCGGCTGCGCTCGCGCAGCGCGCGCAAGTGGTGGGCGGGGCGGGCTCGGCTGAGGCCGCCGCGCCCGCGGCGGCGCCGCACCACGATTGGGAGCGGCCCCGAGCGGCGGCCACCCGCGAATCGGCGGCTCCCGGGTCCGGCACCGCCGCTATGCGGCACGATGCGCCGCCGCGCGCGCCCGCCACCTGGCCCCTCACTGCCGTCGACCGGCAGGCGTCTGGTGCACCCGGGGGCGGCGGGCGGACGGCGGCGGCGCCTCCGGCCGCCCTCCCGCCACCCCGGCCCAGCGTGCCCAGCGCGGCCGCCGACCCCCTCCCACGCGGCCCGCGCTCGCCCGGCCCGCCCGACCTCGTCGACCTGCCCTGGCTCGCGGCCGGCGTCCAACTGGACAGGTCAGAGGAGAGAGGGGAGAGGAGGGCGCGACGGTCGGCAACCGCGCGCGCCGACCCCCGTCCCCCTTCCGGTCAGGCGCGCCGCCGCCACCTGGGTCGCGCCCTCCGACCCCCCCCCGCGCCCCTACCAAGCCGCCATCATATCCACCTGCCTCCTGCACAACACGCTCGTGTGCCTGCCGACGGGGATGGGCAAGACGCTGGTCGCCGCCGCCGTCGTGTCCAACTTTGCGCGCTGGTTCCCGGCCGGCCTCACCGTGTTCCTCGCCCCCACCCGCCCCCTCGTCACCCAACAAGCCGCCGCCATTGCGGCGGCGGTCGGGGCGGGGCCGGAGGCATGCCTGGAGTTGACGGGGTCGGTCGCGGCGTCTGCGCGCGCGGCGGCGTGGGACGCGCCGTCCTTGCGCCACGTGTTCGCCACCCCCCAAGCCTTTGCCAACGACCTGCGCGTCGGCGCCGCGCCCGCGGGGCGCATCACGTGCGTGGTGGTGGACGAATGCCACCGGGCGGTGGGCAAGGCCGGCGCGGCGGCGGCGGTGCGGCGGCTCGCCGCCGGCGGGTCGAAGTGCCGCGTCGTGGGCCTCTCGGCCACTCCCGGCGCCACGCGGGAGGCGGTGCAGGAGGTGGTGACCACGCTGGGCGCGGCGAGGATCGAGCACCGGGCCGAGGGGGACGCGGACCTCGCCCCCTTTGTCCACGCGCGCGCGGCGGACACCGTGGTCGTCCCCTCCCCGCCCACCCCCGACGCCGCCCGCCGGTCGGCCGTCGCCGCCCTGCGCACCTGCTTGCGGGAGGCGGGTACCGGGTACCGGGGCCCGGGCGACCCCGCAAGCGCGCCGCGCGCGACGCTCGCGGCGGCGGCGCGCGCGGCGGCCGAGCGCGCGGGCGCGCCCTCGCCGCCGCTCGCGCTCTGGCTGCGTGCCGCGTCCCTGTTGGCCGGCGTGCGGGACGCGCTGGACGCGTACGGCCTGGCGGCGGCGCGCGACCTGCTGGCGCCGGCGGCGGCGGCGGCGGCCGCCGCGCCGCTCGCCGAGCGCGGCGACCCCGATTTCGCTGCGCTCTCGACCGCCGTCGCCAAAGCGGCCGGCCCTGGTGAAGGCAAGCTGACCGCGCTGGCGGCGGTGCTGGAGCAGGCGCTGGGGGCGCCGGAAGGGTGTGGTGAGGGTGGCGGCGCGGCGACGGCGCGCCCCCTCCCTTCCGACCCTGCCCGCCCGCGCGCCATCGTTTTCGCCTCCCTGCGCGAATCGGTCGATGTCATAGTCGCCTCTCTGCGCGACGGCGGCCGCGACGCGCGCGCCTTCATCGGCCAGGGCGCCGCGCGCGGCGCCGCCGCGTCGCGCGGCCGCGGCCGCGCACCGCCTCGCAGCGGCATGCGCCAAGCCGAGCAAGCGTCCGTCCTGGCCGCGTTTCGTGCGGGTTCTTTCCCTGTCCTCGTCGCGACGTGCGTTGGGGAGGAAGGGCTCGACGTGCCCTCGGTCGACGCCGTGGTCGGCTTCGACGCCGCCGCCCCCCTGCGCGCCGCCCAGCGCGCGGGGCGCACGGGGCGGGCGCGGCCGGGGCGGGTGGTGGTGCTGGTGGAAGCGGGGCGGGAGGAGGAGGCCCAGAAGCGGGGAGAGCAGGTAAGGGAGGGGGTGGGGGCGGTCGGCGCGCGCGCGGCTCGCCTCGTTTCGCCGCCACACGCCCTCCCCCACACCCGCAGGCCACTGCCGACCTGCACGCCTCCCTCAAAGCGCAAGCCTTCACCCTGGCGACGCGCGCGCCGCGCATGCTTCCCAGGGCTTTCGTCCCGGTCCGCGTCGACGCGCCGCCGCCGCGGCCTGTGCTGGCGGAACTGGTGCCGACAGCGGCGGCACGCGTGGGACGGCCTCCCAAAAAGGCGGGCGCGGCCTCCGCGGCGGCCGCAACCTCCGCGGCGACTGCCGCCGCGCGCCTCCCGCTGTCGGGCCTCGCCTTCCCCGCCGACACCGGCCGCGTCGCCTGTCTCACGCCCGCGGGCGCCCTGCACGTGGAGCCGCCGCCGGTGGGGTGGGGGGAGGAGGAGGCGAGCGACGGCGGCAGCGACGGCGGGAGCGATGGCGTGAGCGACGGCGACGGCGACAACCAAGACCTCAAGCGACCCCGCGCCACCAACCCGCGCTTCACGCTGGCGCCGCCGCCGCCGCTGACGGCGGCGCCCGCGACGCGGCGCCTGTCGGCTTCGCCTTGCGGCAAACCCCCCGCCGCCCTTGCCGCCGCCGCGTCGCCCGCCGCCCCGACTCCCCCTCGTCCCGCGCCCGACGCCCTGCCCGAGACCGCATCCGCCGACGACGGCGGCGGCTGGGCCGACGCGGGCGGCGGCGACGACGGGTGGGGGGTCGACGCCGGGTGGGAGGCGGGCACGGGCGCGACCGCGACCGCGACCGCGGGCTCGGGGCCGACGCCGGGGACCGCGCCGGCGCCTGGTCGGGTGGCGGCGGGGCGGCGGCGCGCAATTCTGGACAGCGAGTCGCCGGCGCCGGCGCGAGGGGGTGAGCACGCGGCGGTTCGCCCCTCCCCCCCGGCCGTCGTCGACCTGACCGCCACCGACGACGACGACACGCCCGCGCCCGCCGTCGGCCGCCGCGCGCGCAAGCGGGCGGCCGGGCGGGCGCCACCGCGCGCGCGCGCGCGCGGCCGCGCCGCCGCCGCCCCAGCCTTCGTCGACGACGCCGCCTCAGTATCGGGCGACTCCGATGGTGGCGGTGGCACGCCCTCGGGCGACCGCGGCAGCGCGTTTGAATCGTCGTTCGTGGATGATGATGACGCCGACGCCGACGCCGGCGCCGCGCCGCCGTCGGCCGGCGCGTTCGCCGGCGCGACCCCCACCTGGCCCCGCCCGCGCGGCGCGGCGGCCATGGTGGCTGCCGCTGCCGCGGTGGCGGAAGCGGCGGCGCGCCGGCGGCGCGCGAGCGGCGGCGCGCGCGTGCGCGCCGCGCGCCCTTCCGCCTCGGACGACGCCGACGCCGACACGTACGACGGCGACGACTCGTTCCTGGCCGCCTCGGACGAGGGCGGCACCCAGCAGCCCCCCTCCCAGCACGCAGCCGCGTGCGGCGTGTGCGGGAGCGGGAGCGGGGCGATGCTCGCGTGTCGCGGCTGCCCCGCGGCGTCGCACCCGGCGTGCGCGGGCGCGCGGCCGGGGGTGCGCGACTGGCTCTGCGCCGTGTGCGCGGACGCGTGAGGGAGAGGGGAGAGCGGAGGAAGCTGCTCACACTTGTGATTTCGTTGCATCAATCACCGCCTTTGCGGCGCGAGCGTGGCGAGCAAGGCAGCGACGTCCGCGCTCGCCTGCGGCGCCAGCGACTCCGCGGGCGCCAGCGGTGGCGGCGGCTGCGAGTTCATGCGGCGCAGGGCGTCGACGAGGGCGGCAGTGGTCGCGTCGGTGCTCTCCGTCCGGTCCAACCGCCGCCGTCGACCGCCGCAGCAGGCGGGCAGGCAGACGCACAGGCCGCAGCGGGCGCAGCATTTGAAGGCGCAGAAGGCAACGAGACCCACGACGGCCAACGCCCCGGCCGCCACCACCACCTGCTTGGAGGACAGGCTTTTGAGCTGGGCCAGGATTTGGAGGAAGTTGGACTTGGGGGTGGGGGGCGGGGGCCCGGGCGCGGGGGCTGAAGGAGGACGGGAGGTCAGCGGGCGCGTCCCGCGGCTGCCGCGACCCCAAACCCTCTCTCTCACACACTCGCCTGGGGCCAGCCCTTCAACCTGGTCCAGGATGTCGGACGGCACGCCGCAATACTTGAAGTTGGCCAAGTCCTGGGAGAGACGAGGGAGGGCGGTGGGCGGGCGAGCGGGCGCGGCGCCGATGACCCGCCCCGTCCCCCCCCCCTCCCCCTCCTTCCACTCGCCTGCCTGGACGCCGTGCCCCACCCAGTGTCGCACCGGCACTCGCACGGCGGAATGGGGGCGCCGTGGCCGGAGCAGTCGGGCAGGCCGAAAGGGCAGTCGAGCGCCGGCTGAGGAAGCAAAGGATGGGGTGGGCGGCGTGGCTCGCAGGAGGCTCCGCGTCGGATGCATGCACTCCCTTCTCTTACCGGCGGCGGCGGGCTCGCGGGCGGCGGCGGGCTCGCGGGCGGCGGCGGCGGCGCGGCCACACGTGGCGGCGGTGGCGGCGGCGGCGCCACCAGGGCGGCGGCCGCGACGTCGACGAGGGCCAGGGAGCCGTAGTCGGCCTCCAGGGTCGGGTCTGGGGGGAGAAAAGGGGGTGGGAGAGGGGGCGCGAAGGGACCTCGAACGCGCCCGCCTCTCTTCCTCCTCACTCCCGCACCCCCGGCCCCACCCGCGTCCAGCAGCGCGCGCCCACCGGTCGCCGCCAGCACCGCACCAAACGTGGACGCCGCGTCCGCGGTGGGCGCGGGCGGGAACGAGACGGCGGCCGTCAGGTCGACGCCCTGGCTTGCCGCCAGCCCTCGCCCACCCCCGCCCCCCGCAATCGCAACGCCGGGCGAGGCCGTGGTGACGCGCACCGCCTCATCGCGCACGCCGGCCGCGCGCGCGGTCGCCGCGCGGAAGCGGGTTTGGAACGCGGGCGTCGCGTCCGTGGGGGCCAGGGCGGGGAAGTTAACCGTGAACGCGAGAATGGGGACGCGCGGGGTGGCGGGCGGGGGAGGCGGGCTCGGCGGTGGAGGGGAAGGAGGGGGCGGCGGGTTCGGCGGCGGAGGGCTCGGCGGCGGCGGGCTTGGCGGCGGCGGGCTTGGTGGCGGCGGGCTCGGCGGCGGTGGGCTAGGTGGCGGCGGACTAGGCGTTGGAGGGCTCGGTGGAGGAGGAGGAGGCGGGCTCGGGGGCGGCGGGCTCCGCGGCGGCGGGCTCTCCGAAGGCGGCTGGCTAGCCACCGGCGGCGGCGGGCTTGCCGGCGGTAAGACCACGCTCGGTGGTGAAGGGCTTGATACGGGCGCCGCCACGGGTGGCTCCACGGGCGGCGGCGCGTCGGGAGGAGGAGGAGGTGGGGGTGGTGGCGGCGGTGGCGGAGGAGTAGGCGGCGGTGGTGGTGGCGGCGGGCTGGTCACGGCCAGGATCGGTGCAGGTGCAGGTGCTTGTGGTGTCGCGTCCGCTGGTGCGGGAGCCAGCGTCGCGTTGGCGGGCGGGGGCGCGGCGACCGCCGGCGGTTCGTCGACGGACGCGGGCGCCGCCGCTGGTGATGTGACCGGGGCCATCGCGACCCCGGTGTCGTTCGCGGGTGCAGGCGCGGCCGCCACAGGCGGCGGCGCGAGCGGCGGCAGCGCCACCGTCTCGGGCGGCGGCGACGGGGCGAGTGTCTCGGCGGGCGGCGGTTGTGCGACGGGCGCCGGTGCCGGCGCCGCCGCCACAGGCGGCGGCGCGAGCGGCGGCGGCGCCGCCGTCTCGGGCGGCGGCGACGGGGCGAGCGTCTCGGCGGGCGGCGGTTGTGCGACGGGCGCCGGTGCCGGCGCGGCCGCCACAGGCGGCGGCACGAGCGGCGGCGGCGCCACCGTCTCGGGCGGAGGTAGAGGAGGAGGAGACGGTGGAGGAGGAGGCGGCGGGGGCGGAGGGAGAGGCGGCGGCGGCCACGCCGCGACGGCAAACGACGCGGCGACCGACCGCGCCGCCGTCGCCCCGCCGTCGACCCGCACGCCAAACGCGCACCGCCCCGCGGACCCGCCACCGGCGCCCGCGGTCACGGTGAGCGCAAACTCGTGCGTCGCGCCGGGCGCGACGACCGCGGTCGGCGGCGACGGCGGCGCGTCGACCGCCGGCGCCGCCGCCCCGCCCGCCACGCAGCTGCCGCCCGCATCCGTCCAGCAGCAGGCGCCCACGTCCACGGTCAGCGTGGCGGTGGCGGACCCGTTGTTGGTGAGGGACAGGGCGAGCGGGCCGGAGGCGGCGCCCGGCGGCCAGACGGTCGCGGCCGAGCCCGCCGCCGCGCTCGCGTCGCCGTCGCCCGCTTCGAGCCCCAGCGCGCTAGCCGTGAGCGTGACGTTGAGGGTGAGGGTCTGGGTGCCCGCGGGGTTGTAGCGGCAGCCGACCCAGAGCGCCCAGTCCGACCCTCCCACCGAGGGATCGATGCCCAGCAACGAACAGTTGGCGCCGGTGAGCGCGGCCGCGGGCGCAACGGCGGCGGCGCGAAAGGCCGACCACTGGTCGGCGGCTGAACCTCCGGAGACGGCGGTGCACGCTCCCGGCGCGTACGCCTCGCACATGGGCGCCACGCACGCGCCCCACAGGGACGCGTTCATGCCCATCACGTTGGCGACGGGGGCCACGGTCGTCGTGGAGCCGGCCGCGATGGCGGCTTCATAGGTTTGCAGAATCGACAGCTTGGGCACCAGAAACCCGCCGCCCGCCGCGTCCGTGCCCCCCGCCGCATCCAGGGGCGTGCACCACATGCTGGTGACTCGGTTGCGGCGGTTGGTGGTGGCGGTGAGGCCGGCGACGGACGCCGCGGCGGTCGCGGGCGCCGGGAGCCAGGGCGACGGCGCAGACCACGGCGCGACCGTCAGCGCCGCGACCGGGGCCCCGCCCAGGCTCGCGTTCACGCCCAGCGTCATGGTCGCCACCGACGCGGGCGCGGGCTCGCGGCAGGCGTGGGGCAGGGGGTCGAGACCGAACGCCGGCCCCGCCAGGCCGCACGGGCACACGCTCGCGGGCGCGCCGCCGGCCGCGCACCCGGCCGCAGATTCGATGACGCCGCGCAGGGTGTAGCCGTAGGTGCCGCTGGCGTCGTCGCGGTACTTGACGGCTGGCGGGAGAGTGGGAGGGGGGGAATCAAGGATTGTTGGACATTAGGATGATTTACCGACAAATCAAATCCTTTTTGTTGCCCCCTCCAAACCCCTCGCCCCTTACCAAACCGGTCGACGTCGGCCGGCGTGGGCGGCCCCACGGCCATGTCCAGGGCGGCGGGCAGGGACCAGCGGGCGCCGGTCGCGTCCGTGAAGCGCGAGCCTGAAAAAGGGCGGGGGGGGTGGGCGCGGCGGCCGCGCGGCGCGGCCAGCGCCGCCACCCCGCCGTCCCTGACCGCACCCGCCGGCAGCGTGAACGAGTCCAGGAACCAGCCGTCCCAGGTGCGGTATTGGAGGGTGACGGTGAGCGCGCCCGTCGCCGCGACGCGCGCGGCGGGCGCTGCTGCCCGCGCCGGGGCCGGCCGCCAGCCGGCGCCCGCCGCGGACGCCGCGGCCACGAGCAGGAGCAGAAGCCTCATGTGGCGGGCGGGCGCGGGCCGCGTGGCGCGCGAGTGAAGAGGGACGCGGGAGAGCAACGGGCGAGCGGCGCGCGCGCAGAGCCCCCCACTCCTGCCCCGCGCCCGGGGCCGCACACGCCACCTCCCACACCCCTTCTCCACTTCCATGGTCGACTGGGCCGGCCAGAAGCTGGCCGAGGCGGTCTGCCTCTATCTGACTTCTCTTTTCGGCGCGGCCGGCTTCCTGCTCGGCTACTGGCGCCAAGATTTCGCGCTCATGATGAAGGTGGGAGGGATGTGTGGTGGCCGCGGCGGGCGCGCGGCACGCGCAGGCGCGCGCCGATCGGCGGCGCGCGGCGCGGCGCGGCGAACGGGCTCGATCGCCATCGCCGTCGCCGCGCCTGGATCGTGGTATGCCACTGGCGGCGCGGCGCGATCGAGAGAGGCGCCTCGAGGCGGAAAACCGACCGATCCCCCATCCCTTTCACCTCTTCTCCAGGTCTACGCCGCCGGCGTTGCCCTGGCGGGCGCGGCCACCATCCCCGACTGGTCCTGGCTCAACAAGAACCCGCTGCCGTGGCGCCCGGCCGACACGGCGCCTGACTCGCTGCTGCCGCCGGGGACGCGGCGCGCGAGCAACCAGCGCCGGCTGCCGGTTATCGAGTGATGAGGTGGGGAGCGTGTGTGTGACATTTGGTTTGACGGAGCGGTGCAGGCAGGGGCAACCGCCGGGCGTTCTGAGCGCGGCCACTCCGAGGCCGCGCCGCGGCGCTCCCCTCCATTTCAATGGCCGCCGCCCACCTCCTCTCCCCCGGAGAGCGCCTCTGGCACGCCGGCGGCTTTGCCGCCGGCGTGCGTGTCGACGGTCGGGCGCCGGGCGAGCTGCGCCGCGTCTACGCGGCGGCCGGCGTGCTCCCCGCGGCGGCGGGCAGCGCGGAAGTGAGGCTGGGGGGGACGCACGTCATTGTGGGGGTCAAGGTGAGGGTGGGAATGGGGCAATGGGCGGCGGGGGGAGGGGCCGATTCCGACCGCGCCGCCGCCGCCGACCCCCTCGCTCTTCTCCTCTCTTCCTAGCTCGAGCTCGAGCCGCCCCCCGCCACAACCCCCTCCCACGGCGCCGTGCACGTGGACGTTGAATGGTCCCCCCTGGCCGGCCCCGCAGGGGGCGGCGGCCGCCCGCGGGACGACGAGGCGGCCGCGCTCGGTGCGGCGCTCGCGCGCGCGCTCGCGCACGGCGCGCTCGACACCGCGTCGCTCTGTGTCGCCCCTGGCGTCGCCGTGTGGCACGTCTACATCGACGCCCTCCTCCTGGCCGCAGACGGCGGCGCGCCGGCCGCGCTGTCGCTCGCGGCGGCGGCCGCGCTCGCCGACGCGCGCGTGCCGCGCGCGACGGTCGCGGCCGGCGACCCGCCGGAGGTGGAGGTGGATGATGATCTCAGTGTTGCCGTCCCGCTGGACGTCGCGGGCGTGCCGGTTACAATCGTCGTCGCGGTCTGCGGCGCGTCGGCCGTCGCCGACCCCGACGCCGCGGAAGAGGCCGCCGCCGGCGCCCTGGTCCGCGTCGCGGTCGACGCCGCGGGTCGTGTGCGCGGCCTGGACCTGGCGCGCGGGGGGCTGCCCGCGGGCGGGCTCGCGGCCGCAGTCGCGCTCGCGCGCGGCGCCGCACCGGGGCTGCGCGCGAGCGTGCTCGCGGCCGCGGCGGCCGCCAAGGATGCAGCGGCCGTGCCTGCCATGTGACACAGAAAGAGAGAGTGGCGACTGCTTCACAGCTCGCCGCGCACTGCCGCACCCGCGCGCGGCAGCCACGCCGGCAGCGCCACCTTGTCCGCCCGCCCGGCGCCCGGCGCCGCCGCGCGCGCCGCCGCCGCAGTCGTAGCTTCCGCCACCCCCTCCCACACCCCGCCCACGGTCTCGGCGTCCACCAGCGCGCGCAGCAGGGCGCGCGCCGCGTCGGGGCTGCCGCCGCCCGCGAGCGCGGCCTTGACGCCCGCCACCGCGGGCGCATCGGGGTGGGGCGAGTTGCGCTCCACGTGGGCCAGGATGGCGGCGTGTGCCTGGGGAGGAGGGGGGGGGTGGCGTCCGTTTTCGGGGAGGGCGGCGGCGGGCACGCGAGCGGGCGCGCTTTCCTCCTCCCATTCTCTCACCTGCTCCAGGTCCATGAGCGCAGCGCCGGCGGCGGCGACCGCGAGGGCGGCGGCGATGAAGAGGGCGCGGAGCATGGTTGGGAGGGGAGTGGGCGCGCACGGTCGCTGCTGCGAAAGAGAGACAACAACACTCCCGACGCCACCCCCTCTCGACACTCGCCATCGCGCCGGCCATGCAGCGGCCGCCGCCGCGACGGCCTCCGCCGGCACAAGCGGACGCGGCGCCCGCGCGGCATGCGATGCCACCCGCCTGCCGCCCACCGCCCGCCTGGGCCGCTGCCGCGGCGACCGCTGTCGCGGCGTGCATCGTGCGGCCCGTTTTGGCTGCACCGTCCCCCCAACCACCGCACCGCCCCCCACCCCCCCCTCTCTCGCGCTCGCTCCCGTCGCCCGCCGTCGCCGACCGCGCCAAAGCCCTGGCCGGCGTGGACGCCGCGCGCGCGGCGCCGAGCGTGGGGGGCGGGGCGGCGGGCAAGGCGTCTCCAGAGGCGGTGAAAGCGGCCAAGGCGGCTCGCGCGGCGGAAGACGCGCGGCAGGCCGCCGCGCCCAAAAAAGCCTCCGACGCCGCGGACAAGCGGGAGCTCGAGCGGCGCGCGCGCGAGAAAGCGGCGGCCAAAGCCGCGGCCGACCGCGCCGCGGCGCAGCGCCGCGCCGCCGCCGCCGGCGCGGCCGCCGCGGGCGCCGCCGTCCTCGCGGCCAAGTGGTCGGCCGTCTCCGGCGCGGCAGCGGCCGTGTTTCGGGTCGTGGGCGGCCCGTCCCTGCTCGCCGCCACGCTGCGCGCGCCGGGGCTCCTGTTTGGGCGCGTCGTGCGCTGCGTCGAGTGGCCCGACCCGGCGACCGACCGGCCTGGCGGGGCCGTGGTCTCGCTCAGGCTGCGCGTGGCCACCGTCGACGGCCTCAAAGCCGCCATCGCCAAGGCCGTGGCCGAGCGGGAAGGCGGCGCGCGCGTCGCGGTGGGCGCCGTCGCGCACTGGGCCCCGGCGCCGGGCGGCGGGTCCCTCCTCGAGCCGCTCGCGGCGAGCGGCGCCAGCGGGTCCCTCTCGTTGCTCCCGGATCCCGCCATCGTGTGCTGGTGCCGGGCTGGGGGGGCGGGGCTGCCCACGGGGCGCGGCGCGCTGCCGCCGGCGGGCAAGCCGGCGGGAGCGGCCTCTCCCGACCCCGCGGTCGCCATGCTGGCCGCCCTGGTCGCCGAGAGCGGCGGCGCCGACCCCGCCCTGCTTGCCGCGGCGGCTGCGGCGCCCGAGCCGTACGTGCGGCTGTGGCGCGCGGGGGGGGCGGGGTGGGTCGACGCGGCGCGCGCGCTGGCGGCCAGGGGAGAGCATTGAATGGGCGAAATTGTGGCGGGTGTTGTGTGCGTCGCGCTCGAGTGTGGGCGGCGTCGCGGGACGCCCGCAAAGTGGATAGTTTGGGCAGCAAAGAGTCCTGGCCCATCGCCGCCGGCCGGCGCGGCAGCAGCCACAACGCCCCGCCGCCCGCCCCACCCCTTCTCCACCATGCACGCGCATGCGCGCGCTCAGCGCACGCTCGCGCCGGCGCCGGCCGCCGCCCGGCGCGCCCCGGCAGCGGCGCGTGCGCTCGCGGGGACGCGCGTCGGCGCCGCGGGCGGCGCGCCCCGCCCGGTGAGTGGTGGATGAGGGGTCGTGGCGGCGCTGGGCGGCCCTGATGGGAGGGTGCGCGCGCCCGCCCGCCCCCGCGCGGCGCCTCACCCGCTCCCCACCTCTTCACAGCCCCCCCCTTCCGCCGTCTCCGTGCGCGACGCCGCGGCCGCCGCGGCCCCAGCCGTCGCCACGGCCGACGTTGACATGGCCAAGGTGAGAGGAGGAGTGAGGGAGGAGGCGCGCGCGGCGCGCCATCGCCCGGCGGCCGGCCCTGGGCCAGTCGCTCCAAGCGAGGCGGCGCCGACCCCCCTCCGCCCCCCTCCACCCCCCCCCCTCCTCCAGACCGTGCTCGGCATCATCCTGGGCGGCGGCGCCGGGTCCCGCCTCTATCCCCTGACCAAGAAGCGCGCCAAGCCGGCGGTGCCGCTCGGCGCGAATTACCGGCTGATCGACATCCCCGTCTCCAACTGCATCAACTCGGGCGTCAACAAGATCTACACGCTCACCCAGTTCAACTCGGCGTCGCTCAACCGGCATCTGTCCCAGGTGGGGGGCGCGGCGGGAGGGCGGCGGGGCGCCGCGCGCGTGGGAAGCATCCGCCCACGCCCCCCCCCTCTGCCCCCAGGCCTACAACGTCAACATCGGGGGCTACCAATCCCGCGGCTTTGTCGAGGTGCTCGCCGCGTCGCAGTCGGTCGCGTCCAAGGCGTGGTTCCAGGGGACGGCCGACGCGGTGCGCCAGTACCTCTGGCTCTTCGAGGAGGCGTGCCGCGAGGGCGTGGAGGACTACCTCGTGCTGTCCGGCGACCACCTGTACCGGTAGGGGGGAGGGCGCGGGTCGGAGGGCGGCCTCGAGAAACGCGCGCGACCCGCCCCAGCCCCGACACCCGTCGTCCCTCTCCCCCCGCAGCATGGACTACGCCGACTTTGTCGCCAAGCACCGCGCCGCCGGCGCCGACATCACGGTCGCCGCGCTGCCGTGCGAAGAGACCCTGGCGTCGTCGTTCGGTGTGATGAAGATCGACGCCGACGGCCGCATCACCGACTTTGCGGAGAAGCCGCAGGGCGACGCGCTGCGCGCCATGCGCGTCGACACGACCGTGCTCGGCCTGGACGCGGAGCGGGCGGCGGCGGCGCCGTACATCGCGTCGATGGGGATCTACGTCGCCAAGGCGTCGGCGATCCGCGACCTCCTCTCGACCCATTTCCCGACCGCCAACGACTTTGGCTCCGAAGTCATCCCCGGCGCCAAGGACATGGGCATGCACGTGCACGCGTACGCGTACGACGGCTACTGGGAGGACATCGGGACGGTGGCCGCGTTTTACGAGGCAAACCTCGCGCTGACCGACGTCAAACCCAAGTTTTCGTTCTACGACCGCGACGCCCCCATCTACACCATGTCTCGCTTCCTCCCCCCCTCCAAAGTGCAGGACTCCACGGTCACCCGCACCATCCTGGGCGACGGCTGCGTCATCCGCGCGGGGTGCACGGTCGAGCACTCGGTCGTCGGCCTGCGCGCGCTCGTCGGCGCGGGGTGCACCGTGCGCGACACGCTCATCATGGGCGCCGACTACTATGAAACGCTGGAAGAGTGCGTGTATGTGCAAGGGTGCCTGCCGATCGGCCTGGGCGCGGGGACGACGGTGCAGCGCGCGATTGTCGACAAAAACGCGCGCATCGGCGCGGGGTGCCGCATCACCAACGACGCCGGCGTCCAAGAGGCCAACCGGGAGGACGACGGGTGGGTCATCCGGGACGGCATCATCGTCGTCATCAAGGATGCCGTGATTCCGGACGGGACGGTCATTTGATTGAGAGGAGAAGAAAGAGAAAAGGGCGGGGTGGTGGCGGTCGCTGCAGCGGGGTCGATCGATCGAGGGCGGGAGGGATCTGTGTTTTGGGGTCGGGCGGCGGCGCGTGAAAGACGACTGGGGCGGCGCCGTACTGAGGGAGGGCGGGCAGCGGAGGGCGGTGCGGCGACCGCGGCGACCGCGCCCCAAAACACTCGCGCCTCGCGCCTCTCCCGCGGCTGGCCGCTGCGCCGATCGGGCGACCACACCCTCTCCTCCCGGGCGCGCCCGGAGGCGCCGGGCGAGCCGCGGGCGGCGCTGGGATCGCGGGCGCCATGGCCCGCGCCGCGCGGCGCGCCGGTCCGGTGCGTGCGGGGTGGCGGGTGGGGTACGCCGCGATCGGGCGAGATGAGAGCGCGGACGGAGAGGCGGCGCAGCGGCGCCGACCCCGCACGCCCCCCCGCCCGCAGGCGCTCCTTCTACTCCTCCTCCTCGCGCACGCCGCGGCGCACGACCCCCCTGACGACCACGCCGCGTCACTCGCCGCTCTGGAGGACGCGGCCGACACGGCGGCCGACCCCGGGGCGGCGCCGGGCGACGTGCGCGCGGCGACGCGCCTTTTGTCCGCCGCCGCCGGCGTCCTTCTCGACGACCCCGCCGCCGCGGACGCGCCCACCGAGCCGCTGGAAGGGTCATGGCCCGGCCTGGGCTCCGCCCCCGGCGGCAACCGCGACCCCCGCCTTGCCCGCCCCGCGCTCGCCGCGCTCGCGGCCGCCGCCCGCGACCCCGGCGCCGCGCTCGCGCTCCACGCGCGCGCCGCCGCCTTGGGCGACCCCGCCGGCCACGCCGCGGTCGGCACCGCGCTGGTGACCGGGGCGCGGCCCGGAGGGCCGAAAGGAACCCGTCCAACGCTCGCCGCGCGCGACTGGCCCGCCGCGTTGGCGCACCTCTACTTCGCCGCCGCCGGCAACGACACCCTGGCCGCCATGGCGCTCGGCGCCGCGCACGCGGCCGGCGCGGGGGTGCCAAAGTCATGCGCGGCGGCCGTCTTGTACTATGCGCAGGCGGCCGACGCGGCCGTCGCGGCGGCGCGCTCGCCGGCCGGCCTCCCGGTCGCGGACCGGTCCCGCCTCGGCACCGCCCGCTCCCGCCTGCGCCCGTCGCGCGACCAGGAAGTGCTGCACTACCAATGGTTTGCCGACCTGGGCAACGCGGGCGCGCAGCGCGCGCTGGGGCAGTTGCTGGCGGCCGACGCGCGCGGAGCGGCGGGCGCGCGCCGCCCCCACCGCCACCGCCCCACCCCCGCCGCCGCCGCGGCCGGCGCCGCCGCCCTGCGCTACCTCAAGAGGGCGGCCGACGGCGGCGACGCGGACGCGATGGCGTCCCTGGGCCACATGCACGCGGCCGGCGCGGGCGGCGCGCCCGCGTCCAACGCCACCGCCCTGTCCTGGTTTCGCCGGGGCTCCGACCGGGGCCATCCGTCGGCGCTCTATGGATTGGGGTACATGGCGCTCGCCGGCGCGGGCACGCCGCGCGACCCCGCAGCCGCGCTCGCCGCCTTCCGCCGCGCGGCCGACGCGGGCCTCCCCGAAGCCCACTTCCAGCTCGGCGTCATGCACGCCAATGGGTGGGGCGTGCCCGCGTCGTCCCCGCTGGCGGCGCACCATTTCGGTTTGGCCGCGCGCGTCGGCCACGTCCTCGCGGCGCACAACCTGGCCATGATGCACCTCGCGTCCCCCGCCGCCCCCGACTGCGACAAGGGGTTGGAGCTGCTCAAAAAGGTGGCGGAGCGGGCGCCGGAGGTGGCGGACGCGTTGAACAGGGGGGCGGCCGCGGCGGCGGCGGGCGACCCGGGGGGCGCCCTCCTGGCCTACTTGCCCGCCGCCGAGGCCGGCGTCGAGGTTGCTCAATCTAACGCGGCCTGGCTGCTGCAGCGTGGGGCCGCGTCGCCCCGGGACGCGGCCGCCTCGTTGGCCGGCCGCCTCTACGCGCGCGCCGCGCGCTCGGGCTCGGTCGACGCCCTGCTCCGCCTCGGCGACGCGGCCTGGACCGGGCGCGGCGCGCCCCGCAACTGGGCCCGCGCCGTGGCTCTCTACACCGCGGCTGCGGCGCACCGATCGCCGCAAGCGTTGTTTAATCTGGGGTATGCGCACGCGCACGGCGCGGGCGCGCCGCGCGACGCCCACCTGGCGAAACGCTATTTCGACGACGCCGGGGCGGCGTCGAGTGATGGCGGGGCCGCCGCGGCCGCGCTGGCGCGCTGGTGGCTGGCCGCGCACGCGGCCT
>Ga0315274_10002352_pt1 | contig 28621 bp, 21 predicted proteins | sample YL17G02_20_MG_FD_203700 | JGI IMG/M metagenome (GOLD analysis project Ga0315274, IMG submission 203700) | Sediment microbial communities from Yellowstone Lake, YNP, Wyoming, USA - YL17G02_20 | ecosystem: Environmental > Aquatic > Freshwater > Lake > Sediment | place: USA: Wyoming | collected...
GGACCGCCTGTCCCCGTTGTTCGGCGGCCAAGATGCCCCATCGCATCTGCCCTAGCTGCGGGTACTACAAGGACCGCGCCTACGCCGTGAAGGTCGTCTCATAGTCCGCATCCCGTCGACGTTCCCGGTAAATTAGAGGCCTTTTGGAATGCGAATCGTTCTGGACGCCATGGGAAGCGACGCGGGCGCCACCCCCTTGGTCGAGGGCGCGGTGATCGCGGCGAAGCGTCTCGGCTGCGACATCCTGCTGACCGGCAAGCAGCACACGCTCAAACGGTTCCTGCGCCACTTTCGTTACACAGGCAGTCACATCGAGGTGGCGCCTTGCAGCCAGACCGTGGGCATGGGCGACAACCCCACCGATTCCCTCCAGTTGAGAGACTCCTCGATCGCCGTAGCCGCCCGCGTGGTCCGAGAGGGTCAGGCGGACGCCCTGGTCTCGGCGGGCAACACGGGCGCCACGCTCGCCCACTGCCTGACGAGCTGGGGGCGGCTCAAAGGAATCAGCCGTCCGGGAATCGCCACCCTCATGCCCACGCCCAAACGTCCTTGCCTGTTGCTGGACGTCGGCGCCAACGTGGACTGCAAACCGAAGAATCTCCTGGACTTCGCTCTGATGGGCTCGGTCTACGCCCGGGAGATTCTTGGCCGCCCCAACCCCAAGGTCGGCCTCTTGAGTGTCGGCGCCGAACGCACCAAGGGGAACGCTCTGACGCTCAGCGCCTACACGCTCCTGGAATCTTCCCATCTGAATTTCGTCGGCAATATCGAAGGGGAGCAGTTCTTTGCGGGGGAGGTGGACGTTCTGGTTTGTGACGGCTTCGTGGGCAACGTCGTCCTGAAGGCGTGCGAGGCGGCGGCCAAGATGATCATGGGCGGAGTCAAAGGCGCCATGAAGAAGAGTGTATTCAGCCTGGCCGGCGCCCTGCTCGTCGCTCCGAGCATTCGCAGGTTCCGCAAGACGATCGATCACTCCGAATACGGCGGCGCCCCTCTGCTGGGACTGCGGGGGATCTGCATAATCGCGCACGGCGCCTCGAGCCCCAAGGCGGTGGCGAACGCCATTCGCGCCGCAATGCAGGCGGCGCGCCACAATCTGAACGCGAAGATATCGGCGGAGGCGGAGCGCGTTTGCGAAGAGATCGGCAGCGCCCCGGCGGCGGCGGCGCAGGGCTAGCCGAGAAAGCGCCGGGGAGGCCCCCCCGCCGCCGTTCGGATCGCTTCGGGCGCGAGCGCTCCTGAGAACAGAGGAGGAGTGGACCACAGTGGCTTTCGGATTCCTTGGCGTGGGTTCGGCGTACCCGGACCGCGTTTTGACCAATCGCGATCTCGAGAAGATGGTTGACACCAGCGACGAATGGATCCGGACGCGCACGGGGATCTCTGAAAGGCGCATGGTGGACGACGCAACGGCCACCAGCGACCTGGCGGCCCAGGCCGGGACGCGCGCCTTGCAGGACGCGGGGCTTGGGCCCGAGGACATCGACCTCATCATCGTGGCCACTTTCACCCCGGATTCCGCTCTCCCCTCGGCCGCCTGTCGCGTCATGGAGAAGATGGGGATCCCCAACTGCATGGCCTTTGACCTGAACGCCGCCTGCACGGGGTGGCTCTATTCAATCGCGTGCGCGCGGGGAATGTGGGCGAACGGCCTCTTTTGCAACGCCCTGCTGATCGGCGCCGATTGCATCACGAAATACGTCGATTTCCAGGATCGCGCGACGTGCGTCCTCTTCGGCGACGCCGCCGGGGCGGCCGTCATGGGCGAAGTCGAGGAGGGCCGCGGCATCCTCGGCGAGTACCATTCGGCGGACGGACGCCTCGGGCACAACATCGTGATTCCCGGCGGCGGCTCTGCCAAGCCCTTCTCTCAGGAAGTGCTCGACAAGCGCGAGCAATTCATCCGGATGGACGGCAACGAAGTGTTCAAATTCGCCGTGCGCATCATGCGCGATTCGCTGCAAGAAGCGTGCAAGCGGGCCGGAGTCGAACCGGGGGATCTCGATTGGGTCATCCCCCATCAGGCCAATATCCGGATTATCGACGGCGCCATCAAACGTCTGGGCATCTCGAGCGAACGCTTCGTGGTCAACGTGGAACGCTTCGGCAACACCTCGGCCGCCTCGGTCGGTCTCGCCATGGACGAGGCGGTCCGCGACGGGCGGCTCAAGCGCGGGGATCTCGTGGGCCTGGTCGCTTTCGGCGGGGGGCTGACGTGGGGCGCCGCGGTCTTGCGCTACTGAGCGACACGCGCGGGCAGGAAAGGCCCACAGGAAGCGACATGAGCGCATCCGTCGCCTTTCTCTTTCCGGGACAAGGTTCGCAGAGCGTCGGAATGGGCCGAGCTCTGCGCGAAGCCGAGCCCCTCGCCCGAGCGCGTTTCGAGGAGGCAGACTCGATTCTCGGGCGCTCTCTCTCCAACCTCTGCTTCGAGGGGCCCGAAGACGATCTGAAGCAGACCGAGAACACGCAACCCGCTCTCTTCGTTTGCTCGGCCGCGGCGGCCGACGTCTTGCGCGAGCGCGGCGTCGAGCCGACGGCCGTCGCCGGACACAGCCTGGGGGAATACGCCGCCCTCTACGCCGCCGGGGCGCTCGATTTCGAGACGGGTCTTCGTTTGGTGAGCGCCCGCGGCTGGGCGATGGCTGAGGCGGGCCGCTCAAGCCCCGGCGCCATGGCCGCCGTGGTCGGTCTGACCATCGAGCAGGTCGAGTCGGTCTGCAAGAAGGCGGCCTTGGAGGGAGGCGTGGCGGCAGTCGCCAACGACAATTCGCCCGGCCAGACCGTGATCTCGGGGTCTCGCGAAACGGTCGACCGCGCTTGCGTCTTGGCCCGGGAAACCGGCGCCAAGCGCGCCGTCCCCCTCCCCGTCAGCGGGGCGTTTCACTCTCCGCTTGTGGAGCCCGCTCGCAGAGTGATGGAGGAGGAACTGAGCAGAGTCGAGATTCGGCCTCCGCGTTGCGCCTTCATCCCGAATGTAACGGCCCGTCCCGAGGACGATCCCGCGACGATTCGGGATCTCCTGGTGGACCAGATCACCTCGCGCGTGCGCTGGGTCGAATCGGTCCGGGCGCTTGCGGCATTGGGCGTCGCGACGGCCCTAGAGGTTGGCCCCGGCAAAGTGCTCGCCGGTCTTGTCCGCCGCATTGACGGCAGTCTTCAGGTCCATCCCGCCGGCGCGCCCGACGAGATGACCTCGGCATTGGAGACCATTCGATCCTAGATCCGCTTCGCAGACCAGGCTCTGGATCTGCTCGGGCGAAGAGGGGCGCGAGTTTGGCCAACAGGAAAAATCGACCGGCCGGGACCTTCCGCTTCTCGCCCTCGATTCACCATCGCCGCGTCATGGACCACACTGTCCAGGCGTTGTCGCATGCCGGGGGCGACGTCGCCGCGTGGCAGCGCTGGCTGCGGCGCAGACTGCGCCGGCTGCTCGGCGACGCGCCCAGTCAGCGCGTTCCGCTCAACGTCCGCTCCCTCTGGAAGCGCCGGGGCGCCCTCGGCGGCATCGAGAAGATCCTTTTCACGAGCGAGCCGGGCGCCGACGCGCCGGCCTACGTTTGCATTCCGAAGGGCATCGGTTCTACGCCGACTTGGCCTGGCCGAGGATGCTCGGTCTGATGAGCCGGGCGCGATGAGATCCGGCGGGTCCCCGAAGGAGGGGCGCTCTCGCCGCCAATGCCGACGGGGGAAAGGGGAATCACCATGCTGAGAGGCAAGACCGCCATCGTCACGGGAGCGGGGCAGGGGATCGGTCGCGCGATCGCGCTGCGCTTCGCGGAGAATCACGCCAACGTCGTCGTGAGCGACGTCGTGGAGAAGACCGTTGCCTCCGTGGCCGAGGAGATCGGGAATCACGGTGTGGAGTCGCTGGCCGTGGTCTGCGACGTCCGTCGACTCGATCAGTGCGAGGCCCTCGTCAAGCGGGCGGTCGAGACGTTCCAGGGCATCGACGTCCTGGTCAACAACGCCGGAGTCACGCGCGACAATCTGCTGATGCGCATGAAGGAAGAAGACTGGGATTTCGTGGTTTCCGTCAATCTGAAGGGCGTCTTCAACTGCTGCAAGAGCGCGGCGCGAGTCATGATGAAGCAACGGTCCGGCCGCATCATTAACATCTCGTCCGTGGTCGGCCTCACGGGCAACGCCGGCCAGGTCAACTACGCGGCCACCAAGGCGGGCGTCATCGGCCTGACCAAGACGCTGGCCAGGGAGTTCGGCTCGCGCGGCATTAACGTCAACGCCATCGCGCCCGGGTTCATTCAAACAGCCATGACGGAGGGATTGTCGGAGGAGGCCCGCGAGCAGCTCATCGGCCGGATCCCCTTCCAGAGGCTGGGCGCGCCCGACGACGTCGCCGACGCGGCCCTGTTCCTCGCCTCTCCTCTCTCGTCCTATATTACGGGGGAAGTCATTCGAGTCGACGGTGGAATGGCGATGTGAGGGTCCCCGAGAACCCGCCAGGTTCGGGACGCGGCGTCGCGCGCGGAGACACACCGGACTCGGGAAGGAGAAGGGACCGGGGGGAGGTCGGCGGGCGTCCTTCTGGGGGCGCCCTCAGAGAGGGATCTTTCCGTCTCAAGGGACCGCCAAATGGCTGATTTGGCTCCTTTTCGCGGGCGATTTTTCTCTTGCGCCCCCTCCAGGGATGCAGTATAGAGGCGAGGGATTGCATGCGTTGAAAGATCCCCCAGATGCGCAGGAATGAGCCCAAAACCGGAGGTAGGCGAGACGACCATGTCTGACGTGGAAGCGAAAGTGAAGGAGATCATTGTCGAGCAGCTCTCGGTAAACGCCGACGACGTTGTCCCCGAGGCGAAGTTCATCGAGGATCTTGGCGCCGATTCTCTCGATACGGTGGAGTTGGTGATGGCCTTGGAGGAGGAATTCGGACTCGACATTCCCGACGAAGAGGCAGAGAAGATCCGCACGGTCGGCGACGCAATCGCTTACATCAACGAGAAGCAGCAAGAGTGAGGGGGCCTCGGGGTCCACGTTGGCCTCCGGCGCGGCGATGCGGAAAAGAGGGCTTTGCCTCCAACAAAGGGGAGATCTGGCACGTCTCCCCTTTGCGCTCTTCAGAGGGAGGCCACTGCCGGTCGTGGCGCGGCGTCTTGCCACGGCGCCGGGAAGAGGCAGGCGCGATCTCTCCAGCGACGGTTCATCACAGGGAAGGGACGTTGAAGAGGCATGAGTGAGTGTCGACGCGTAGTGATTACGGGCCTCGGAGCCATAACGCCGATCGGTCTGAATGTGGAGAGCTTCTGGGCCAACCTGTGCGCCGGCAAGAGCGGCGCCAAGCCTATCACGCACATCGATGCTTCGGATCTCGGATGCAGAATCGCGGCCACCGTCGAGGGCTATGATCCCCTCGAGCATTTTGACAAGAAAGAAGCGCGCAAGACCGACCGGTTTACTCAGTTCGCCATCGTCTCGGCTCGACAGGCCGCGAAAGACGCCGGGCTGGAGATCGGCGAGAAAGAGGCCCTTCGCACGGGGGCCTATGTCGGGTGCGGCATCGGCGGCCTCTCGACGATCGAGGAGCAGCACTCGGTCCTGATCGAGCGCGGCGCCAAGCGCGTAAGTCCCCTGCTGATTCCCCGAATCATCAGCAACATGGCGGCCGGGATGGTGGCGATCGATCTCGGCCTGAAAGGGCCCAACAGCTGCATCGTGACGGCGTGCGCCACCGGTACGCACTGTATCGGGGACGCCTCCCACGTGATCCGACGCGGCGAGGCGGACGTGATGCTGGCGGGAGGCACAGAGGCCTCCGTCACCCGCTTGGGGGTGGCGGGGTTCTCCAATATGAACGCCCTCACGAGCCGAAACGACGACCCCGAGAAGGCCAGTCGTCCCTTCGACAAGGAACGGGACGGCTTCGTGATCGGGGAAGGCGCGGGAATCCTGGTGCTCGAGGAGTTGGAGCACGCCAAAACGCGCGGGGCGAAGATCTACGCGGAGATAATCGGGTACGGCATGTCGTGCGACGCCTATCACATGACCGCGCCGGACCCGGAAGGCGACGGGGCCGCCCGGGCCCTGCGGGCTGCTCTGGATTCGGCGAGGATCCACCCCGACGAGGTGGACTACATCAACGCGCACGGCACGTCCACGCCACTCAACGACAGGCTGGAAACGATGGCCATCAAGACGGTCTGCAAGGCCCACGCTTACCAGCTTGCGGTCAGCTCGAACAAGTCGATGATTGGCCATCTCTTGGGCGCGGCGGGGGCCGTCGAAGCGATTGCCACGGTCTTGACCGTGGGCCGCGGCGTGATACCCCCAACGATCAACTACGAGCACCCCGATCCCGAATGCGATCTGGACTACGTTCCCAACGCGGCCCGCGAAGCCCCCGTGCGGATCGCCGTCAGCACCAGCCTCGGGTTCGGGGGCCACAACTGCTCGATTGTGGTCAGAGAATTCGAGGGATGATGCCTCCGAGCGCAGCCTCCGTGGCCGACGACCGCAGAAGGCGCATCCGCGAGTTCTTGAATGCTCATGGTCTGGACGCAGCCTGCGTCGAACTTGTCTCTCAGGCCCTCACCCATCGCTCCTACGCCTTTGAGCACGATGAGATGCTCGACAGCGAGCGGATGGAGTTCCTGGGGGACGCCGTCTTGGGGTGCGTGGCGGCCGATTTCCTCTACCGCGCTTTCCCTGAGGACGCCGAGGGGACCTTGTCCAAGAAAAAGGGATATCTTGTCAGCCGGACCGAGCTCGGACGGCGCGCGGAGGAACTCGGGCTGGCCAGTCTGGTGCTGCTTGGCAGGGGAGAGGAAAACAGCGGCGGGCGTCAACGCGTATCGATCGTGGGCTCCGCCCTGGAAGCCCTGATCGGGGCCCTGTTCTTGAAGGGATCGCTGGATCCCGCCTTGAGCGGATTCATCGAGGAGCGGATTCTGACGCCGGCGTTGCCTGCCCTCCAAAAGGGCGCCCATCTGGATTACAAGTCCCGCCTTCAGGAGTTTCTCCAGAAGAATGGCCAGGCTCTGCCGGTCTACAAGAAAACCGGCGAGAGTGGACCCGCCCACAAGAGAGTCTTCTCCGTCGACGTCTACGTCGCGGACGAGCGTCTCGGGACCGGAGAGGGCCAACGCATCAAGACGGCCGAGAACCGCGCCGCTCGCCGGGCCTACGAGGCGCTCACCCGCCGGGGCGAGTGAGGGCGCACTCCTTTCGCCGCGATTGCCGGCACGTCTTCGACCGCGGGTTGCCCGAGGCCGAGAGCGTCGGCGAAGGGGAATGCTGACCGGGGGGATTCCCCGCAAAAGATCTTCTTGATTCCGGTGGCGGAATTTGCTTTCCTCTACCCGAAGTGCTGCGGAGCGGCCCAGCCGCTTCGGCAAGGGTTTCACTTTTCGGGCAGAAGCTCCAATACCGGTCCTCGGGATGCGCGTTCTCTTACCGATCCCGTGGGGATTCCCCGCGCATTCGCGAGCCGCCGGGAAAAGGGACTGACTGTGTCACCGCAGATCAAAGACCTCAACCGCATGCTGCGTGATGTGCCTGCCATGCCGGCCGTAGCGCAGAGAGTCATGCACTTGCTGGGCGACCCACGGACGACGAACTCGGTCCTCGGCGACGCCCTGGCCTCGGACCAGGCCATGGCCGCGCGCGTTCTGCAGATGGCGAACTCGCCCTTCTTCGGCACCCGCCAGAAGATCTCCTCGATCAGCAACGCGGTGTTCGTGTTGGGTCATTCCGCTCTGCGGAGCCTGATCATCACCGTGTGCACCAAGGGCCTCTACAAGAACCCCGGCCTGATGGAACGGAAAAACTGGGAGCACTCTCTGGGCTCCGCGACGGCCGCGCGGCACCTGGCGGAGAAAACCGGCCTAATGGACCAAGATGAGGCCTTTACCGGCGGACTTCTTCACGATATCGGTCGGACGATGCTGATGATCGCCGACCGGGAAGCCTACCAGGCCCTTTTCGAGAGAGACTACAACCAGGACTTCGCGCCGGACGGCTTGATCGCTCTTGAGAAGGAAGAGTTCGGCTACGACCACTGCGAGGTAGGCGCCCCGGTCATTCTTAAGTGGCGGTTGCCTGGCATCTATGCCCGCATCGCCCGGCGCCACCACGCCACGAGCAGCGACGTGATCGAACGGGAAGAGGACCCCAAGGCGATCGCCCTGGTGGCTCAGGCCAACCTGATCGCTCACCGAGTGGGACTGGGGCGGCACGAGCCCGACGAACAGATCGATGTGATGGCGAACATCTACAACGAGATGCTCGGCATCGGGCGAGAGATGACGCTCGAGATTGTGAAGCTCGCCCTGAGGGACTACAAGGACGCCCGCGAACAGTTCAGCCTCTAGCCTGCATCGCCCCCGGATCCCCCGAAGGAACCGGGCGAGCGGGCGCCCGAGACCGCCGTTTCCCTCGCCGCTCGCCGCCTTCCGTTTCCACCCGAGAACTCGGCAGGGATGACTGCACCGCGCGCCGATTCCACTCAACCTCCTCCCGCGGCGCCGCGGGCGAGATCCGGGGCAGGCGGCCCGCGCCCCGCGGAAGTCGTCCTGGTCAAAGTGAGTCCCGAGAGAATCCTCCAGGGGGCGTGGTACCGTATGCCCCTGCTCGGCTTGGGGTACCTGGCCGGGTATCTTCGATCCCGAGGCGTCGCGGTCGCCATCGTCGATGCCATGTTCGACGGGCTAGGCCTGGGAGAGACCGTGGCGGCTGTCACGGCGCGCGCCCCCCGCGTCGTCGGTTTCACGGCGATGACCCACGAGGTGAGCCGCGCGGCCCAAGTCGCCCAAGAAATCCGGCGCGCCGTTCCCGGCGCCCAGACCGTCATAGGCGGCCCCCACGTCACCGCGCTGCCGCGGCGCACGCTCGAAGAGTACGAGGTCTTCGACTTCGCCGTGTTCGGGGAAGGAGAGGAAACGCTCTTCGAGCTGGTCGAAGCGCTTCGGACGGGCGCCTGGGACTTTGGGGGAATCGAGGGGCTCGCCTGGCGTCTCGGAGGCAAGGACGGGGAGATCGTCGTGAACGAACGACGGCCCTGGATCGAGAATCTCGACGGCCTGCCTCCGCCCGCCTGGGACCTCTACGGACCCTCGGACGTCTACCAGATCTTTGCCTCCCGGGGATGCCCCTACCAATGCATTTTCTGCATGCGGGTCCTGGGAGAGAGAGTCCGTTTCCGCTCGCCGGGCAACGTCGTGGATGAAATGGAGCGCGTCGTCGACCGCTACCGCCCACGGCAGATTGACGTTTCCGATGAAACGTGGACTCTGCGCCACAAGTGGGTTCACGAGGTGTGCGACGAAATCATCGGCCGCGGGCTGCACGAGAAAGTCCGCTGGTTCGCCAACGGGCGAGTCAACACGGTGAACGAGGATCTCCTGCGCCGCATGCGCGAGGCGGGCTGCTTCCGCATCGGTTACGGGATCGAGTCGGGGAACGACGAGATTCTCGAGAGAGCGCAGAAAGGGACAACGGTCCGACAGATCGAAGAGGCCGTCGCCGCAACGAAACGCGCGGGACTCGAGATTGAAGCCTTCTACATTCTCGGATTCCCCGGCGAGACGCGCCGCGCCGCGCTCGACACGATCCGCCTGGCCGCGCGCCTCAACACCACCACCGCCGCCTTCGGCATCATGGCGCCCTACCCCGGGACGAGGGTGGCCGAGATGGCGGCGCGGGGGGAAGGCGGCTACCGGATTCTATCCAACGATTGGAGCGACTGCGACAAGCACCTGGGCAACGCCCTGGAACTCGAGACCCTCTCGCGGCGCGAACTCGAGCGCCTCCAGGCGCGCGCCTATCTCTGGTTCTACCTCCGGAACCTCCGATTGTGGGACTTGGCCTGCTTCCTCTGGGAGAAACGTCGCGCTATCTGGAAGATCGCAGGGAAAATGATGGGACTCGGGCGAGTTTGACAACGACCCGCGCGAGACGGGCGAAACGCGACCAATGGAGCGCTTCTCCTTCGACAAAACGGCGGAACGCTTGCGGACAGGCAACACGCCCCCAATCTGGCCGATCCCGTTACTGTGGCACAGCCGCCCTCGGCTGTGGATGGCAACAGCCCGTTCACCATTGATTTTCCTGAGTTTGCGGCCTTATCCCGGCGAGGTCTTCTCCTCTCGGACTCCCAGAAACAGCTTGCATGACCCCCCTCCTCAAGCTTAGTAGTCTGATAGGAAGATCGGGCGGGACAGAGCCATGGAACTGCTGGATCTGACGGGGAAGACCATAGACGGCTTCGAGATCCTGACGGAGTTGGGACGAGGGGGGATGGGCGTCGTCTACCGCGCGCGGGAGCAGTCGCTCAACCGTCTGGTTGCCTTGAAGGTTCTCTCCCCCACGCTGAGCGCGAACCCGGAGTTCGTCGAGCGTTTTCGTCGCGAGGCCCAGGTGGTCGCCGGGCTCGTCCATCCCAATATCGTTCCCATCTACGCGATCGGCGAGTCCAGGGGCTTGCTCTATTTCACCATGGAGTACGTGGACGGGGTCAGCCTGAGGGACTATCTGAAGAAACACGGCGTGCTGTCTCCCTTCCTGGCCGTGAAAATCGCGGTCCAAGCCGCCTCGGCTCTGAGCGTCGCCCATGCCGCCGGGATCATTCACCGTGACATCAAGCCGCGCAACATCATGATCGACCGGACGGGGCGCGTGCGCGTGATGGACTTCGGCCTTGCCAAGCGCGTTGAGGAGGCGACGGCCGGATTGACGGCCGAAGGTTCGTTCCTGGGGACCCTGCGGTACGCCTCCCCCGAGCAGTTCGAGGGGGGACCCCTCGACGGCCGCACGGATCTCTACGCTCTGGGACTCGTTCTATATGAAATGCTCGTGGGCCAGCTGCCTTTCGACTCGGATTCCTCGACGGCAATGATCCGTCAGAAGCTCCTCGGCGATCTCCGTCCCTTGGGAGGGGGGGTGCGCGAGAGGATCCCCGAGCTGTACGAAACGGTTCATCGCCTCATCGCGCGTCAGCCCTCCGACCGCTTTCCGAACGCGCAAGAGCTGGTCGATGCCTTGAAGAGAATCGCTCAGAAGCTCACCGCCGATCGCTGGGCCGGTGAAGCGCCGACCTTGTCTCTGGCCATCGAGCCTGCGTCGGGCGACGCGGTTGGGACAAGGAGTTCGGTCTGTGCCCCCCCAAGCGCCGTCTTCGGGGCGCCCCAGTCCCCTGAAGGCGGAATGGCGCCGTCCGCCGACGCATCGCTCTCGCCGGCCGTCCAGCCAGGACCTCATGCCCAAGCGTCGGGCCGGCTCCCTGCTTCGCGCGGTGCGAGGTTGGCGCTGTACGCGGTCGCAGCGTTCGTGCTGCTGGTTCTCGCGCCGTTTGCGCTGCCGGGCGTGCGCTCCGCGCTCCTGGCCCCCTCCGTCGTCGAGGGGGAAATGCTATTCGCGCCCTCCTCCAAGACGGCGTCGGAGCCGATTCCCGGACAGTTGATCCACCTGATTCCCTCCGGCAGTTATGCGGCGATTCGAGGCGAGGTCGCGACGACGCGCGACCGAACGCTCGCGGACTTGAGGACATCCGAGACGGAGCGCCTCAGAGAGTACGCGTCGGAAGTGGACCGGGTTGAATCCGAGATCGCGCGATTCCGGGAGCATCTTATCGGGTTGAGCGACCTGGCCGATATGGAGGCGGATATCCCCGTGAGGCAAGCGAGACTCGCGGAGATCGAACGGCAATATGAGAGTTTCAAGGCGCCCGGATGGAGATCGTTTCTCTTCAAGGCTGATGGCGGCAACACAACGGTCTATTCGTCCCAACGTCAGGAGTATGATCGGAGGTTCCAGGAGATCCTCTCGCGCCTAAGACAAGACCTCGGGTCTCTGACGGAGAAGCGCGACCGCTTGGCGCAAGTGATCGGCTTGCCCCCAGACAGACCCTTGGACTGGCAGGCCGTTGAGACGGAGAAGCAGGCGAAGATCCGCGAACTGGAGTCCGAAAAGGCCGCGCGGAAGCAGGAGATGGAGGAATACCGACTCGGCCACGCCGCGCGCGTCAGGCAGACGGCCGAAGCCGCCCTTGCGCTGCTGAGCGGCAAGCTGGGCGCGGCCGCGGGGGCCAAGACCCTGAAGACCAATTCGCAAGGCAGGTTCTCGTTCGAGAAGCCCAAGGGGACCTACGTCCTCGTCGCGCTCCGGATACGGGAAGAGGCCGCCGAAGGGGAGAAGACTGAGGAACCCGAGATTCTCTTCTGGGAGTGCCGGCCGCAACGGAGCCGAAAGACCGTCGCGATCGACAACGGCAACCTCGTTCCACGGCGGGAGGATCCCCCTCTCCAGCCGGGACCGTGAGGGCCCCCGGCCCTGAGGGCGCCCGCCGAGATCGCAAGCGCGGTCCGGTCCGTTCCCGATCTTGATGGCCTGTTGCGGGGCGCTGGTCGCAAGCCGGCTACTCGCCGTCCGCGGGGGCGTCCTTTTTCTGGAAGCGCGAAACGTCCACGGTGGTAGGGCGGGGGTGTTTCAAGGCCGTCATGCCCGCCCCGTTGCAGACAGGGCAGGCGCCGAAGCCTCCGGCGCCATTGCATTGCGGGCAGACGGAACTGGTCGTTTTCATCTGCGTCGTTGTCAGGGTCTCGAACTTGCAGCGGGGACATTGGCGAAAGCGCGACCGGAAGGCTTGCATCCGGCTGAGGTAGGTGTCGAGAGTCGGCAGGTCCTCGTCAATGCTCACCAAAGACCCCCCGCCCTGCGGCCAGACGGCGCCGCATTTCTTGCACTTCACCGTTCTGGGAATCGTGAGATCGAGTTTCTTCGGCGGCGTTTGGCTATTGTCCTGGACCCAGACCCGATCCGATTCGAGCACGTCGTAGAACGGGACCTCGGCTTGGAGAGGCTCTCTCTCCGTGAGGCGCCCGGTCCCCTGGCACGCCTTGCAGAGGACGCGGCCGGACCCGCCGCAGCTGCGGCATTGCTGGAGGGACTGCGTCTTCTGGAGTAGCTCATAGGCAGAGGCGCTTGCAGGGATGATTCGGAGAACGGCCTCGCAGATCTTCTGCGCTTCTTCCGGTCGCTTCTTGCCCAATTCCTGTTGCGCCTTCTCGATCTGCGATTTCTCGAAGGATTCCCTGGCGGCCGTCAAAGTCTGGCGAGCGGCGGCCGCCTCCTGGATGCGCACGGATTCCTCGAGCGCTTCGATGGCCTTGGGCAGATCGCCTTCTTCATAGTAGTACCGGCCCAGATCGTGGTGGGCCTGCGCGGACTTGGGATCCTCACGGATTCTGTAGAGAAGCAAGGGAAGTCGCGGCGTCGTCGGTTCGAGGGCCATCAGGCGTTCATAACAGGAAGCCGGACCGAAGGGGGCGTCCGCAGGAGGAGGTTGGTTGGAGTCGAAGCAAGTCCGAAGAAGATCGGGAAGAAGGCCCTGGGTCTTGCTCGTGGCGTCAGGGCGCAACTGGCCGTTGGGGTAGAGGACCTTCAGAACGAACCAGGGATCGCTCCTCATGGTCGTTTCGGCGAAGAGGTCCGCGGCGGCGACGTCTTCGGGATTCGCGATGAGGTAAGGCCTCAGAACTCGGCCAATCCGCGGGTCCTTCGGGTCCTGTTTCTGAAGAAAGAGAGCATAGGACCATGCGATCTCCCTGTCTTTGGGCGAGGCGTCCCAAGCTTCCTGAAACAGCCGCTCCGCTTTGGGGCCATTGAGATGGTCCTCCGCGTCCTTGGCCGCCTTCAATAGGGCCCGGATCAACCGCTCTTGGACTGGGGAGGCGATCTCGGGCCGGAGATCGGGTTCCTTGAGTTGGGACCTGAGACGCTCGATCTGGTCGGTCAGCGACAGGGCCGAGAGTTCGGAATCCAGGTTCCTCAAATGCTCTTCGACTATTGCCTTTTCCACCGCGGCGATTCTGGCCCGGGCCTCTTCCGGCTTCGTCTCCAACGCCTTCCTGTAAGCCTGCAGGGCCTGGTCGTAGTCCCCGGCCGCGAACAGGCTGTCGCCTTGGGTCAACGCCGTGTCCGTCTCAGCCGCAGGCGCTTTCTCCCTCACGATCTCCTTGATCTGGGAGCGGACGAACGTGACTTTCACGCCTTTCATCTCAACCGTTATCTTGTCGCTTGCCTCCTCTTGAATGCGACACTCGAACTCCCGCCCATCGTTCAGAATGACCCGATCGGCGAAACACGGGATGACAGACAAACAGCAGGCCGCGAGGCAAACGGGGAGAATGGCGGGGCGGATCTTCATCTCTCCCTCCCGCTTCGCGACCGGCGCAACCAGAGACCGCGATGGGAAGTCGATGGCGATGACGCCATTGCATGGTACAGGAAGGACCGAACCCGCCTCAAGGGAAAAGGGCAGACGTTGGCGCCCCACCCCTGGTCCCTGACCCCCGTCGCCATCACCGGTAGATCCGGTAAACGTCGATGTCGCGATAATAGTGCTTCAGGATTGTGATATAGTCATAGCCTCGACGAGCCATCATGAGCGCCCCGACTTGGCACAGACCGACGCCATGCCCGCAGCCTGCGCCCTTGATCGTCACCGAGGCGAGATGTCCGCTCTTGCTCTTTTGCCGCTCCAAAGTGAAGAGCGTGCTTGGGAGTCCTCCGAGGGCTTGGCGGATCTTGAACTCTTGGGTCAGGATGATGGCACGGCCCGTTGGATTGGCCTCGACCCGGACCTTGTCGACTCGTCCGGTAGGCGTGCGGTGAAGCACCGAGATATTGAGGACCTTGTCGGTGAGGCCGCAGTCCGCCTTCCTGAGGTTCTCGGCGAGTTGCGCCGCCGTGTACTTGCGTTCCCAGCGGAAGTATTTCGCCGCATGCTGCGGATAGCCCTTCTGGTTCGGATTGCAGAAGACGTCCGGGGACGAACCGATCCATTTTTCGACGTCGGCGGAAAGGCGGAAGTCCAGCCGCTGCGGATTCGTGGGAGCATCGAAACAGCCTTTCAGGTACGGCGCGTCCCCTTCCCAAACGGCGGCGCCGGCCGTGACCCCCCCGCAGGAAAGGGAGTACACGGCGTCAATGATCCCGTTGCCGTGCGTGCAGACCTGCCCCCACGTGGCGTTGACTGCGGCGGTGGCGCTGTCGTCTTCAGCCAGGGCGCCGTTGTAGACTTGGCAGTGCTGTTCGTCGCAGAGATCGAAATGCCACCCCGCATGGCGCTGGAGCCCGAGTTTGTGGATGGCGCCCGACCGCGAGATGACGGCCTGAACCTTCTGCGTCTCATAGGGAGCGTCGCCCCCGATCTCGGGCGGGACGACGCCGTAAAGGTAATGCTCGATGAAGACGTGGTTAACCACTGAAAGCCCCCCCTTGGGGTTGATCCAGATCTCCACGAGGCCGCGGTAGGTCTGGCTTTTGCCCCAGGAGCGGGATTCGCTCCACCGGCTGTCTCCCGGGTTGAGGGCGCTCGCGCGGATTAAGGCCGAGTGATCGTTGGGCCGGACGCCGAGATACCCGTTCGCCTCGGCCAGCAGGTTCCCGCCGGCGTCGCGCGCCTCCACCCATCCTTGGACCGCGGTTTCAACGGTCTGAACGAGCTCCGCCTGGTAGTGCGCAGATACCAGGGACTCGGCTTGACCGGCGCTCTCGCGGGACGGGTACGGTCCAACCGCCACGACCAGGGGTGAAGGCTTGGGAGGGGCGCCCGTCAGGGGCGCGGGGGCGATCTCCACCCGGGGGTCGTCCATAACGAGGGCGGGCAAACTCAGCCGGGACCGCGCGGCGGCGGCCTGTTTCTCCGCCTTGGCCCGGTCTTCCGGGCGGAAAGCGTCAAGGAGGTAGTAGTAAACAGTCCGGGCGGGAGCGGCGTCGCGACAGGTGAACCGGATCGGCGTCTTGGCCGTCCCCGTATAGAGTGCCTTGCCGTGCCGATCATGGAGGCGGAAATCCGTCTCCGGCACAACCCGGGCGACGCTCGAGTCCTCGATCAAGCCGACGCGGACGAAGTACTGCCTCTCCTGGAGCCGGCCGAAATGCTCGCTAAGATCGATGGCCGAGGCCGGTCCCGGCGCAAGGGCGAGGAGGAAGGACGCCGCGACCGGCAAGAGAGACGACGGCGTGCGTGGCGCCTCAGCCCGCGCCCCCGCCAAGCGAAGGCAACGGATGAGGGGCCATAGAGGGTTCTTGGACGTTATTCGCCGACGCATGGCAAGATCCGGCGGCCCGCCCCCGGCCTCAAGAGGAAACGACAGTCCTTGGGACTGCCTGACCCACATTGCACAGGATCTCATGGGGGAGGGCGCCCGCCCAATTGGCCAGGTCTTCGACCCTCAGAAGATCCTTGCCCAGTTGGCCGAAAAGGAGGACCGGATCGCCCACACGGACCCCCTCCACGTCAGTCGCGTCAACCACGGTCAAGTTCATGGTGACCCGGCCCACAACCGGGACGCGCCTTCCGCGCACGACCACCGCCGCACGCCCCGACGCGCTCCGGGGGTAGCCGTCGCCGTAACCCGCCGGAAGCAGGGCCAAGCGGCTGGCCCGCCGGGTGATGAAGGTCCGCCCGTAGCTGACGGGGGCGCCGGCTGGGACGTTTCGCAGGTCAACTACCCGACACGTGAACGACATGACCGGCTCGAGGCGCCATCCTTCGTCGGGAGCGGGACCCGGACAGGCACCGTACATGGAGATCCCGATCCGCGCCAGGGAAAAAGCGGCAATGGCTGGGAAATGGACCACCCCCCCGCTGTTGGCGGCGTGGATCCACCGGGGACGGACTCCCCGCGCCTGGATTTCGCGCAGAACCAGTCGGAAAACGCGAACCTGACGCACGGTGAAGCCGGAGTAAGGCACGTCGGCCTCCGCCAGATGAGTTGCAACTCCTTCCAAATCAATATTCCGCATGTTGAGAATCTGGTCGAGGGCCTCGCCGAATCCCGGGTCCTCCGGGAGGAAGCCGAACCGCCCCATCCCCGTGTCGATGTTCAGGTGAACGCGCGCGTTGCGCCCCTGGGCTTCGGCTGCCGCGTTCAGGATGCGGACCGTTTCCACATTGCCCACACAGAGGGCAAATCCGCCGGCTACGGCCTGGGGCGCCTCATCGGGGAAAATGGGGGCCACGATCAGGATGTCGCCTGCGACCTCTTCCTGGCGCAGGGCGAGGGCCTCGGCCAGGGAACTCACGGCCAGAAACCGGCTTCCCTCGGCCACGGCGGCGCGTGAGATGTCCCCCGCGCCGTGGCCATAGCCGTCGGATTTCACGACTGCCGCGAAGGCGGCGTCCTTGGGCAACCGGGCTCGCAGGGCCTGGATGTTGCGGCGCAGAGCCGGCAGCGACACTCGGGCTGCGGGCTCGGGGGGAACGTCGCAGGAAGAAGATCGTTGGGAATCGCGCGTCATGGGAGCGGCGCCGCGGCTTGCCCGGGGGGCGTGCGACCAAGGTTGCTGACCACGGTGACGCGTACGCTGGTTCCGGGTGCGACCGTGGCGCCCGCTTCCGGGTCTTGGCGGAAAACGAGGCCGTCGTCCTTGCCTGGGCAAGGCCCCTCCTCGACGCCTTGGATCTCCAATCTCAGGTACTCGAGCAACTCCTGCGCCTCGGCCACGGTCATGTTCGTGAGATCGGGCATGAGGATTTCGGGTAGGGCAGGTCCCAGGCTGACGAGGAGATCCACGGCCGTTTTCCGCTCGACATAACTCCCGGGCGCCGGGTTATGGGCGATGACAAGGTCTTTGTTGACCTCGGCAGCGGCCAGGAAGCTCTCCTCGCCCTCGCGCAGGTCCGCCTGTCGCAGCAAGATCCCCGCTTCCAAGTGGTTTTTCCCCCGCAGGTCGGGACAGGGGATCAGAGTAGTGCCACGGCTGACGCGGACGCGCATGGCGGATCCCGCCTTGACGCGCTTGCCCGCCGGCGGAACCTGGGCAATGATGGCGCCTTGGGGAGCGAGATCGCTGAACTCGGCGCCTTCCATTTTGATGGACAGATCCAGGTTGAGTTCATGGAGCCGCTCGACGGCCTTCTCCACCTGGAGCCCGGCGATGTTGGGGGTCTCCACCTCGTTTCCCCGAATTCGCCTTTGGACGATCAGGAACGCCCCCGCTCCCGCCAGCGAGAACACGAGGGCGCTGAGGAAACAGACCTTGATGATCTGCAGGAGAAAGAAGCAGAAGCGGACAACGAGATCGGCAAGAAAACCCCTCCCTTTGCGCAGGGCGGGAGAGCCGGGATGGTCAGGGCCGCGCGTCCTGCCTCCGGGCGTTCGCTCGGAGATCTCGCGATGGGGGCGGGCGGTCACGTCCTTCTCCCGTGGGCAAAGATCGCAGATCGGCCCTTCTCACCGGGACCGGTCCGGCAGGGCAAGTCCGACCCAAGCGTTTCCTCTTGCGTCACTTCTGACCGGCGAATTCCTTCGGGTACACGCTCACCGAGTGGGCGTGCCACAGTTCCGGGGTCACGTAGGCGGCCATGGCCGACTGATCGAAATAGCGACCGAACGTCTCGGGACTGGGCATCGCCATCAGTTGCACGTACTGCCCCGCCATCAACATGAGCATCGGCTGCGCCTGAAGAGTCCGGGCCAGATTCTCCATCTCTTGTTTGTCGTTGGACCAGCTGAGCGCGGCATATCCGGGTTGCAGCGAGCCGACCATCTTCTTGAAATCCGCGTTCTGCGTGACATCTCCCCCCGCTTCCCCCGTTACCCGGCGGAGCGCTTCCTTGACCTGGTCGGCCTCGCGGCTCATGATCAGGAAGGAGTTGGCCACGGCAAAGCTCCATTTGGGCGCGAGGTTCGGAGGAAGAGCCGGTTGGGTCCCCGCGGCGGGATCCATCTTCAGGGAGTAAAGGGGGAAACCCTTGAAATCCGTGGAATCCACTTTCAGCCCCATCGATTCCCTTGCGAAGAAGAACTCGACCAGTTTGGCCACGGACTCGGCGAAGCCCTGCTCCTCCTTCAGTTGAACCAGTATGACCGTTTCATTCTGGCGAGGAGACGCCGCCCCCGCGGAGTCCGACCCGGGGCGCGTGAACGCGGCGATCTCGCCCCCCACTTTCGAAATGAGTTCCGCGACGTTGACCTTGGAGGCTTCGGAGAAGGAAGCCATGCCCTCGTCAAAGGACTTGCCTGAATCTCCTCGGCTCTGCGCCGCCGCCGTGCGAATGAAGGAATAAAGCCCCGCTACGTCCAGGAATCCGGCGCCGTAGGAGACGGCGTCGGCGGGGGCCATTCCTTGCGTCCGCAACGTCTTGGGGGCGTCTTGAATCAGGAAACGAGCAATCCCTTTGGGGGAGGGGGTGGCGCGCAGGATTGCGTCCATCTCCGTTCTCCCCGGCGCAAGCCGAAACGACAGCGCAAAGGATCTCAACTCCTCCAGCCCCAGGACCGGCATCTTCCCGAGAGGGTTGTCTTCCCCCTTGGGAAGAATCTCCTTCATATATCGTTCCAGGTTCACGTAGGCGAGGACATCGGGACTTTCGGACAGCCGGCCAAGGGCGTTGGCAAAGCCGGCCGTCGCGGCCATGGACCCTTGCGGCGCGGCGCCTTTGCCGGCGCCGCTCGGGGCGAGAGAGGTGCAATTCGTCAGCACTTTCTTCATGAAGGCGCGCTGGCCTTCGAGCAGAATGAAGTGGTCGCCCACAAAGGCGTACTCGAAGAGCAGGGGGGCGGTCCTTTTCTCCTCCGACGCCTCAGGCAGCGTCAGGGTCTCGTCCTTCTGGCCGGGTACGGGTTTCGGGGCCTGCTCGCGGTACTGCGTGCGGAATATCTTGATCCCCTTGAAGATCTCTGAAGAGCGTTCGGCGTCCGTCGGGACGTTCTTGAGCACCTGCTCCTCGGCGAGTCGTTTCGTCAGGTCCTTGTCCGAGAAGCGGGCGATGATGCCGGTGTTGACGTCATCGTAGGAACCTCCCAGGGAATCCTTCTGCGGCATAACGTCGGAAAGGAACACGGCAATCTCGCCTGGGAAGTTCTTCTTGAGCTCCTCCAGCGTGACGCTCGTTTTCCCTTCGACCCCGGAGATGAACTGCTTGATCTTGTCCTTGGAGGGTTGCCAGAAAGCCGCGCATTCCGGACTCGCCCAGAGGGCGTGGAACGGGGTCTTGGTCCAGGCCTCGCGCAGTTGGGTGGAATTGCGCACCTCGACGTAGACGAGCGTTTCCTCAGGTGCCATCTGCGCCAGCTTGCTCGTCTCCGCTGCCGCCGGACCCGCTTTCCAGACCAATAGCGCCAGAATGATGGTGGTAGAAAAACGCTGCACTCGAGACATGATTCACTTCTCCTTTCCCCGTGCGCCACGGCAGGGAATCCTGGGGAGAGGGCTAGTCCCGTCCGCCGGCGCCGTCCATTTTCTCATCCACGGGATCGTGGTATCGAAAGCCGGTGTTCTTGTTGTCCCCGACCGGCGTATACGCTGGAAGGTTGTCCAGGAAATGACGCAGGTGCCAAGCGGGAAGGGCAAAGGCAAGCCCCTCCTGGAATATGGCCCCGAAGGTCACCAGCCCGACCACTTCCCCCCTGCCGTTGAGGAGGGGGCCTCCGCTGTTGCCCGGATTGGCCGCGGCGGTGGTCTGGAGGTAGAGAACGTCGTTGAAGTTGCGGTTGGTGGAACTCAGAATCCCCTGCGAGACCGTATGGTCCAGAATCTTGGTTCCCACGCCCGGATTCCCGACGGCGTAGACCCGCATACCCGTCTTGATCGACTGGGGATCCGCCAGATCGAGCGCGGGGAGATTGAGCCCCTCGAGTTCCTTGGAGGGGATTTCGAGCAAGGCGCAATCGAGGAGAGCGGAGTAAGCGCGCACCTCGGCGCGTCGGAAGACCTTTTTCTCGATCTTGCCTTTGTCTTTCTTCAGGAAAATCGTCACGTCATTGTATCTCTCGCCGCGAACGACGTGGAAGTTTGTGATGAGCCGTCCCCCGGAATCGATCAGAAAACCCGCCCCGAGCCCGCGCGGATTGGAGACAATGACGACCGCCTCCTCGAGTCGGCCGATCATCTCGTCGAAGGACCCGCCCGTTGCCTTTCTGGAACGCTCCTGCTCCGGGCCGGCCTGCGTGGATGGGGCGTCACTCGAGAGAGGTCCCTCCGCCCCCTCCGCTTCACCGTCGTCGAACTCGACCTCACCCGGTCCCAGTCGCACATCCGCCACCTGGTCGGCGGGAACGGCCAGGACCCCAAAGCCGAGGTCCAGAACCAGCCGCTCGTCATTTCTGTGCAGAAGGTCCGCCCGGAGCCGGGCGCCGTTCTTCAGAGAAACGTCCGCCGTCTCCGCGCGGACGTCGGGCCGCCCGGCCAAGAAAAAGAAGGCGCAGGCGGCGGCCGTTTGCAGGCAAAGAGCGCGCCCGCAGCGCGCCGCCTTCGCGCGCGGCGCGCGGTGCAACGAGATCCGTCCGGCCATGATGTCAAACCTGCCCGCTTCGCGCTCTCGTCAGAGGCGAGTTCGGGTCCCTTCGCAGTCGGGATCTGAATAGAGCGAGTGCGACACACTCGTCACGGAACGATAAGTCATCTGAGGTCCCGTGTAAAGCTTGAAGATTGCGAAAAGCGGGCGCGTCATCTGTTTGGCCTTGCTTGCTTTCCCGGTCTCTGGTCTAATTAGGGGAGCGGAGTTTTTCTCAGATCTTGCTTCCGGAAGCACAACGCCGACAGGGTCGGCCTTGAACGGAAGGAGGCGATGCCCAATGCGAAAACGCCGGCGCCCAAGACTCATCGCGGTTGCGTTGCTCTTGTCGTCCCTAGCCGCGGCGGCCCGCGGGGAAATGCTTGCCACGATCGCCGAAGACGTGGAAGGGGAGTTCGCGACGTACCGGCCGGTCCTCGTGAACGTCACGCCCAACGCGCGCCAGTACACGGTCGACCCGGACTTCGGGAACGTGACCAACTACTCCCGGTTCCACTTCACGGACGCGGAGGAAGCGAGGCTTCGCCAGAATGGCTTCGTCGCCATTCCCAGTGAGTTCCTGGAAATGTGCGACGTCTACGTCGACGCCTTGGAGAACGAGATCCCCGTTTTCGTGACGGTGGACGCCATGCTCCATGTGTTCCATGAGCAATTCGACTTCATCCTGAAGACTCTCGAGAAAAGGCGATTCCAGTTCGATCTCCAGGCGCTCACCGAGGCGCTGCTCCTCGCTTCCGCCGCGGATCTCGGGGCCGCTCAGAATCCCGCCGCTGTCGAGGCGGTGAAGCGCAACCTGGCCTTTTTCTCAGTCGCGCGGACTCTGATCGGGACCGCCTACACGCCGCTCCCCGCCGTGGGGGAGTTGGTGGAGGCCGAGCGGGCTCTGATCGCCGCCCACGCCGGACCCGCGCCGTCGCCGATCTTCGCCGCTACGCACGACTACACCCAGTTCATCGTCCGAGGGCATTACGAAGGGGACGAGGAGCTGGAGCGGTTCTTCCGCGCCATGATGTGGTACGGCTCGATGCGGTTTGTCATTGAGGAGCCTTTCATCGCGGAAGAAACGCTGAGAAGGACGATTCTTCAGGGACTGCTCGTGACGCGGCTGCTTCGCCGAACGGAGGTCGCGACGGGGCAGCCCGCCCTCGAAGTCTGGAACCGGATCTACCAGCCCACCGTCTTCTTCGTGGGCAAGGCGGAGGACGCCGACGTTTTCGTCTTCGATCAGATCGCTCGGGCCGTTTACGGAGAGGACTACCGGGACTTGAGTCCGGACGAACTGGCGGAAGCGGCCCTGCTCGGCCAATTCGTCGCCCGGGCCAAGGCGCTTCCCGCTCCCCAGATCGGCGGCCTTCTCAGGAAAAGTTTTCGGTTCATGGGGCAGCGCTACATTCCGGATTCCTACGTCACGCAGGTCACCTCCGGCGGGAACGGAGGCCCGTTGCGCATGCCCAAAGGGCTCGACGTCATGGCCGTCCTGGATTCGCAGAGGGCCCTGGAACTGCTTCGAGACGTTTACGACGACGCGCCCGTGCAACTGGGGGATCTTCGCGCCGAGTTCCGGGCCATGACGCCTGAGACCTGGGCCCAGAACGTCTACTGGAACTGGCTCTACTGCCTGATGCCGCTCCTGGAGATCAAGGGGGACGGCTATCCTCCCTTCATGCAGACCCCCGCGTGGCAGGACAAGGACCTCGCCGCGGCCCTCGGCTCCTGGGCCGAACTGCGCCACGACACCATCCTCTACGCCAAGCAGTCGGCCAGTGAAACGTCGCTCCCGCCCGAGTTCCGGACGGATCTCGGGTACGTCGAGCCGAATCCCGAAGCCTTCGCGCGACTGGCCGCTCTCAGTCTCTACGAGAAGGACGGTCTCGAGAACCTGGGACTCGTTCTCGATCCGTTCAGAGACAACTTGGGCGCCCTCGCGAGCGCGCTTCTCAGTCTCAGAACCATCGCCGAGAAGGAACTGACCGGGCAGCCGATCACGTTCGAGGAATACGTTTTCGTCAAGAAGATCGGCGACACGATGAGCGACCTGTCCCCGTCGAGCAGCTTCGAGGAAGAGGATGACATGGCCGTCATTGCCGACGTGCACACGCATGACCTAACGGTCCTGGAGGAGGCCGTGGGACGGCCCCTCTTGCTCTACGTCATCGTCGAGACCGAGGGGGAGCTGCGCATCACGCGGGGAGCGGCCCTCTCGTATTACGAGTTCACCATGCCGTCGAGTCAGCGCCTGACCGACAGCAAGTGGCGCGAGATGCTTGACTCCGGCCAAGCGCCCGACATGCCCGCATGGATGCAAAGCTATCTGGACGACGGGTCATCGCCGTCCGGCGAACCCCGGCACGCCTTCGCGCAGGTCGGCCTCCCGGCCGGAATGACCGTGATCCACTCCCCGTCTCGCGTTGCCGTCGGCGGGACCCTCGAGGTACGGTTTGCAGACGTCATCTTCCCCTCCTTCGACGAGGCCAGAGCAATCATCGCGGCCCCAAGCGGAACCACCCTCACCCTGATCCTCGCGGAAGATCCCGAGCGGCCCGGCGAGTACATCGGCGCCGTGGACACGTCCGGCTGGGAAACGGGCGTCTACCGGATCACGGGCGAGATCGTTCGCGACGGCGTTGTCCTCATTAGTTCCATCGATTGGGTTAGGGTCGTCGAATCCGACCCGACGCCTACGCCTGGACCCACGAGCACATCGACGCCGACCACCACGCCGACCCTCACGTCCACCCCCACCCCCGAGCCGATTCGCGAACTGATCGACTCCTTCTACCACCTCGTTCTCGGACGCGGCCCCGAACCCGGAGCGGTCGACGCGTGGCACGAGGGCTATTTCGAGTACGCGGCGAGTTTTGGGATCGACGTGCGCTTCATCCCGCGCGAAATGGCCCGGCTGTTCTTCCTCTCCGAGGAGTATGCTGCGCGCAATCGCACGAACGCCGAATTCCTGACCGATTGCTACCGCGTTTTCCTCAACCGCGACCCCAATGACGCCGAACTCGCCGACTGGCTGGGGGGCGTCTGGAACCGCTCGGAAGTCATGACCATCTTCTCCGAGTCCGAGGAGTTCGCCAAACGCATCGAGGCGATGGTTCCCGGCATGCAGGGCGATCCGGCGCGCAACTTCGTGACCACGATGTACGTCGGGCTCTTGGATCGCCTGGTGGACAGCGGGGGTCTGGCGTACTTCTCCGCTCTGCTCGAACTCGCCGGGAACAAACGGGATCTGGCCAAGTGGATGGCGGCTGCCATCGTCATCTCCGACGAGTTCCTCTCGAAGCGGCCGATGAACGAGGAGCGCGTCATCCGTCTTTTTCGGGCCTTCCTCGGGCGTTTTCCCAATGATCGGGAAACCGACTACTGGGCGGCCCAACTGGATGGCGGGCTCGAAACCATCGATGACCTGATCGACCGCTTCGCCGGTTCCGAGGAGTTCGCGGCGCGACTCGGCGGGTTCTTCGGGTCCTAGCCGCTCGCGGCGGGGATTCGTCCATTTTTTGGGGCGAATTCTACGGATGAAGGCCTGGGACCGCATTCTTCGTAAACCGAGCATTTTCAATCATATACGTTGATCTCGCCAGGACGGCGGAGAGGCGGCCGTTTTTTTTCGCGTTTTCACCTAACTTTTTCCGCCCTCATCGCGCCTTTATTGCTGGGAGACATCTTGACCCGGATCGGATGACCCCATGGAAAAGATCGAAGACCTTGTGGTGCGCGCACGAAAGGGTCGATTTCGGCGGCGTGACGGCTCGGCAGGTGCGTTTCGACTCGGGGGGGTCCTACCCGGAGCTGAAGGCGGACCTGCCGGCGGCTACGGGTGACATGTTGCGCAGGTGGGAGAACTTCCCCAGGACGGAGACCTTCGTGTTCCCGACTCAGTTCTACCCCTTCGTGACGACTTTGACCGCGCTGCAGATCGGCAACGTCGGGCGTACGTTCTGGACGGCGCGACCGGACAACCTCTTCTGACTCTTGTTTCACCCAATGCGCCACTGGGGACTTTCGGCGTCTCCGTCTCCGGCGTCGCGGACGTCAACGGCGATGGGCGAGGCGATCGCCGCCAGAATCGCAATGATGGCGACGACGATGAGGAGTTCGATGAGCGTGAATGCGAGCCTGTTCTTCATTTCGACCAATCCGAGCCCATCCGACGACGGGCGTCCGCCTCAGTCATTCTTTGCCTCTCAGCGCCTTGGCGCGAAATCCTGTCTCCCCAACGGCAGAGCTGAGCGGCGGCGGCAGCCGAACGCTCCGGTTCAGCGGCGGCGCGCAACGCCGTCCGCTGCAACCGGTTGTTAGCTGACACTGACATGACCCGTCGCAGGAATGCATCAGTTCGGCTCGACAGGTGACGCAGCCTTCGCGTAATCGCACACTGGACACCGAGGAGCCAGGTTTTCCGTGCCGCACCGCGGGCATGCATACCGCGTTGCCGCGAGATCAGGATAGTCAACGGCATCTCTTACCAAGGGAATCCGGGCAAGCTCTTTGGGCACCCTCTCAGGGAGCAGAGCTCTGCTCCACTCTGAGTTGAAGAATCGGGTTACGATGCTGCCGGCGATCCATCCGACCAGTGCACCCGGAACCCCTGCCAGAAGGCTGCCGGCTACCGCCCCCGTGGCTCCCCCGAAAAAGGAAGCTGTCACGCCATCCTTTAGCTTGGGCGGTATCGGGCTAAGTGCATCGTGTGCGATACCAGCCATCTCCTTCGGGTCTGTAACCCTCCCATCGAGGAAGGCCGTATGAGGGTGCAGATTCGCGCGCGCCTGCAATACCCAATCGAGTAGAACTCCAAAGTCTTTGTGCTTCGACTCAATCCATGCGCGGGCAATCCGGCCCCCCAGTCTGTTCGTGACGACCCCTGGTGACCCAGGCGAGATGGCGAAGCCAGCCGAGCTACCCAGCCAGCGGGCCGGGTGCGTCAGATAGGTGGCCTGTCCAAGGTACATCTGATGCGTGGCATACTCGTACTGCGTCCCGCGAAGTAGAATGGCGTACACGAAGACGACATCGTCGAGGGACCACCCTAAGGCATCTCCAATGCGTAGCATGTCTGCTTGGCCGCTGAAGTGGCAGAACTCGTAAGTGATTGGGGGCACGGCATCTTCGCGGCCGTCCTCGGAGAGCGCCTTGTACCTCGCGGGATCGAACACCTCGGGGTGCCTATGCAGGTCTCTGAAGGCTGTAGCGTAGCGGGGATTCGCGCGTGCCCAGCGAAACATTAGCTCAGATAGGCTGCCCATGGCCCCAACCGAAAGCTGGGCCTCGTGATCCTTCGCCGTGATCTCGGTCTCGGGTCGCAGTAACTCCGCCCGTCGCAGTGCCGAGTAGGTGAGAGGTACCTTCTGTGCGTCCTCGCCGAGTCCCGGGGCTTGGAAGAAGCAACGGAGCTCGGTCCGTGGGTCGAGAAGAACATCAAGCAGGCGGGCGAGGCACTCGGGTGCGCGCCAGTCGCCGTACTGCCTAATGAGACTGTCCACAGTCCACAAGGTGCTAGTGTCGGTGAAGACCACGCGGGCGTCGCCCGCGCCGTGGGGTCCTAGGGTCGCGTTCAGTTGCATGGCATTCCTCCGCCTCCGAAGGGGCCGTCTCAGCTAACGCAAAGGTCAGCGACGAAAGTCAGCCGCCGATGACGGTCGTATTTCACTCTGAGCGAAACGGCTGGCTCCCGTTCGCTGCACCGCCTTGTTGGGGCTATTTTGTCTCCCGTTCTTCCGGCGTTTTGAAAACTGCTTCCTCTGGATTCTTCAGAGCGGAAAGAATGTTCTCGGCAACTTTCTCAACCAGCTTGCTACCCCAGAAAGGATCGGTAACGTCGTAGTAGATGACCCGAATGTGGTGCAAATCGAATGGTACGTCCCCTTCGTTTGAAGATACGAGCACTACGGGCTTGCGCAATGTGTGTGCGAGGCCGAGTTCGTAAAACACATTTGGGTTTCGACTTGTCAACTCCGCAACCAGTACCTTGGCGGTGCTGATGCCGCGCCACACCTGGTCAATGATCTTGCCCGTTCCGAATATCTCGGCGTCCGCTCGGACTGGCTGCAGTCCAGCCTTTTCAATGGCCGGCTTGAATATCTTCTCATAATAGTCGCCGAGGGGTGGCGCGAACGGTTGCATGACAAAGCAGGTGTCGCTGGCCTTTACAGCGACGGCTGCGCCGAGTTTCTTCAGACGCTCGGACTTTTCCTCTGGTGGTACGGCGTCCTCCGAAACATCAAGTACCCGCAGTTTGTCCCCGTGCTTTGCGAGGAGTTTAGCTTTCTCTAGAGATTCCAGAAAAATCTGCTTGAAATCCGAAACACCGGATTCTGGTATTTTGAATGTGTCAACGAGGGTATTCCTGAAGAATGTGTCATCGGGGATGTTCTCCCCTCGATAGTGCTTGTAGACGTCCGCCAGCTCCGGCGCTTGCAGGATTGCCTCGCGATAGCCCTTGACCTCATCTTCCGAACTCTTTGGACGGAGGATTCTACGCGCAAGCTCAGTAGGTTGAATCTTCCCCTCCTCTGGCCGCTCAAGGAATCCGTACTTCGTGGCAGATCCAATCTCGACACCGAACGGTCCCTTTGGACCCACGCCGAGGAATGCCGCCGCCTGTTCTGCCGTGCAAGCCTTTCCTGCATTCTGCTCCACAATCGCCTTTGGAATTCGGAGTGCTCTCTCGACGGAATGCCGAGGGTACTTCGCACGTCTTGTTTTCGCCTCTTTCAAGGACTTGGCTGCACTTCTCTTCGCCATGGTGTTGTCTCCTTATTATGTCACTTGCCCCAACGGGTATTTCAGTGGCGGCGATTAGCGGTCCGCTGGAGCGTCTTGTTGGCCACGGCCTTATTTCTCAGTTACTGTTTTGCAAAGAAGCTCTTCGATGTCTTCTCCTGAATACTCTGTAGTTCTAGGCGTTCCGCTGTACTTCATGAAGCTGCGCGCTTCTCTCCATCGTCTTCTCAAGATCAAGTCAACTGTACCAAGGAGGGTCACTCTTCGAGAAAGAATGGACACAAATAGGCCCAAGCTGGCCAAACCGAGTAATACCTCCATCACAACCAGTAGCTTTGCGGCTGGATGAACGGGCCAAAAATCGCCGAAACCCAAGCTTGAGAATACCACGACACTGAAGTAAATATGGTCTAAATATGTGACAGAGGATCTCCCAGAGATGAAGTATCCCCCTGTGAGAATAGTGCCAAAAGCAAATAGGTGTGCCCATATCAATAAAACAATGAGCACCGTACACAGAAGTCTACGGTATGAGGTGCCGAATCCGGAGGTAATACCCCAAAACCAGTATGTTACCCATCTACTCCAGCGTTTAGACATCCGTAGGAAATTGCGCTCAGCAGACTTTAGCTTCCA
>Ga0315274_10002353_pt1 | contig 28609 bp, 26 predicted proteins | sample YL17G02_20_MG_FD_203700 | JGI IMG/M metagenome (GOLD analysis project Ga0315274, IMG submission 203700) | Sediment microbial communities from Yellowstone Lake, YNP, Wyoming, USA - YL17G02_20 | ecosystem: Environmental > Aquatic > Freshwater > Lake > Sediment | place: USA: Wyoming | collected...
CGCGCGCCGTGGACGTCGAGAACGTGGCGGCCGTCGTCGTCACCGCCACGCTGCCGCCCTTCGCCCGGCAGGGATCGAAGATCGACGTCGTTGTCTCCTCGATCGGCGACGCCGAGGACCTCCATGGCGGCACGCTGTTCGCCACGCCGTTGCGTCCGGTAGGCGCTTCGCCCTCGGCGCCTGGTTCCATCTACGCGATCGCGCAGGGGCCGATCAGCACCGGAGGGTTCGCCGCCGGCGGTACGCGCGCGTCCGTGGTGAAAAACCACCCCGCCACCGCCGTCATTTCGAACGGCGCCATCGTCGAGCGCGAAGCGCCGACGTCTTTCGCCACGAAACCCGAGGTCCTCCTCTTGCTGCGCAACCCGGATTTCACGACGGCGAGTCGGATCGAGGGGATCATCAACAACACCTTTGGCCAGGACGCGGCGAAGGCCCGCGACGCCGCCACCGTAGCCGTTCGCATGCCGACGGGCGGCGCCAACGCGCGCGTGAGCTTCCTCAGCCGCGTCGAGAGCCTCGAGATCAGTCCCGACGCGCCGGCCCGCGTGGTTTACAATGAACGCACCGGCACGATCGTCATGGGCGCGAACGTACGGATCTCGACCGCCATCATCACCCACGGCAATCTGATTGTGAAGCAGGAGGCGCGGAAAGAGACCCTGGTGCGGGAAGCCATTCTACCCAGCGGCGCGCAGACCGTCACCGAGGCCCAAGTCACCGCGGCTCGCACAGGCGTCAAAGAGGAACCCGGCAAACTCCAGGTCGTCGAGGAAGGCGTCACGGTCGGCGAGGTGGCCGACGCGCTAAACACCCTCGGCGTCACGGCGCGCGACATCATCGCCATTCTTCAGGCGCTGAAGGAGGTCGGCGCGCTGCAAGCGGAACTCGTGGCTATGTAGTCCCCGCCCGAAGCCGCGCTGAGGGACGGTAAACCGATGAGCGATCTTACTATCCCCGCCGTCCATGCCGGAACGCCAAACAGGGCGTCCCACGCGGACCGCGCCGCCGGCGCGTCGAGACCGGCCCCGCGGCGGCCCACGCAGCTGGCCGCCTTCGATCTGGGAAGCGACTTGCGCAGCGGCGACGTGGACGCCGTGCTTCGCGAGTTTCAGAACATTCTTCTCCACGAGATGGTCAAGGCTATGCGCGACGCCACGCCCAAGGAGAACCTTTTTGGCGACAATACGGGCCGCGAGATGTTCGAGTCGTTCCTCGACCAGGAGTACGTCCGGGTCATGGGCGAGAGGATGGGGTCCCTCGGCCTGACCGAGGCGCTCAAGGAGCAGCTCAGGCTAAACCCGGCTCCCGCGGCCGGCCGACCGCCCGCTCGAAACGCCGGGGCGAGCCGGCCCATTCAATAGAGTCTGGGAGACACAACGACCTCCGAAGAAAGGAGATGGCCATCCACACGAGGAACAAGCGCCGGGAGATCGGCGCTGCAGGGATCAGGACCGCAGGGAACCGTTCCACGCTTTGGGGCTAAAGTTCGCCCCTTCTATGCCGATATGGCATAGAAAGGGGCGATCCAACCGGGAGAGAGACAGAGCAATGAGAATCTCCGGACGTAAAACTCGAGTGAGCCCCGCCGGCTCCGTGGGAAGGGTGTCGCGAGTCACCGGCCCGCGGAAGAAGGAAGCCCCCGCCCCCGTTTCAGAGGCGGCCGACGTCGAACTGTCTGCTTCGCTGCAGGAGATCGACAGAGCCAGAGAAGCGCTGGCGATCCTCCCCGACGTCCGCGTCGAGAAGGTCGAAGGGGTCAAACCGCTGGTTGACGACGGTTCCTACAAGGTTGAGAGCGAGGTCCTCGCCAAGAGAATAGTCGACACCTCCTTGCGCGAGTCGGCCCAGCTGAAGAAAACCGGCAAGAAGTAGACCGCGCGTCGAACGCGGGTTTCTCCTGTCTCGCCTCGGCCTCTTCCCATCCCTTGCACAACCCGCTCAGTCGTCCTCCCGCGCCCTTCGCGTCAACACCGACGCCACGGGCCCCGAGGGAGGTCGCGCGAAGCGGTCCTCCTCCTCCGCCGATGGCCGCACCACAATCGTGAACAACCTGATAGCGGAACTCATCGCCGTTCTGACCGAGCAGCTCATTCTCTACGAACAGGTCCGCGATCTGGCCAAGGAAGAACGCCTGGCGCTCATCTCGGGCAAACCCGACGACGTCCTCCTCCTTGTCCGGCGCAAAGAAACCCTTCTGCTCAAGATCCGCACCCTCGACGAGTCGCGCCAGATCATTTGTTTGCGACTGGCAAAGCGCTCGGACGCGCTCACCCCCTCGTTTACGCTGGCGGAGCTCGCCGCCCGCGCCGTCGGCGAGCAGGCGGATCAACTCCGGGACCTTCGAGACCGGCTTTCTGAATGCGCCGAGGAACTGCGCGTCCTGAACGAAACGAACGCCGCCATCTGCCACAACGGCATCGACACGGTGCGCCAGATCGTGGAAGCCCTCTCCCAGGCGCCGCCCGGCGAGGGCACGGCGGCGGGGTATGGCAAGCCGGGCTCGAGACCTCGCGCCGCCGCCAACGGCGCAACGACCACGATGCACGTCAGCACTTGACTGCGGACGGAAAGCCGAGGCCATGTCACTCCTAACCGCTCTCAGCATCGCCAGACAAGGACTGAGCGTCAGCCAGCTCGGGTTGCAGGTCACGGCTCAGAACGTGGCCAACGTCAACACGCAAGGCTACAAACGCCAGCGCCTCGAACAGGCCAACAGGCCTTTCGGCCTCGGCGTCACCGTCCTGTCGGTCGACCGCATGCTCGATCCCTTTGCGGAACGTCGCCTCCTCGGCGTCACGTCCGACGCGGCGCGCACGGACCTGACGGCGCAGGCCTACCATGAGATGGAAGAGCTCTTCAACGAAGTCGCCAATCGCGGTTTGGACGCCGAGTTCGACGACTTCTTCAAATCCATCCAGGACCTGACGACGCGGCCGAGCGGCGTGGCCGAACGCGCCACGCTTCGCTCGCGCGGGGAGAGCATCGGACACGTCTTCGAGTTCGCCTACCTGCAAATGGAAGAGCAGATGAGGGTCCAGGACGTGCGCATCGAGCAGATCGTCTCGGAAGTGAACGGCATTCTGAAAACGATCGCCGATCTGAACCGCCAGATCTCGGCTTCCTCCCAGAACCTCCTCGGCCGAAACGAGCTGCTGAACAACCGCGGGGAATGGGTCCGCAGGCTCTCGGAACTGATTCCCGTCTCCGTCATCGAAGACGAGAGAGGCAACTTCACCCTCTTCGTCGAGCAAGGAATGCCGCTGGTCTCGGGCGCCGACTACTACCAACTCGAGGCGCGGCCCGATCCGACCGACGACCTCAAGCGCGACGTCTATTGGGTCGCTCCGTCGGGCACAGCCATGGACATCACCGACAAGATGGTGAACGGCGCCATCGGCGGCGCCTTCCGCACCCGCGACGAGATCGTCCCCGAGCAAATGCGCCGGCTCGACCGCCTCGCCGCGGAGTTCGTCCTCGGTTTCAACGAACAGCACCGCGCGGGGACCGGGCTCGACGGCGCGGGCAACCGCAATTTCTTCGAGACCACCCCCGTCTACGCGCACGTCGCCAAAGGATCGCAAGGAGGGGCGGGCTTCACCGCGACCGCCGTGGTGGATGAGACACTTTTGACCCTCGACGCTTACGAGATCCGTTTCACAACCGCCGGGACCTATGACGTCGTCAACGTGTCGACCGGGGCGACGATCCTTTCCGGCGCCTACGTCTCAGGCGGCGCGATCGCGTTCGACGGGATCTCCGTCACGTTGAGCGACGTCTCCGGCCCGCCCGTTGCCGGCGACGTTTTCCGGGTCGACACCGTGACCGAGGCGGCGAAGAACGTTCGGATCTCGGCCGCCGTCAGCGCTTCCCTCGACGCCATCGCGGCGGGGCTCACGAGCGCCTCGGGCGACAATCGCAACGCCCTGCTCCTGGCCGACCTCGAGACGGCGAAGGTGGCCGCCAGCGGCACGCAGAGCTTCCGCGACATGTACCACGCCATGATCGTGCAGCTCGGCGTGGCCGCATCTGGCGAGAACCTGGAGCAGGAAAGCCAGGAAGTGCTGCTCACCCAAACCGCCAACATGGTCGAGAGCGTGAGCGGGGTGAACATCGACGAGGAGACGACGTCGCTCATGGCCTATCAGCGCGCCTACCAAGCCGCGGCGAAGGTGATCTCCATCACGGATGAGATGTTGGCCACTCTGATTCAGATGATCTAGACGCCGTGAGACCCGGCCGCGGGGCCCGGGAAACAGGATCCCATGCGAATTTCAACCAACTACATCTACAACAATACGCGGCGGACCATCCAGCAGAGCGTGGCCAATCTGCTGAAGGCTCAGGAAGTCATGGCCACGCAGCGCCGCATCAACCGCCTCTCCGACGACCCCGTCGATTCGGGCCGCATGCTCAACGTCCAAGCCATGATCTCCCAGCACGAGCAGTTCCTGCGCAACATCGGCACGGCGGCGACGGTCTCGGAACTCTACGACGGGGCGATGGACTCGACCATCTCGCTTCTCAAGCGCGCCAAGGAATTGCTCCTGGGCCAAGCCAACAGCGCGACCTCCACCCCCACGACGCGCGAGGCGGCCCGCATTGAGATCGTATCCCTGGCCAGCCAACTGGTCGCGAACGCCAATCTGCAATACGCCGACCGCTTTCTCTTCGCCGGCTTCGCCGACGACGCGGCCCCCTTTCTCGACATGTTCGCCACCGCCACCCCGGGAGGGGCGTACGCCATCAGCGTCGCCTCCCAGACGATCGGCGATCCCGCTCTCGTAACCGGCGACACGTACAACATCGTCTTTACCGGCCCCGCGACCTACGACGTCATCAACACGACGACGGGCGTTCCCGTCTCCGTGGGCAACGCCTACACCTCGGGCGCCGCCATTCAGTTCGACGGCATCAGCATTGTGATCTCCGACACTCCCGGACCGCCGGCGGGCGGCGAAGTCTTCACCGTCACGACGACCCCCGCCGGGACCTACGTCGGCGATTCGGGAATCATCCAACTCGAGATCGAGCAGGACGTCTGGCAGCAGATCAATTTCACGGGAGACCGCGTCTTCCTCGGCGCCGGCTTGTCGGGGGGCGTCAATCTCTTCGACATCTTCGAGCGCGCCAACGTCGCCCTTCGCAGCAACGACCAGGTGGAGATCAACAATCTGCTCCAGGAGTTCGACAACGCGCTTTCGCAAACCGCCACCGTCCAATCGCTCGCCGGGTCGCGCGAGAACCTTTTCGAGAAGACCTCCGACCGCCTGCTCGACGTGAAGATGAAGATGCAGATCCTCCTCAGCGAGCTGCGCGACGTCGACATCACGGAAGCCATCACTGAGCTGAACCGCCGCGAGAACGCCTACCAAGCCGTCCTCGGCGCCACGGCGAAGGTGCTCCAGCCCAATCTTCTCGATTTTCTGGGTTAGCCTTTCGGGGGCGGCCACGGCGCTTGTGCGCAGCCGCCGCGTCGCGGGACGGCTGCGGCCCGTCGCCCCGCCTGAGAGGGAAAAACACTTGCATCCGGAGGAGAGAGCCGTGTATGTAGGAAACGGGCCGCCTGAATGCAAGTCCGGGCCGAGTCGTCACACCCAACCCGCGCCATCGAGAGCGTCGTCGTGCGGGTCGAGACCGGCGGCGGGCAATATGAACAAAGCGAGGCCACCATGCTCATTCTGACACGCAAGTCGGGCGAAACGATTCGGATCGGCGACGATATCGCCGTCTCCGTCATCGAGATCCGCGGAAACCAGGTGCGTCTCGGCATCTCGGCGCCCCGCCACGTCACCGTTCATCGCCAGGAAGTCTACGAATTGATCCAGCAACAGAACATAGAGGCCGCCCTTGCCCAGCCCAGCGACAAGGCCTTGCTCCAGGACCTCTGGCAAAAGCGCGGCGCCCATGGCAAGAATCGAGGAGGCCAGTCCCGCTCATGAAAATCCACACCACCCGATTCGGCGAGATCGACGTCCCCGACGACAGTCTGATCCGCATTCCCGACGGGGTCCTGGGCTTTCCCGACTCGAGGAAGTTCGTCCTGCTCGAGCACGATTCCCAAGGCACCCCCTTCAAGTGGCTCCAGGCCGCCGACGAACCCAATCTGGCCTTCATCGTCATGGACCCCAACCTCGTGGTGGAGAACTATGCCGTCGAGTTCGACGAGGAAACGGCGAAGCTTACCGGCGCCAAGGGAGTCGACCCCGAGCGCTTCGCCATGATGTCGATCGTCAACATTCCCCACGACAACCCCATCGCTATGACGGTCAACATCCGCGCGCCCATCATCGTGCGCCTCGAAGACCGCACCGGCTGGCAGGTCATTCTCCCCGACGAAAGCTACCCCATCCGCCACCGTCTCTTCCCCGATCCCGCCGAGGGAGGAGGCGAAGGGCGGTAACAGGAAGCCACCGGGAAGAAACGGCGCGGCCCGCGCATCGGGTCTTGCCACGCGCGACATCGGCGCCCGCAGTGCGCAAGTCCGACCCCAATCCTGAGGTCTGGGCGGCCCTCTACCAGGCCGGCAGGAGGAGGCCCTTCACCTTCTGGAAATGCTTGTCTCTCGTGGCGAGCCCGGCGCCGTGCTCCAGGGCGCTTGCCGCGATCCAGATATCGTTCGTGGGGATGGGCGCGCCGTCTTCCCTGAGTTGATGGAGCACAAGCGCGTAGAACTCCGCCGTCCGACTCGTCACGCTCAGGGCCTCCACCCTTTCCTGGGCGAGAAACCTCCGGAGCTGATCCGCGTTGCGTCGAGCGAGGCCCCCTCCCCTGAACCCGCTCTGGAGTTCGCCGACCACGATGGGCGACATGAGGATCCGGGCCGCCGTTCGCCAGAGAGCAACCGCGTCCGAATCTCCCCGCATGGCCCCGCAGTAGACGTTCGTGTCAATCAGGACAGCCGTCATTGCCAGAGCTCTCTGTCGATCCTGCGCTGCCGTCTAACGGCGCGAGTCACCCTCTCGTACTCGTCCTCGCCCCATGTGCCGAAGAACTCGTCCAGGTCGTGGCATTCCGTCGGCCGAGGTCCTTGCGCGCCGACCGTCCTTTGAAGGATATCGAGGACAAAGCGATTCATGCTCATGGCGCGCGCTCGGGCCGCTTGCTTGATCGCCTCGAGAGTTCTCGCATCGACGCCGCGAATGGAAATCGTCTTCATCATTCCGCACCTCACGGGAAGGATGGCGCAATCCGATGGCAGAAGCAAGCATATAGCGCATGCGCCGCCGTGGTGAAACCCCGCCGTTCGGCAATCGAGGAGCAGGGCGGGTTGGGTTCCGCGTTCTCGAATGGCTTGAGCCGGACCGTCACAGGACCAGCCCGAGTTCCAGGCCCCATACATTGACCGCCTTCCAGGAGGCGGGATCGGCGGGGCGGAGTGTCAGGTGGTAGACCCCGGGGCGGTCGAAGCGCAGCGAGCCGAGTTTGGCCGCAACCGGGATCGCCCAATCGGCCGTTTTCGCGACCGAGACCGTGAGCGTCTGTCCGTTCACGTCGACGGCGAGCTGGGTGTCGCCGGCCCCCGCCGCGACGTCGCCGCGCAAGAGGTACGTTCCCGCTCTGGGAACCTTCACCAACCAGTGCGCCCGCGCCTCGGGCGAGTTCCAGAAGCCGATGTTGGGGTTCCCGGCGGTCTTCTCCTCGAGCCGGATGCTCTCGCCTTCCAGCACGGCCTCGCGGGCCTTCACGGCCACCGCGAGAAAGCCCCTCAAATCAAAGCCCGAGATGCGAAAGGCGTAGGCGTAACGGCAAGGATGCTTCTCCGGCGCGAGATCGGGCGTCTTGATGACGAGGCGCTGCAGATCATCCACGCGATAACCGACCGGCGCCGGGCTTCCGAGCAGAGTCGCCTGGGCGTCCGGCCCGGCTTTCGCGACGTGCACGGATCCCAGCGCCAACTCCCCCTCGGGCCAACCCAAGGAGATCGCGTAGAGCGTCTCGCCCCGCCGCGTGAACCGTACGTCGGGCCCGGTGGACGGCGCCGCCGGACCTTGCTTGTCGCCTTCCATTCCGCGGCCCCGCTCGCGGAGACTGGGGCCTTCGCCGTAGAGGACCCAAGGACGCGTCCCGTAGATCGCCTCGCCGTTGACCTGCAGCCACGCTCCCATCTCGAGCAGGAGGCGCTTCTGGTCGTCGGGGATCGCGCCGTCCGCCTTGGGGGCGACGTTCAGCAGGAGCACGCCGTTTTTGCTCACGATGTCGATGAGTTCATGGACTAGCTCCTCGGCGGGCTTCAGTTGCAGGTTCTGGACCCAACCCCAGCTGTTGTGGGCCACGGAATCATCGGTCTGCCAGAGAAACGGCGCGAGGTCTCCCATCCTGCCGCGCTCGATGTCGAGGACCCCCACGCCTTCGGGCAGGTGATCGCCCTTTCGGGTGATGATGACGGGCTTGCCCCATTTCTTTTCCTGTCCATAGTAGTAAGCCGCCATGCGGCGCTTATACTCGTCCGGGATCGGGGCCAGACAGAAGTCGAACCAGATCTGGTCGGGCTGGTAGTTGTCGATGACTTCCTTGATCTTGGCGAACCAGCGCTCATGGGCCGTTCGGGGGTCCTTGAACTGGCCGTACAGGTCGGCGTACTGCGGGTCGGCCGTGTCCCATCCCTCCCCGGGGGTGTAGTAGCCTTGGAAATTGTAGCCGTGGTGGAAGGACGTGATGATCTTGATCCCGCGCTTTCGCAGAGCGGCGGCCAGCTCGCCCGTCACGTCGCGCTTCGGTCCCGTGTCGGCCGCGTTCCAGCGGTTCACCTTGCTCGCCCACATCGAGAAACCGTCGTGATGCTCGGCGACCGGGCCGGCGAACTTCGCGCCCGCCTTCTCGTACAACTCGGCCCACTCCTCGGGGTCGAACTTCTCCGCCTTGAACATAGGGATAAAGTCCTTGTAACCGAACTTCGACGGGTCCCCGTACGTTGCCGCGTGATGCTTGTAGACGTCGGAGTCCTTCTGGTACATGATGCGCGGGTACCATTCCGAACCGTAGCCTGGCACGGAGTAGACGCCCCAGTGGGCGTAAATGCCGAACTTCGCGTCCTGGAACCACTCCGGGACCGGGTGCTTGCGCAGAGAGTCCCAGGTCTCCTCGTAGACCTCATCCTCGCCGACGGCGGCGCCTGCCGCGAGCGACACGGCCAGTAGAGACGCCAGCGGCTGTCTCAGAATCCGAAAGAGCGCTGAAAACGCGACGGGCGTTGACCGGCAAACGATCGGGCGTTTCATGTCGAGATCTCCTTTCTCGTGGCTTCGACGGCCCGGGATCTTCTATCACCGTTCCGTTGGGAGAGCAATGCGCGATTGATCCGGCGGCCCGCCGCCACCAGGACAATTTCAAAGTCTTTGGATTGCGACGGCTTGCCGTCGCTTTGACCTGCCAGAGCAGGCAGGCGAGGGTTTCACCCCGATCCGAACGAGGTTTGGCGCGGCGGCAAGCCACCGCGCCGAGAAAGCGCAGGCAAGCCTGCGCACTCCCAAAACCGGCCCTTCGAGCTGGAGGCGCCGACTTTGGAGTTGTTCTGCCGCCGCCGCCGGGATTCGCCGAGGCGGCGTTATCGGCGGGGCGGGCGTCCCGCCCGGGTTTCATGGGCAAGATGCCCATGCCACCTCCGCCTTCTCTCTTTCTGTTGGAGACTCTTGCGGATGAGAAGACGCCGCCCGACCGGATCCGGTTTCTTTCGGTCTCAGGGGATGCACAGGTAGATGTCGCCGCGGCTCGTCGTGCCGTTCGTGGCATCGTAGGGCAGGAGGCGGACGGTTGTGCTAGTGAGCTCGGAGCCGAGGGACTGGCTCGGCCCTGCCGAGATCAGCAGGACGCGAGGTGTGGCATCGGTTTCCTCTTCGGGCCCCGGAGGAATCGCGCCCGCGCGACGGCCGAAATTCCAGTAGCCGAACGTCAGAGGGCGGGGTGACGGGGCTTGAGGAGGGGAGAAGCGCGAGGTGAAGAAAACGTCCTGGGGCAGGTACCCGATGTAAGCGACGGGCGTGGTCAAGCGCCAGAGCGTGTCGGCATTGGCCGCCACGACGGGAATCCGTCGGCCCTCCATCTCCATCGTCAGCGGATATCCATACGGACCGGAGACTCCCGGGGCTGGAGCCGGCGCGCCGGGTCCAGCCATGCCGGGCCCGGGCATGCCCGGTCCTGGCCCGAGCCGAAGGAGACCTTCGGCGTCGCCCTGTCCCGTCTTGTCGGACGGGACGTCGGTCTTCCATTGATAGACGTTGGGCGGGTAGTCGCCGGCGTCCAGCGCGTACGCCCCCAGCGCATCCTGAAGCATTCGCATCTCGACGAATGTCCGATGGATCTTGCAACGGATCTGGGCTTCGAGGAAGTTGGGAACGGCTATCCCCGCGAGAACGGCGATGGCGGCCACAACGAAGAGAAGTTCGAGAAGCGTGAACGCCTTGCGAAGTTTCATTCCTTGTCACCTCCGGCGAGACGGGGGACGTTCGAGCGGCCAGTCCCTTCCCACATTCTCAACGCGCCGGGGCTTCGCGAAATCCGGCACGGCCGCCGTCACAACAATGCGTCGGTTGCGGTCGCCGGCTTCGACGACAATGCGGACCTCGCCCGGACCAAGGGGCAGTCGCTCGGCGCCCGCGTAGTCGGGCGAGCGGCGGAGCTCGGCCCGTGCGCGCGCCAGACCTCCTTGGAGCAGATGTTCGAGCGCGACCGCGTCGCGCAGGCGGGCGCCCTGCTGGTATTTGACCAAAGAAAGATGCACGAGCGACGCCGCCAGCGTTCCGAGGAACGCGATCAGGCCGACGATCAGGATGAGGCCCATGCCGCGGCGGGGCGACGAGGGAAAAGCCTGCCACACGCGTCGATCTCCTCGATCAGGCCTCATGGCAGACGGTCTCCCACAAAGAAATCGGTCGCCAGCGTCGAGGCGAAGCGCTGCAATCCCGGCCGATGGGCGCACGTGACCGCCACGTGCAGGACGCCGCCATGTCGCTCGACGACCAATGATTCGACGCTGTTGCTGAGGACCTGCCGGCGGACTTCCCCGCTCCCGTCCCCGCGCGCGACTCGCTCCAGCTCTTCCCCGCGCCACACGTAATCCACCTGCGTGCTCTTTTCCGACTCGCCTTCCGCCCGGGCCGGAAGTCGCAGCGACAGAACGGGCGCCCCGCCTCCCGTCGAGTTGGCGGTTCCAGCGTCGCTCGCCCGAACCGGGGGAAAGACCGACCGGAGGGTCTCGGCGCGGCTCAGGTCGCGGACGAACGCTTCCATCACCAAGTGACTTTCCTCCCGCACGGCGATCTGTCGCCTCTCTTTGGCCGTCTCGCGGATCATGCGAATGAAGATTCCCGAGACGCCCACCATGAAAACCATCAGTATCGCGATGACGATCAGCAGTTCGATCAACGTCACTGCGCGCCGCTCTTTCCGGAGTCGCATCTCGCGCGGTTTCATCGTTCCGTCTTCTCCCGCCAGGTCGCCAGCGTCACGACGGCTGGTCCCATGATCGTCTGGCGTTCCAGGCGCACCGTTATCTCCAGAAGATCGGGTCCGAGAACCGGACGCACCGTCATCTCTCCGCGCACCTGCGACGGCTCAGGCAGGCCCAAAGCCCCCAATTCCTCAGGCCCCATGCTCGACGTCCCTTCTGCGATCTGCCCCCACGGCAGGTCCCGCACGCGGGCCAACTGGGCATTGGCCGCCATGGCCAGCTCCGTCATTACTTCATCGCGCTTGCTGACGCGCCGCGCCGTCGCCAGGGCGTGGAGGTTGGCTATGGCCAGGATCGTCACGAGCGTGATGGTGACGATCATTTCGACGAGGGTCAACCCGCGCCGGAAAGACCGCCCGGCAGCGGCCGGATTCCTGAAGCGCTGGACGGCGGCGGTCGCCATTTCTTTCCGAACTCCTACCCGATGGCGTCTCCGATGCGGAAGAGCGGCATGTAGAGACTCACAATGAGAAAACCCGCCGTGACGCCCAAAGCGACGATCAACAGGGGCTCAATCAAGCGGCCGAGATCGGCCTGGAGGTTCTGCACCTTCAGATCGTAATGCTCCGCCGTTTTCAGCATGGTCTGGCCGAGGTTGCCTCGCCCGCATCCCATGCGAAGCATGGCCCGAGAGATCGGCGTCAAGAAACCGAGGCTCCCGAGCAGTCCGTCCAGCGGCTCGCCCCGCTCCAGCCACTCGAGGGTCTCGTCCAGCTGGAGCCGCGCGGAGCGGCTGATCAAAGCCGTCCGCGCCACCCCCAGGGCTTCCGGCGCGGGAATCCCGCGCTCGAGGAGCATGCCCATGGTCGAGAGAAAAGTGGAGGAGTTCTGGTATTGGTAGAGACGGGAGAATAACGGCAAGTGACGCAGGACCGGCCAATCGTGGCGCGTCACGTCCCGCACGAAGACGGAGAAGAGGAAGTAGGCCACGAGGCCGCCCGCCACCAGTAGGACCCCCGGCCAGTAGGTCGTAAGGAAGTGAGAGACACCGATCACGAACCGGGTGGGCCCCGGGATGCGGGCGCCGACCTCCGAATAGATCCGCACAAAACTCGGGGTCACGAAGTAGACCAGGAGACTGGTGACGGCCAGCATCAGGACCAGAACCGCCGCGGGATACACGGCGGCGCTGCGCACCGTGTCGCGAAAGCGGCTCTGGCGCTGGTAGTGAACGACCAAGTGCTCCAACACGCCCGTCAGCGATCCCATTCGCTCGCCCACGGCGACCAGGTTCACATAGCTTTTCGGGAACGCCTTGCCCTCGTCCGCCAAAGCCTGCGACAGCGATTTCCCCTGCGTTACCCCAACGCGCACGCGCTCGATGGCCTGGCTCAGGCTCTCTCTGCCCATCTCGCGGGCGATCATCTCCAGTCCCTGGTCGAGGGGGATTCCCGAACGGACGATCCCCAGGAGTTCCTCATTGAACCGGAGAAGCGTGTCCAATCCCATGGACGCTCGGGCGGGTTCTGCCATTTCGACGGTTCCCCTTTCGCTTGCCGGGATCCTGTCCTCTGTCGCTCACGGCTTCCGTGTGGCCGTTCCTGCCGTTGCCGCGAGTGAGGTGCGCATTCCCTCTCCCTGCTATGGAATGCTCATCGGCAGAAAGAAGAGAGGGAGGTAGATCGCCGCGACCACGCAGCCGACGAGGGCCCCCCAGACGAGAACCGACACCGGTTCGAGGACGGCGACAATCCGCAACACCCGGTGTTCGGCCTCTTCTTGCAGCCACTGGGCGATCTCCAGACATCGCTCCGGCACGGTCTCGTTTTGCTCGGCCAGGCGCAGGATGCGTCGCAGGCGCGCGGGCACGGCTGACTCGCTTTCGAGCGATTGGGACAAGGACTTTCCCTGACCGATGCGCTCTCCCACCCGGTCGGACAGACGTCCCAACCGCCAATGGCCCGACGAAGCCCCCGCGAAGGTCATGATGCCGGGCAGCGGAACGCGCGCCTGGAGCAAACAGCCCAAAGTGAAGAAGAAGCGGGCGAGAGCCCGCTTGAGCAGCAAGCGATCGAGAAGCGGGATCCGCGCAAGGATGGAAAATGGCTGCCCTGTCCCAAGAAAGCCCGACCCCAGAACCAGGAAAAAAAGAAGCAGGCCAAAGGCGAGGCAGAGTCCCAGATACCCGTGGTGAACGAACCAGTGCGAGGCGCTCAGCACCCCGCGCGTCCATGGCGGCAAAGGGGCTCCCAGGCTGGTAAGAATCTCCGTGATCCTTGGCATGATGAACACGAAAAAGAAGCCCAGTATTGAGCCGGAAACGGTAACAATCAGGGCGAAGTATGCAAGAAAATACCACAGGGCGTGCCGCAACGGCGAGAAACGGGCGAAGCGCGAGAGGCGCGAGAGAGTCAGGTCGAGCCGACCGACGCGCTCCCCCACTTGCGCCATGAGGATTTCGTGAGGGTGGAACCACGCGCGGTGTTTCTGCATCGCTTCGCCCAACGTGTTACCCTGGACGATCGAGGCGCGCAGGAGCCTGGCGAGGATCCCGGCGTAATCATCCGTGAAGGTGCGACCGACGCAGATCGCGATGAGGAAAAAGCACCCGAGGAGGACTCCGCCCAAAGCCCAGCAGAACTCTCCCGCCTCCTCCATCCCTGATGCCGTGAGAAACAGCCCCAGCAGAACCAGGACGACTCCAGGCCCCGCGACAAAGGCCAGCCAACGCAGTCGTCCGGGTTCGAGCGCCTGTTTCTCGATGGCTTCGAGCGTCTCGACGATCGAGAAGCCCCGCTCCTCGGAAAGGGCGAGAATGTCGAAGAACTCCGACATCAGAACGCCGCGGCGACGGCCCGTCACGCGGGGACGCAGTGCGGTTGAGATCATCGCGCGCATCGAGGAGGTTCCCTCCGAAGAGCGGCGGGACTTTCCTGCTGATTCCGCCCGCCACTCTCTCTGACCGGCGTTTTCGAGAATCCTTGGCCCGGAATCACGATTTTTCTCTCACACGGCGCATGGAAAGCGTGGAACAGCCCCCCTCGGCGGTCATGTGGAACAGCCGCCCTCGGCTGTTATGTGGAACAGCCGCCCCCGGCTGTTATCCGTGGAGGAGATTTTCCTTCTCTTCATGGATTGCGCCGGCGAGGGCCCCGGCGGCGCACTCCCTAACCGCGCTCTTCACACGCCCTCTCAAGCCAGACAAGCCAGGATCTCCTCGGGGGACGTTATGCCGGCCGCGACCTTCGCCGCGGCGTCTTGCGCGAGATCGCCGGCGCCGATCTCGCGCAGAAGGTCGTGGAAACGCGACTCGGGCGCCCGGGCCATCACCAACTCGCGGATCGCCTCGTCCACTTCGAGCATCTCGAAGACGCCCACCCGCCCCCGGTAGCCGATGTAGTCGCACGCCGCGCATCCCTGCGGTTCCCACCAGCGGTCGAGTTCTTCGAGGAGGGGCGACGGCCCCGTCGCCATCTTCCGGCACTCGGGGCAGAGGCGTCGGACCAGGCGTTGGGCGATGACGGCCATGACGGACGAAGCGACCAGGAAGGGCTCGACGCCCATATTGACCAACCGGACGAAGACGCCCGAAGCCCGCCCGCTGTGCACGGCGCTGATCACGAGGTGTCCCGTGAGAGCGGCCTGAACGGCGATCTGGGCCGTCGTCGCGTCGCGCACTTCGCCGATCATCATGACGTCGGGGTCCTGGCGCAGGAGCGTCCGCAGGCCTTGCTCGAACGTCATTCCCTGGTGGGGCCGGACCTGGGTCTGGCTCACGACTCCGAGGTCCGCCTCGATGGGGTCTTCGAGCGTCGCGATATTGGCCGCCTCGCCGCGCAGGCGCCAGATGGCCTTCAGCATGGCGTAGATCGTGGTTGTCTTGCCGCTCGAGCTCGGCCCGGTCAGGAAGACCGCGCCCTGGGAGCGGCGCACGAGTTGCTCGACCCGCTCGAGCATTTCATGGCCCATCCCGAGATCGGACAGTTCCATCTCGGCCTGAGAGCGCTCGGGGAGGCGCACGACCACCTTCTCGCCGTGGAGCGTGGGCAGGAAGGCGACGCGGCACTGAATCCGGCCTCCCTCCCACTCGATCTCGATCCGGCCGTCCTGGGGCGTCATGGTCTGGTAGATGACGAGTTCGGCCATCACCTTCAGGCGCGTGAGCAGCGAGTCGCGCATCGAGCGGTCGATGCGGGCCGCTAGATGGAGCTGGCCGTCGATCCGCAGTTTGGCCAGCACGACGTCCCGCTTGCATTCGAGATGCACGTCGCTCGCGGCCCGCCGCAACGCCTCGCGGAGCAGCAGATCGACCATGCGCACGGCGCGGTTCTCGTCGTGCGGCACGGCGTCCAGGAGCGGCTGGACGCTCGCTTCGAGGGAGGGCTTGCTCCGCTCCGTCCGAGAAGTCTGCGAGGGCGAATGCGAGGATGACGGTTCCATGTGCGGGGTCAGACGATCTCCTCTTCGATTCCGGATGCGCCGACAGGTTGTTGCCTCGACGCGCTCTTTTGGGCGCGAGCGTTTTCTCGCGCCGCCCTCGACCCTGGTCCTAGGCCCCGGTCTCCCCGGGTCGTCTCTGTCACCCCGTCTCCTGCATCGCTTGGATCTGTTTCTCCAGCGCGTCGATCCGATTCCGGAGGAGTCTCGATCTCTCCCGTTCCGCGCAGAGGCTGAAAGCCAGCGCCAGGAGGGCGGAAGCGGCGACCGCCCGCAACGCCCAGCGTCTCCAGAAAGTGCGCCGCAGGTACTCGCGCACGAGCTCGTCTTGCCGAATCGCCCGCCTCAAGCGGGGCAGCAATCGCCGCCAGAACTCGCCGGAGTATCCGTGCGTGAGGCGCTGCGAACGATACGTCTCGATGAAGGGCGCCAGCGTGCGCCACTCCAGGGGGATCGCGCGCTTCTTCTCGTCCGCCTTTCCCTCCTGGAGCTCGGGCAAGGCGCGTTTGCGCTGCTCTTGGGAAATCTCCGCGTTCTGTTCGCCGGCGAGGCGGCTTTTGTGGGGTTCGAATTGGCGGAATCTCATTGCAGGTGCTCCTTCAGTTCTTCCAACAGCCGGGCGCGAGCCTTGAAAAGATGCCACGACACGGTCTTCTCCCTAATCCCCATCGCGCGGCCCGCCTCGCGGTGGGAGAGGTCTTGAAACAGAACCAGCGTCACGGCGAGCCGTTGCTTGATCGAGAGGTTCGCCAGGGCTCGGCGAAACGCCGCATGCAGCTCCTTCCCCTCGAGGATCCGGCGCGGGCCGGGCGCGTCGGAGGGAAGCGGATACCCGCCCTCGCCGACCCCGTCAGCCTCGATCTGGTCGATCCGGACGTCCATTTTTCGCGCGCCGAGGCGATGCTGACGCTTCTTCAACGCCGTGAGCGACTGATTCACCGTGATCCGGTAGAGCCAGGTCGAGAAGCGCGAGCGGAACTGGAATCGCGGCAACGAGCGATAGACCCGGATCCACACCTCCTGCGACACGTCGTCCGCCTCCGCCTCATCGCCGAGCAACTGGCACGCCGTCGTCACGACGCGGGCCTGGTAGCGGCGGACGAGGACCTCGAAGGCGTCGAGGTCTCCCTCGCTGGCCGCCCGGACCAGTTTTTCCTCGGGGGTGATCGGTTCCATGGGTTCCGCCGTTGCCTCCGCGACCGGAGGGGGACAGGGAGGCCCCCCGGACGCGAACTGCCACGCGATGGAACCACTATGGGGACAGAGCGCGGGCCCGTTCAACAACTTTCCTCCTTCGAGTCGGGTCCCGGGATCCCGGTCTTCTCCGCCATTAGACTCCGGAGAAGCCCCGTTCTTTGCCGAAATCCGGGGAAGGAAGACCCCCGACCCCGAGCGCGCCCCGGCGCCCTTCTGCTCTCTTGACTTTCACCAGAGCGGCGAGTAAGACCCAGCCAAGGCCGGCGCGGCCCGAGGAGTCGGACGATGAATCTCAGGACTTTGCTCGAAGGCATGAAGAGGGTGGACGCTTCGGACCTGCATCTGAAGGTCGGCAGCCCTCCCGTCCTGCGCATCTACTCGCGGCTTCGTCCCCTCGACCATCCCCCCATCACCAGCGAAGAGATGCGCCAGGCCCTGGATTCCATCCTCCCCGAGCGCTTGCGCCGGGCCTTTGAGGAAGAGGGCATCGCCGACTTCGCCCACGAGCTGAGCGACGCGGTGCGGTTCCGCGTGGCGGCCTACCACCACCGCGGCCACGTCAGCATCAGCGTCCGTCTGATCGACCCGGACGTTCCGACTCCCGAGGAGTTAAACCTGCCGGAGACGGTGCGACCCCTGAGCGAACTCACGCACGGCATGATGCTCGTCACCGGGATCACCGGCTCGGGGAAATCCACCACGCTGGCCGCCCTGATAGGCCTCATCAACAACTCGCGCCGCGAGCACATCATCACCATCGAAGACCCCATCGAGTTCGTGCACAAGAACAGACTGTCGATCATCAACCAGATGGAGGTCGGGCTCGACTGCCCTTCCTTCCGGTCGGCCGTGTGGCGCATCCTGCGTTTCGATCCCGACATCATCCTCGTCGGGGAGATCCGCTCCCGGGAGACCATCGAGGCCGCTCTGCAAGCCGTGGACACCGGGCACCTGTTTCTGAGCACGCTTCACACCTCCGGCGCCAAAGAGACCATTCGCCGCATCCTTCACTTCTTCGACCGCACCGAAGAGCAAACGATCCTCGACATGCTCGCTCAGCATCTGCGCGCGATCATCTCCCAACGGCTGCTGCCGCGGTGCGACAAGCCCGGCCTCATCCCGGCCTGCGAGATCCTGCTGAACATCCCGATTGTCAGCAAGCTGATCCGAGAGGGCCGCATCGACGACATCGAGCAGGTCCTGAGAAACCGCGAGGCCAGGATGCAGTCCGTCGACGTCGCCCTCGCTCTGCTCGTCCGTGAGAAGAAGATCGCCCTGGAGGACGCCGTCAGGGAGTCCTCCGACGAAGCCGGCCTGCGGCGCATGATCCGCGGGGACCTCAGCCCCGGCGACCGGGCAGGTCTTGTCCACGGGCCGGATCTACCCAGCCGCGGGTGATCTCCCCCCGGCGGCCCCCGCGCGGATTGCGCCGCTTCCAGAGGGCTTTGGCGGACTCCGCATCCGTGAAATCGGCGCAGTCTTGCGGTTCCGCCCGGGAATAGGGAGACTCTGAAGCGGAAACGCCCAATCCGTCCCTGCGCCTCGCCCATCTCGGACGTTCCGGATGAAAAACGGCCAGGCGCCCGAAAGGAGGCCGCCCATGTCGCCAAGGACCCCCAAACGCAAGGCCCTCATGCTCATCTGTTGCGTTGCTCTCTTCGCGGGAGTCTGCGCTTCCCAGATCAAGGCGCAGATCCCCGGCTTCGAGGACGCGGAGCCAAGCCAGGAAGCAGAGAAATCGCAGGTGAAGGAGAAGCCCGGCGCCAAGCAATCGGACGAAGAGAAGACGGACCAAGGCTGGCTCGAGAAGCATTACAATAAGTACCTGGGCCCCACATCGCCGTACCGGTCGGTGATTCTCGTGGTCCTCACCCTCGTGGCGCTTCTTAAGCTGAAGAAGTACCTGAGCAAGAAGCTGGAAACGCACGTTAGGGAGAAGGCTGTCGACCCGAAGAACGTCGACGCCTTCACGAAGGTGTGGAACGGCGTCTGGAAGTTCGTGATCGCCATTCTCGCGATCATCGCGATGACGGGCTCCCTGAAGCTCCTCGGACTAACGGCGGGTTTCATCGGCATGATGCTTGGCTGGTCGCTCCAGCAACCCGTGACCGGCTTGGCCGCGTGGCTCATGATCATCCTGAAAAAGCCTTTCCAGATCGGCGACCGCGTGATCATTGCCGGGATAACGGGCGATGTGACGTCCATTTCCCTGACGCATGTGGTCTTGAACCAGGTCGGCGGATCAATCGGCGGAGAGGAACGTTCCGGACGCGGCATCCTCATTCCCAACGCGATCCTCTTCCAGAACGTGATTATCAACTACACGCTGGAGCAGAAGTACATGCTCGACGAAGTGCCCGTGCGCTTGACCTTCGAGTCGGACTATGGGCGCGCCAAGGAGATCATGATCTCCGCCGCTCGCGAGGTGACGGAAGCCCTGATCAAGGAAACCGGCGAGAGCCCCTTTGTGCGGACCGAGTTCCTGGACTGGGGACTGCTCGTTCGACTGCGCTACAACACGATCCCGGTTCAGCGGCAAGAGATCTCGACAAGGATCATCGAGGTCCTTCTCCGGGAATTCCGCAAAGAGTACCCGAGGGTTCGGTTCGCCATCCCGTCGACGCAGATTCGCCACAGACCCGATTCCGACGCGCCGCATCCCCAACGAATGGCCGCTTTGAGTGAAAACGACTTCGCGCGAGAGGGGGAATAGAGCGGAACAGGATTGGCGATCCGCGTTGCGCGGCCGATCTCGATCTCTTGCGACGCGAAGCCGAGCGCCACGGTCTTGGCGTTTTCGGCCGCCGTCTCATGACGAACCCCGCGCATCGGGTCTCCGTCCCTGCGCGCGCCGATTCCGTGACCGCGGGGGAACGGAAAGGCTTCTTTGCGGCGAGTCAGCCGTCATTCAAGGAAAGGAGTGCGGAAATGGGCCATTTTTCACTGTTGGACGGCAGCATTATCGGTCTGTACCTGTTGGCGACAATGGTGGCCGGCGTCATGGTGCGCAAGTACGTCGGGAAGGTGGAGCATTTCCTTGTCGCGGGACGCGAGATGGACGTCTATCTCGGCATCGCTTCGCTCGCCGCGACGGAGTTCGGCATCGTGACCTGCATGTATACGGCTCAGGCCGGCTACAAGTACGGGTTCGCGGGCGCGACGCCGGGCATTCTGAACGCCCTGGCCATGTTCCTGGTCGGGGTGACCGGTTTCTGCGTGAAGCCGCTCCGCGATTCGGGCGTCATGACGATCCCGGAACTCTTCGAGAGGCGCTACGGCCGTCTCATCCGCTGGCTGTCCGGGGTCGTCATCGTCCTGGGCGGCTTGCTCAACATGGGCGTTTTCCTCCGCGTCGGCGGAGAGTTTCTCGTCGTGGCGTGCAATTTCGACGCGCGCTACCTCGAGATCACGATGACCGCGCTTCTTCTGCTTGTGGCCGTTTACACGATTCTCGGCGGCATGCTTTCGGTCCTTGTCACCGACTTCCTTCAGTTCGTCGTCATGAGCGCCGGGCTGATTGCCATCACCCTGCTCATTCTGGCGAACGTGGGCTGGGGCGTCCTGGTCAAGACGGTGGAGACGAAGTACGGGGCGGGCGGTTTCAACCCCTTCCTGCACGACGGGATCGGATGGCAATCGGTCCTTTACACGGCGCTGGTCAATGCCGCGGCGGTCCTGACCTGGCAGACGTCCATTGCCCGCGTCCTTTCGGCGAAGGATACGAAAACCGGGCGCAAAGTTTACACCGGCACGGCTTTCTTCTTCGTGTGCCGCTGGCTGATTCCAGGCATCTGGGGGATCGCCGCGCTGGCCGTGCTCACCCCCGCCGCCATCGCGACGCTGTCCCCCGAAATGCAGAGGGACCCCACTCTTTACGCCATGCCGCTCTTCCTGGGCATGGCGGTCCCAACCGGAATGATAGGCATCCTGGTCGCCGCAATGCTGGCCGCCGACATGTCCACCGATTCCTCCTACATGCTGACGTGGGGAAGTGTGATATACAACGACATCATGGCGCCGTTCCGCAGGACCCGCTGGTCCGATAAGAAAGGCATTTTGTGGAACCGCTTCATCATCGCCTGCATCGGCGTCTTTCTTCTCATCTGGGGCCTCTGGTACAAGCTCGAGGGGAACCTGTGGGATTACCTGCAACTGACGGGCACCATCTACCTGTCGAGCATGTCCGTCCTGCTGATCGCCTGCTGCTACTGGAAGCGGGCGAACAGCTGGGGCGCGGGGGCGTCGATCTTTCTGGGCGCGGCGCTTCCCGTGATGTATCTCTTTCTGGACAAGACCTGGCTTATCCCCAAACTCGACGAGGCGGGCAGGGAAGCGCTCGACGCCGCCGGCAAAGTCGTGATGGAATCCGGGGTGGCGAAGCACGTCGGTCCCTACTATTGGGGCATCGCCACTTTCGCGGTCGTCGCGCTGGCCATGGTCGTGGGCTCGCTTCTGAAGCCGCGCGCGCCGGGGAAAGCGGGAGCGTCCGGTTCCGTTTAGAGCTGAGGATCGGGAGGGATTTCACCATGCAGGATCACTACTTTTGGCTGTTGCTGACGACCGCCGTCGTGGTGTGGTACTCGACGGTCACCGTCTACGTCGCCGTCAAGGGCGCGCGCGATATCCGGGCAATGCTCAAGCGCCTGGGAGTGTACAAGGGGAACGAATAGGACTCGGGCGCCCACCGGCAACAGAGAGCCGCGCATCGCCATTCCAGCGGAATCAGGAAGACCCGCCTTGGCCGGCCGCGGGTGGAGCGCGGCATCGCCCCGACACGCGAGAGAGCCCGGCGGACGGCGCCCGCGGCGCGGGCGCCTCGCTTCCCAACTGTTTGCCCAGCGGTTGCGCCTGAATCGCCCGTCGGAGACGGCCTCCCAGTTTGCCGGCCATCTCCGGGCGCCGATGGAGAAGACTGAGGACGCCAGCGATGGCCCGCGTGGCTCTCATTTCCTTGCACGATGAGTTCTGCCTCGGCTTGCGCCATCTGGCGGGGTATCTCGCGCGGGCAGGGCACGAGATTGTCCTGATCCACTTTCAACGTTACGCCGGCTACGAGAAGGACCCCACGGGCAGGTCCGACTGCTCGAACGAGGCGGATGCGCGCGGGGCGCGCGAGGCCATGATCCAGGTGCTCGCCTCGGGCGAAGTGCGCCTCGCCTTCGCCTCGTCTTCGACGCAAGAGGAACGCGACGCCGTCCTCCAAGTCCTCTCCGAGAAGAAACCCAACGTGGCGGGCATCTCGGTTCCTTCCTACTACAAAGAAGCCGCCCGCGCGTTGAGCCGGGACATCCGGAAGCGGCTGGCGATTCCGGTCGTATGGGGCGGGGTCCATCCGACCGTGGCGCCCGAGGACTGCCTGGCCGGTGACGGAGCCCCCGACGCCATCTGTCTGGGAGAAGGGGAAGAGTCCTTCACCGACTACATCGCCGCTCTCGAAGGGGGCAAGGACCTCCGGACGACCCCTCTCGCCGGCATGTGGATTCGGACGGACGGAGACGCGGTTCGCAACGAGAAACGCCCCGTTCAGAAGGACCTCGATCGGTACGCCTGGCCGTTTCACGACGCCGGCGAATTCGTCATCGAAGGCGCCCGCGTCCGCAGGCGGGCCGACCTGACCGACAGCTCCCTCATCTGGACCTACAAGGCGCTGACCAGCCGCGGCTGTCCGGCTGACTGCGCGTTCTGCATCAACTCGGTTCTCAAGCGGGACTACCCCGACATGAAGCGCGTGCGCCTGCGCTCGCCGGGCGACGTCATCGCGGAACTCCGGCGCGCCAAGGAAACCATGCCCTATCTGCACTCCATTGAGTTCTACGACGAAGTCTTCGTCATGCGGCGGGACTGGATTGCAGAGTTCGCCGAGCTCTACAAGAAGGAGATCGCCCTTCCTTTCTGGTGTTACACCTTCCCCACGATGGCGAGCCGCGAGAACCTGGAGACGCTCAAGGACATGGGCGTCGCCTATGTCTCCATGGGCATCCAGTCCGGCAGCGATCGGGTCAACTACGAAGTTTTCAACCGCAGGACCTCAGCGGAGAGCATATTGAAGGCGGCCGGCCTCATCGCCGACGCGGGAATCCCCGCCTGCTACGACCTCATAACGAACAACCCCTACGAGACCGACGAGGACCGCGGCGAGACGCTCGATCTGATCGCCCGACTTCCGGGCGAGTATTCCCTCCAGATCTCGCATCTCGCGTTCCTTCCCGGAACGCCGCTCACAACGCGCGCCGAGGCGGAAGGGAAAATCGGGACGGCAGACCCGAAAACCTACAGATTCTGGAACGCCCTCTACCTGCTGGCCGCCCATCGCGTCGCGGATCGCGAGACCCTCCTGGGGCTGTCCCGAGACGAGCATCTGCGTCGGAACCCCCAATTCCTCTGGGACGCGCTCCGTCACGGCGTCCTGGCGCAGTCCGAGCGCGAGGAAATGGAGCGACTCCGGGCGAAAGCGCGGCGCCACGAGAAGGAGTTGGAGTCCCTGCGCGCGACTCACGACGCGCTCGCCTCGCGCCGCGCGGTGCGCCTTGCGGTGCGTCTGGCCGACGCTTTGAGACGAACTCTCGGCAAGGACTCGAGCCGCTAACGGAAAGAAAGTGGCACGGGCGTCTCGCCCGTGTTTCATGGCCAAGATGGCCATGCCACCTCCGCATTCTCTCCTTCTGTTAGAGCCCTGGGAAGCCCGCAGAGGCTGGGGCCGCCGCGAGCGCGAGGGCCCGAGCCTTGCCCTCGTCAGCGTTCATACCGGAGAAACTGCATCGGCTCGCCGCCGGGATAGGTGCTGTTGTAGAGGAAAGGCTCTCCCGTGGAGAACCGGTAGACGTCGCCCACGCTGTTCGAGCCGTTGGTGGGGTCGTAAAGGAGCCCGGTCGTGGGGTCCCAGTGCGTGTCGTCGATGATGTAATCCACGCCGCTCTGTCCCTGGAGGTTCCACACGTCATTGACGCGGTCCGGCCCGACGCTCACCAGGACGTAGATCGAGCGGGGCGCGCCGATCTCGTACTGCCCCGTCAGGCATCCCGCGTAGTAGAGGATGTACTGCTGCCCCTTTACGCCGGTGTTGGGGACGCTGAAAACGTCGCGGGGAATGCTTGAGATGTAGGCGACGGGGGTCGTCAGGCGCGAGTACCAGTGGAACATGTCCTCCCCCTGGACGGCGGGGTACCTGAACCCGTAATGTGAGTTGTTGTGCGCGCTCCAGATGTAGCCGCCGTTGTCGGTCATGTAGGACCCAAGAGCGGCCGCCAGCGAGCGCATGTCGGCTTGCATGCGGCTGACCCGCGAACGCACCTGCGCTTCGAGAAAGTTCGGGACCGCGATAGCCGCCAGGATGGCGATGATGGCCACGACGATCAGGAGCTCGATCAGGGTGAACCCTGCGCGACGGGTTTGAAATCGGCATGCGCGCATTCCCCTCCTCCTTTGGACCCCGCGGGGCGGCGAGAGATCGCTCTCATCCCTGAGCGCCTTTCCCGTTCCGAGGAAGCCCTCCTTCGAAGTCCCTTTGCCTCGCAGCGTGTGCGAGAAGGAGACAAGTTGATGACCTGCTCGTCGGCAAGCGGGAGTGGCGCGGGCATCCTGCCCGTGGATTCTTGGGAAAACGTGGGCGGGACGCCCATGCCGCCTTCCCCCCACATTCCTCCAGAGCCTTTCCGCATACGCTCTCAGCTCCCCGGAGCAGCGTAGGCGGCATCCTATCATTGGCTGCCGCCTCGCGCAAGCGCGGAAGCGGGCGGCGGCCCCGGCGACCCCCGGCGAGATCCCGCCGGCCGTCTCCTCAAGGAGATCGCGTTTTACCGACGCGCTCATTGGAGAGGTCCTCTTTCAGGGCCAGTTCGCTCGAGACGATCGCGCCCCGCTCGTCCTGGACCGTGAGAAACCAGCTGGCCCAGTCCGGCGGCGGCGCGTCCGCCACGATCCGGTTTCCGTCGATCCTGGCCGGCCGGCTTTCCCAATCCGTTTCGGCGGCGCGCATCTTCTCTTCGGGCTCGCGGTGTTCGGGATGCCTGCGATTCTTCGCGTTGACCCAGTAGTGCATCTGCGCGTCGATCAGCTGGATCTTCGTTTCGACCACGGCGCGCACTAGGCCGCCATCCAGAGCGCAGGAGGTGAACTTCGGGAGAGGCGCACCGCCCTGGAGACGCTCGTTGACGAATATCTCGATCTCCATCGGCGGCGTCCGCCACCCCTCGAAGTAATGGCCGTGATCCAGGTAAGGGGTGACACTCAGGTTGCGCTCGCCCTTCACCAGGCGGCAAGTCTTCGTGTGGATGTCGTAGGTGTAGATCCATTCGGTGGCGCCCGTGACGAAGAGCATCGGCACGGTCGTCGAGCCGAGGTAGCGGGACGGGTCCCAGAGGCGAAACCACTTCTGGGCTTGTTCCGGTTTCATCTTGGCGAACGTCTCGACCCACGCGCCGTTCTCGTTGAGGAAGCCGCACCCGTAAACGGGCACGGCCGCCTTGAAACGATCGTCCAATCCCGCCACGATGCAGACAGCGTAGCCGCCCCAGCTGATCCCGATGAGGGCCGTGCGGTCGGCGTCCACCTCTTCGAACTTCCGGATCAGTGAGTGCGCGCGAATGGCGTTGGCCACGGCGTGGTAGGGCCACTGGTCGGCGACGGGCGCGTCGATCCGGCCGAACTTCGTCTCGTCGCTTTGATCCGGTCCGCCGTCGGGCAGCCGCTCGCCGTCGCCGCCGCAGCCGGCAAGGTCCATCGCCAGCGCCGCGTAGCCGCGCTTGGCCCAGATCTCGACCCACTGGGGGAAGGCGCGCCCGCCTCCTCCGTGGAGCAGAACCACGCCGGGGAGATTCCGGTCTTTCGTCGGATCTCCGGCGAGCGTTCCGGGCGTGGCGTAGTAGGCAAAGACGCGGGTCGGCTTGCCTTCGAAGGGCTCGCCGCGGTAGAGGAGCGACCGGATCTTGCTCTCCCGGTCGAGCCACTCAGACTCCGGCGCTTTGCTCAATTCCCCCAGATTCCACGGCGTCGTCTCCAGCAGTGTCGGAGCCGGTCGAATCATATCCTTGTCCCCACGCTCGCCGCATCTTGAGCTCCCCACCATTGCCATTGTCGCGATTCCTATCCATAGGGCTGTTTTCCTGGGACGAATCATTTTCGACGCCCTTCCCGGGACCGCGCAGAACCGTTGAACTCCGATCTCGCTCGACTCTGCCAAGCTGCACTCCCTTTCCCGTTACAGGACGCGCTCCCGCGAGCAACGCGCAAGCTCGCGGCTGGTTCAGGCCGTCCGTGAAGAGTGGACCGTCTTCGCGCCGCTTTCAAGGTGAAATCCTCGACTCGACATGGTCTTCCCGTTCAGTCGCAACCAATCGGAGCAGGGCCAACGTCCTAATCGCAACGGCGAGAGACCCGAATCCGTGGCCCCTCATGCAGCCGCTGCTTTTCTCGTCGGCTCTTCGATCGTTCTCGCATGGCTGACGGTGGCGCTAAGCGGCGGGGAGCGCCGAAGGGTTCAATGGGTGGTTGGCCACGGATCGACGCGGTGGTTAGCCGCGGATGGACACGGATGAAACAGGGATCCTCAATTCAGGAATCGCCTGACCTCTCAGGAATCTCCTGACCTCCGCCTTCTCCCGGGCGAAGCTGGCGAAGGCCTACGTAGATAACTGAAAATAAAGCCTTTAGGAATGGCACGCCCGGCGGGAATTGAACCCACGACCTCGTGCTCCGGAGGCACGCGCTCTATCCAACTGAGCTACGGGCGCATTGGGGGGACGGCGAAAGGGCGCCGGACCCCGCGCGGTCCGTCCGCCGGCGCTTTGCCACAAGGGCCGGCGGAGTGGGGTGGCCGATGGGGCTCGAACCCACAACAGCCTGAACCACAATCAGGTGCTCTACCAATTGAACTACGGCCACCGCAAACGCCGGGAGAATCGCCCCCTTGGCTCGACGGGCCAGGGCGACGGGCTGAGAGAGCCGTGCCGCAACAGGCCGGGCCCGAGGGGACAAAGGGCTCCTCAAGCGCCCGGTCAGGCGCTCCTCAAGCGCCCGGTCAGGCGCTCCTCAAGCGCCCGGCCTGGCGCTCCTCAGCCTTGCCGTTGTAACGACTTGGCGCGGGCAATGCAACTAGAAATTCGCGGGTTGAACCGCGCGCGGAAAAAACGATAATGGCGGCGAAGGGGTCGGTTTCCCCGCGCCGGAAGGCGCGACCCGATTCTACCGGTAGGAAGGCAGCCGCGCCATGCGACGGAAACGGTACTTGACGATCAACCTCGAGGACCTCGCCGAGCGCCTCGAGGCAAGACTCGAAGGATGCGACCGACCTGGTGCGGTTGAACTGACTGGTCTGAGCACTCTCGAAGAAGCGAGCGCGTCCGAGCTTTCGTTCGTGACCGGCGCGCAATACGTGTCCGAGGCGGCGCAAAGCCGAGCGGCGGCGTTTCTCGTCCCGGAAAACGCCGTCGTCGAGAAGAGACGATGCCTGGTCGTGGGGCACGTGTGGAAGAGCGTCCTGGCCGCGCAGGACCTTTGGCATCCCGAGGAGCCCGCCCCGGCGGGCGTCCATCCGTCCGCCGTCGTCGATCCGTCCGCGCGGGTCGGCGAGGGCGTCGCCGTCGGTCCTCTTGCGGTGATCGAGGCGGGAGCGGGAATCGGCGACAACGCGGAGATTGGGGCGCAGTGCTTCATCGGCCGTGACGCGCGGATCGGTCCGGGCTGTCTCCTGCATCCCGGCGTTCGGGTCCTGGAGCGGGTGCGCGTCGGCCGCAACGTGATCCTTCACTCGGGGGTGGTCCTCGGCGCGGACGGCTTCGGCTACGAGATCATCGACGGGCGCGGCGTCAAGATCCCGCAGGTCGGGACGGTGGTGATCGAAGACGACGTCGAGATCGGCGCCAATACGTGCGTCGATCGGGCGTTCCTGACGGAAACGCGGGTCGGCGAGGGAACGAAAATGGACAACCTCGTTCAGATCGCCCACAACTGCCGCGTGGGGCGTTCCTGCGGGTTTGCCGCGCAGGCCGCCTTGGGCGGCTCGACCCGAGTGGGCGACGGCTGCATGTTCTGGGGGCAGGCGGCGGCGGCGGACCACGTCACGATCGGCGACGGCGCCGTCGTCCTGGGCCAGGCGGGGGTGAAACCCCGCGACGCCGTCCCGAGCGGCGAGCGGGTTTTCGGAACGCCCGCCATGCCGGCTCGGCAATTCGCCCGCATCCTCAGCGCGCAGAGGCAATTGCCCAATCTGATAAAGCGCCTGCGGGCGTTGGAGGCGAGAATCGAGGAAATGGAGAGGGGGGGACAGGCGACGTAGGCTCAGGGTTCGGAGTGGGGAGTTCGGGGCGCCGGGCTCTGAGGTCGAGGTTCGGGGTCCGCAATTCGGGATTCGGAGTTCGGAGTCGGAGATCCCGATGTCCGGGCGGCTCCGGTTTCTCGCGGCAGATCTCACCCTTCGACCGACTGAAAGTCGGCAACCGACTGAAAGTCGGCTTCATCCTTCATCCTTTCCCTGCCATGCCCCTGACCTCTGACCCCTGACCCCTGACCCCTGACCCCCGACCATGCATCTCGAGCATCTCCAAATCGAGCGTTTCCGCTGCATCCGGCGCTTCAACTCCGACCTGCCGG
>Ga0315274_10002354_pt1 | contig 28603 bp, 21 predicted proteins | sample YL17G02_20_MG_FD_203700 | JGI IMG/M metagenome (GOLD analysis project Ga0315274, IMG submission 203700) | Sediment microbial communities from Yellowstone Lake, YNP, Wyoming, USA - YL17G02_20 | ecosystem: Environmental > Aquatic > Freshwater > Lake > Sediment | place: USA: Wyoming | collected...
AGCCTCCCCCCTTGCCGTGGGGGTACAATGGGGGGTCCAACCCCGACCCCGAACCCCGAAATACCCCCGGTTTTCCCATTCCCCTCGGCCCCTTCACACCTTTCAACCTTCAACCCTTCAGCTTTCCGCCCCGCCTTGCCAACCACCCTGCGAAGGCCCGATGAAGCAACCGATCGTGGCCTTGGAGTAGTTGAGCGGGGTGATACAATCCTGCGATGCGCTACTTCGCGGACCTTTTTACGATCGAAACGTACGAAGCGTTCTTGGAATCGGATCGCACAGTGTCGGGATTCCGTGAAAACAAGGGAGGCATGACCAAGTGGATCAAGCGCGGCGACAGAGCAACGGATCGTGCCCCCCTGACGGTCCGCGGATGCGAGAGGAAGAGGAAGCACGTTTGCCCGGCACCTCTATTCCCCGGAAAGGCGCTACCGTGTACATCCTGTACCCCTACGAGGAGATCCTGCGTTGAAGAAACACCGGCGTCCCGCACCGAAGAAGACTCGCGTCGCAGACAATCTGCCCGATCCGCTCTGGGAAGACTCCGGACCAGATGCTGAGGGTGAAGACGATCTGGCTCCTGTACAACCTAAGCGCAGTCAGGCCGTTGTCACCAGCACAGACTGGACGACAGAGACCATCCTCCATCAATTTGAGCGTAAGACAATTGAACTCAACCCATCGTTCCAGCGACGCGATGCGTGGACACCAATCCGTAAAAGCAAGTTCATTGAGTCACTTATGATGGGTTTGCCTATTCCGCAAATTGTACTGGCGGAAAAAAAGGGCAAACCGGGCCAGTTCATCGTGATCGACGGCAAGCAAAGGCTTCTTACGCTCCAGCAGTTTGCCGGCGCCTCTGACGAGCATAGTGCGCCGGCTTTGGTTCTCAGCGGGCTCTCGAACTTGAAGGATCTCAAGGACAAGACATACGAGCAACTTAAAGAAGATGTCCGCTTCACGGACCATTTGGAAGCGTTTCGCAATCAGCCGATTCGCGCGGTTGTGGTCAAGAACTGGCCGGACGAGAATTTTCTTTATTTAGTGTTCCATAGGCTCAACACGGGGAGCGTGCCGCTGGCCCCACAAGAACTGCGACAGGCATTGCATCCGGGTCCGTTTCTGGCGTTCGCGAATTTGCGGTCTGCAGAAAGTAAGGGCATCCAGGAGAGCTTGAGGATTAACAAACCAGACTTCCGCATGCGGGACGTAGAACTCATGATTCGGTTCTATGGGTTCAAGGAATTTATGGATTCGTACCATGGCAACATGAAGGGTTTTCTTGACGAGACATGTTCCGAACTCAACAAACGCTGGAGCTCGGAAGAGCGCACGATCCGCGGCATGGCCGATGAGCTGGACAAGGCAATCGCTGAATCGACGAAAGTGTTTCCAAAAGGAGAGCTCTTCTCGCTCTGGCTCGATTCCGCGTATGAGGGTAGATTCAATCGGACGGTGTTCGATATCTTCACGTTTTATCTGAGCCTTCCAAAAGCCCGCAAGGCCATTATTGGAAAACATGGTAAGGTGCGTGCGCTCTTTCAGAAACTTTGCGCGACCAATGAGGGGTTTCGCCAGTCGCTGCAGGTGACAACCAAGAGTCTCGGTGCGGTCAATACCCGCTTTTCCACCTTTGGGCGTGCGCTCGCCCGCATGACGAGAATCAGGCTGCCAATTCCAACGCTCAATGATAAACGCCTCACACTGAAGTAACGTCGATGCCGCCGACCGCTCACTTCAACGAATTGAAGCAGCGTGTGGATGAGCTTGGCTCGCACATGCTCCCAGTGATCAAGCCCGGCTTGACCTACACGCCGGCGGAACATGACTGCGTGCGCGCTTATGTGTTACTCGTACATGCGGAAGTCGAAACATTTCTTGAACAGCGAGTTAAGGGTGAGGTAGCTTGCCGGATTGCTGCCTGGGACGCTGCAGGCACTCCAAGTGTGGTTCTTATGGGTCTTCTGGCGTTCCACGACGGCGTATGGGTCGACGCCATTGAATCGCTCACCAGCCCGGTTGAGGGCGACAAAAAAAACCCGACATGGTCAAGTCGCGATGTCGACACACGGCTGAGGAAATGTCAAACGCAGACGGTCTACGCGCTAAATAACAATAACGGGATCAAGGCAAAGGATGTCCTCGACATGCTTCTTCGACTGGGCTTCCGGGTTGGCGACATTGACTCGGACCTGATTTCCCAACTCGATGCGCTCGGAACGGACCGGGGAAACTTCGCGCACAATGCAGTGCGTGCCGTGACGAACCAACCCGATCCCGCACTCGCCAAAGCCCAAGTCACGGAGATCGTCGACAAACTGCAAGAGCTCGACGTGAGGATTAGTGCGTTGGTCTAGGAAGTGAGGAACAGAGACCGAACGCCCCATGGGGATGGTCCCAGAGGATGGGGGAAGTTGCCGACTTGCTCATAGCAGCAAGACGCGTAGTCTGATCCCGTGCGTTGGGCGCGGTGGGCCGAAGGTGGTTCCGACCCCGTAACACGGTACAGCACCCGCCGGGGGTGGCGCCACACCTGCGTGCCTTCGTGCCTCCCTGCCTTCCTACCTCGTAATTCGTTACGTCGCCCATCCTCCGACGGCGGCGCGACGGGGCGGAGCGTCTTCGCGGCCCCAGAGGGTGACGCGGTGGCCGACGATCTCCGCAATCTGGCGGATTTGCTCCATGAGTTTGGCGAAGTTGTGGGGCAGGACGGCCTGTGGACCGTCGCACAAGGCGCGATCCGGGCAACTGTGCACCTCGACGATCGCGCCGGCCGCTCCCGCGGCGATGCCCGCTAAGGCAAGGGCCGGGACCAAATCGCGCTTCCCCGCGGCGTGCGATGGATCGACGAAGACCGGGAGATGGGAACGCTCTTGAATCACCGGGATCGCGGACACATCCAGCGTGAAACGCACTTCGTCGGCGAAGGTGCGGATGCCGCGCTCGCAGAGGATCACCCGATGGTTGCCCTGACTCAGCACGTATTCCGCGGACATGAGCAGTTCGGTGATCGAGGCGGCGATCCCGCGTTTGATGAACACCGGCTTGTCCGTTTTGCCCACTTCCAACAGCAGGTTGAAGTTCTGCATGTTGCGGGCGCCGATTTGGAAAATGTCGGCATACTGGTAGACGATGGGCACGTCGCGCGGATCGACGACCTCGGTGATGGTGGGCATGTCCAGGGCTTCACCGGCCTCCTTGAGAAGTTCCAACCCTTCCTTCCCCATGCCGCTGAACGAATACGGTGACGTGCGCGGCTTGTAGGCGCCGCCGCGGAGGATCGAAGCCCCGGCGTCCTTCACGGCCTGACCGACGCCGAAGAGGATTTCGCGGCTCTCGATCGCGCACGGACCGGCGATGATGTTCACGTGGGGACCGCCGACGCGGATGCCTTTGATGTCCAGAATGCTGTCGGCTTCGTGGAACTCGCGCGAGGCGAGTTTGTACGGCTGGCTGATCGCCATCACCTCGTCGACGCCCGGCAACTGCTCAAGCTGCTGCTACGCTTCGAGCGTGCGCTTGCCGATCGCGCCGGCGATGGTGCGAAATTCTCCCTTGGACGGGTGGGGTATGAGACCTAGCTCCGCGACGCGTTCGACGACGCGTTGCACCTCGATGTCGGTCACGCCGGCCTTCATCACGACGATCATGTCCATACCGCGGTGTCTCCTGCCTAAACCCTCTGTCGGCTGGGCGGCGCGTGGCGTAACTTCCGTGCACGCATGGACTTAGATACGCGCACGAAGTCCCTACTATACGTGAATGGTCTTGCCGAGTCAAAGATGCCAATCCACCGGCACAGCTTTGTACAGCATCCATGATACGCTCGCAACCTTTTGTCATCAACTAGGTTACGATCCTATAGACCCTGACATCGAGTGAATTCCACCCCGTTGACATCGACGCCGCGTTGGGATAGAAACGAGGCCGTTCACGGGAACGAGTCTGTAGAGTGTTTGGCCGTGGGAAGAGGGGCGCTCGCGGCCCGTTGGGAATGCGGCTTCTTGAGCCGTGGCGGACTTCCGGGATCGTAGCTAGGCTCCGATCCCGGAAGTTTTTTTACGATGGAAGCGCGCAGCATGGGCTCCTCAACAACAACCACGGCTCGACGTGACAAGAGCGTGATCCAAACCGCGCACGCTGTGGCCAACCGCCGACTTTGTCGCAACCACTACCGCCTTACGCTGCGCGTTGCGAGCTTGCCTCCCGCTAGCCCGGGGCAGTTCGTACACCTTCGCCCCGACTCGTACAACGCGGAGGACCACGGTGCGTCCGACGAACGGTCGCGCAAGGACTGGGTCGGCGCGTTTCGTATGCCCATGCTGCGCCGAGCTTTCAGCATCGCAGGCCTGGGGCGGTCGCGCGACGGCGTGGACGTGGATGTGATCTACCGCGTCGTCGGAGCGGCCACGGGTTGGATGGAGACGCTACGCGAAGGCGATCCGGTAAGTTTGCTCGGGCCGTTGGGAAACAGCTTTCCCATTTCGGATCGCAAGGCCGTTTCCTGGCTCGTCGCGGGAGGCGTCGGTCTGCCGCCGATGCTGTGGCTGGCCGAGGCGCTGCACAAGACGGACAAGCGCATCGTCGCATTCTGCGGGGCACAAGCACACGACCTCCTCGCCCTGACGCTCGAACCGGGCGCGCCGCCGGACGCGAGTGCCATGACGGCGACACCCTCGGCCAAGGAGTTCGCTCGCTACGACGCCGACGTGGTCCTCAGCACTGACGACGGTTCGCTTGGGTATCGGGGCTACGTCGGATCGGCGATGGCCGCCTACCATCAGGCCAATCCCGTCGCCGCCGATGAGTTGGTCGTCTACACCTGCGGCCCGGAGCCGATGATGCGCTTTGTGGCCGAGTATTGCGTGGCGCGGCGGATCGAATGCTACGTCTGCGTGGAGCGGAACATGGCCTGCGGCACGGGGATGTGCCAGTCGTGCGTCGTGCCAGTCCGTGACACCTGCGACCGCGACGGCTGGTCCTACCGCCTCTGCTGCACCGACGGCCCGATCTTCGAGGCCCGCGAAGTTCTCTGGGAAACCCCAAGGTGACTGCCGATTTATAATTGACGGTTGCCGACTGGACTATGGGTATCGGCCTGGCCATTGCCCACGGCCTCGCCCAAGTGATCGGTGCAACCATCACCATCGCCTCCGAACTGAACAAAGAGTCGAGTTTCACTGTAACCGTTCCCAGTCCGTCGGACGGCGTGGCGCCGCGGACGTAGTCCACTTTTTTTCTTTTCTCTTGCACTTCCGGCCGCACCTTGTTACGATTCGACCTTATCGGAAGTCGGTTGGAGAAGCGGAACGAGCCGGGGCGGTTTAGGCCCCGTTTTCCATGCGGTTTCCTTGCTTCACGAACCCGCATGGGATACAAGGTTCGCACGCGGTTTTCTGATGAACGGCTGTTTTCCAACTCACCGAGGCACGACCATGTGCCGCGCGCGACATCGGTTACAACGTGACGAGGCTACCATGCGGTTCGTGCGACGGGGCCCGTCACAAGTTCGATCCGTGTATCTCAACACCCCCTTACGGTTCCTGCAAAAGGAGAGCGAAGATGAGGTCGAGACGTTCAACAATTCCGTTCCTTGTACTCCTCGCACCGGTTGTATTCGTCGGTGGTGCCCCGGCGCCGGCCGTTAGTGCTTCCGGGGCCCCGCATCCGACCAACGACGCGGGGTCGCGCGGAAAGGAAACAGCAGCGGTCCGCCCGGAGGCGGCCCGGTTGGTGACGGGATCGCCGGTGCATCTGCAATCGGTCGTGGCCGGTACGCCGCCGACGGCAGTGATGAAGATCGTGCCGGTCGCCGCGAAGGTCGGGTCCTATCCAGGGGGCACGACGATCGTGGGCAACGAGCTGACAGCGTTCACCGGCGGGTTCCGGGCGTGGTTTGAATTCAAGTTGAGCCATTGGGACCCGAACGGCGACAACGTTCCGCCGTTGCGGGTCTGGCAGTTCAAGATCGATACCAGCGGCTTCCTGGGCGCGAACGCCGATCCGTCTAATCCCGGTGTTGATCTCACTCCGCCGGTGATTGCTTGCGTCAACAACGCCGCGTGTGTTCCGGCGTTTGGCGAGGCTTGGGCCAAATGTAACCAAGCCCAAGGCTTCTGTATGCCTGGTTACGTGGACAGGGCGGGAACCGGGCGGCCCGATTCGTGGTGCGCGGACACGGGTTCCGGGTCGTGCGACTTCGGCGACTGCAACACGAACCTGCCGAACTTCACTTGCTTCTCCATTTACGCGCCCGGGGTCTGGCGCCCGGATGCGGGCATCGACTACTACGGGGCTACGGTAGTGCTCGACATCCCGGCGGGGGCAGAGGGCAAGTACACGGTAAACCTAAACCCCAACCCCAACGATACGTTCCTGAGCGACACGGCCGACCCGCCGAACGACATCCCGATGCTCTCGGAAACGGGGTTCGTGGTGAATATCCTGACCGGGTCGTGCTGCTACGATCTGGCAGAGACGCCGGCGCATTGCGAAGACAATGTGCTCAAGGCGGATTGCGGCGATGACGAAATCCCCCCGTTCGTCTGGACCGCGGGCAAGACGTGCGCGGAAGGGTGCGTCCAGTCCTGCTGCCTTCCCGGCGGGAGTTGCGAATTGCGACCGCCGGCGGATTGCAGCGCCGGGGGCGGGGTGTTGACGACGGCGTGTCTGGGCGATGGAGACGCGTCGGGTCGGGACGATGGGTGCGAGGGTTTCATTCCCGCGGGTAGCGATTGCTGGAAGACGGTCTGCGATCGGACGCAGGTCGGTTTTTACGACAATCCCATCCCGGCCGGCTTCTTCGACCCGGGGTCGGATCCCTTTGCGGGCCAGATTCGACTCGGCGGGGCCTCCGGCCCGGGGGATGCCGACACACAGGTCCGGCGACTGGAGGCCATGGTGCTCGACGACGTCGGGCAGTCCGATTTGACGCCCGCCCAGTTGGAATCGCTCAACCTGGTGAGCTGCGACCCCATCGAGGTCATGACCAACGGCGTGCCGGTGCTCTGGAACGTCCAGGTGGGGTTGTCGACAGTGATGCCGCCGGTCGGAAATCTGACGGCGACTAAGACGCACGCCAACGGCGGGACGTTCGAAGCCCAGTTCCCCGTCCAGGCTCGTTTCGTGTTCTTCGCGGTGAGCGATCCCGGTCAGATTCGCGTGCTGGACACCGGGCAGGCCGGGCAGCCGCCGGTGATGCTTCAAACGTTGGGATCGGGGCCTTGGGTCCATCGGCTGGAGCCCGGGAGCACCGTTCTGGTGTGTGGTGAGAACTTCGTCCCCGGTGTGGAGGAGGACCCTACGGGGGCGCAATGTTGCCGGAAGGTCGGCCATGCCGGACCGAACCATCTCCACGAGACCGCGCCGCCCGACTGTTCGGGCTGTCCTACGGTGCCCGGGGCCTGCTGCGATCCAACCACCGGTGAGTGCAGCGTCGTCGCCGGGGCCCTCAGTTGCTCTGGAGATTACAAGGGCGGCGGGACCGACTGCCGCGATACGGATGAGGATGGGCTGGCCGATGTGGTCGAGCGCAACGATTGCGGCGGACCCGCGGGCGACCGATGCGACGCCCCGACCAACCCGCTGAACCCGGACACGGACGGCGACGGGTGCCTGGATGGGGATGACCCGGCCCCGTGCGACCCCTGCGAGCCGGCCGGGGGATGTGCGGGTATGGTGGACTGCGATAGCAACGGCATCGCCGATCGCTGCGAGCTGCCGGGCAACGACTGCAACGGCGATGGGACGCTCGACCGATGCGAAGCCGCCCTGACCGGCGCCTGCTGCAACACACAGTCCGGATGCGCGGAACTCACCAAAGCGGCGTGTGATGCACTGCCCGGTTGGGTGTTCCAAGGTTACTGTACGAGGTGCCCCACACAGAATGTGGGCCACAATGTGCATGACGGTGTTGCCGTCGTACACTCTCCCACCCCTGTGCCGGAGTGCTCCATTACCGGGGGTGTCGCTGCGGTAGAGGACTGCACGGGGCGCGTGTGTCTCTACGATACATGGATCACGGACCCGAACGATCCCACCTGCCACAATTTCGACGGTACGGGTCCGGCCCCGTCCATTCCGGCCGACTTCTTCGGTCCGGGCTCCGATCCCTTTGTGGGCCAGGTGTGTTTCCAGGGAGTTCCGCTCGGACCGACCTCCTACGGGGAGTATGGTGAGGCGGACACGATCATCTGCAGATCGGCTGACCCCTTCGACCGTTGTGCTCTTCCGTCTCTGGCGGAGTCCACAGTTTCCATTCAGATCGTGGCCTTGAGTCTTCTCAGTCACCAACCGATCCTTGTGACCTACTACGGCGGACAGAGCTCGGAATTCTGGAACGTCGCCGTTGCTCTGTCGGACGTTCCGTCCCCGCTGGGTATACTTACGGCGGTCAAGACGCATTGCAACGGCGGTACGTATACCTCGATTCTGCCGGTTCAACCGAAGTTTACGTTCACAAGCGTGGACAATCCAACTACGACACGGCAGCTCGACACCGGAACGATCGGCGGCTGGCCCGTCTTTACGCTGGTGCAGGACGCGGTGCCGCCGGCCGAGGATGCGCCGTGGATTCACGATCCGCAAGCGGAACTTCGCGTCGTGGTTGACCCCTGCACGAACTTCCATCCCGGAATCCGGGACGTGTTGCAGGTAACCGGGTGTGACTGCAACGGAAACCTTCAACGAGACAAGTGCGACCTCGAAGGGACGAGCCAGGACTGCAATAACAATGGAATCCCCGACGATTGCGAGCTGAGCGGTAACGACTGCAACGCCAATGGCATTCCGGATGAGTGCGAACCCGACTGCAACGGCAACGGCCGCGCGGACGGATGCGATGTGCCTCCTCCCGCCGGAACGTGCTCGGTGAACTGCTCGGCGGACTGCAACGCCAATGGTATGCCGGATGAATGCGAGCCGGACTGCAATGGGAACGGACGCGCAGACGCGTGTGACCTCGCCTTGAACTCCAGTCAGGATTGCACCCTGAACGGACGCCCGGACGAATGTGATCTCGGCGCCGGAGCGACGGCGGATTGCCAGCGGAACCAGCGACCGGACGCATGTGATCTTCTGATCGGCGTGTCGGCGGACGCCAACGCGGACGGCGTGCCTGACGAGTGCGGCTTCGCGCCTCCACAAGCGCCGCTTCGCGACACGCCGGACATCAACAGAACGCGGACGTTGGGTATGGTTCTGCAGCCGTCGGCGACGGCAAGCGGGCCGGCGGCGCTTGCGGCTCTGCGCGTGACGATGGTGGAGCTGCAGAATCCGGTACCGCTCAACGCTCCGTGCTGTCCGCCGCCCAACTTCGGCGCGTTCGAGTCGGCGACGTGCACGGCTTCGGGTGAAGCCAACGGCTGCGCACGATGGGTCGGAAAGCCCGGCACGTTCCTCGAATTCCAGGACATTCCCGGCATTGGCAACTTCAAGGGAGCGAGACTCCAGTGCACACCTTACTATCACGACTGGGCGTCTGAGGGGGTTTTCTATGTGATGGCTGGCGAGATCGTTCCCAGCTCGGCCTATGATGTGGAAACGTTCGCGGCGAGCTGCCAGGGGTACGAATCCACGTGTACGGCGGTGTCGGCGCCGAGGCGGATGTCCACCGGTCGTTCCGGCGACGTGACCGCGCCGTACCAGAACCCGGCGGGGAGTTTGTCGCAGCCCGACGGGCTGGACGTGGGCCTCCTGGTCGCCAAGTTCAAGGGCGCCCTTTCGCCGAGCAAGGGCGTTCTCCAGCTTCAACCGAACTTGCCCGAGCTCAACGGGGACATCAACGCCTTGGACATTTTGGCGGGGGTGGACGCCTTCAGGGGAAAGGCCAATGCGTTCGACGGTCCGTGCCCGTGTCCGTCGTTGGTGACGTGCGGCGGCTCCTGTACTACTGGGTGCAGCGGTATGTGCGTGAAGACGTGCGTCGGCGGCGCCAACGCCGGCGACCCGTGCATTACCGACCTGCACTGTCCGGGCAGCACTTGCGGCACCGGCTTCTGCCGCGATAGCTGCGGACGGTGTACGCCGCCGTAACGCTGGGCACGCGCCCCATGAATGGGGCGGCTCTGCGACGGGCCCGAGGAGGGAGTCGCCGAGCCGCCCGATGGCCGCCACATCCCCGTCAACGGCGACTGATTTTCCGAGTTGCCCCCCATGGACGGGGTCGGACGCCGGTAGCTTCTGTCGCTCCACCCGGCGCGTGCCGTCCAACCGTAGGACGTACACGGCGCGGTCGTTCGCCGTCAGCTTGGCCTGTTCGACCTGTCCTCGCGCGGGCATCTCGATGGCGCCGAAAAACACCGGACCGACAGTCCGAGGTGCACCGCTCGTCGCGATTAGGACACGCTAAATGGCGTGCCCTCCGTAACGGCGTTCGGAGGCGAGCATTTCCGTGTATCAGGACCCAACCCGTTCGTTAACCATGTTTTCGCAGACTTTTTTGCAGCTTTTCCCACCCCTCTCGGTAGGCGGCGTCAGGGCACCACTCACCCATTCTTGGAATACCTCGCCGGGTGTAGAGTGGAGATCATTGCGGCGATCGGCCACGATTCGAGAGAAGTTGTCGATGGGCGAGAACGAATGAGACGGTCCCAGGCCACGGATTCGACGGGTTACCTCTGGGTGGAGGAGGGCGAGCCGAAGGAGGGGATGGTGGCCGAGGTGGCGCCGATCCTTCCTGTGGCTCACACATACTCGTTCACCGTTCCGCCGTCGATGGAACATGCGGTTTCGCTCGGACAGCGCGTCATGGTCCCGCTGGGCAGACGAGGCCGACCCACGGTGGCGTTCGTCGTCGGGTTGGACCGTAGAGCGTGGGACAGCACACTGCGGCCAGTGGGGTCGCTTGTCGATGCCGGCAGTTTCCTGACGGCTGACCTCATCGAATTGGGGAGGGAGATTTCCGCACACTACTGCTGTCCGCTGGGTCAAACGCTCAAAGCGATCACTCCTGAGGCCGTTCGCAAACAGCGCGGGCTGAGCAAAGTGCGGTACGCGCGTCTGATCCGAACGCCGGACGAAATCCGTGCGAGCGGCAAACGCGTTGGCGCGAAGCGGCAGGCGCTGATCGAGGCGCTATCCGCGTCGCCCGTGCCGATCCGCACCGATGAGTTGTTGCGACAGACGGCTTCGTCGGTGGGGATTCTCCAGGCCATGTCGAAAGACGGTTGGGTGGAGGTCAGCGTTCGCCATGAATTGCAGACCGAAGACGAGGCCGATGGGCCGGCGGCGGAGCCAGACTTCGAACTCAATGAAGAGCAGCGCATTGCGTTGGAACAGATCAATGCCGCGATCGACGCCGATCGGTTTTCGGTGACGCTGCTGTTCGGCGTGTCCGGCTGCGGCAAGACCGAGGTGTATATCCGGGCGATGCGCCGGGTGCTCGAGGCGGGTCGGCAGGCGATTCTACTCGTGCCGGAGATCGTGCTCACCACGCAACTGGTCGGGCGACTGGCGGCACGATTCCCCCACGTTGCCGTCAACCACAGCGGACTCACCGAGGCCGAGCGGTCATTGCAGTGGCGACGAATCGCGGCGGGTGACAAGCAGGTGGTCATTGGCACGCGCAGCGCGGTCTTCGCCCCCTGTCCGAAACTGGGACTGATCTGCGTCGATGAGGAACAGGAAACGAGTTTCAAGAACCTGCAAGCTCCGCGGTTCCATGTACGCGACGTGGCCATTCTGCGCGGCAAGCAATTGAACATTCCCATTGTCCTGGGTTCGGCCACGCCATCCCTGGAGACCTGGTACAAGAGTGAACACCGGCCGGAGTATCGGCGGCTCGTGATTTCCCGACGAGTCAAAGACCTGCCGATGCCCAAAGTACACATTGTGGACATGGAAAACGAGTATGCCGAACTGAAGCGCGCCGTGGTTTTTTCGCGGACGATGGAACGACTGCTGGGAGAGACGCTTTCTCGCGGCGAGCAGGCCTTGATCTTGATGAACCGCCGGGGATTTGCACACCGCGTGTTCTGTCCGGCGTGCCGAATGCGACTGACCTGTCCGAACTGCAATGTGGGACTGGTCGTTCATACCGCGATTGGGCAGTCGATCTGTCATTATTGTCGATGCCGGGTGGTGACGCCTACTGTCTGCCCGAATGTGACTTGCGGGGAGAAGCTCGTGCAGGTCGGACTGGGGACGCAGCGGGTCGAGACCCTTCTCACGGAGCGGTTCCCCAAGGCCCGCATTCAGCGGGTGGACAGTGATACGATGAGTCATCGGACGCACTATCAGCGGATCGTCGATGACTTCGAGGCCCGCAAGATCGACATCCTGGTCGGGACGCAGATGATCGCCAAAGGGCTGGATTTCCCATTCGTCTCCTTCGTGGGGGTCGTCCATGCGGACACTGCGGCGCTGGCGACGGACTTTCGGGCCCATGAGCGGTTATTCCAACTGATTACCCAGGTCGCGGGGAGAGCGGGACGGGCCGACGCCCCAGGACAAGTTGTCGTCCAGACAATGACGCCGGAAATGCCGGCGCTATCCTTCGCATTGCGGCATGACTATCCGGCGTTCGCGGAGGCGGAGTTGAAAGTCCGGCAACAGGTTGGGTTCCCGCCGTTTCGTCGGCTGGCACGAGTGGTCTTGATGCATCCGCGAGAGGAGAGGGCGCGGCGAGAGGCCGAGGCGCTGGTCGTTCGCATTCACTCCGCAATCGAAGCCTTGAAGCTCACCGAGGCGGACATCATCGGCCCCAACCCGTGTACGCTTTCGCGGCTGCGCGGGCGATATCGGTATGACGTTCTCATGCGGACGCCGAGCGCAAGTGACATGCGGAAATTGACCGCACGGTTGGAAACGGACGGCAACTTGCGCACCAAGGCCGAGTCAATCATCGTCGATGTCGATCCTGTGTCCCTAGCGTAATGGCTCACCCTTGGCCGCTTCCTTACGGCCCAGGGCCCTATGTCAGCAAATCAACCTCGCATGTTCGGCCATGCAGAACCGGTCGGTCATTCCGGCGATGTAGTCGCAGATCACACGCTCCGCGCCTTGCTCGTCGACGCGGGCGGAAAATCTCGCAGGCAAAGCGTTCGGATCGCGTCGGTAAGTGTTGAACAAAGCATGGATCATGGTTTGCCCCTCGGCGTCTATTCGCGCAACGTCAGGATGATGGTAGACCCGATCCGATAAGAGCCATTCCATTTCTTGAAGTTGTCGATCGGCCGTCGTTGACGGCATTACTAACGGAATCGGCATGATCCGAGCCTGGCCGGGCGAAGAAATCGTGGCGAGCAGGGGCCGCGAAGTCGCGACGATGTCCGCGAGCAACCCGTTCAGCAAGGCGTCGAGCACGAGGCGGCGGACGGCGTGAATGTTCTTGACGACCTCATCGCCCAGTGCGCGGTCGGATGCCTGTCGCCAAAGCGCGATACCGGACAAATCGGCAAGCCCGGTAAAGCCCGCGCCGATAGCATCCTCCAAATCATGGCAGTTGTAGGCGACGCGGTCCGCGACGGAGGCGATTTCAGCCTCGACGGACACGCCGACGTTGGCGGTCTCCGGGACATCGTATCGAGTGGCGTGCGTTCGCAGTCCGGCGAGGGTTTCGATGCTGATGTTCAGACCGCGAAACGCCGGGAAGGGATGCTCGAGGTATTCGACGACGCGGAGGGAATGGGCGTTGTGATTGAATCCGCCGTGGTGCGCCATCGCTTCGTTGAGGGCAGTCTCGCCCGCGTGGCCGAAGGGCGGGTGGCCCAAATCGTGGGCGAGCGTGATCGCCTCCGCCAGAGCTTCATTGGCGCGTAAGGCGACGGCGAGGCAGCGGGCGATCTGTGCGGCTTCGAGTGTATGGGTCAGTCGCGTTCGGAAGTGGTCATGGTGCGACGGAGCAAATACCTGCGTCTTGTGCTCGAGGCGCCGGAAGGCCGTGCTCTCAATGATCCGATGGCGGTCGAACTCGAACGGGCCGCGCAGGGGATCGTCCGGCTCGGGATGCACGCGGCCACGCGAACCGGCGGAGCGCACGGCATAGGAAGCGAGTGTGTGTTCGCCGTTGGGCATCGGATTGTATTCTACGCTCGCATGCCGACACGGGGGAAGTTCAAAGTTCGAAGTTCAAAGAGCGAAGAGCAAAATGGTGCGTTCTTACCCAACCCTTCTTCGAACCTTGAACTTCTAACTTCCCGCGTTGGTGCCGAGGGAGCGCAGGAATCGAAAGTCGAAGATGCCGGTGTTGTGGCCGTCGGACCAGTCGAACTGAATGGCGTAGCTGCCGACAAGACGGGCGTTGGTGACACGGACGCCGGTGGGGTCGGCTCGGAGAATCCGCAGGGGGTTGCTTGCTTGTTGTTCACGTTCGGTGCGGCAGGTCGCGCAAGGGCAGACACGGCGAAGTTGAGCCAGGGCGAATTCACTGCGCGTGCCGTCATTCCACTCGATCAGTAGGCGCTGCTCGGCGATTTTGACCTTCAAATCTTTGGGCGTGGCGGAGTCGTCGTGAGGTCCGCGATGTGCGGACGGGCCAAGGGCGTTGGTGGGGTCATCGGGCATAGAGTCTCGCGTCCCAACTGTACAAGGCGCCCTGACGCTCGCGCCAGAACTCCAGCTCCACCGGGTCGCCCGGTTGGAGGTTGACGCCCCATCGTTCGACCTCGATTTTGGCCGTGGCGGAGATGTTGACCACCGAGTCCCGCGCCCGTTCGTAGGCCTCGACGACCGGCGTGCGACGGCGATCGCGCCCGGTCGGCTCAGCTCGACCGGAGGCCGGCGCCCATCCCGCGGCCAGGCAAACCCACACCAGAGCCCAGCCTTGCAACCTGTCCCAACGCATGTTTGTCCCCCGAAGCCGCCCTTCTTGTTAGACGACGAGCCATGTCCGATCCCGTGAGTCCCGGCTATCCCGGCGTGCCGGGCGAAGGTCGGATCGAAGAATGGGACCTCAACGGCCAGACCCGAACGGCCAGCGCCGCAGGACGTTGACAGGGAACGGGCCTTCATAGGCGTCGGTCCCACAAGTCTTGGTGGGCTCCTTTAGCGCTCGCCCGGCGTGCCGCGCGCAGGTTTGCCCGCGATCAGGCCGTCAAGCTGGGTCTTGAGCGACTTATCAATGTCCTGTTGAGCGCCGACGTTGACGTACTCGATCTTGCCGTCCTTATTCACCACGACCATCGTCGGATAACTGACGGCCTTGTACAGCTGACCGACCTTGTTCTCCGTGTCCTTAGCCAACTCGAGCCGCGAGCCGACGCCTTTGAACACGTCGATGATCTCCTCGTTGGTGAACTCCTTGGCCCCCATCTTCTGGGCGATGTTGACGAACCGTACGCCCTTGGCCTCATATTCCGCCCGGATCGACTCTACGTTCGGCAACTGCTTCTTGCAGAAGCCGCAATTGGGCGCCACGAAGTTCAACACCGTCGCCGGGTGGTTCTTGAAGTCGTCGCTGGAGACCTTCTTACCCTCAAGCGTATCCATGGTGAACGCCGGGGCCGATTGACCCACCAACGCCATCGCCGGTCTTTGCGGCGGCTGCGGCGGAGCGGTCGGCTGTCCGGGTACGGTCGGCTGGCCTGGAGCGGTCGGTTGCGCCGGCGGCGCCGCGGCGACGGCCGGAATGGGTTTGCCCGCGATCAACGCATCCAACTGGCCCGTCAGACGCGTTTCCAGGTCGCCGATATTTCCGACGTTCACCGCCTCGACCTTCCCGCTCTTTCCCACCACTACCATGGTCGGGAAGCCGGAGACGTTGAACATTTGCCCGATCTTGTTACCGGGGTCACGGGCGACTTCGGGATCGGCCCCGAGTTCTTTGAGCATGGCCAAGGTTTCCTCCTGCGTGAACTCCTTGCCCATAGTCTCCGCCACGTTCACGAAGCGCACGCCCTTCTCGGCGTAGGTCTTGCGAATCGTCTCTACCCGCGGGATTTGTTTCTTGCAGAACCCGCAGTTCGGGGCGAAGAAGTCGATCACCGTCGCCGGCGCGGTCGCCAGCTCCACGTTCGAGAACGGCTTGCCTGCCACCGTGGTCAGCGAGAACGCCGGGGCCGGCTTGCCCACCATGCTCTCCGGCGTCGGCCGAGCCGCCGCCGGCGCGGCGGCTGCAGCCGCCGGAATGGGTTTGCCCGCGATCAACGCGTCTAACTGGCCTGCCAGCTTCGTCTCCAGATCGGGGATGTTCCCCACGTTGGTCGCCTCGATCTTCCCGCTCTTGCCCACAACGACCATCGTCGGGAAACCGGACGTTCCGAACCCTGGGCCAACCTTGTTGCCCGGGTCGTGTGCGACTTCGAGCCCGGCGCCGAGTTCCTTAAGGATCGCTTGCGTTTCTTCCGGGGTGAACTCCTTGCCCATCGTCTCGACTACGTTCACGAAGCGCACGCCCTTATCCGCGTAGGTTTTGCGGACCGTCTCCAGCCGTGGGATTTGCTTTTTGCAGAATCCGCAGTTAGGGGCGAAGAAATTGAGCACTGTCGCCGGGGCCTTGGCAAACTCCGCGTTGGACAAGGACTTCCCATCCACGGTGGTAAGGGCGAATGCCGGGGCCGGCTTGGGCGCTGCCGGTTCCGCGGGGGTGGCCGGCTTGGGGGCTTCCTTTGGTGCGACGGGCGGCGTGGTCGGCGCATCCTTGGGTGCGGCCACCGCGATCGCAGGCGCTGCCGGAATCGGCTTTCCCGCGATCAAAGCGTCCAACTGACTCTGCAGCTTCGTCTCGAGATCGGCGATGTTGCCGACGTTGACGGCCTCGACCTTTCCGCTCTTGCCAACTACGACCATCGTCGGAAAACCCGTCGCGTTGAACAGCGGGCCGACCTTGTTCTCCGGATCCCGCGCTACTTCCAACTGCGCACCCAGGTCCGTCAGAATCTTGACGGTCTCTTCTTCGCTGAACGCCTTGCCCATGCTCTCGGCCACGTTCACAAAACGGACGCCCTTCTCCGCATAAGTCTTGCGCACCGTCTCGAGCCGCGGGATTTGCTTCTTGCAGAACCCGCAGTTGGGAGCGAAGAAGTTCAGCACCGTCGCGGGGGCCTTGGCCAGCTCCGTGTTGGAAAGCGGCTTTCCATTCAGTGTGGTCAGGGCGAAGGACGGGGCCGGCTTACCCACCAGGTCCTCGGGGGTCGCGCGTTTCGGCGCTTCCGCCCCTTTATCCTTTGCCGTGTCCTTCGCGGTGCCCTTCGTGGGGTCCGGCGACGGCGCCTGAGCCGGGGCCGGCGGCACTGCAGGCGCATCGGCCGGAACGGGCTTGCCCGCCAGCAGCGCGTCGAGCTGTCCGGTCAGACGCGACTCCAAGTCGGCGAGGTTGCCGCTGTTGACGGCCTCGACCTTGCCGGTCTTTCCCACGACCACCATCGTCGGGTAACTGGTCGCCCGAAACAGCGGACCGACCGAGTTTGTGTGATCGAGCGCCAATTCGCCCTTGAAACCCAGACCCTTGAGCATGTCCAGGACCTCGTCCTTGGAGAACTCCTTGGCCCCCATCTTTTGACTGACGTTCACGAAGCGCACGCCCTTCTCGACGTACTTTTCGCGGATCGGCTCGATGCGCGGGATCTGCTTCTTACAGAAGCCGCAATTGGGGGCGAAGAAGTCCAACACCGTGACCGTGTTCGCCAGCGTCTGGCTGTTGAGCGGCTTGCCCTCGATCGTTTCGAGATTGAACGTCGGGGCCGGTTGCCCGACCAACGACTCGACCGGCTTTGCTTTCTGCCGCGCAGCGACCGTGGGGGTCGGCGGCGGGGGGGCTTGGATCGGGACGGTGATGACCGGCTTTTGCGCGTCGTCGGTCTTGAGCGTGATCGTACGGCCCTGCGGCGGCGGGTCGTATCCCGGCGGCATCTGTACCTGGATCGTGTAGGCCTCGCCCGCCTTCCGTTCCGTCACGCTTACGGACACCGCCGGGTCGTCCACCGTCGCCTCGAGGACCTTCGTCGGCGTCTTGCCGTAGTTGGTGAACTTGATCACCCTGGACAACCCTTCGACGGGGGCCCCTTCCGTTTTGGCCCTGGTCAGCGTCACCACCGTCGGTTGAACCTCCAGCCGCGCCGGAACCGTCGCCAGCACTTCCACCTGGAGGTCCTTCTGCTGCTCGACGTTGGTGTTGATCGTCAACGTATTCTTGAGCGTTCCCTCCTCGAAGGGCGGCGTCGCGGTCACGTGCAGATCAAACTGCTTGCCCGGCGTCTTCTCCACCAGGTCGTATTTGAACTTGCTGTCCGTCGAGGGAGCCAACGTCAGCTTCAACGGCTCGTCCCGGTTGTTCGTGATGTTGATCACCCGCTCCTGCGGCTCTTGCGACGTGACCTTTCCGAAGTTGGCTGACGCCGGAATGACCTCTACGTAGCGCTTCACCTCGCCACGCAGCTTGAGCCGCAACTCCGGCGTCACCGGGTCGTTGGAACTGATGGTGATCCCCTTCTCGAACGTCCCCCGCAACTTGGTGCTCATCATGGAGAACGGGAACTCGCCCTCCTGCCCGGGATCGAGCTTCTTCGGATAGTCGCCCGCGATGGTGCATCCGCACGACGGCCTAACCTTCGAGATGTCCAGCGGCGCGTCGCCTTCATTCTTGATCTTGTATGAGTGCTTCAGCGGCGGACCGACCCACACCGCTCCGAAGTCGTGCATGGTCTCGTCGGCTTTAATGACGGGATGGGGTCCCTTGACCTCGGACGCCGGGATCGGCACGACCGCGCCTTCGGGCTTAAGCTCGCGCTTCTCCCCTGCGGACGGGACGGCCGCCGGCGGGCCGAGCGACCTCGGCACTTTGGCGCCTTCGGCGCCCGGCGGCGCTTTGGCCGCAACCGTCGACGCCAACGTCAACGCCGCCGCAAGGGCCGAGAGCAGCACGGTCGTCAACATGCGACGACCAGGCCGCGATCCGACTGTTCGGGACTGATGCCCCATTCCATCCCCACCGCTCGCCATGTCCTGAAGTTGACTGTTCATGAATCGGGTTCCCTGTTCCAAAAAAACAAACGACGACCGTCCCTCAACGGACAACTCATCCTTTACGTGAAAACGATCGAGCCGAAGCGCACGTCCCCGCCCGGGAAAGGAGCCCCTCCGACTCGCGTTGCCGGATGGTAGTTTATACCTTCTCTTCGGCGACCAAGGCAACGACCGCCAATCTATGTTACCGTAGCGTTACCCCTGCGTTTTCGGATGTCGTCGTTCGCATGGGATCAAGCGTGGGGGCCGACTTTCTGCGGTCCTTCGCGACCCACGAGTCGAAAAAGGAATATGCCCGTGACGCAACTCCCTCGAAAGTATCAACGCTTCCTGCTGTCCGTCGCATCGCTCGGACCGCTGGGTCATCTGCCCGCTTCGGGAACGGTGACGGTCGCCGTCGTGGGCATCCCTCTGTTCTACCTGCTCCACGCGTGGCCGCCTGCGGCGTACACGGCGTTTACGCTCGCCTTCACCGCAACGGCCGTCGCTCTTCACGATTGGGGCGATCGCGTCCTCGGAACGAAAGACAGTCGACTCTTGGTCTGGGACGAGATCGCCGGATTCCTCGTCGCGGTGGCCTTCCTTCCCTTCACCTGGCGACTGGCGCTGATCGCCTTCCTCGTTCAGCGAGGCATCGACGTCGTCAAGGTCCCTCCCGCGCCGTGGATCGAGAAGCATTGGCCCGGCGGTTGGGGCGTCGTCGGCGACGACCTTCTCGCCGGGGCGTACGCCTGCGCGATCCTTCATCTTTTGGCCCGCTTTGCGCCCAGTGTCATGGGGTTGACACCGCCATAGAGCGGCGGGTGGCGCGTGCGATGCCGAAAACGCCGGTTCGGGGGTTGAAGGCCGGGGCGGTCGGAAATAGGATGCTGCGGCGACACCCATACGAGGAGGCGTCCGGATGGCCCTGGCTCCGTCTGCACCTGATTCCGCCACGCGGGCACGACACAGGGACGACCCCGAAAACGCTTGCCGGTCTCCCCACGGCGCCGCGTCTGCCGAGGGCGGGCTGCACATGAGGCGCCGACTTCTGACGTTCGCCGGCCTGCCGGACATCGTGGTGGAGGTTCGATCGTTGGCGGACGGTCCCCATCGGACGGTCGGCAACTGGACGTTGGCTCAGGTCTGCCGGCACTTGGCCGACACGATCAACGGGTCGATGGACGGGCTCGACTTGAGCCGCCATCGTTTCAAGCGTTTTTTTCTTAGCAAGCGGTTATTGCGATACACGTTCCGACACGGCATTCCGCCGGGGTACACCATCGATCCGAAGCTGAACCCACCGCCCGATGTAACCCTTGAGGCGTCGGCCGCGGCTCTGGAGCGTGCGGTAGCCCGGTACCAGTCGTACGAGGGCCGCCTGCGGCCCCATCCGCTTTTTGGCGACCTTTCGCGGGGGATGTGGGACCGGCTTCACTGCTTTCACTGTGCGCATCATCTCAGTTTCGTGATTCCAAGCGGGCGGTGAGGGTTCGGCCGGGTTATGGGGCGGCGGGACGCCGAGCACGCGAAAAAACAGGCTTCCCCGCGACATTCTCGGTACTTCGCGGTATATTGAACTGCGGAAGTCGCCGCGCCATCCCCGGCTGAACAGGGACCGAGCCGTCGAACGAATTCGCTGCGAGTTTCGTACGATAAAACAGGGCTTGGAGCGATGAATAGCGCGCGGTTGGACCGATCGGGAGAGACTCCATGAAGTCATCGAAGAGGGCGGGTGTGTTGTCGGCGTTTGCGTTGGTCGCGGCGATCGGTGCGTGGTCGCTGAGCCCGTTTCAGGTTCACGCACAGACGAAACCGGCGGCCAAGACGCAGCCGGCGGTCAAGCCGCAATCCGTGCCCGCCAGGCCGCCGAGCGTGGCCGAGCGTCCGCCGCGGGAGGTGACCATGACCGGGCGAGTGGTCAGCCTCCATGCGGCCATGACCGGGCAGTTCGCCTCGCGGGATCAGGCCAAGAGCACCGCGGACAACATTCGAGCGGGCGTGCCTGCGGCGTTGGAGACGCCGACGGGCCTGGTCGTCCTCGGACAGGGAACCGCCGGTGCGGGGAAGACGCTGATGCCGCTCGCGTTTCAGGACGTCGAAGTGCAGGGGAAACTGTACGAAAAGGGCGGAGTGAGGTACCTCGACATCACCTCGGCCAAGGCGGTGGAGAGGGACGACGGGGACGACGATCCGGACGAGGGGGATGGAGAGTAGCGTTCCGTCAGGGGGGTAGGCGTCAAGTCCGTCGGTGAACATCCTCCGATCAACCGCCCGGCCTGAAAGGCTTGCCCTGAGCCGCGAAGGGCCAGTCTACAGTAGCCGTGGGCACAGCGAAGCGACGCCCACCTTTCGCGGGCGATCCCATTTCCCATTCGAGCCTGAAAGGCTCGTCTTGGACGTGGCCTCCGGCGGGGCCCAGACGACCCTTACAGGGTCGACTTTTCTCGCGGCGACGGGCAACCGGTGGTGGCGTCCGCCTGCGGCGGGTCATGCGTCGTAAGGGTATTCGTTGCAGGAATCCGGCGCGTAGGATACCCTTTCCTCCATGAGCAAAACGCGACCCCGTCCGAAGCATGGCCCGGCGAATGCACTTTACTACGGCGACAACCTCGACATCCTCCGCCGCTATATCAAGGATGGGTCGGTAGACTTGATCTATCTTGACCCTCCCTTCAACTCCAACGCCGACTACAACGTGCTCTTCGCCGAAAAAGATGGCACCCAGGCCCACGCGCAGATCAAAGCTTTTGAGGATACCTGGACGTGGGACGAGGAAGCTGCCAAGGAATACGACGAGGTTTTGAATTCCGGCCACGACCGCGTTGCAAGGTGCCTCAAAGGCATTCACGACTTCCTCGGCGGCTCCGATATGATGGCCTACCTCTCCATGATGGCCCTGCGCCTTATCGAACTCCGCCGAGTGCTCAAACACACCGGCTCCATCTACCTTCACTGCGACTCCACGGCAAATGCTTATCTGCGCGTCCTCATGGATGCAACGTTCGGCCCGGATAATTTCCGGAACGAGATCATCTGGTACTACTACAACAAGATGCACGACCGGCGCAAGAAGCTGTTTCCCAAGGCCAACGACACGATCCTGTTCTACGTCAAGGACGTGTCAGCAGACTTTACCTATAAGCAGTTGAAGGAGCTCCGGGAAACTCCCGTGAAGCAGCTGCTGCGCAAGAAGGTCGACGGACGCATGGTGAACGCCAAGGATGCGGATGGGCACGTGATGTACCGAATGAAGGAGGACCGAACCCTAGACAATGTGTGGCGCATACCGTGCCTGCAGCCAGCGGCTCAGGAGCGGCTCGGATATCAGACGCAAAAGCCTCAGTCGCTTCTTGAACGAATCATCGAAGCCTCATCCCGCGAAGGCAATCTCGTCCTCGACCCCTTCTGCGGCTGCGGTACTACCGTCGCCACCGCTCAAAAACTCAAACGCCGCTGGATCGGAATCGATATCACTCACCTTGCCATCAATCTCATCAAGGTGCGCCTCACCGATGCGTTCGGTCCCAAGATTGCCAAAACCTACAGCATCATCGGCGAACCCGAAGACCTCGAAAGCGCAAAGGCGCTGGCCGAGCAGGACAAGTACCAGTTCCAGTATTGGGCCTTGGGCCTCGTCGGCGCTCGACCGATGGAAGAAAAGAAAGGCGCTGACAAGGGTATCGACGGCCGCCTCTATATTACGGACTCGGCAAGCCAGACCAAGGCCGTCATCATCTCCGTCAAAGGTGGAAACGTCACCGTTTCCCAGCTCCGCGATCTTCGAGGCGTCATCGAACGCGAGAATGCCGCCATCGGCGTTTTCATTACCCTCGAAGAGCCTACCGCCCCCATGCGCAAGGAGGCCGCAGAGGCAGGATTCTTTCAAACCAAAGCGCTTGCCGGCACGAAGCATCCGCGTCTTCAGATTCTGACGATCGAAGAACTGCTGGGTGGTAAGCGAATAGACATGCCCTTACAGCAGGACATCCGCCCTTTCAAGCAGGCACCGAAGGCGAAGGGGAAGAAATCCCCTGAAATGAAACTGCCCTTCGATGGAGAAGGTCCGTAGACGGTCGAGACTCCCCTATTCTGGGAAGGACTCGAGACACGCCCTCTCGAAGACCTTTTCCTGCAGGTTGGGTCCCTCGAACCAAACACACACCACGGGGTCGTCGATAACAAAGGTACTCGTCGTGTAGTCTCCACCACCTAAGTCTTGGATAGTCATTCGCGGACCACCACTCCTTAGACGCACAACGTCGCCTTTCTTGAAGTCTGCCATGAATGGATCTCCGAACGGGGCCAACAATGATTGAACAGACTGCATAAACCAGTCGGGGCGGACTGCCCCTTTCCGCCTCAGACTGGGGAGCGCTCAACTGCTGATCGCTCCAACCCATCGTCCAACAATCATCCCACGGGGGTCCCAATCAGTCAAACCGGGTTTTTCGCGTTCGATGGGGCGGTGCCAATGGGGACATTCTGATTTTTGCGTCGCGGACCGCACCCCGCCCCCGCTTAGCACTACAACGCTAATTCATTGGCGGGCGACGAGCGAGGCCGCTTCAGCGGCCTTGCCCCAAAGGGCTCCAGGCCAGCCGTTTTACGGCTGGTCCAGCGCCGCCGATCTTCTTTTTCAGCCCGTTTCAACGGGCTTTCCTCTTCGTTGCATTCGACAAATGCCGAACCGATCGGGGCAAGCCCGTTGAAACGGGCTAGTGCTCCATCGCACCTAATCCTAAGAGTAGGTGTGGTCCAGCCGCCCCCGGCTGGGCCGTAGGGCACAGCGGAGGGCCGCTGTGCCACAAACAGCCGGACCCCAAAGTTTGGCTGCGTCGGACCACTAGGGGAGGGGGTTGGGGTCGGGCGCGTAACCAGCCGTAAACGGCTGGCCTGAGGTGCCGCCTTCGGCGGCGGAAAGGCCGCTAAAGCGGCCTGAATCGCAAACGCCCTTTCCAACCCTTCGGGACGAACTTTGCGTAGTAGTATTAAGAGGTACGCCTTTCTGCGGCGCACGGCGAAATGCGGGCTAACGCGACGCCGTCGTCGGCGCAAGCGGCATGGGTTTCGGCTCCGCGCTTGGCACGGGAACCGACAGGGAATCAGCCGGAACCCCCACGCCGCGATAGTACGAAAGCTGGGAGGAAAAGAACGAGAGCTTGGCCACGACCCGACCCACGACGAACAACTGCTGGAGCACAAAGAGGCTCCATAGAGAAAGGGTCGTTGCGTTGGAGAAGAACCCTTCCAGGAGAAGGTAGACGCCGAAGAGTACGCCCACCATCAGGACGTTCAGGTAGAACAGCGGGACGACGTGCAGACTTCGACGTAGGCAAAAAGCGAACGCGGCCAAGAGGGTTCGGAACATCCCGCGGCGCCGGTCCACGACGGCGCGGATCTTGGCGTAGTCGAAGACCATCACCGTCAGCGAGCCCGCGACGATGAGCAAGACCACGCCAAGAGCCTGGCGAAGGAACGCGGACCGGTCCGTCGTGGCCGCCTCGCGCCAAGCATCAATCCGCGGCGCAAGTCCGAAGGAATACGCCGCTCCCAGCAATCCCATGACCAGGAGGAAGAAGACGAAGAGGCGAACAAATCGACCGAAGGTTCGGCCCGCGCCCGTTAGGAACCGACGCATGGAAACTCGCTGATCGCAGGCCAAGGCGGTGACGATCCCGGCGGTGAGGAAGATGGACAGGAGCAGATACACGACGCCTAGCCCCAAAGCCGCGTAGCCCAGCGTCTTGAACGAAAGCGTATGGCGGTTCAGGAAGTCGATGAAGGAATCGAGGGAGAATCCGGAGACGAAGTCATCGGAAAGATCCGACTTGCCGATCTCGCCGATGACGTTTCGCAACGGGAAGAGTAAGACGCCCGCGAAAGCGACGTTGCATAGGTAGAGCCAAAGCACGAGGCGCTTGTGCAACGCAACGCGTGCAAGACCGATTCTTAGAGCGGACCAGGGGGACATCGTCATCAGCCGAAGGGCGCGTTTGCGACGCACCCTACCCGAGGATGCTCAAGAACTGCAGGAAGTTCTGCATCCAGAAGAACCCTTTCAGCGTGTACTTATCGGTCACGAATCGGTTCTCTTCCACACGCACGCTGTTGTTGAGGTAGTCGACGTCCAGCGGCACGCGGCGGTCGGGATCGACGGCCGCGCGCACGACCTTCGGCGAGTCGTCGAACCGATACGCCTTGACGCGCTCCCGCCCATCCCAGGTCTCTCGCACGACGCGCCCGTCGGCGAACTCGATGAGCGTCTCCACGGGAAAGACGAGATCCCCGTTACGGCGGAACACGACCGTGCTCTGGTAAAGTCCGTCGTCGTCGTCATCGTCATCGCCGTTGCGTTCCTCGTCGCCCTCGCCCTGATGTTCCTTCTTCTCGTGACGGCCAAGCTCATCGCCGAGGATGCCTTTCTCGTGGGCTTCGACCGGAACATTCGCGATCGCGGCCACCGCGTAGTCCAGCGACGAGTTGCCGCGGAGCACTTGGTCGAAGAACCAGTCGAGGTCCTCGCCCACGACCTCGTGGACGACGGCCACGAAGTCCTCGCGGCAGGGATGGCGGAACTTCCAACGCTGAAAGTACGTCCTCATGACGGCGTCGAAGCGCTCGCGTCCCAGGTAGTTCTCCAGGGTTACCAACATAAGGCTGCTCTTGTTATAGGCCAGGTTGGGTCCGATCCACAAATACCAGTGGGCGAACGTCGGATCGGCGATGGTGCCATCGTTCTTGCTCCGAGAATGCGTGTACCCCAGCCGCGAGAGCAGGGCCGAGCCGGCGTGGACGCCCCACCAGTTGAGCAACGAGCGATCCGCGCCGAAGAGCGATGCGCTAATGCGCTGTTCACTGTAGGCGGTCAGACCCTCGTCGAGCCACGCCTCCTCGAACTCATTGCTGCCGACGATCCCATACCAGAACTGGTGCATGAACTCGTGGATGGTCACCAATTCCACGGGTTTCGCCCCTTCCCCAAAGAGCTGTTCGACCCACCAATACGCTCCGCCGGTGATCAGGTTGGGATACTCCATTCCGCCGGCCCCACTGCCGGCGCGAGGGTCCGCCACGGTGATGTTCGGGTACGGGTAGGCCGCAGGTCCCAGCCACTGATCGACGTGATCCAATGTATCTTTGACGGCCCCGAGGTACTTGTGAACCACGCCGCCGTGATCCGGCTGGTACAGCAGTCGGATCTTCACCTCTTGCCCGCTTTGGGGGCTGCGCCAGAGGTCGCTCGCCTCACGGAACTGAGCGTCGGCCACCCACGCGAACTCATGCACGTCCTCGGCATGAGCCCGGATCGTTTGGGATCCGTCGTCATTGCCGCGCCGTTCGACGATCAACCCCGTCGTCCCCACCACGTACCGTTGAGGCAGAGTGATCTCCACGTCGAACACTCCAAAGTCGGAGTAGAACTCGGTGGCGGCATGAAACTGATGGCAGTTCCACTGCCCGTGGGCGGCGTCGCGGGGCACGAAACGAGTGCCCGGTCCCTCATACACGCCGATCTTCGGGAACCAGTGGGCCATCATAAAGAAGTCGTCCTGCCACCAGCCGGTGCGCATGTGGCATTGGGGAATCCGTGATTCAAACACAATGTGAACGGTCGCGGGCGCGCGGGGACCGACGGGATCGACGAGCGGCACGCGGATCACCGTGCGATCGTCCGCGTTGCCATCGTCGGGCTGGAAGAAGGTGATCCGGTCGGTGACGTCGAGCCCATCGACTTCCATGCGTGTGATGTTCATCCCACCCCAGCCGTCGTCCTCCTCCCACTCAACTTCTTTCGCCAGCGAGCGGGACGAGCTGACCGCCTTTCCGTGGAGCATCTCCCGCCCGGCGGTTGACCTCGTGTTTCGGAAGGCGTTTGTGTACAAGTGAAACTGCAACTCGCCGACGCGATCGTTGGAAGGATTGTTCCACACGAGCGTCAGGTCGCCGTCCAAATGTTTGGTCTGATCGTCGAGCCTGGCCTTGATCGTATAGTGGACGACTCGTTCGCTCAGCGGCGTCTCGAAGATCGTGGGTTGCCCCGCAGCGGAGCGAATAACTGCGACCACGAGGACGGCGCCAAGAACGTTCGCGGCAGCCTTCGCGGTGAACCGCCGAGGTCGATGCACGTGGCCGGTGACGGGAGGCAGAGCCGCGAGAGCGGCGGTCGCGCTCGTCCGGCTGAGACGCATGAACAGTTGGGTAAAGACGGTACGGAACATCCAAGTCCTGAAGAGCACGCTTATCCTCCCGTGTGCGAACCAGTCGCGCAGAGTACAGTATACAAGCGGCATTCGGAAGTTACGACAGAATTATTTTCGCCACGCGAGATACCGGGTGGGCGGAAGCCGGAATAAGGAACTCTCACAAAACCGAGCTGTCCCGGCGCGCCGGGGTCCCCTCCGGCACCGCTCCCACCCCCTGAAGAGGTACGCCGTTCTGCGGCGCACGGCCAAATACGGGCTAACGGCAATACGGTTCACTTAAGAATCACAACTGCCTGTTCGAACGAGGTTTGCGGTTGCGGTGGATGGCAATGCTCGGGGCGTTTTTTGGGGAAGCATGTCCTGAGGTGCGAAGGATTGGACATCTTCTTTTTCACGACGCGGGGGTTGATGCGGTGGTCGCGGAGCGGCAGCCGTCCCTGAGCGATGTGAGCAATCATGCCGGCATAGAGCGTCGGCAAGCGGGCATCGGGAGCGGCGCGCATCAGCGGGGCCGTTTCTCGAAAGACGCGTACGGCATGGATGAAGCTCAGTCGTTGAGGATCGATGTCTCCCGAGAGCGCGGCCTCATGCATGAAGTAACTCAAACTGACCGATTTTAGGCCGCCAGGAGTTTTTCGAGGCGGCGGATCACGGTTCGCTCATGACTCACCTTGGCCACTTCTTTGACCGCTTCGTTCCAGACCCATCTTCAACAGTGCTTGGACAGGTGAACCCGCGTGGTTGCTCGGAAACGCGGATTTTCGAGCAGAATCAGCCTCGGAGTTTGAAAACGTAGTGCCATAAAATAGGCCGGCGACGCATTTTGCTCCGCAATTATCTTGCATTTCAGAATTGGTGCATATTTGTAGTGGGTATAGACCACACGGGGATGCACGGAGGCTGCTCATGTTCGTCCGAGCCAAGAAGAGCGGGGCCTACCAGTATCTGCAACTGGTGCGCAGCGAACGCGTGGACGGTCACGTCCGCCAGCAAGTGATCGCCACCCTGGGACGCCTCGACGTCCTGCGGAACGCCGGGAGGATCGACGCCCTGAAGCGTTTTGAGATCGACGAGGAGAAAGTCTGCCGGGAAGCCCGCTTCGACGGGCTGTGGGTTTTGCAGAGCGATGCGGAGTTGACGGCGGCGGACACGGCCTTGAAATACAAGGCACTGTGGATGGTGGAGAGCATGTTCCGCGCGTTGAAGTCGGTATTGGAAACCCGCCCGGTCTATCACCAGTGTGACGAGACGATCTGCGGACACGTGTTCTGCAGCTTCCTGGCCTTGGTGTTGTTGAAGGAGCTGCAAGGGCGGATGAAGTCTCGCCCCGGCGGGCGGGGGGAGCTTGTGGAATGGGAGTATCTGAAGCGCGACTTGGACGCCCTGGAACAGACTACGGTGAACAATGCGGGGCGAACGTTTGTCATCCGCAGCCGGCCGCGCGGGAACGCGGCCAAGGCCCTACAGGCCGCGGGCGTCTCCCTGGGCCCGACGGTGCGTTTCTGCGAGTAAGTCGC
>Ga0315274_10002355_pt1 | contig 28597 bp, 28 predicted proteins | sample YL17G02_20_MG_FD_203700 | JGI IMG/M metagenome (GOLD analysis project Ga0315274, IMG submission 203700) | Sediment microbial communities from Yellowstone Lake, YNP, Wyoming, USA - YL17G02_20 | ecosystem: Environmental > Aquatic > Freshwater > Lake > Sediment | place: USA: Wyoming | collected...
GCAACACGAAGGATGGATTTGATGATCTTGTGATGGAAATTGCTTGTGGATTGCATAATTTCAGGACAGCATATCGCATAGGAGAGACATTTAATGTTTGATAAAGTTATTTCCAATAATGTCTAATCTATACCCCGATCTCCCGCTTCAATTAACACACGCTGTGCTTCCCTTACCTTTTCTTCATCAAATGTTTCCAGATCTCTGAAAGTTGCCAGAATTTTACGGTCTATTTCTCCCAGAAGATCAGGGAATCGTTCTGTCACTTTCTGGTTGATCTTCTCAGATAATTGCCAGTCATCAAAGACAGAGCTTACAATAGAAGTCCAACTGATAAGCTTTAATGATTCGCTTTCATCGGAAATCTCACAGCGTTTAACTAGCTCTTTTTCCAGAAGATCAGGATCAAGTTGCTCAAAGATTGATCGCATTTCACGTATCAGGTTGCGATCACCCAGCTTTTTCCAGACGTTATCAATAGGTTTACCGTCAAATTCTTTGGGAAATACCTCACGTAGTATAATCAAGTGCAGGCTTCTGTGTCCGCTGAACTTTACTATGAATGGCACGTCATAATTATGCAGAAACTCAACTGCACCTCTGACATCCACGAAGGATTTACGCCATCCGTGGCAATCTGCTTCCATAACGAAATCCCAGGGTTCGTTTCCGCTGCTTCTAGTAATGAAATGAAAAGATGGATATGCTCCTAAAGGTTTGTCGTAAGGATAAGTATTTTCTGGCAGGTATTGAAAAAACCTTTGCAACAGATATTCTTTCAACTCATCAGTATTTTTAACGGCAATAGGTGGAGTTTCACCCTCACTGTAAATGCTAGGTTCGTCTTTGAATGATAGTATAACTTTTCTGACACCGGAAGCATCGCAGACGTATTCCAATACGTCATCTCTAGAGTAATATTCCTCTATCTCACGACGAGTAGGGTATCTACCAAAAGTTAGGTTCATTCTCTTATCCTCATCCTGACATTTCATAGCTATAATACATAGAGACTATAACGGCATAACATGCCCGCTACTTTTTCATTTTATCAACATGGAATATAAACAGGTCAATATCTTCGTAAACAGGTTTTTCTTTGTGTTCATTACAATAATCCTTAAAACGAGTTAAACCTTCTTGAAACTTATCATCAGAGATTGCCATAAGATCAGACAACCCTTTAAGACTTACCTTCTTAAAGTATTCTTGAAGGCTATCCGCTGTTATCTGGTGAATAATAGTGTGTCGCTTTAGCTCAAACCCATTACTTTTCAGGAAGTCAATTATACCTTGTCTTGGTGGAAGTTTCTCCACATTGATTTGACGTGCTTCAGGGAAAAAATGAAGGTAAAGGTAAGAATCCAGACTGTCTATGGTTGACGTTCGTATACTCAAAAAGCCATTCGACTTCGAGACTCTTGCGATTTCCTGCATAGCTTTACTTTTGTCTTTAATGTGATGATAGACCATCGAGATAAATACCAGGTCCGCTACTCCATCAGATAAGGGTATGTTTTCAGCCGATCCCTGTATATACTTAATGTAGGGTGAAATGACGGACTGATTAGCAGTTGTTAGCATCTTCCATGAAAGGTCTATCCCATAAACCTTCGCTGAGAAGTGATCGGAAAGTCCTTTTGTAAATCTGCCAGTTCCGCAGCCTAGATCAATGATAGTTTTTACTGAATCATGAGGTACGTGGCTGGATAGCGTTTCCAACCATAATGTCATAGTCTCCTCTGGGAGACTTCTGGATTTCTCATACCGGAGGTGCATGTCTGTTTTATCGTATTTGAATTCACCCATTTTGATCCCTTTATATCTTTTCAGCGAGGATTGCAGCACTGACGGGATCTAGTTCAGACTGACGAATCTCGTATTGATTATTCTCCATATCCTTTACCATGAGACCTGCGCTAGTTTCTTCTATGTTATGGTGTATACTTCGTGTCAGGAACTTTCTCGTGCCTCTATCAGTCTCCACTTCCCATTCAACTATACCCATTTTGTCACGGATGGACTTGATTCTGCGGATCACCGGTGTAAAATACCTTCGCTGTATTTCTTCCTCAAGAAGCTTGAGCGATTCCTTATCCATTTCCTTTGGCTCTTTTATAATGCCAAGCTCATTTCCTTTCATATCCCGCAGGCTTATATATTGGTCTCGTATAGAGATCGGGAATGAGCGCATCGGCACAACACGCAGGCATGATTTATCATCTTCAATAGTGCATCTCAGTACGTCACCCTGACGAAAGAGTTTTACCTTTTGGGGATCAAGGTAATTCAACTTAAAATCGTTATTATTACTGACAATCTGCAAACCTTTTTCTTCCATAATCAACTTCCCTTCGGTTTGGATTAAAAATGTGATTGAATATACCCGATGAATCTTTCAAAATCATAGCTCAATCGCCCATAGTTTTTCTGTATCTTTTTCGATTTTTTCATAGCTATATTTCTGAAATTTTGTCAATTGCTGGATATATGATTCTAAATTTTGAATTTTACGGTCAATTATTTTATCCATCTTTATTTTTCCTCTTTTTGAGTCTTTTCAGAAATTGCATATTTTGCCCATCTTTGACGACGGACTTCTTCGTGTATCCTATCAAGCACCTTAAAATCCTCATACTGATTTATCGTATCAATCTGAAACTGGATTCGTGCCTGCATGTCCCTGATGTAGATGAATTTTCCATATCGCAATATCTGATGTTTAAGCAGAATTTTTGCATCATTCAGTATAACAACATCTACATCATTACGCTTCAGTATCCGCATAAAGTCTGCAATCAATTCTGCCTGATAACCATAAGGGAATGTTTTATCAAACTTTGGGTCAACCATCACAGCGATGTCAATGTCGCTCATTTTATTTGCCGTTCCCTTTGCCACATACCCAAAAATGATGGCGAATTGTATTTCTTCGTATTCTTCAAAGTAAATTTTCAGTAATTTCAGTAATCATTAATATTATCTTATCTCTGGATTCCAGCCTTCGCTGGAATGACAAAAAATTCAATTATAGAACCAATTATAAAGACTTTTAGAAAAAGCCTTTTTTGTAGATTTTAGGTATCTTCATTGAGCAAAGGGCAGATCGCATCTTTTACGCTTGGTCTTGGATTATGAGCGCACCATTTGTCATTGTTGACCATGTTTGCGCAATATTTAAATCCAACGCTCTGCGCAGTGCGAACTGATGCTATATTACTTTCACGAGCAGTATAGGACGCAGCTTTACGGTTTTGAAGGATATAGTCCGCAATGAAATATACACATGATTTTGCCATTCCCTGAAGCTTATATTCGTCTCTCGTTCCAACCGCTATTACTTCCCAAACATCTTCAGCACGCTTCCACAGACCCGCAATTGAGCAAATCCGTCCATCTAAAAAGACCCCGCAATATAAATATCCTTCTTCTCGAAGTTGCTGGAATTCCTCCAATGTCCAGCCGCGATCTTGCCATTTCCGAAAAGGTTCGGCAACGGCGTCATGATCATCATCGGTTATCCAGCGAATCTGCCATTTATTCCTTGGCTGGATAAGCCTTGATTTTGTCACACACAGATGAGCATCCTTAGTATTCATAATTGAAGCACCTTTATTTAATGCGGTAATTTCTAATCCTTATCAATCCAGAGCATCTTATATGAGACAATTTCATTATCAGTTTTAGACTTTTCGCAATATCCTGTTCGATTGTAACCCCAATCACGAATCTGGCTTTCTAACTCCCGTTTATCTCTTTCCTCAGAGTAAAGACCTATTATTAAACGACCATTTTTCGCAACATAATTAACAAACAAGTGATTGACAAAATCTTTCTGTCGTCCCAATGGGACATACTCTAACCCTGTGCGGATAAAATCATACTTAACAGGAGGAATCCAGTATAAAGCATTACCAATGTATATCCGATCCTGCCAATGAGGAAGCCTTTTCTTAGCTAATTCTGCTAATCCTTCAGAAATATCCAATCCATAGAACTCCACCTCTAGCCCTGATCCTGCCAACCATTTGTGCAAAGATTCCATAAGATACCCATTGGCGCAGCCAATATCCAGAAAAGTTCCATTTTTATGAATTGCTTCTAATATCATACCACGAGAATAGCGCCATCGGGATTCATCCCCGCCGTGTCCTGACTGAGCGCGCGGGTTATCAGTAGATAAATATGCCTTTGTAAAAAACTCTTTGTGGATGTTAAACCATTGTGCCTCTGTAATGCTTCCATCATCTAAGGCATTTTGCTGTTCCTCAAGAATCTGATATGCTCTATTTTTGGCGTATTTTATTGGGTCTATTTGCATCCATATCTCCTATCTATTACATTTCATTCGCAACCAAATGACGGGCGTAAGCAATACATGCGCGAATATCATCCATCTCCAGATATTGATTTTCTAATGTTTTCTTTGTGCATTTATATAGATCTGAACTGTTCCATTATCTGTTGGTCTAATCTCAAAAACACTACCTAAAACTTTGTGTATTAAGATTAATATTTTTTCAGCATATACTTTTGCTTCAGATTCTTCTTTTTCTAAAGCTAATTTCATATCCGTAAACCAGTCGTCGCATTTTATATGCAACCATTTATTTCTGATGCCATTTATTTCTTCGAGACTACTTAAATTTTCTTTATCTAAATCAATATCTTGTTTTATTTCCCTTATAAGTTTACCAAGAGTCATGTCTTTGTATTTTTTTTCACGTGGTATTATCTCATGTAGCAAAGTCAAACATATACTTTCTGCGATCGAGCCTACCATGGCAATTGTCGCTCTATAAAAACCATACACATAGCAATTTTTGGCTTGATCGTATGGAATGATCCAAGGTCCTAGAGGATACCCTAAACTTGTGGCTTTCGCAGCTCGTTTTGGTAACTCAATAACAGTCCATTTTATTCTTTCTGCTCTTTTGGAACATTCGACTGCATCAAGTTCTTGCATTTGCTTCTCAAAATCAACAGAGTTAATAACTGAATCAATATAGTCTTGGTTTGGTTGCCATATATTTATAAAGACAGAACCGGGAGGTAACTTCGATTTACCTTTTAAGTCATCTTTGCACATGAATTATTATTCCTTATTTTTTATAAATCTACTAAATACTTCTTTTTTAAATTCCGATTAGCAGGAGGCAACTCATAGAACGTTTGCAAGTAAACTCGCAATAAATTCTGCTCTATATCTTCAGGATTTTCATTTTGATCTGTTATAAGATATTCAAAAATAAACTCCTTGTTGGGATAGAGTTCTTCTATTTTTCTTCTAATAAACGTCTGAAGTTCTGGACGAGGAGCCTCGAAACAACGCTCCTGGATCCCTTGTTTTGTTAATTTGCCGTTTCTCTTCTCACCGGCTCTTCCAATGTATATGATGTCAGATGATCCTTTCGCTCTACCGAGTAGATATGGAGCTCGGAAAATATAAACACCATGTTTATTCGGAATACACCTTTTAATTGATTCAAATTTTCCAGACTCATATTTGCAGTTTTTAAATCTCGGCGTTAGCCTATTGTATTCTTTTTGAAATGGATCACACATAAAACTTGCATCCGTAAAGATTATAAAAGCCTATCACGTAATATCATTTTTATAATCAAATACCTATATGTCTATCCCTGCCGTATGCGAATACGCTTTTCACTCACAGTAATAATAGCCCGATTTTCAAGGTCTTTTGAATGTCTGCGAAGGACTTCTTCCATCAGGATTTGTCTATTCAAAGCGGGGACATCAGGAAGACGTATGATCCCATGATGTGATTGTCCTAAAGCCACAGCGAGAGTACCAAAATCCTTATCTACTGTAATAACAATGCGTTTCTCTGTATTTGCCCATCGAAGTATTTCATCATCATCCATTTTTGCTGATCGTTCATTTACTTCACAAACATCATGTCCTTGTTCTCTTAACCATATAGCTAACCTTCTACCTGTGCAAATATCCACTAAAAATTTCACTTAGTAATCTCCATACTGACTTCTTCTAAGGTTTCATTTTCAACCAAATGACGAGCATAAGCAATACATGCTCGAATATCATCATTTTCTAAATCAGGATAGTCATCGAGAATATCTTCTGGTGCCATGCCTTGTTCTAATAGAGCTAATACATTTTCTACCTTGATTCTCATACCTCGAATAATAGGTTTACCTCCAAAGATATTTGGATTCACTGTAATACGATTCAAAAGTTGATTTTTATTCATTGTTTTCCTCCGATAATCATTTTTATCCATCCACAGCCTTGAGTTTAGACAATTCGGACTGCATTTCAACAAGCTTAAAGAACGGACCTTTATTTTCAAGCAATTCGTCATGCGTTCCCATTTCGACTATTTTACCATCTTCCAGAACAACTAGCCTGTCAGCATTTCTCAACGTAGACAGCCTGTGGGCTATTGCAAACGTGGTACGTCCTTTGATCAGCCTTGTAAGTGCTTCCTGTACTGCTTTTTCGGTTTCCGTATCAACTGAAGACGTAGCTTCGTCAAGGATCAGTATTTTGGGATCGTGCATTATAGCTCTGGCGATGGATACCCGCTGACGCTCACCACCCGACAGTCTTTGACCACGCTCACCGACGTTCGTGTCGTAACCTTCAGGAAACTTGACGATAAAATCATGGGCGTTGGCGATCTTCGCCGCCTGCATTATCTCCTCCGGTGTAGCGTTCGGCTTTGCGTAAGCGATGTTCTCAGCGATGGTTCCGTTGAATAAGTATTGATCTTGAAGCACCATACCGATCTGGCTTCTTAAATCATCAAGTTTGATTTTTTTAATGTCAACGCCGTCTATCTCGACGCTTCCTTCATCCACAGTGTAAAATCGGCATATAAGGTTCGTCATAGTCGTTTTTCCGACCCCGCTGCGCCCAACAAAGCCGATCATCTCGCCGGGTTTGACGTTAAGCTCAATATTTTTCAACACAGGCTTATGCTTATCGTAACCGAATGTTACGTTCTTGAACTCAACAGCACCTTTTACATCAGGCATCGGGATAGCTTCTGCTTCGTCAGGAACTTCTGGCTCCATATCGAGTATCTCAAATATGCGGTCAGCCGCCGCAAACGACCTTGAAATCCAGTTCCAAACTTGTGTCACCATCTCAAGCGGACCATAGAACATACCCATATAAGCCATGAAAGCCATCAACGTTCCTAGAGTCATTACCTCACCCATAACAAATCTTCCGCCAAAGTACCATATAATCAGCGAACCTGTACCAAGCAGGAACGAAAGTAAAGGCATATAAGTAGCCCACATCTGTTCCGCTCTCATGCTTACGTGAAATAGATCATAGTTTCTGCCACTAAAACGTTTTGTCTCTCTTGGCTCTTGAGAAAAGCCCTTAACGACACGTATGCCCGAAAAAACGTCGTTTAGAAAAGTACTCATCAGTGACCAGCGATGCCATACCTTGCCAAAAGTGCCTCTGATGCGATTCCATATTGCCATCGTTCCCAATGCAACGAAAGGAGTAGGCACTATCGTCAAAAGTGCCAGTTTCCAGTTCATATTAAATATAAACGCCCCTATGCCTATGAGCATCAAAAAATTCACTATAAAAAACGGTATCTCGAATGCAAGAAAATCCTGAAGTGCTTCGGTATCTCTGCTGACTCTGGATATTAGCTCACCAGTTTTATGCTTATCAAAGAATTTCAGGGACATGCGCTGAACCATCTGGTAAAGCTGTCCTCTGATGTCATAAGTAATCTTGGAACCAAGATATGCAGTGATCCTGCCACGAATGACGGACAAGCCTGCTCCTGCTAAACTGATAATAGCAAGACCAATAACCATCCAACCCAGTAACGTATAATCCTTTGAAGGAAAAATGTCATCAATGATCGTCTTAGTTAAATAAGGTGGAATCAGCCTTATAGCGGTGCCGGTAAGTGTAAGTACGCCTATTGATAACGCTACGAACCAGTGAGGCTTCAGGTAAGTAATGAGACGAAGCAGAACCTTCCCTTTCTGAACACACCTTGGACATACTTTTGAGCCTTCTGCCAGCACCAAACCACATTTAGGGCATCTGGCTGGACCTTCTTCTGTTACTTCCGATGGCTGTTCACCTTTGGATACCTGACTTAGCCATTTTGCAGTGGCGGAGAATTTTGTAGAATGGGCATTAGAATAGCGTATGAGTTCTATCAAATCGCCATTTGACTTTGTCGCTTCCAGTGAACTGCAACCTATCAGCGATTGAGTTGTTACGTTACTGATTTCTTTTAGAGACAGTTTCTTTTGCAGGAGTGCTTCTTCACCATTCGGTGAGAACACCATAACTTCATCATCTGTTACCACAAGCCACTGATTACCAAACTGCCCATCATTGTTTATATCACTGGATATAGCAATTTTTATTTCAGCGTTACCGTATAGCTTTTGATAAGTACGTTCCAGAGATTGAGGCATCGTTTCTTTAATAAGATTTTCCATTATGCAAGTCCTTGTCATCAAAAGACGACCAGAGATAATTGAACGTGTTTACGCTATATAAGAAGCTAATTATCTTGAAAAGAAAGGACAGATCGCTTTCTAAAAAAGCATGATTAGTGGATTGAATGATACGTCAGTTTTTTGACAGCGGGAACAATTTCTTGTCACGTTATCTGAGGTAAGGTTGCACTAACGTCTATTAATATCATTTCTCCAGTAATCTACGTGGTAATTTGGACTATCTGCATTCCAGACTTTACTTACAATATCAATATTTCCATCCCCATCTATGTCACCAAGTGTAGCATCATGCCAACCGGGATTCCCTTCTTGAATAACTACTGGTTCAAAAGTTGGGTTTAGACCGCCAGAATTTACCCAGATGACTCCCCGTTCTTTCAACCCATCGGGTTTCATCGGCAGTTTTCCATCTTTCATCATAAAAGTATCAGGGTCTTCCTGTTCCCCTGCAAATATATCAAGATTACCGTCCTTGTCGAAATCAGCTACACCCAGAGAATGAAAAGAGCCGGTACGGGAATCACCCGGTGGGTCTGGAAGTTGATGCCGTATCCAATCCTCACCTTTACCTTTGTTCTCAACCCAGTATACGTGAGAAAAGCCAGTATCACAATCGCTGTAAACAATGTCGTTCTTACCATCACCATTAATGTCAACGATCCAGGAGCGCATACTCGTTCCGTAGGATGCGTTAGGTATAGGCTCATGAGGCCATTTATGTATTTTCCATTCTCCATAGCCGTTACCGGGATTTTCTAGCCAAATTCCCGGTATTACGATGTCTGGATAGCCATCATCATTCAAGTCACCAATCCCAAAGGGAGCTATGCCTCCGTGGTCATGGCGGTTGTCTGCAATTATTATTTTAGATAAATCATTCGATGTATCAAACCAAGCAAGAACAGAGCCATCATAGGTGATAAGATCGAGTTTTCCATCCCCATTAACATCTGCCGCAATTACATCATGACCGCCGCCATCATAAGGATATGCTTTCCATGGGGTATCCGGGTCTTTGTTTAAGTTACCGGGATTTTTAAACCAAACGTGGCTAAAAGCTACATCAATCCAGCCATCATGGTCAATGTCCAAAGCGGCGGCTCCTAATGTATTTTCCAGAGAGTTTGACTCACCAATGACGTGTCGGATCCAGGTGGCATCATCTTTCCGCTCAAACCAATACGCAGTTTTGGTTTCTCTTCGTGATACAGCCAAATCCAGATCTCCATCACCATCAAAATCAGCAAGTCCAATGCCGCCAGTTCCCCAGGCTGAACCGGGCAAGGATTCTGCAATAGTAAAATGCTTCCAGTTTTTAAACTTAGTCAATTCCATTAATTGTACCTCTCCATTAGCAGTAATTATTGGCGTAATTAGATACCCGGTTAAAACAAACATGATTACCACATAAAATTTTGCATAGCGGTTATTTTGGCGCAATACATTTGCCGAAAGTGTTATCGTATGAAATAAGCCTCTTGTAATCATTATCCTCTCTTTTCAGAACCGACACTCTATAAATTCCAGTTACATACTTTCACATAATAATTGTGATTTGGATGCACAAAAAAGCATTAATGACTATTAGCAAATATCATACCACCATTTTTATATTTTTGTCAAATAGACAGAATACAAAAAAACCCAAGCCAAGCATAAATTTGTCGTCCGAGGTAATCCAAACACCAGATCACAAAGGCACGAAGGACTCAAAAAGTATTAAAAGTTAAAGGTTTAAGATTGGAAGCAGTATTCAAGCCTGCACTTTTAACCTTCAACCTTTAACTTTTAACATGCTTTGTGTCTTATATATTGAAAAATTCTTTCGAGTATGAGATAATAGTCACAGCATTATTTGGGAAACCGTGTCACAATAAATTATCATTATGGAGAGAATAAAACTATGTCTGGAGCTTCTAAATCTCTACGAGAAGTAGTTACTATATTACAAGAAAAAGATATAAAGGCAACACTGCTTGGTATTGGTCCCATGTCGGAGATTGTAATTCGGGCAACTCTGGAACTGGCAAGGGATGTGCAGTTCCCTGTTATGTTTATTGCCAGCAGGAATCAGGTGGATTCCATAGAGCTTGGCGGCGGGTACGTCATGGGATGGGATCAGATGTCATTCTCTAATGCTATCCACAGGATCGCAAAGCAGGTCGGGTTTGACGGGTTATTGTATCTCTGCCGAGATCACGGAGGGCCATGGCAGCGCGATAATGAGAAGGCAGACAAGCTAACACTAGAAAATGCCATGAAGAAGGCGAAAACTTCGTATCTGGATGATCTTAAAGCAGGCTTCAACCTTTTGCACATTGACCCAACGAAAGATCCACACATCTCTGGCGCAGTAGCTATGGATATTGTCATAGAAAGAACAGTAGAACTGATTGAATATCTTGAAGAGCAGATTCAGAAACTAAGCCTGTCACCTGTGTCTTACGAAGTCGGCACAGAAGAAACTGCTGGCGGGTTAATCTCTAATGAAGCCTTCGAGACTTTTATAAAGAAACTACTCAGCAAGCTTGATTCACTTTCACTACCGCATCCTGCTTTTATAGTTGGGCAGACAGGAACTCTTGTCAAGATGAATAGGAATGTGGGCAGATTTGATCCCGAAACTGCGAAAAACCTGTGTCGAATCGCAAGAAAATACGGACTTGGATTCAAAGAACATAACGCAGACTATCTGCCGCCCGAAATTCTGAAAATCCATCCCGAACTTGAGATTACTGGTGCAAACGTTGCCCCTGAATTTGGTCTGGAAGAGACTACCGCAATGCTGAACCTTGCCAGACAGGAGGAGAATAAGTCTGGTGTGGAAAAATCAGGTTTTATCACTACCGTTCAAAAAGCCGCTCTGGAGTGTGGAAGGTGGAAAAAGTGGCTGGTAAAAGAGGACGCCCATCTGACGGAGAAGGATATTGTCAATATGCCTGAAAAACTAGCAGAGATAACCGCAGTTTGTGGACATTACGTCTTTGACCGTGACAACGTTCAGGAAGCACGAAAAAAGCTATATAAAAACGTAATTCAACTGAAAATCACCGATTCTCCTGAGACTGTCCTGATTGATGCAGTTAAAGCCTCGATCATGAAATACGTTGACGCTTTCAACCTGAAAGGGATTAACCATCATCTTACGAAAGATTAATAAGCATTTACACACCCCCTAACCCCTCTCAAGAGGGGAGTTAGAGACAATTTCCCGTAAGCATCAAGTTAAGGGGGTTAAATCTTATTCACAAGAAACGGCTCAAAGTGGAGGGGAACATGAATAAAACTGATCCATGGGAAAAGCACAATATAAGTCCTTTCACCGCTAGAGCATTCATAGTTGGCACTTTGGGTGCGCTTGCCATCAGTGTTGGAGATCAATTCGGGTTGATGGTAATTCATGGTTCGTATATGTCTATTGACTTCAGCACAGCCGGCGCCGTTTTCATGTTCTTCGTAATTGTTTTGATAGTAAACACGCTTCTGGGTAAAATACACAGAAATTTAGCACTAAGCTCTGCTGAGTTGAAAACTGTATACGTGATGATGACTGTGGCATGTGCCATATCAACGATGGGCTTGACAGCACAGCTACTCCCCATCCTGACCGCCCCATATTATTATGCCATCCCTGAGAACAGTTGGGCTGAGATTCTTCATCCTCACATAAAACCCTGGCTCGTACCGCAAGGACAGACTCAGATCAAATATTTCTACGAAGGCTCACCAGCATGGGAAAGAGGCGTTCCGTGGGGTATCTGGATTCGACCTTTGCTTATCTGGGGAATATTTCTGTTGTCTCTCTATTTCGTAATGATCTGCATAATGGTCATTCTCAGAAAGCAGTGGATCGAAAGAGAGCGTCTGGCGTTCCCATTAGCACAGCTTCCTCTGGAGATGGTAAGAGATGAAGGAAATTCCATCTTGAAGCCGTTCTTCAAAAATTCCATAATGTGGATAGGGTTCAGCATACCTTTCTTTTTTGGCAGTATGAAAGGCTTACATCACTACGTTCCCGCAATACCAAGCCTTGAGCTTGCACAGGGTGTTTCCATATTTCGCAACTCACAATGGCTTTCTTTCCGTTTAAGCTTTCCCATGATCGGGTTCTTTTATCTGGTTCACCTTGACGCCGCCTTCAGTCTTTGGTTCTTTAACCTGTTAAGCCTTTTTGTCAGGGGATTCATGAATACTTTTGGCATCACCATGCGTGAAGGGCTTGGGATATATGGCACACCGTCACCGATCTTTGCTCATCTGGGGATGGGTGCGATGATTACTCTCGTGATAGCTGGAATGTGGATAGGCAGAAGCCATTTGAAAGACGTAATAAAAAAGGCATTTGTTGGCGACCCAAATATAGACGACTCCGGCGAAGTTCTATCGTATAGAGTTGCGGTTTTTGGCACGATTGTTGGTTTTGTTATCATGATAGTCTGGCTTAATTTTTCAGGTATACCACTGACCCCTGCGATTCTCTTCTTATTTGGTGCATTTCTTCTGTTTATCGGCTTGACGAGGGTTGTCAGCGAAAGCGGAATGGCTGAGGCTGTGGCTTCCACTATATCGTCATCGTTTGTCGTATCTGGCATTGGAACAAGCGCATTGGGACCTGCCGGGCTTACAGCCATGAGCTTGACTTACGTGTGGTCAGCGGATTTAAGGACTTTTGTGATGGCATCTACCGCAAACAGTCTCAGGATAATGGAGGGAGAAACCAGACGCAGGAAACCTCTCTTTTGGGCAATGATGCTGTCCATCGTCGTCACTCTGGTATCGTCTATATGGTTACTGCTGAAATTGGCTTATTCACGAGGTGGAATAAACTGCAACGACTGGTTCTTCATAGGCGGGGCAAGGGCGCCTTATGACTTTTTCGTCAGCAAAATTCTCAACCCTACGGAGCCAAACTGGGCGGGATGGTACATAACCGCAGGCGGTGCAGTCGGGATGCTCTTTTTGATGTTCATGAGAGCAAAGTTCCTCTGGTGGCCATTTCACCCCATCGGGTTCGCAATAGGTCCAATATGGATAATGGATCAGATATGGTTCACCGTTTTCCTCGCATGGTTGATTAAGTTTGCAATTGTACGATACGGCGGTTTAAAGCTCTTTCAAAAGTTCCGACCTTTCTTCTTGGGTCTCATACTCGGTCAGTTCACTTGCAACGGAGTGTGGATAATAATTGACGCCATCGCCGGTGGTAGAGGCAATCAGATTTTTTGGATTTAAAGCAAATTAAACTGGTTCTTCCGACTAAAGTGTGGAAATAATTCTTGCGTAGGGTTCAAATCCCCCCTTCCCCCCTTTGGAAGATGTCATTTGATATGTTTTTGTAAAGTGATATTTTGGATACCCAACAATGTAAAAACGAAGGAGGTTTAAAATGAGATCACTTACGTTTGCAATGATGTTGTTGTTTCTCACTTTCTTGTTATGTTCCATGAGCATTGCAGGTGACGAAAACTTTGCTAGAAATCCTGATTTTGAGGATGGAATAGTCGAATGGGAAACGGAAATTCATGCTGAAACTGGTGCGGCGGCTCAACTCAAATCAGATAAAGGCGGTGTTGTAGGGGATCTGTGTGCGCTTTTTGAGACACAGAACATTGATGGCAGTGGAACATGGTGGCATACAGGATTGAACCAATCCGGTCACGCTGTAAAAAATGGAGTAACCTATACACTGGCATTCTGGGCAAAAGCTGAAGTAAAAAGAAAAATTGGCGCATGTCTGGCAGAGAACCATGACCCATGGGATAACTGGAGTATGCAGGAATTTAATATCACACCAGAATGGCAGGAATACTGGGTAACGTGGAATTCTCCAGCAGTTGATAAGAATGCCAGAATTCGCATACCTATGGGCTACTCAAAAGAAAAGGTATGGGTTGATCACGTCAGGTTTTACGAGGGACAATATAAAGAGGAAGATTTAGGTGGTCTTGTAATAAATAAAAAACTTGTTGAGCCTTTGGGTAAATTGGCAATCACGTGGGCTAAGGTAAAATCAAAGTAGCATCTACTTTAATATTAATGGATATTGAATAATTAAAAGGCTTGTGCGGAGGAAGATACAGGATTCAGAATATTGTTTTCATATTGTATCATGAATCTTGCATCTTTTCTTCTATCCGTGGAAATCCGTGGCTATATATTCCTTACCTAAATTTTGAATTGCACTCAACGCTCTGTTTTTTATTGACAAATGCCAAAAAACCTTTATAATATAACCATTGCCACATTATCTACGCTTTAGACTATAAGGATTTTACTAGATTCGTGAAAAAAGTTATGTCAAAAAAAACCAGAAAACGATCTATAAAAACAGGACTTCCTCCTGGAACGCTTGTTTATACTGGTGATAGAGAGAAAGAATCTGTCAAAATTACAATCATAGATTATGACGAAAACTACTTTCAGGAACAAGATGTGAATTGTAGTGAGGAGTGTTTTCCATTCAGGGATAAAACTACTGTATCATGGATCAACATTGACAGTATCCATCAAGCAGATATTATAGAGTCCATAGGCAAGCATTTCAGGATACATCCACTCGTCCTTGAAGATTTGATGAGCACAGGGCAACGCCCTAAGGTAGAAAATTATGATGACTACATCTTTATTGTTTTGAGAATGTTAAGCTACAATGAGCGAAAAGATAGAATTGATGATGAGCAACTAAGTTTGATAATTGGACATAATTTTGTTATTTCGTTTCAGGAAATAGAGGGAGACGTCTTTAATCCAATCCGTATCAGAATTCGTGAGGCTAAAGGCTATATACGAAAGATGAAAGCCGATTATCTGGCTTACGCTCTGATAGATGCAATCGTAGACAACTATTTCATCATAACAGAAAAGCTTGAGGAAAAAACTGAGCAGATTGAAGAGTCACTGCTTACCAGTTCTACAACATCTGAGCTTCAGGAGATTAATTCACTAAAGCGAGAAATGGTTTCTATGCGCAGAATATTGTGGTCGTCAAGGGAAGCTTTTAACATTCTGGGAAGGAAAGAATCTTCTCTTTTCTCTGATAACACTCTTTTATATATTCGGGACGTTTATGATCACGCAGTTCAGTTGATTGATACCATAGATAGCCTGAGAGAGATAGTCTCAGATATGATAAACGTTCATCTTTCTAACGTCAGCAATAGATTGAACGAGATCATGAAAGTTCTGACGGTAATATCAACGATATTCATGCCGATCACGTTTCTGGCAGGTTTATATGGTATGAATTTTGAACACATGCCCGAACTTAAGTGGCGTTTGGGATACCCAATCCTTTTGTTAGTCATGCTTACAATAGGTATCTCGATGCTTACTTTTTTTAAGAGAAGGAAATGGTTCTAAACGTATTCTATTGAAAAATTATGTAAGATCTGTGTAAAAAGCCAAGAAAAGACTTGCAAGACAGATCGTAGTTAGTTTATAATCATAGTGATGAGTGTATTAATCAATGATTGTTACTGATTTCATACTTACAGGAGGGAGTTTCGTTGCTATTGAAAAGAAAGCCCGGCGCAGTTGAGATAAAAGGATTTGGCAATGATATACATATTATACTCAGTAGCGAAGCACCTTTTTCTGACATAGAATTAGAGTTGATTGACAAACTGGAAAAATCGAAAAATTTTCTTGCAGGCACTGAAATTGTTCTGGACCCGAAAGATCGAGTACTCAGCAGTGAAGAGATGGAGAAATTAGAAGCAATTCTAAGTAGCAAATTTCATCTGAAGATAGCGGCTGTGCGTACCGATTCCAGTGAAACGATAGAAGCAGCTGAACAGACTGATGGAGAAATTGAGACACCCAGACAGGAAGAAGAAAAATTGATGGATGAAGAAACCAAAACAGCCATAATCAGACAAACAATACGGTCGGGGCAAAAGATAAGCTACCCGGGTAACGTTTTAATAATAGGAGACGTAAATCCCGGTGGAGAGGTCGAAGCCGCTGGTGATATTATAATTTTGGGTAAACTACGGGGTGTTGCGCACGCTGGTATTAACGGTGACGATTCTTCAGAGATAATTGCACTTGAGTTAACCCCGTTACAGCTCAGGATAGCAAATATAATCAGGCGATCACCAGATTCCAACTCAGAACCAGAGCATGTTCCCGAAGTAGCGAAGATTAAGGATGGTAATATAGTCATTGAGAATCTGGACAAGTCCAGGAGGGGGGATGGATAGTATGCCCGGAAAATCCTTTGTTATTACTTCAGGCAAGGGCGGCGTCGGCAAGACGACAATCACGTCAAATCTCGGAACAGCACTGTCTTTACATAATAAAAAAGTATGTGTTGTTGATGCAGATATAGGATTGAGGAATCTTGACGTTGTCATGGGATTAGAGAACCGCGTCGTTTTTGACCTTGTGCAGGTCATAGATGGCGAATGTAGACTCAAACAAGCGCTCATAAAACACAAGAAAGCAGAAGGATTGTTTCTTCTTCCTGCCTCTCAAACCCGAAATAAAGAAGCTATTAAACCGGAGCAAATGAAAGACCTTATAGTAAGATTGAAAGAGGAAGAAGAATTCGACTACGTCCTTGTTGATTGCCCGGCAGGAATAGAGCATGGCTTTAAAAACGCCATAGCAGGTGCAGACGAAGCTCTTATAGTTACTACACCAGAAGTCTCCGCTATAAGGGATGCAGACAGGATCATCGGTTTGCTGCAAGCCGCTGAAATGTATGACCCCAAGCTTATCATAAACCGTCTGTCAATGGAAATGGTGAGAAGGAAAGACATGATGGATAAAGAGGACATTATTGACATTCTAGCAATAAAGCTACTTGGGGTAATACCTGAAGATGAAGGGATCATTGTTTCAACTAACGTCGGAGAACCAATAGTTTTTGTAGACAATTCAAAATCAGCCGCCGCATTTAAAAGGATTGCAAGAAGGATTGAAGGTGAAGATGTTCCCATATTCGGAGAGGTGGAGCAAGAAGGATTGATCGCCCGCTTGAAGAAACTGTTGGGGCTTGATAGAAAGGAGCAACAGAATGTTTGAAACCGTAATTCGGTGGCTTCGAGGGGGACATGGAAGCAAAGACATCGGCAAAAGCAGGCTGAAGCTTATCCTTGCCTATGATCGCACAGAAATATCCCCAGAGGTACTCGACGCCCTGAAAGAAGATATATTCCTTACCATATCGAAATACTTTGATATAAAAGAAGACGACGTGATAATGAATATATCAAAAAGTGATGACACAGTAGCACTGATGGCTAATATACCCATACTGGGCATGAAAAAACAGACTGTCTAGCAACGATTACAGATTAAAGATTTGACGATAAGTGGTTCTATTGGTAAATTTGTATGTCATTTACCAATAGAACCAATAATAAATAAACAGTTTTTGTCTTCGATCTTGAATCGCTTTATTCGTGGTGTGCAAAGTAGAAAGTCTGGAGCGGCTCATCGGTGTCATTGATGAGAGAATGTCCCGTCGAAGGTGCTACAGGGACAACGTCACCGGGCTTCTGACGACAAACTTCCCTGTTCATAACGTGTATTCCGCTTCCCTTGAGCATGTACCATATTTCATCCGTTACCGCATTATGTCCGTGAGTATCCGCAGTTTGCATTGGCTCAATCCCAACGATCAACACAGAGTTTAGTTTTACAAGCCCGTCGTTCTTGCCAAACAGTGTATGAACGAGATGATTCCAATGCCCCTGCCCGATTGAGCTATCACGATAGTTCCTAAACAAAGCCTCTTTCCTGACTTCCGTACCTTCTGGAACAGACTCAACCAGAATGAGTAATTCCAATGGTTCATCTAACTCATTTATCAGAGAATGAGTTACACCGGGAGGCACTATTATACCATCTCCCTCTCTGACACTTCTTTCCTTGTCATCTGCGATGAATGTTCCCTTCCCGTTGACGATGTAAAATACCTCCTGAATGTCGTTGTGGGTCGCTGGCTCCGAAGCACAGAATGATTCAAGATAAGCTCTTGAAAAGCTGTCAATGTGCTTCATGACAGCCCCTTCTTTATCAGGATTCTCCGGGTCCTTCTTGGTTAAAATCTCTCTCTGAATCATGTATCCGTGGCTGACACTCGATGGACATTGTTTCCAGTTCCTTACTATCATGCTCTCACTCCTTTACGTTTTATTTATTATACCAATTGCTAATTCAAAGACGACATTGGTAGTCGCATCCCTTTAGGGTGCGTTTCCGCAGGCTGAAGCCTTCGGCTACCAATATGTAGTGTTTCTATTGAAAATTGGTATTAGGCTACATAAAATCTGTCAACTCTTTTTCCTTAGTTGCTCGAAGAAAGTTGTAACCGGTATAGTTTCTGCCGCCATAGTCATGTTATAACGCTGGCAGAGATCAATGTATCGGTCAATTATAGTCTTTCGTTCGGATTCTGGCATTTCACCGCCGGTTTCGATCATTGCCCTGTATGCACAGATGGACGCTTTTTCTACCCTTGCTTTGATTACATCATCATCCGCAAGTGCCAGAGCCTTATTGAAATAATCCATTATCTTTCGTGACATCTCTGGATTGAGTCCAACGTCAGCAGGTGACGGGAAACAGCCGGGATTCAAGCCTGCTTTTTCTGCGTTGTCGTGGAACATATTGATATAGTCCAGAATCGGCTGTGAGGCAGACTTGTAATGTAATCTGACAAACTCCTCAAGGACTGCCTTATCATCAAAATTCGGATTCCAGAGCATACGTGATATGAGGTAGTTACGCAAGTCGGATAACTCACCTGATGTGCCGTTTCCGTTAGCCTGCATGAATACACCCTTTACGTTGTTTTTCAGGAAGTACCGCACATTTGGGCCAATGACCCGAAGGTTCGGGAACGGCAGGTCATAGTAACGGAAATTCGTGTTGTAGTTCCATACCCATATATCGCTGCAGATTTTACTCCAGTCGTTCATATCCTGACAGAAGGCTTTGTTCCTTTCACAGGCTGGATCGTCAATGGGATGAAGCGTACAGCACTCGATACTGCAAAGCTGAATCTGAATATTTGGGCGTGGTTTGATGGTTTTTGGTGCCTTGCGGGTGTACCAGTAGGCTAAAGTGCCGACTTTGACTTCTGGATGTTTCTTCTCGATCAATTCTGCTACTGCGTTCACGAATGCAAGGTTAGCCCCCATCGGTGTACCTTCGCTCTGATTGATCGCCTCGCAATTCTCACAATGGCAGTATTTATCAGTATCCGCCTGACTGACGCTGATGTTTCTCTGATTGGGATGTTCGTCCAGATAGCTGATGGCATTCTTGGCTACCTCTTTGATTACTTCAGGGTTCGTGACATCCAACTGCGGTCCTCCACCAGCAGTATTGGTATCACGTTTTCCATCAACGAGAGCATAGTATTCGGGATGCTCTGCACCGTATTTATCAAATGGTAATAGCCAATGAAAAGAATGGCTGATGAGGTTTTGAGGTGTAACTCCGCCCAATTTTTCGTCGTGAGTAACGGTATTAACTCGCAGGCGTGCAGCGAATACTGGCTCTTTTGAGTTTTCATTGTAATAACTCCATCGGAACGAAAATGGCGGGTTGTAGCGGAACTCTCCACAGGGGATTTTAACGTCATTAGGCTTTGGGATGTACGTATGATCGAAGGTTAAGAACCTGATACCAAAGGCATCTTCAAAGAACTGATATACTCCATAGAGCGTGCCTCTGGGTCTGCCGCCAGTGATAGTGAGGCTGTCTTTTTTTACGATAACCATCAATTCTTCGTCACCGAGTTTCTCTGATGGTGCTTTGCCGATGTAGACGTGATGAGATTCACCTTTTGCTGTGCTGTTTATGGGAAGTTGCAAACCTGTTGCCTCTTTGAACAGCCTCTGGAATTCCTCAGCGGCGTATTTTTCAGAGGGTATAGCACCAGCATCTACAACGATGTCCCAATCTTTCATTTTAGAAGGTTCAAGGTGTTTATCGGACTTTGTGCTGAATAGAATTTTTGAATTTGGCATGGTCTTCTCTCCTATCTGTATAGTTTGACTTTTCATAGAACAACCAATAATAAGAAAGGATGCAAGTAGAAAGATAAGTATTTTCATAGTAGTATATCTCATTTAGTATTAGCCACGGATTTTTGCAGATAAAGAAAAAAGGATATTAGATATTTGATGCTGGATTGAAGCAGGTCTACTAACATCCAATATCCAACATTTAATATTCGTCATTCTGTGTTAATCCGTGGTTAAACTCCTGATTCAAAAAAATGTTACCTTGATGAGCTTTTATGATCAACCCTCAGATATGACCACGTCGTAGCCAATTTATTGCTGGGGGAAACAACTGATAATGATGCACCACCCAGCGTGAGAGCAAATAAAGCCGGGACAGCAGGGGTCTCCAATGAAACGAAATCTATTGTCTTTATAATCCTAGAAGCTTTTGGATTCTCCCATTTGGTTGCTATAAGACCGCCATTTGCAACTGTTACCGCTGTTTCTTTCCAGACCCATGCCGAATTTTTATCTTTTAGCGGAGCAGGAACTTGGTCCCAGTTATCTGAATTGACATTACTCTCCATGAGAAGTTCTTCGACACTTCCGTCATCATAGTTCATGATAAACTTATAACTAGGTGCGCCTACATTTTCCCATCCGGTCATGTGCAGGAAATAAATGACTTTAGCAGCTATGCCTATCTTGATTCCTTCTATCTTCTTAGGATTTGCCGCTGAGTTAGTGCCATAAATCGTCAGCACTGCATCTTCGATTTTGAATGGTACCATTTCACCGCCGGGACCTTCAAATTCATGACCATCTTTCGCTATATCCAAAGCCTCCTCAAGATCAGTATTACCCGGCTGTCCAGTCCACCAATTAGTCTTCATAATCTTTGAGTTAGCATAAGGCTTCAAGTCAACGAACACGAAACCTTCAGCAGATAAAGCCGTTGAGATAGGAACAGCAGACAAAACAACCAGAACCAGCAATTCTACCAATAGCTTTGACCTCATTGTTGTAACCTCCTTCTTAGTTTGGGTTCTTTGGTGGCAAATTCTAGAAAACTTAGACTATACTTGCATTTAGGTCTAATAAATTTACCTCCCTAAACACATGTTAAGCTATGCTTCTATGAATGCTTACGCTAAGCGAATCTGTAAAATTTCCTAGAAGCCTGTTTTCATATTTGTTACCAAAGAACCTTAGTTTGCAGTGCTTAAGCCACGCTTCAGCACTTGCGCAAGCTAACGCATGCGCATTCCACATCGGGCGCCACTACGAAACCATTAACCGTAGAACTCGTTTATCAGGTCACGGGCGATCTGCGTCCATATATCAAAGCGTTCTGGATGGAATTGGCAGGTGTGCGTATCTTTGAGGATCATCTCCAGAACACATCCCTTCGTCACTTCCAGCGTGTGTTTGATGTAGTTCCTTATGAACTTGGTATCAAAATCGCCTACAAGATGAGACGGCTGTGGTTTCCAAGAGAAGATATACTTATTCTGCAACTTTTCAGCACATAAGTCAACATTTGCCATCGGGGCGATTGATATACGGCGGATGTTGGGTATCTTAAACACATAATCGAGTTTATACGTCAGGTCTTCACAGCAACCGTATCCAGTCAATGCGAATGGCTCAAGAAGCCGTTTTTCATATTGAAGGCTAAACTCCTCGTGCATCTCAGGTGATACTTGCGCCAGTTCTTGAGCTTCTGCACTCCCCCACATATCATACAGGCGAACTCGATCAGGGCTAAACCCGGGCTTCGGTAGTTCATCGGTGTAGCCATTCCCGCCTGAGTTATGGTAGGTATTGTCGTTGTTCAGACTAAGCAGGTTTAAGTCAACGTATTGCTTGACAATGTGATTGTGCGATTCCTCAAAGAAGGACATGGCATCGTGCAACATGCCCGGATTTTCGTACATATCAAGCATGACTTCCTCAAGCCCTCTCAGTCCTGTGTACTGGTTCATCAGGTGGAAGGATAAGTGAGCGATCCCCTTTTGTTTGACGTCGAGTATATCGCCAAACAGGTCTTGATAATCAGCAAGGACTTTTTCTGAAGCTTCTTCGTTGTAAGTAACTTCTGGAACTTTCAGTTTTTTGAGGTCTGATGGCTCTTTGATGACAGGATCAAAGTGCCATGCCCCTCTGGCTTCGGTGCTTGGGATATGCTTGGGGTCAAGTCCCCATCCGGTATTCCCTATGGCTTTAGAGACGACCCATTCCTTTTCGATAACGGTATCGTCCTGAAAATGCTCGTAGTAGTATATACGGCTTCGCAGATTCCATTCAATGCCCCTTGCCCCTCCATCCATACATTTCAGGACGGTATGAGGTAGTAACTCTCCCCATGAGCCTTCAGGGAACATGAGAACCAGTGGACTGACTGGCTGAAGGCTGTTGTGCTTTTTCCATAGTTCCCTGCGCTCTGCCATAATTGGCAGAGCGGCGATCTCTGCGACCTGTTTTGCAAGGCCACGAATTATTGTCCGATCCTCTTGTGAAAACATAAATCTATCTCCTTTTATACACACCCCTCACGTCTGCTGACGCATCCATGTTTCCCCTCTCAAGCGGGGAGTTTTTGCCAATTCCCCTCTTAAAAGCTTATCTTTACCCAAAACTCTGTAAACTCTTGTGGATAAAGGGTTTGTAACTCCCCCTTTAGCTAAAGAGGGCATTTGATTAAACGAACTATATATCTAAATACTAAGTGGTTTTCTCGCTAAATACCTTATAGTTTAAATGGCACGCACAGCGTGCCGCTACGCTATTTTTGTTACACGCTGATGCGTGTCCTAAAATAAACATAACAAACTTAGCGAGAAAACCACTAAGTCAAACTAAAGCTTTAAGTTTCTTCGTGAAAGATAAAAGTACGGTACGTATATTTAGAGGTATAAAAAGGACCTGCACTAAATATTTAGCCACGGATAATTGAATAAGTTTATAGAACTATAAATCCGTGAAAATCTGTGTTTCATCCGTGGCTAATCAATATTTGTTAGTTCCTCAGATATGTATCGCTCCATCACCAGCGGCAAGGGCGGCTTCCATGATAGCCTCAGAAAGCGTTGGATGAGCGTGGATCGTCTTACCAATGTCCTCTGGGGAATATTCAAGCTGTTTTGCCATGCGAATACTTGCAAGCAACTCAGAGGCTTCGGGACCTATAATGTGCGCACCAAGTAACTCACCGAACTCGGCATCTATAACGAGTTTAACCATGCCATCAAAGTCATCAATAGCAATGGCTTTTCCGTTTCCAAGGAATGGGAACTTGCTTACCTTAACTTTGAAGCCTTTCTCTTTAGCCTGTGCTTCTGTTAGACCGAAGCTGGCAACCTGCGGATGGCAGTAAGTGGCTCTCGGAACGTCATCATAAGACAATGGCTCGGTCTCACGCCCAGCTATGTTCTCGACTGCGTGGACTCCCTGCGCAGACGCTACGTGAGCAAGCAGTGGAGGACCTGTAACATCTCCAATGGCATATATGCCTTCCACGTTGGTAGTCATTTTTTCATTGACCGGAATAAAACCTCTCTCTATCTTGACGCCAAGATTTTCCAGTCCAAGATTTTCACTGTTGCCCGCTACTCCGATGGATATAAGCACCTTATCACCTATAACCTCTTTATCGCCTGAAGGTGATGAGTATTTGACTTTGCCTTTGCCGTTCTCAACGGTTATCTCTTTGACGGTACTGCCGGGTGATACCTCTATTCCGTATTTAGTCAATGACTTTTCAAGAGTGATGCTAATTTCTTCGTCCTCGTTAGGCAGTATGTGCGGAAGCATCTCTATTATGGTGACTTCACTGCCGTAGGTTCGGTAGAAATATGCAAACTCAACGCCGATTGCGCCACCACCAACAACGACCAGTCTTTCTGGTGCGGTCTGCAATTTCAGGGCATCATAACTGCTGATGAGAACTTCGCTGTCAAACTTGAGACCGGGGATTATGCGAGGACGTGCGCCTGTCGCAATGATAATGTTGTTAGCTTCGATCAGCTTGCCTTCTGGACGAATCTCCACCTGACCGACTTTGGGAATGTAGCCCTCGCCTTTGAAAACGTCAACTTTATTTTTTTTAAGCAGGAACTCCACACCCTTAACGAGACGATCTGAGACCTGCCGACTGCGTAACATAGCTTTACTCAGATCATACTTCATATTTTCAAAGGAAATGCCCCATTTGTCAGCCTGTTTAACGTACGACAGAATCTCAGCGTTCTTGAGCAGTGACTTTGACGGTATACATCCCCAGTTAAGGCACACTCCGCCGACTGCCTCACGCTCAACGATTGCAGATTTCAGACCTAATTGTGAGGCACGTATAGCGGTAACGTATCCGCCGGGACCTGCCCCAACGATCACGACATCATATTTACTCATAACCTGTTTCCTTTCTATTTCTTCTCGACCATTTTCAATTTCTTTTCTTATATTTGGGTCTATTTTGATCTTACCTACCAGTTTCAATACTTCGTTTCCCAAAAGTTCTCTATTCATTTCTTTCATAAAGTATTCCAGAATTTTTGTTGTCAGATTAGGCACTATTCCCACTTTTCAAGAGAGTCTAAATGGATTTCATCCAATAGAGGAATATTATCTCGATAGGGAACTAATTCCACAATAATATTTGCTTTTTTCTCTTTTTTTGATAGCTGGATCGTCAGATTGCTTACGCCCTCGTTCTGAGCCTGTGGTTTCAGCGGCTGTGCTGATACTACCTTAAATTCGGCGTTTTCTGGTTCTTTAATTCTGATAGTAAGATGTGAGCCGTCTTGCGTCAGGATCGCCATTTTGCCGTCTATCTTTATATCTGCTGAAGTGTGGAATCCCCAGACCATGCTAACAGGTTCATCTGCCTCAACTTCGTCCTGTATTATCACTCGTGATCTGTCAACGATGGCTATACCCCGCAGAACACGCTTTGCTACTGAAACATAAGCTGACGACAGATCAGCGACAGCGAAGGCATGATTTGATTCAGATTTGAATTTGATGATCGGTGCTTCTGCTTTTGGGTCCTGGTTTTCGCCGTTGATCACAAGGACGTTATGCCCCTCAGTCCTGAGCCGATAATACGTCCAGCGGTCTTTGCCGAAGTAGTTTGGCATGTTATAGTCATCCCCGCCGAGATCAACAGCCCAGCGTTTACCGAGAGCATCCAATACAAACGTTCCCAGATCGAGATGGCTGTGATTCGCTTTGTTGTCACCGCCTTTGAAGCCGACGAATATGGCATCAGGGTCTTCCCACGCACTTCGGAAAAATGCGACGTTTACTCTTGTGAACAGGGCATCAAGCGATAGTAATTTATAATCATATTCGCCGGGATTGAACCACCATAAAGCCAATGCGTCAGCACCATGCGAATAATGCTTTTCGTGCCAAGTATACGCTGGCTGGTTAAATTCCTTTGCCATCCAGAACATCTGCGCCGCACTTCCGGCACCACTTCCTGCATCGGCAAAATTGAACGTCATACCTATAGGACTTGCGAAATGTATGCGGAACATGCCTGTCTCAGGAAATCCCTGCATAGACGACAACCCAAAATCATTTCCAAGAGCGGTCTTTAATCCTGCAAGAAAATATACGTTATAACGTGTCGCATAATTCCAGTAGCCGGGTCCTTCGGGCCATCCACCGTCAGGGGCAAACTCTTTCATCGCTTTGGGGATAGATTTGATCGCTTGATCCAGAATATACTCACCCCACGTTGGTTCCTCGTCAGCGATAGCCAGCGCACCCAGAGCGACTCCACCGTTGCAGACCTGATTCCAGTTATGATCGCAAGTAACCCACCATCTCCAGGGTTTTTCGCCTTCGTAGGCTTCTTTTGCAGGCTCAAGCCCTTTTTTGATGATCGCTTCCCTTATGATACGGCGTTCTTCATCGGTGAGAGAACCGTAAAGCCAATCATACCCGATTGCAAAGGCAAGTGTCATCTCCGCAGTATCAAGGAAATGCTGAGGGTGCCAGTCTTTGAACTCAGCCACTGCCATAAGTTCTTTTTTAGCCCTGTCAAAATATTTACTATCACCATCCAAACGGTACACCGTAGCCAGCGTAAATATGCGGTGCAAACACCTTCGGCTGATGTGAAGCAGTCGAGGGCCTATCAACTCATACTCAACAGGAGGCTGATCAAGAATCTTGTCTGCTTCCCGTTTCAAAGCCTCGTATATGGATTTTGCATAAGAATTAACCTGAATCAGACCCTTTACTCGCTGTGTATCGCTTTCAACGGCGATCAGGCGTGGATGCTCTTTACGAATATCCTTTAACAACGTTTCACCTCCGTTTTTATATGCACTACATTGAGCCGCAACCATAGAAACAATAGCAATAGATAATAGCAATTTGTATAGCATAGTAATAATATAAGCAATCAGGATTAAAACTATTTATCAGAAGAGTGTCTTTTGATTAGGTAAACCTTCTTTTTCCTCAAAACCCTCTATGTTTCTTTTGATCTCATCAATTTGCCCATTCAGCCTTTTGTTTATCACATCAAAATATGACTCTGATACGTCCATAGTGATATAGTGTCTCTTTAATTGCTTTGCGACGTAAGCGGTTGTTCCCGTTCCACCGAAAGGGTCTAAGACTAAGTCTCCTTCGCATGAACTGACTTTTATTATTCTCTCCAGCAGACTTTCGGGCATCTGACAAGGGTGATTGCTTATCCTCTCCTTAAATGTTCCACAAACCCTTGAGAATTCCCAAACGTCATCTGGAACTTTGCCTTTGGGGTTTGCTCTTCTGTCGTTGTAGACCAATTGCCGAGCAGATGGAATTCTAATATCAGAGTCGTTAAAAGTAAAATCGCTTCTATGTTTTGTAAAATAGAATATGTGCGTATGCGCACGGTTAAATTTTTTTCGTTGGTTTTGTCCGAACGTGTAATACCAGATGATCCAGTTCCTGAAATGGAAACCATTTTTCTTAAGGATTATATTGATTTCTGCGGCAAACTCATCACATATAGCCACGTATATTGAACCCGTTTTCTTCAGAACCCTGTAAGTCTGCTCTATCCACTTTTCAGACCAATTATAGTAATCTTCACAACTACGATCATCATTGTAATTATCGTATTTTATACCGATGTTGAAAGGAGGATCAGCAAATACCAGATCAACGGTTTGATCTGGTATTTGGCTTATTACCTCAATGCAATCGCCTAAATAAACTTTATCTACTTCCATTCTACTTAAACTGCGGCAGCCACTTTTTCTCTGCTTCTAGCATCTCTTCAACCATTTCTCTGATGCGCGGTAAAGTCAGCATCGAGCCTGCAAATGGGTCAACAGAGACAGCTTGGGGGTTTGTTAAATAATACAATAAAATTAAGTTCAAAACAAGCAGGAATTTATTTAATCAGGGGCAATGATCACCTCGTTCAATCTTGTCATTAATTTATCAATCTCCTCCTTTTTGAGATTTTCTGAGGGTAAGCCTTTGACTGCCTCAAGATATTCTTTTATAGCCTGTTTCATCCCCTGTTCATCTATTTTATTTTCCTTAAATGCGGTTTTTACCTTTTCAAACGTATCCTCAATCGTTTTCTTATCAATTTCTTTCGGCAGATTATTGAGAACGTTTTCCTGAGTATTGGAAATGATTTTCAGCATAAACCATTCTCGGATCGTATTGCGCTTGGTATGTATTCCAAAGCCTAGTGCTAACATCACCACAAAGACAATGAGTATAGGGGCTAGACATCCCTTCAAGCACCCGTGTTTGGATATTAGCTCTCCTGATATTAACCCTTCCGAATCTTCTTCGATTGATTCTTCTTCCAAGTCCTTAGTATATGGGTCTGGCTCTTGTTCGGTTGTTTCGGAATCGGAGTCATCTTCTGATTCTTCACTTTCTTCTTCTGGCAATTTATCGTTTTTTTCTTCCACGAGCATCTCTCCGTTTCTTTACAGTCATCATTCAAGAAGCATCTGACATAAATATACACCGCTGACTACTAGAAAGTCAAGAAAAACAGTTATAGACCAGTAATTCTCAACGAGTCAAGATGACAAAAATCTGACAGTATCAGTAAAAAGCATTTTTGTGTCTACTCAGACAGGTGGGCAAACTATCATTATATGAATCAGAGAT
>Ga0315274_10002358_pt1 | contig 28591 bp, 33 predicted proteins | sample YL17G02_20_MG_FD_203700 | JGI IMG/M metagenome (GOLD analysis project Ga0315274, IMG submission 203700) | Sediment microbial communities from Yellowstone Lake, YNP, Wyoming, USA - YL17G02_20 | ecosystem: Environmental > Aquatic > Freshwater > Lake > Sediment | place: USA: Wyoming | collected...
TGGACCTCGATGCCTGCATCGTCGTCTCATACGGCAAGATCATAAAAAAAGAACTCCTTGATCTACCGAAGCACGGCTTCATCAACGTCCACCCTTCACTCTTGCCTAAGTACAGAGGCTCTACTCCAATAGAATCCGCAATCATGGCTGGCGAGATCACAAGCGGCGTGACCATCATGAAAATGAACGAAAGGGTGGATGCAGGCGACATCATACTTCAAGATGAATTTGAGATAGGTCCCGACGACAACTACGCAGATGTGTTAAATAAAGTCACAGAAATAGGCCCCAATTTGCTGCTCCAAGTTCTTAAGATGATAGAGGACGATACTGCCAGATATTCACCCCAGGATGAGGGCAGAGCTACCTTTACAAAGAAGATAGAAAAACAGGATTTGCAGATTGATTGGAACCAGAAAGCAGAAGCAATTCATAATAAAGTAAGAGCGGTTTATCCAAACAGGTCATGCTATACATATCTGAATCACATCAGGATAGAAATCATGAAAACAAAACTAACAGACCAGGCCTCAACATCACCACCAGGCACTATTGTGAGAATAGATAAAGAAGACATCATTGTTGCCACAAAAGAACTCAACCTCCGAATACTGCGCCTGAAACCCGAGAACAAAAAAGAAATGACCGCTGCCGCCTTCGCCAGAGGCTATCGCAGCATTGAAGGATTAGTATTTGGCTATTTATGAAATGTATAGAAGAGACTCATTACCAAAAACAAAAAAATTAGATGACTTAATTAGGATCTTGCGGAAAAATATTCTGAATCTAAAAAAAGACTATGGGGTCAAATCAATTGGAGTATTCGGATCTTACGTCCATAATGAACAAAGAGGCAAAAGCGATCCGGATATTCTCGTTGAATTTACTGAGACCCCCAATCTTATTAGTTTTATAAGATTTGAACACCACTTAGGTGATATTCTAGGCATCAAGGTAGACCTTGTAATGAGAGATGCCATTGAGAAGATTGAGAGCTTTACCAATGGAATGAGTTATGACCAATTTGTAAATGATAATAAGACAGTCTTTGTAGGTCATAAAAGCTCTGGAAATCATTGGTGAAGCATCTAAAAAAATCCCTGATTCGGTAAAAAATAACAACCCCTTAGTTCCGTGGAGAGAAATCGGTGGCATAAGAGATAAGCTCATTCATGAATACTTCGGGGTAAACATAAAAGTTGTGTGGAAGACCATAGAAGAAGACATTCCAGCGTTAAAACCACTTATTGAGGAAATGATAAAGGGCAAGGGTTAGGACTACCTAAGAAATATATGAGTTCAGCCATCTTTTCTTGATATACCTTTTCCTCCTGGGTTATCTCGCTGTCAGTGCTTCCGTAGGTCTCCATCTGGGCTTGCAGGTTGGCCTGGATCTCTTGCTTAGCTTGCTGATACTCAGTGTTTGAGTCGGTTATCGTCATGATTGCTTTTTTGTAGCTGACGATACTCTCTTCACTACACAGGGTGGAGTAGTATGCAGCCAGCACGCCGAGGAATGTTGTGACGCCGATGAGAGCTATGACGAATATCTCGGAGTTTTTTAAGCATGAAATATACATTTTGGCGAATATATAATGTATATTAATGTAATAGGCATTTTTATCCGAAAAGTGAATGGATCAAAATTAATGAAATAATAGGGATATGAGAGATTATGTTTCAGCTTAATCTTAATTTTTTCGTTCTATTATCAGCATTTACCGCTTTTTTCTCCCTGTTCTTTGCTATATACAGCCTGTTTGTGGTGTCTTTTCGGAGGTCCTCTTTTTCGTTCACCATCCTCTCATTTGTGATATTTATCATGTCACTTAGCAATATATTCATGCTGCAGTTGATGGACTATCAGACAGCGCTTTCGTGGGCGTATCCGCTGGCATTTGGTATTTATTTTATGCCCATTTCCCTGTTTATGTTTGTTTGTGATTTTTTTGAGAATGTGTTCTCAAGATTAAACATATTACTGAAGGTGCTGGCATATCTACCCGCGGTTGGAATTATGCTGTGGGTATTTCTTTCGGGACAAATCAAAGCTGTATCGAGTATATACGGATTTGTGTTTGATGTGCCGCGTAGCGATATAATTGGCATGGCATATCTTATGCCGGTCTATCTGCTAATTGCTTTAATAATAGCTTATGAATTCTATAAGAATTCTAAGGCGAATAAATCCAACAGGACCACGGCACTTTTACTGATCGGAGTCGGGGTTTTCTTTCTGGCAAATATAATTTATCGTCCACTTGTTGTTGATGGTCTGGTTGTGAGAATCCCCGTGAATTCACTGATGAGCTTCTTCCTCTACATATTCATTACTTTAATAATATTGAGCGAAAGGATGAATGTGGAGAGCCTCTCCATGCGAGGGATATTCGAAAACGTGGAAGACTGTATATTCATCACAAATAATTCAGGCAGGATCGTAGATTTAAATGAATCGATGTATCGAACGTTATTTAGTGAGAATGCACAGTTGAGCAGGAAGAAGGTTATCAATGAAGATGTGAAGCTGGTGCTGTTGGATAAGATCAAGGATAAAGATTCATATCAGAAACTGGTTAAACATATCGAAGAGGATTCCTCCGAACAATATACCGCAAATATAAACTGTTCGTTTAGTGGGGGAGATAGGACATATAACGTTCATGTATCTCCCTTTACCATTAAAGGTAAAGAGAGAATTGGCAAGCTTGCTATCTTCAGGGATATCACTGAAATACAGGAGCTTCAGGATAAATTAAAAGAGCAGTCTATTAAGGATTTTCTAACCGATATCTATAATATGAGGTACTTTTATGATGCACTTGGTAAGAATATTCAAATGTTTAACAGGTATAAGAACCCTTTTTGCTTGCTCATAATCGATATCGATAACTTCAAGAAATTTAACGACAACCATGGTCACCTGAAAGGAGATAAGCTTTTGAAAAGGACTGCCGATGTATTGAAAATTAATATTCGAGATAATATAGACATCGCGGCGCGCTATGGAGGAGACGAGTTCGCCGTAATCCTTGTGAACACTGGCTTACAGGATGCTAAGGAGATAGCCAGAAGAATACTGGATCAGTATAACAGACTGGATTTTGACAGTACCTCACTCAGCATTGGTATAAGTCAGTATGAAAATGGCATGAGCGGGGAAGATATTATCAAAAGTGCGGATACGGCAATGTATCAGGCAAAAGCTGCCGGCGGTAATAAAGTCGTAGCCTTATAAGTAGAACAATTAGAAGAATACCGTTCGATATCTTGTACAGTTTTTGATTATTCAGTTAAAAATATTGGAATAAGTGTTGCTATAATATATAATGTTGTCCAATTGGACAACATTATATGAATAGGCAACGATGAAAATTGAACAAGATATAATTTTAGAAATTGAATCTAAGATCAAGGCAGTTATACCTTTTGATAAAGTTAAATTCGATTTGAATCCACAGATTGATCCCATAAAGCCAGATTTTGTTGCCGATGTTGTTTTCAAGAATTTGCATTTTAGTATGGTAATTGAGGTTATTAGTGGGGAAAGTTTATCTATTTTCAGGGATAAGCTAAGCCGATTGAAGATGATAATAAATATCAGGCCCGATTTAGTCCCATTGATTATCTCAAAGTATTTAAGCCCACAGAAGGTTGAAGAATGCAAAAGCAAGGATATTAATTTAATGGATCTGTCGGGCAATGTGTTTTTTAAACATGAAAGTATATATATTGAACGTGTTGGATTACCAAATCTTTTCCCAGAGGTCAGGAAAGGTAGAAATATATTTTCTGATAAAGCGTCGCTCATCATTCGTGCGATGCTTCAGGATAACAGGATATGGGGTGTCAGAGAGCTAGCTAATTCCATAGATATTGACGCTGGATATCTATCAAGAATGTTAAAGGAGCTGGAGAAGCAAAATTATTTGTACAGGCTTAATAATAAATTCAAGCTAAGGAATTTAAATGCATTATTTGAAGAATGGGTTCGTTCTTATGATTATAAACTTAATAAAGAATTTAAATATTTTTGTCTTGCCAAAAGTGCAGTAAAGATTATTGATAATATCAAAGAATTAAGAATTCCTGAAGATATAAAATACGCTTTGAGCTTTCATGCTGGAGCCTATCTAGTCTCTCCACATGCAGTTTTCAACGAAGTGCACATATATGTTTCTGACAACGAAGCTAGAGATTATTTTATAAGACAATTGGATCTTAAACCTGTTGATAAAGGAGCCAACTTAGTTCTACTTTACCCACATTACAAAGATTCTGTCTTTTATGGAAGACAAAGAAAAGAGGGACTTTTTGTTGTCTCAGATATTCAGCTTTACCTTGATTTATATAAGTATCCACTCAGAGGTATTGAGCAGGCAGAACACATATATAAAAAATTTTTGAAAGAAAGAATAACAGAAAAAGAGAATGGCAGTATTCGATAGTTCTGAAAAAGTATTTTACAAAACACTATCATTATTGAAAGACTATCTCCCTAATATCGTCATCGCTGGTGGTTGGGTGCCTCTCTTATATCACCGTTATCTTATTTCTGAAAGAGATAATGAACCTCTAAGAACAAAAGATATAGATATAGCTCTTCCTGAGAAACTGGAAGTAACAGGAAGAACTATTAATGAAATACTGAAGTCCGCTGGTTTTAAAGTTGAGTTTAAATCTCGCGATATACCACCTGTTATTACATATATAGGAGATGTAGAAGGGCGTGAAGTAGAAATTGAGTTTATAACTGATCTTAAGGGGCCAGGAAGGGATATAGCTATTGATATTCAGAGGGGGCTCCACGTTCAGGCTCTTAGATTTATTTCTATATTGCTTGAAGAACCCATTTCGGTAGATATTGATGATTTTTCGCTCGATGACGGTAGTGTCTTGAGGATAAAAATCCCAAATCCTGGAGCTTTCATTTTTCATAAAGGTCTTGTCTTTATGCGACGCAAACAGGAAGCAAAAAAGGCGAAAGACCTTTACTACATTTTTGATGTTTTAACCAGTGGTCCTGAGCTGACTGCTGTTCAGATTCTGAGTTCGTTTAAGAACTATAAGAATGATATTTCAGGATGGTATACAAGGTTCTTGAAAAATCTTCAAAAATATTTTTTAGATATCAATTCCGATGGGGTTATTCTAGTTTCAAGTCAAAGACCCGCTGGAGGCTTTCCGAGTTTAGATGATGATCAGTTTAAGCAATATGTGTTCGAAGTTTTTAATGAATTTATTTACAGAATAAAATATTTGTGATTGGTAAGTGAATATAATTGCTAAGGGTATTAAGTAATTCTCTTAAGGATAATGGGAATGTGGTTATTTAAAAGGAGAAAAAAGAAGGTAGGGCTGGCTCTTGGAGGAGGCGGTCCCAAGGGTTTAGCGCACATCGGAGCTATAAAGGTCCTGGTTGAGAATAATATTTCCATAGACATGATAGCTGGCTGCAGTGCGGGAGCCCTTATCGGCGGAATATATGCTTTGAAAAAAGATATTTATGAAGTGGAGAAGCTCGCCAGAAGCCTCACCTACAAAGAGTTTTTCAACATCTTTTTCGATCCTTATCTGCGCGGTGGGATAATCAAGGGCGATGGGATAGTCAAATTTTTAGAGAAACAGATCGGACGGGTGAATATTGAGGAACTGGCCATTCCGTTCAGGGCGGTTGCCACTGATTATATGAGTGGAAAAAATTTTGTGTTCGATAGAGGAGACCTGGCGCAAGCGATCAGAGCAAGCGGCTCGGTCCCGTTTTATTTTGAACCGATTTATGTGGGGGATAGCAACTTGATTGACGGCAGTGCGTCGATGCCGGTACCCGTGCAAATAGTAAGGGATATGGGCGCGGATGTTGTAATCGCTATAAACCTTGATGGCTTCTATACCACTTCTTTAAAGAGCAGAAAATCTATGAGTCCATTTTTCCCGCAGATGATCGGGGTCACGCTTGATCTGCTGCGCTATCATCTGTCTTACGAATGTGCGAAGAAAGCCGATATTGTCGTTACTCCCGAGTTACCGCTTAACGAGAGTTGGAAGAAATTCATTCACGGGGACGACATAATACTCAAGGGTGAGCAGGCAATGAAAGATGAGCTGTCCCTGTTAAAGAAAAAGCTTCGGTAAGCTCCCAGCCCCTTATCCCGTATTTGTAATGCATTTATTGAATTATTGTTTTAGGATTGACAGGGGTGATATTATTTCTTCAAAAATAGATGCTCTTCGGGGCAGGGTGTAATTCCCGACCGGCGGTAGAAGTCCGCAAGCTGTACAGCAGATCTGCTCGAGGCAGAACCGACAGTTAAAGTCTGGATGGGAGAAGAGTTCCACATATAGACGGAATGTAAACCATGGAAGTCTTCTCCATGGTTATTTTTTTTATTTTTTGTTGCTGATTGGTTTGAAAGAAAATAGATAGGGTAATCATCAATGGTGTAAGTGGTGATCAGCATTGGATACTGATGAGAAGATAATGAGCGAGGCCATAGCGCTGGCGGAGAAAGGCAGGGGATGGGTGAACCCCAATCCTCTTGTCGGCTCAATAATAGTTAAGGATGGAAGGATAATAGGCAGAGGTTATCATAAGCGATACGGCTTTGATCATGCCGAGGTAGAAGCTGTGAAGGACGCGCTTAAAAAAGGATATTCCATCGAAGGCGCCAGGATGTATGTCACGCTTGAACCGTGCAGCCATCACGGAAAGACGCCGCCGTGCGCTGAATTCATTGCCATGTCCGGGATAAAGGAGGTCGTGATCGGCATGAAAGACCCCAATCCCAAGGTGTGCGGGGGCGGGATTAATATTTTGAGCAAGGTGGGCATTGACGTAAAGATTGGAGTACTGACTGAGCATATAGCCCGACAAAATGAGATATTCTTAAAGCAGATCAAGACGCATCTCCCATTTGTAACGCTTAAGATTGCCGCAAGTATAGATGGCAAAATCAGCTCTGCGATAAACGGTTCCAGGTACATAACCTGTGAAGAGTCCAGGAGAATAGTGCACAAGCTAAGATATGAGAGCGATGTGGTGATGACCGGGATCGGCACAATATTGGCAGATGACCCCATGCTGGATTGTCGGTTGAGGATCGGTGAACATAAAAATCCTGTGCGGGCCGTGATGGATACCAATCTCAGGATTCCAATTTCATCAAAAATTGTTAGGACAGCCAATGAGATAAGAACTATGGTGTTTACCAGAAGTGCTAACCTAAGCTCCAGCAAGGCGGTTGAACTTGAGGGTTATGGTGTTGAGCTGATAGGTATTGATGAGGCAGATGGCGGGCTCAAGCTTGTAGATGCGCTTTCATATCTCTGGAAGCAGCGGTTTACAGCGGTCATGGTGGAAGCAGGATCGGGACTGCTGACATCTTTCATCACATCCGGGCTTTTTGACAAGATGATATATTTCATCGCACCAAAAATTTTGGGTGTTGGGGAATCATTGCCACCGCTTGATCCGAACAGAGTTCTGAATTTAAGGACACCGGTCGAATTTTTTATAAGATCCATCGAAAAGGTTGGTCAGGATATAATGGTGGAGGCGTATCCTGCAGCAGTCCCGTCTTACAATTTATTGGAGGATAAGGTTTGTTTACCGGTATAGTTGAAGAGGTTGGTTCAGTCCAGGAAATAAATAGAAGCTCTGGCAAGACCAGGGTAAAGATAAAAGCTATTAATATAGTTGACGATCTGAGGGTGGGCGATTCGGTGATGGTTAATGGAGCATGCCTGACCGTGACTGAGGTCAAAGGAGATGCGATCTCATTTGATATTTCGGGTGAAACGATCTTACGGACCAACTTTGTTGAGCTCAGATCAGGCAGTGCGGTAAACTTGGAGCGAGCGCTGAAGGTCTCTGACAGGATAGGTGGCCATTATGTCACTGGCCATATAGACGGAACAGCGGAGATAACCTCATTTTACGAGCAGGGCGGCTCTCTCATGCTGACAGTAGATATTGGAGGTCTGGACAGGAGGCTTGTGGTCGAGAAAGGATCGATCGCAATTGACGGCATAAGCCTGACGGTGGCAAAACAGCATGGAAACATGGTTGAGGTGGCAATAATACCGTATACGTTAAATGCGACAAATCTAAATGCAAGGAAACCAGGGGATAAAGTTAATGTTGAGCTTGATATATTTGCAAAATATGCAATAAAGGCACTTACCAGGGAAAATGATTTGCCAGACGTAAGCGGTAAGGAAGCAAGACTTCTGGGGCTTCTGGATAACTATTAAAAATGGATATAAATACTAAATCAAGAATGAACATGGATTGGAGGAAGTATGAAGATAATTGAGGGAAATTTTGAAGCAAAAGGGTTGAAATTTGCAATCGTCGTCTCAAGGTTTAATGAGCTGATCACCAGGAAACTAATCGATGGTGCCACTGATGGATTGATACGGCACGGATGTATGGATAATGATATCAATGTCTATCATGTACCAGGTGCATTTGAGATTCCTTCTGTTGCCAAGAAGTTAGCCCAGGGCAAGGCATTTGACGCGATAATCTGTCTTGGGGCGGTGATCAGGGGCGGTACGCCGCACTTTGATTACATTGCAAATGAGGTGTCAAAAGGGATTGCCGCTGTTTCGCTGGAAATGGGAATTCCGGTGATCTTTGGCGTGGTGACAGCTGATTCCATCGAACAGGCACTTGAGCGCGCCGGGACAAAGATGGGCAACAGAGGATTTGACGCTGCGATGTCGGCGATTGAGATGGCAAATCTTTACAGGAATATTAAGTGAGCGTAGGTATCAATAAGTGATACACATGGTGATTCTGTCCAAATATGATTTTTAGACTGCGATTTTTACTTTACCGGCTTTGAGACACTTAGTGCAGACTTTAATGTATTTGACCTGATCGCCCACAAGTGCCTTGACCTTTTTCAGGTTAGGGTCCCAGCGCCTGTTGCTCTTCTTATTTGAATGGCTTACATTGTGGCCGAAGAGCGGGCCTTTATTGCAAATTTCGCAAACCTTTGACATTAATCCTCCCAAATAATTACGGGGTGAGATACTATCACAGGCCATCTGGTTTTTCAATAAAATATAATGTTGATATAATTGTTGTTATCGTCTAAAAGCAAGGATTGGTTATGAGTTCCTTTGAAAAAAAAATGAGCATAATGGAAGCCCTTAAGAAGCATCCAGGCGCGAGGGACGTCTTCGTTAAATATGGCCTTGGGTGTCTTGCCTGCATGGGGGCAGTGGCGGAGAGCGTGGAGAGTGGGGCGAGAATGCATGGTGTGAACCCTGATCTGTTAATTGCAGACTTAAACGGTCTTCTAGCCGAGGGAAAGGATAAAAATAAAGCCTGATGATTAGAATAATCAATGATTATGGAGAGATACTTATATCCAGGAAAGCCTTAATCGATATTATCGGCATAATTGTCAAAAACAGCTACGGCGTTGTTGGTATGTCGAGAAAAAACGTGCAATCGAGCTTAATCGATATCCTCCGTTCGGATAAGTATTTCAAGAGTGTTGAGATCAGTTTGAGGGAAAATTTTATTGACGTAAATGTCTATGTGGTACTTGAGTATGGGACCAATATCTCAGAGGTAGCCAGGAATCTGAGTGATTCCATCAGATACAACTTAAAACATCTCACAGGTGCGGAAGCAGGTAAGGTGGACATCCATATAAGGAAGTTAAAGGTGAACGGTGATTTCAGGTAGATGATGGCTAGCAAGAAGATCACCCCCAAATTGTTCAAAAATATGTTCTTGGCAGGTTTGAATAAGATTGAGGATAATGTACAGGCCATCAACGACTTGAACGTATTCCCCGTGCCCGATGGAGATACCGGCACAAATCTGATGCTTACCATGCAGAGTGTGAAAGAGGAAATATCAAAGATAAAAGAAAAGGATATGTCCAGCCTCTGCGAAGCGATAAAACAGGGTTCGCTGATGGGGGCCAGGGGCAATTCCGGGGTGATACTCTCCCAGATCTTCAGGGGCATGTGCGATGTTCTATCCAGGGATGATGAGATTGATATCAAAACATTTGTCAGTTCTCTGAGGATTGGCAGAGAGGTCGCTTACAAGGCGGTGATGAAGCCAGTTGAGGGAACAATGCTCACGGTGATCTCTGATATCGCAAGTACAGCGGAGCTTTATTCTTCCACGGACGGAGATATTGAGAATCTGATGCTAACTCTGATTCAGGCCGCCAAAGTATCACTTGATAATACCCCAAACCTGCTTGATGTCCTTCGTGAAGCCGGTGTTGTTGATGCGGGCGGTCTCGGACTGGTGAATCTATTTGAAGGTTTTTACGAGGGGATCACAGGAAAGGTTCAGGATTTGACCGCGCCTTCCAGGGTCGCGACTGGGATTGGACACCTATCGGAGGAGACGATGGCATTGGAATTGAAATACATGTACTGTACGGAATTTATGGTGAAGGGAAACGGCATTAATATTGCGCAAATAAAAGAACATGTGGAGTCGCTTGGAGATTCATTACTGGTGGTGGGTGATGAGAGGACTACCAAGATCCATGTTCACACAAATGAGCCTGATAAGGTGCTTCGGTTAGCGATGAATTACGGAACCCTGCACGAGATCCAGATAAACAATATGGTCGAACAGACTGCGCAGCGGCAATCGCGCTTAGAGACTGCAAAAGCTAAGGAGATCGGCATTGTGGCCGTTTCTTATGGTGAAGGCTTAAAGCGGATATTTGAGAGCTTCGGTGTGGATTTCGTAATTAACGGTGGCCAGACTATGAACCCAAGCGCGAAGGAGATAGTTGAAGCAGTGGAGTCTCTGAATTCCCCAAGGGTGATAGTTCTTCCAAATAATAAAAACATTATTTTAACAGCCAATCAGGTGAAACAACTTTCCGGTAAAGAGGTTTTTGTGATCCCCAGCAGGACGATACCGCAGGGCATTTCAGCCATCATGAACTACAGCGAAAGCTTGAGCCTTAAGGAGAACCTGGACTTCATGTCGGAGGCAATTGGAAGGATAAGGACAGGAGAGATCACCACAGCAACGCGCGATGCAAAAATTAAGAACGTTAACATAAAAAAGGGAGAGATAATTGCAATTGCGGATGATGAACTTTGCGCGCACGGCAGCGATGTGGTCGAGGTCAGTTTGTCTCTTGTCGATAAGTTGAACGAGGGAGGCGGCGAGGTCATGACCATTTACTGGGGCGAGGACTCCAGTAAGGATGACCTGGATAGGATAATAGAGGAAGTAAGAAAAAACTACATGTCGTATGACGTAGAGGTATATGAGGGTGGACAGCCCCTTTATCCGTATATTTTTTCATTAGAGTAACCTTATCAAAATGCTTGGCAGCGATATTTTTTCTTTTAATTTTTCTTCACGGTCTTCATTTTTAACTTCATCCGATCTACCCAAAAAAAATGATGTCAACAATCTTTTGAGCTTGTGCCAGGATATTTCCAGCCTTAAAAGAGTTGGGGCAAAGACCATTTCAAGGCTGAAGAAGTTGAAGATATTCAGCCTTCTTGACCTCATAAGTTACATCCCGAGGGGGTATCTCGATTTAAGCAATCTGAGAAGGATCTCCGAGCTGAAGGAAGAGGAGTTTGTCACCGTCATAGGTGATATAAAGGACGCTCAGGCTTCATACGCAAGAAGAGGTAGACAAGTTTTGAGGGTTGCGGTTTTTGATGGCACCGGCTATCTGTTTTGCATATGGTTTAACCAGAACTATCTGAAGGAAAGGTTTTCCTGCGGCAGTAAGTTTGCGTTCAGCGGCAAGATAACAAGAAGGGGTATGCAGCTTCAGATGGTAAATCCATTTTATGAAGAGCTGGTTGATGACGACCTTGGTGAGGCAGAGGCGAACATCAAGGTCGTTCCCCTGTATTCGCTGACAAGTGGTCTTTACGTTAAGCAGCTTCGAAGGATGATCAGCTCGCTACTTGATATGGTCGCCTTTGTGCCGGATTTCGTTCCCTTGTATGCTGGCCCTGAGAGCAAGATTCCAGTGATGTCGATGCTGAGGAGAATTCATTTCCCGTTAGATATGAGTGAAATAGATGAATTGAAAAGAGAGCTAAAGTATATAGAACTGTTCTTTCTCTCCCTCGCCCTGCTTTTGAAGAAGAGCTATTTCAAGGACAGGTTCCATGAAAGAGGAAGACCGCTTATTGTCAGACATTTTGATGCCGATGTGGATCTTCCGTTTAAGCTGACTGAAAGCCAGGTGGTTGCTGTCAATCAGATATTGTCCGATTTGTCCAGCAAGCTGCCCATGAACAGGATGTTGCACGGTGAGGTGGGTGCAGGAAAAACGATAGTTGCCCTGCTCTCCTGTCTTGCGGTTAAAAAGGCAGGTGCGCAGAGTGCGCTTATGGTGCCAACTGAACTCCTGGCGCGCCAGCATTACAACAGCATGAGAAGTTTAATCCCTGAATTGTATGAATGTTCTGCTCTTCTGACGAGTTCAACGCCCAGGGCTGAGCGGGTGAGGATATTAAATATGATTTCAAATGGGAGGATCAACCTACTCGTCGGTACTCATTCGTTGATATCGGAGGACGTCATCTTTAAAGACCTTGCACTGGTCATAATTGATGAACAACACAGGTTTGGAGTCCAGCAGCGTCTCATGTTAAAGAACAAGGGAGTTGTGCCGCATATGCTGATAATGTCCGCTACCCCCATACCAAGGAGCGTCACCCAAACCATTTACGGTGATCTGGATGTAACCAGGATTGATATAAATGAGGACAGGCAGCGTAAAGTCATTACCCGTATCTTCACGGACTTCGAGCGGAAAAATGTATATAAACAGGTGCTGGATATCTTGAATAAGGCTGGTAAGCTCTTCGTGGTATGTCCGCTGGTCGATGAATCAGGAAAGCTTGAGGCGCGCTCTGTAAAGGCGGAGGCTAATCGTCTGCGTAATGATGCGTTTAAGGACTTTAATATATCTGTTGTATACAGCGCCCTGCCGAATGATGAGAAGATCAGAGCGCTGGAGGATTTCAAGAGCGGCAGGAGTCAGATCATCGTGGCGACGACCGTAATAGAGGTTGGGATCGATATCAGCGAGGCAAATGTTATGATAATCGAAGGTGCTGATCGTTTTGGCCTTGCGCAGCTTCATCAGTTACGCGGGAGGATAGGTCGGGCAGGACAGGAGAGCTTCTGTTTCATTGCGTTAAATGAGTATGGCTCACAACAGTCCAGGGAAAGGCTGATAAATTTCAGCAGGATAAGAGATGGCTTTGAGCTTGCAAAGATGGACCTTGCGAACAGGGGTGAGGGTGAGCTTTTCGGTGAAAGGCAGACGGGCATACCGGAGCTAAAAGTTGCAAGTATTCTCAGTGATGAGGATATCTTGCAAACGGCAAAAGCGGATGCAGAGAAGATGTTTTTTGAATCTACGGATTCAGCGGCGACCGAGTTGATATCAAGGTTGACCCGGCTTATATATAAGGAAAAGCGATTCTGGAACGTCGCGTAATGTATAAGGCCGTTCCGGGGAAAATATGATGATGAGAAAGAGCTCTGGGGGGATAGTATGACGCCGCAGATACATGTAGTAAGCGGAGAAAAAAAGGGAATGAAGCTGGCCATACCTGATGGTGAGTGGCTGCGGCCGACACTTGCCAGGGTAAAGAAGACGGTGTTTGATGTGCTTGGTAAGAGCACAAGGGGTTCTGTCGCTGCCGATATATTCGCGGGTACGGGTAATATCGGGATAGAGGCGCTGAGTATGGGGGCTTCGCATGTCATCTTCGTAGAGTCGGAACAGCTGGCCTGTGACCTTCTAAAAAAGAACTTGGATAAGCTGGGGTTTAATGAGGATAGTTATAAGATAATCCACCGAGATGCCTTGAAAGCACTTGGTCATCCGTTTTTTTCGTCGTGCAAGCTGGATTTGATTTTTATAGACCCTCCATATAAAATAAACGCCGTAACAATCAGAGAAATCTTTGACTCAATTCTCGCAAACGATATGCTGGGGCAGGAAGGTGAGATAGTTTTTTTCATGTTTAAAAAAAGGATGCCTGAGTTTGAGTTCAAGGATTTTGAGATCACCTGGCAAAAGAATATCGGCATAACTACGCTGACTTTTTTGAGAAAGAAGGTTGAAAGTGAGAGCAGTATACCCGGGGACGTTTGACCCCATAACGATGGGACATAAGGATCTTATAGTTAGAGCATCCAAAATTTTCGATGAACTGGTCGTTGGAGTTGCGCTGAACCTTCAGAAGAATCCACTTTTTTCTATCGATAAGAGGGTTAAGTTTCTTGAGATGGTAACGAGTAATATGAAAAACGTCACTGTTAAGCATTTTGATGGTTTACTTGTGGACTTTGCCATGAAACATGAAACAAACATAATCTTAAAGGGCATCAGAGCAATGACTGACTTTGAATATGAGTTTCAGATGGCCCAGATCAACCAGAACTTAAATATGGACATCCAGACGCTATTTCTGGTGACAAATCAACAATATTCTTTTTTGAGCTCAGGTGCTGTTAAAGAGGTTGCGATGAACAGGGGAAGTATAAGAGGTCTTGTGCCTGATGAGGTTCATGACGAGATAGTCAATTGTTTTAGAAACGGGATTTTTTAGGGATCATAAGGAGGACACGATTGGATATAGTAGAGCACATTGACAAGATTGAGGAGTTAATCAATCAGGCGCGAAAAGTACCCTTCACTTCGAATGTGATGGTGAGCGAGGATGAGATCTATGAGCTTATAGATAGCCTGAGGCAGATACTGCCGGAAGAGATTAAACAGGCGCGCTGGATCGTGAAGGAACGGAAGGAGCTTCTCGATGAGGCGAAAAATGAGGCGGATAGGATAGTGTCAGAGGCACTTGACAAGGCTTCAAAGCTGATCGCGGAGACCGAGATAATAAAGAAGGCTACCAAGCAGGCCGAGGAAATTGTAAAGGATGCTGAGAACAAGGCAAGGACGATTAGGCTTGAGGCCGAGGATTACGCAGACGAAAAACTGGCAAACCTGGAAGCGATATTAACTAAACTGATCACAACAGTGGAAAAGGGCAGAGATCAACTTCAAGGGAAAACCAGCGAGGAATAACCCCGTTTTTTTCTTGTGCAATCTCTTGATTATGCTATACTCTTCCAGTTTTTAAGAAGATGGATGACCGTTACGTAATCAATTTAAGGGACGTTATTGAATATAAGAAGGACGTATTTTTTAGGTTTGACGATAAGATAAACCTTGAGAATACAGTTTTAAGCAGAGAGGGTATTTCCGTCGATTTTTATCTCAGTGGACGTGCTTCGCCTGCTGGCAGCGATATCTTAATTGAGATCGAGTTAAGTGGAGCTGTTTCTGGCACATGCAGCATATGCGCCTGCGATGCCAGTATGGTTATAAGCGCGCGGTCAGAGATAGTGGCCTCCAGGAACTCCGAGAAGTATGAACCTGAGGATTTTCTTCTCATAAAAGGTACTGAAGTAAATATATATCAGCTTGTTGTGGACACAATCATTTTATTTCTGCCCATAACACTCACCTGCAGCTCGGACTGCCGCGGCCTCTGTCCCGGCTGTGGGACAAATCTGAATGTTGAAGCTTGCAGATGCCAGAATGATTTGGGTGAGACTGGTTTTAATATGATAGCGCGTAAGTTTCAATTTAAGAATGGTGGTGATTAAATTTGCCTTTACCTCCAAAGAAGATGTCAAGATCAAAGAGGGATAAGCGCAGGACGCACCAGAAGATTGCCATTCCTGCACTCGCGGAATGTCCTCAATGTCACTCCATGAAGCAGCCGCACAACGTTTGTCTTAAGTGCGGTTATTATAATGGAAGGGAAATAATATCTTCTGAGACCAAAAAGAAGAAGTAAAAGGAAGTTGATTAATGGAACTCAATAAACTCTTTAAGCCGATGAGCATTGCTCTGATCGGAGCCGCTCGCGAGGAGGGTAAGGTTGGGCATTTAATATTTGAGCATATTTTAGGATCAAATTATAAGGGCAAAATTTACCCCATTAACCCGAAGGCCAATGAGATCCATGGGATTAAATGTTATCCGTCAGTCCGGGATGTTCCAGAAAAATCGGTGGAACTGGCGGTGCTGGTGATACCAGCACAGTACGTATCTGCTGCTGTAGATGATTGCGGCATAAAAGAGGTAAGTTTTGTCGTTATAATTTCAGCCGGCTTTAAGGAAACGGGACCTGAAGGACTGAAGCTTGAGCGTGAGATAATTGCAAAGGCAAAGTCCTATGGGATGAGGATTCTTGGGCCGAACTGCCTTGGCTTCATCGATACCACAACTCCACTGGATGCAAGCTTTGCGAAAACGTCTGCTGTACCTGGTAATATTTCGTTTGTTTCGCAGTCGGGTGCACTGTGTTCTGCAATACTTGATTATGCTAAGCCTGAGGGCATCGGGTTTGCAAAATTTGTGAGCCTTGGAAACAAAGCAGACATAAATGAGATAGACCTTTTGAAAGAGTGGAGTGCGGATGCTGATACCCGTGTGATCGGTATATACATGGAGGGTCTGAATGATGGTCGCAGGTTTGTGGAGGTGGCAAAGGAGACGTCTATGATCAAACCGATCATCACGGTAAAATCAGGCATTACACAGGCTGGCGCTAAAGCTGCCTCCTCGCACACCGGCTCGCTTGCTGGATCACAGCATGCATATGATGCAGCATTCAAGCAGAGTGGTATAGTACACGCAAGATCGATTCAGGATATGTTTGACTACTGTGTTGCATTTTCATATCAAAATCTACCATCCTCGAACAGGGTTGCCCTTATAACAAACGCGGGTGGGCCGGGGATCATGGCAGCGGATGCCTGTGAGAAGTTAGGGATAAGGCTTGCCAGCTTTACAAGGGAAAATCTGACGAAGTTAGAGTCAAACCTTCCAAAAGCAGCAAATATATACAATCCCATTGACATACTTGGGGATGCCAAGGCAGATAGGTATAGATTTGCGCTTGAGGTGGCGCTGGCGGATAAGAACGTGGACTCCGTGATAGTGATACTTACACCGCAGGCCCCAACTGAGGCAAAGGAAACCGCGATTGCCATTTCCGAGATTTCAAGGACTTCGAGTAAAACTGTGATCGCCTGCTTCATGGGGAAGGATGATATCGCTGAGGGTGTCAAGTTCTTGAATTCGAATAAGATACCGAACTACTATTTCCCAGAGCGCGCAGTTGAGGCATTGAACGTCATGATAAAGTATGAGGAATTTCGCAGGAAGGATAAAGGACGTTACAAGAAGTTCAATGCTGACCACGATTGTGTAAAAAAGATCTTTGGGGCCTCAAAAAGAATAGGCAGGATAAACATTTCTGAGGCGGATTCAAAGGAGGTATTGGCCGCATATGGAATTCGCACGCCAAAGCATTTTCTTGCGAAAACTTCTAATGAGGCAGTGGAAGCAGCCAGGCGTTTTGGGTTCCCTGTCGTCATGAAGATAGCTTCGCCGGATATTCTACATAAATCGGATATTGGCGGAATCAGGGTCGGCCTGCAGGACGAAGCAGAAGTCAAGGAGGCGTATAAACAGATAATATGGAACTCGACCAGGTTCATGCCAGATGCAGTCATATGGGGCGTCTCTATACAGGAGATGATAAGTGATAGAAAGGAGGTTATCGTGGGGGTTAACAAGGACTCGCAGTTTGGTCCGATGGTCATGTTCGGACTTGGGGGGATATATGTTGAGGTCTTAAAAGATGTCTCCTTCAGGATAGCACCTCTTACAGATGTTGATGCCTCTGAGATGATTACTGAAATAAACTCCTTTCCGCTCCTTGTTGGAGTTCGTGGACAAAAAAGAGCTGACATTGAAAGCATTACTGATATATTATTAAGAGTATCGAACCTGGTGATGGATTTTCCTGAGATCAACGAGATGGATATAAACCCGTTGATGGTTGGAACTGCAGGAGAAGGTAGCGTTGCGGTTGATGCAAGGATATCGTTAGGAGGCAAGTAAGATGAGTTCAATCTACGTCATTTCAAATGAGTCTTATTCCGGTAAGAGCTCGATATGCATTGGCCTCTCTTTGATTTTAAAAGAGATGGGTAAGGAGGTTGGTTATTTCAAGCCCATCGGAACCCTTCCTACGAAAATTGGTGAGCTGGTTACCGATGAGGATGCCTATTTTGCGCACAAACTGTTGAAGTCCGTGGATCCTCTTGAGGATATCTCACCGGTAATGCTGACTTCGTTATCTTACAAGGAGGGCTTGCTCGATAGTCCGGATAAATCTCTGTCCAGGATAATTGATTCTTTTAACTTGATCAAAAAGGGCAAGGACATTGTTATTATAGAGGGATCAAAAAGTATTTTTGATGGGCTATTTTTCAACCTGTCGGTGCTGGATCTTTACGACAAGTTTGGCTCCAAGATTCTTTTGGTTGTTAACTACTCATCTGATCTGATCGATATCGTGCTTGCATTAAAGCGTATGGTAAATGACTCCCTGATTGGGATCATCATTAACAAGGTACCGCGCAGCCAGTTAGAGTGGGTGGAGTCGATAGTTATTGGGCATCTATCTGAGCGCAACGTGAAGGTTTATGGGATCATAATCAGAGATCCTTCACTATCTTCCATAAGCATAGAGGAGCTCGCAGAAAATCTTAGTGGTCAGATAATATGCGCTGATGATAAGAAGGGCGAGTTCATTGAGACTTTCATGGTAGGCGCCATGGGGCAGGAACAGGCGCTTCGCTACTTCAGGAGAAAGACAAATAAGGCCGTGATCACTGGTGGTGACAGGGCTGATGTACAGCTAGCAGCGCTGGAAACACAGACAAAATGTCTTGTCCTGACTGGTAATCTCAGGCCAAGTCTTATCGTCATCTCAAGAGCCGAAGAGCTGGGAGTCCCGGTGATCCTCGTTGAGGCTGATACGCTTTCAACTGTGCAGAAAGCCGAGGAACTGATCGGAAGGATCAGGGTGCATGATGTGGAGAAAGTAAAGAAGCTTACGGATATTTTAAAAGAGTATGTAAATATAAAAGATATATTTACGGACGTGGGACTGAAAGTGGAATAGACGTCATAGATGATCGAACAGGAAGGAGAGACAAAAAACACTCTTATGGTCGATGCCGATGGTGGGGACTTTGCTCCACAAGAAATTGTGATCGGTGTACTGGAGGCCATGAAAGCCAGGCTGCAACTTAAGGTCAGATTTTTTGGAAATCAGGATGCAATTCGAGATGTACTATCGACGTTTGATTATCCTGCTGACAGAGTTTCCATAGTCAACTGTCCTGAAACCATCACCTCGAGTGAATCACCCGCAGAGGCTTTGCGGAAGAAAAGATCATCATCCATTGTTATGTGCGCGAAGGCATGCGCGAAGGGTGAGGGCTTTGGGTGGATTTCAGCTGGCAACACGGGCGCCTGTATGGGAGCTTCACTTCTGTTTATGCGCACAATAAGAGGGATATACCGCCCGGGGATAGCAGTAGTTGTGCCAAAAGAATGCGGATTTGCGATCTTGATCGATATAGGTGCGAATGCTGAGTGTAAGCCTTTAAACATTCTTCAGTTTGCCGTAATGGGTTCTGCGTATCACAGCGTGAGGTTTGGCGTGTTAGATCCTAAGGTTGCATTGCTCAATATAGGCGTCGAGGAAGCAAAGGGCAATTCACTTTATAAGGGTGCGTTTGAGATACTTTCAAAATCGCATCTTAACTTCATCGGGAATATAGAAGCCCGCGATATCTTCGATAACGAAGCGGAAGTCATAGTTTGCGACGGCTTCACGGGTAATATACTCCTTAAGGCAATAGAAGGTACTGTCATGCACATGATCTCGATCGTTAAAAAGGCTGGAAAGGACAACGTGCTGTCGATGCTCGGTGCTGCTTTGTTGAAAAAGTCGTTGAAAGAGAGGATTTCCGAGCTGGATTATGAGGAGTATGGAGGCGCTTTTTTGCTCGGCGTAAACGGGATTTTTATAAAGAGTCACGGCAGTTCGAAAGCCACGGCGATCAAAAATTCATCTATTCTTGCCATAGAATCGTCAAAAAGTGGTTTGATTGCAAAAATTTCGGAAAATATTAAGGGAGGAATGAGTTAAGTGCCGGATGAAGAAGTTTACGAAAAGGTTAAAAAGATAATATCTGAAACCCTGGGTGTGGATGAAAAAGAGGTTAAGCCTGGATCAAGACTTGTGGATGAGCTTGGGGTGGATTCTATCGGCATGCTGGATCTGCTGCTGAAGTTTGAGGATGAATTTAATATAAGCATTCCAGATCAGGATGCTGAGAAGATAACAAGGGTGCAGGACATAATAGATTATCTTAAGACAAGGATCTAGGTCTTCTCTTCCTGAAAACCTGCCAAATTTATAATAATATTTAACTGCAATAATATATGACCATTGAACTGTATAAAAGAAGAGAAATATTGAAGTGGGCAAAAGAAAATGGGCTGAGCTTCGATGATTGGGAGCTGTTTTTTGCATCACTTACACACAGGTCGTATCCACATGAATCTGGTAACCTATCCAGTGCGAATGAGAATCTTGAGTTCCTTGGTGATGCAGTTCTATCGTTGGTTGTGACCAGCTATATATTTAAAAGGTTGCCAAACCTGAACGTAGGAGAACTTGCCAAACTGAGAGCAAGAATCGTCGCGCAGAATTATCTCTTTAAAATAGGTAAGTCGATCGGTTTGGACAGCGTGATAATCCTTGGCAAAAAAGAGGAAGAGAACCTTGGCCGCGAAAAACCTTCTATAATTTCAGATACACTGGAGGCACTGATAGGGGCGATATTTCTGGATGGAGGTCTAAGGAAGGCTGATGGCTGGATCATGAAGAATTTTCACGAACTCATCGAAAATGAGATCTCAAATCCAACCATCGATGATTTCAAGACCCAGCTTCAGGAGCTGGCCGCAAAAATTGGGATAAAGGATATCAGATATGTCACTGAAAAAGAGACGGGGCCTGACCACAGGAAGATCTTTTATATCAGCGTTTTCCTGAATGGTGAGAAGTTTGGCAGCGGTGAAGGTTTGAGCAAGAAACGGGCTGAGCAGTTGGCTGCAGCCACGGCGCTGGAGAGGATGAGAAGATCCACAAACTGATATGTATTTAAAGAGCATTTCACTGCGTGGTTTCAAGTCTTTTGCGGAGAAAGTCGAGCTGACATTTGCACCGGGTCTCACGGTAATAGTTGGACCTAATGGTTCCGGCAAGAGCAACATCGTAGATGCGATAACATGGGTACTCGGGGAACAGAGGCTTAAAATGCTGCGTGGTTCGAAGATGGAAGACATAATCTTTTACGGCAGCAATCATAAGAGATCGTTCGGGATTTGCGATGTGACGCTGATGTTTGATAACGAGGACTCTTTCTTCAACATCTTCGCATCTGAAGTATCGATCAAGAGAAGGCTCTACAGGAGTGGGATAAGCGAGTATTATGTAAATTCAGATAAGGCCAGGATGTCAGATGTACTTGAACTCTTCTATGCCTCAGGATTAAGTAAGGATCTGCATAACATCATCACTCAGGGTCAGATCGAGAACATCGTGTCCTACAAACCTCTGGACAGAAGGCAGTTTCTGGAGGATTCGCTTGGATTTGCGTCACACAAAAAACGGAAGGAGAAAGCCTTAAAACGGCTGGACGATGTCGAGGTAAATATAGAGCGGATTTTAAGCGTGAGCAATGAAGTCAAGCGACGCCTCAAACCACTTGAAGAACAGATAAAATTGCTTAAAAGAAAAAACGAACTAATAGATGAACGCGGAATATTAATGCAAGCACAAAAACTTGCACAGCTGCACCATCTGCAGGGAACTCTTCAGGAAAAAAGAGAAGAGTTGGCACAGCAACATTGCCAGGAGCACGATTTTGCTGAGAGAATGAGATCACTTGAAAAAAAATTAGCTGATCTAAAGGCAAGGATCAGCCCCAACTTCACCTTCAGGATGGAAGTCCTTGGTCAGCAGATCAAGGGCTATATAAATAGCTATGAACTTTATCTGACCATATTAAAGGACAGGCAAAACATCCTTGTGATGAACGAGAAGTCCGTTTTAAGGAATCAAAACTTACTGGGGGAGCTGGGGGCTGACCTTTCTGGATTGAGAGAAGAGCTGAGGGTTGTGAATTCAAATCTTGATGGTGCAAATGCTCATCTTGGGGAACTCAGGAACAGAAGAAGGGAGCTAGACTTACTGCTTTCATCAAACATGGAGAAGGAGAGCGCTTTTGAATCTCAGCTCGAGATCGAAAAAAAGCAGGCAAACCGGCATCTTTCGGATCTACGGCAGCTGATAGCAAAGCTTGATGATATGGGTGGATTGAATCATAGTAATTTCGAAAGCATCAGCGTGGCTGACAGGATATTATACATGCTAAAAGAGTACCTTAATAACCTGGAAGAAGCTGAGAAGTCGAGCCAGCTCCACTTAAGCCTGAAGCTGAAGAGCGCGTCCATAAGGGATGAGTTGCACGATGTGGATTCAAAGATATTGATAGCAACGTATGAACAGAAGTCAGCATCTACTTTGCTTGAGGAGAGGGCGCAATCAATAGAAGAAGTGGAGGCAAGAATATCGCAGATAAATGAGGCCAGGCTTAAGGCCATGCTTGCGGCTATTCGTAAGTCAATGGATGATATCCGTGTCCTGAGTGGACTGATAGAAAAACATCTGAATCATGCCAGGATAATATCAGTCCACACCTCAGGGGAGGAGCAGGTTAACGATAAAGAAATCATAAGAAAGATGGCAGAATATGAGCCAGAGCTATCAAAGTTGAACGCAAGCCTTTCGGAAATAAGGATTGAGATCGGGAAAAAGGAATATCAAGCCGTGCAGATGGAAGAAAATATTGCTTCATTGAGGCGATCATTTGATTTAAGCGCAGATGATTCAGAGAGGGCTCGTGATAAGATAGATGGGCTGTCGATGAACCTGGACCTTATAAATCAGGAGCTGGAAAAGGTCGAAAGATCGATATTCTCACTGGGCAACGTAAATGAGATGGCATATCTGGATTATGAAGATGTTCTGAACAGGTCGAATTTTTTCAATCTTCAGCTGGAAGACCTTAGAAACGGAAGGAAAGCTGTTTTGAAGATATCGAGGATGCTCGATGAGTATATATCCGTGGAGTTCACAAAAAAGTTTGAATCGATCAATGAAAACTTCAAGAACATTGTTGAGATGTTATTCCCCAATTGCACGGGGTGGTTGGAACTTAACGAGGATGGGGGCTTGGACATCGCTTTTTTAAGCAGCAGAAAGACGATAAAGAAGCTCTCGCTTTTATCGGGCGGTGAGAGGGCACTGCTTTCAATTGCGTTAATGTTTTCGATATATAAGACGATGCCTTCTCCATTTTATATCTTCGATGAGGTGGATGCTGCACTTGACGATGTGAACCTGTCCAGGTTCATAAGGCTCTTGAGTGATTTCAGTCAGGACAAACAGGTCATACTAATAACCCACCAAAAGCAGACGATGGAGGCATCTGATGTAATTTACGGTGTCTCAATGCAGCCCAATGGGACGACGAAGATAATTTCTGAACGTGTAAGGGAGATAGCTTTAAGTTGAGCAGAGGTGCGGTCACAAAGAAACTGAGCTCGAGTATAAAGGCAAGCGGTAGTATTTTCAAGGATGCCATAGACAGGGCACTGAGGAACATATATAAGAACGCTGACGGCATCTGGGATGAACTTGAGGAGTCGTTAATCTCTGCTGATGTCGGTGTTGCGACATCGCTTTATCTGATAGAGTCGGTCAGGAAGGAAGCGGCAAAAAGAAGGGTAAGCGATCCTCAGGAGATTCACAAGATATTGAAGCGAAAATGCATATCGATTTTTGATGGAAATGACGCGGAGTTGGGCCTTAATGGCGATCCAGCAGTCGTACTTGTAACAGGTGTAAATGGAGTGGGCAAGACAACATTTGTCGCCAAGCTTGCAAACCTGCTGTCAGAAGAAAAAAGGGTATTGATATCCGCAGCCGATACGTTCAGAGCTGCTGCAATTGACCAGATAAGCATATTGGGAAAGCGAATTGGCGTAGAGGTCATAAGGGCCAGTCGTGGGGATGATCCATCCGCAGCGATCTACGATGCCATATCCGCTGCCAGGGCAAAGTCAGCCCAGGTGCTCATTATTGATACAGCAGGCAGAATGCATACGTCTGCTAATCTGCTCGCTGAGGCTGCTAAAATGAAACGAGTTATTGCAAAAAACGCTCCAGGCCAACCCTCAGAGGTACTGCTGGTGGTGGATTCAACTACGGGACAGAACACGATCATGCAGGCTCAGAAGTTTGACTCCAGCCTGAACGTCACGGGTATCGTCGTAACCAAACTCGACAGTACATCAAAAGCAGGTACCATTTTTACGGTTAGAAACGAGATGAATAAATCGATAAAGATGCTTTGTTTTGGTGAGGATATAGATGCGATTTCATATTTTGATCCAGAAGTGTTCATAAACAATCTCTTCGGAGAATAGATGTTTGAAACAATAACACAGCGGTTCCAGAAAATTGCACGACTGCTTAAGTCCAAGGGAATAGTCACTTCTGTTGATATCGATGAGGTTCTTAGGGACATACGCAGAACACTGCTTGAAGCTGACGTGAGCCTGGCGGCCATTAAGCAGTTGTCAGCAAATGTAAAAGAAAAGGCGCTTGGTGCAAAGGTCATATCAAGCCTAACTCCTGGTCAGCAGGTCTTGAAGATAATAAAAGATGAGGTTGAACTGCTTCTGGGTGGCACTCCCCTGGATAAAAATTTGCTTGAAAACGTTAGCTTGGTATTTGTGATGGGACTTCAGGGGTCAGGAAAGACGACCTTTTGTGGCAAACTTGCCTTATACCTGCAAAAGGCAAACAGGACAAGCCTCCTCGTGCCGCTCGATGTCCACAGGCCAGCAGCAGCTGAGCAGCTTAAGACGGTTTCCACTGAGGCAGGTGCTGAGTTCTTGTCAAATACTGCAGGTAAGAGCGTCCTTAAGATATGCGAGGAAGCCAGTGTTGCAGCAAAAAAGATTGGCATCGATACGGTCATATATGATACCGCAGGCCGGCTTCAGATCGATGATGTAATGATGAAGGAGCTCTCTGATGCTCGGATGAAAGTAAGGCCTGACCTGAGCCTCCTTGTGCTGGACTCGATGACGGGGCAGCAAGCTGCGCAGATTGCCAGCGGCTTCACTCGGAGTGTGAAGGTCGATGCAGTCGTATTGACTAAGCTGGACAGCGATACCAGAGGCGGAGCGGCGCTTTCAGTATTCACCGAGACCGGAAAAACCATACTTTTTTCAACGAGCAGCGAGAAATTAGACCAGCTGGATCTTTTTTATCCCGACAGGATCGCTTCCAGGATCATCGGCATAGGCGATGTCATGACTTTGATTGAAAAAGCGGAGGAGATCGCAAGCACGAAAGAGATGGAGGAGATGGGTAAAAGGGTACTCAAAAATGAGATAACCCTTGAAGATTTTCTGGTTCAGCTAAATGAGCTTAAAAAGATGGGGCCGTTAAACTCCGTGCTTGAGATGCTCCCAGGAAAGGGCGGCCTGCCTAAAATAGATCTGCGCGTGGATGATGTAATGCTTCAGCGCTGCGAGGCCATCATAAGGTCAATGACGCAGAAAGAACGCCGCAACCCATCGATAATAAACAGCTCTAGAAAGCAGCGGATCGCAACAGGCAGTGGGACACAGGTTAACGATATAAACCGTCTTTTGAAGCAATTTGCAAGCCTGAAGCTCATCCTATCCAGGGTGTCAAAACAAAAAAGAGGATTTTTAAAGAAAGGGCTGCTCGGCTTATAATCCATCGATTTGCGAATTTAACTTTAATTCTGGTAATATTTGTGATAGTATCTTTCAGCTTTTTATAAAGGAGGTGTATTTTTGGCAGCAAGGATCAGGTTGTCAAGGAAAGGCTCAAAGAAGAATGCTTTTTATCGCATCGTAGTTGCTGACTCAAGAAGTCCGCGAGATGGTAGATTTGTAGAGTCCATCGGCTATTATAACCCGATGAGTGAGCCTTCCGAAATTGTGATTAATGAGGAAAAGGCAGTAAGTTGGTTGAAGATGGGCGCCTTACCCACCAACTCTGTGAAACGCTTGTTCGAGATCAAAAAAATAGGTATGTAGTTGCTGGATCATACTGGAGGTGGACCGTTGGAAGAACTAATAGTTATTCTCGCAAAAGCTCTGGTCGACAAGCCAGAGGAAGTTAATGTCACTTTGGAAACACTGGACGATGGCACGTTAAATTATCAAATAAAAGTGGCAAGCGAGGATGTTGGAAAGGTCATCGGCAAGAAGGGAAGGATTGCAAACGCCCTGAGAGTAATTATTAAAGCTGCCGCAACCAAGGAGAAAAAAAGGGCAAGAGTCCAGATCCTTGACTGAATTATCAATTTGATCATAAACTCTCTGGCTGCTTTTTACTGTTTGAGAGCACATGGAATAAAGGGAGAGGTTAAGGTTAAGCTTTTAACTAACTACCCCGAGAGGATATCGAGGGGTAGATTTTTATACAGGGAAGAACGATGTCTCGACAAGGACAGATTGACCGTAGAGTGGATAAAGCACCAACCAAACGATTTCGCCATAATCAAGTTTATTGAAATAGGTGATCAAAGCAGTGCTGAGAGCCTGTCGGATCGTTACTTATTTGTGCGCGTTGATGAGATAGGAAACCTGCCGGAAGGCAATTTCTGGGTACACCAGCTAATAGGCGTGACGGTGAGGATAAAAGATGGCGATATAATTGGCACCGTAGTTGAAGTCGAGCGCGGAAAGTCGAGTGATTTTCTGATTGTACAATCAGCAGATGGAAAGAAGCACATGATCCCATTTGTGAGAATTTATGTGACGGGTATTGATATGGATGAAAAGGTCATTGAAATGAACCTGCCTGAGGGATTGATTTGAGCCTTGAGGTTTACGTCATAACGGCGTTTCCGCAGATCTTCAAGCCTGTTTTTGAGACCGGAGTAGTGGGAAGGGCTATCGCTAAAGGAGTTTGCAGGCTTGAGATGATCAATTTGAGGGAGTACGGTATCGGCAAGCGTATGCAGATAGATGACGCACCTTATGGTGGAGGACCTGGAATGGTTCTTAAGCCAGAGCCGATATTCAGAGCTGTAAGGGATATATTTGCAGGTAAAAAAGGAGATATGGATATTGTGATCCTTCTCTCTGCATCCGGCGTGAGGCTGAATCAGGGTCTGTTTGTAAAGTTTGCTTCTTTAAGGCGCGTTGTATTGATCTGTGGAAGATATGAGGGAGTGGATGAGAGGGTGGCGGAATATCTTGCTGATATGGAGGTCAGTCTTGGTGATTTCGTCCTTACGGGAGGCGAGATACCTGCATTTGCTATAATAGACGGAACGGTTAGGTTGCTTGAGGGTACGCTGGGGGATAGCGAATCTTTACGGGACGAATCATTTGTAAAGGGAATACTTGACTATCCGCATTACACCCGGCCAAGTGATTTTGAGGGAATTAAGGTGCCCGATATGCTCATAAGCGGAAATCACGGCGAAATTTCCAAATTTAGGCTTGAAAAAGCTTTAGAAAAAACTAAAATTAACAGGCCAGACTTGTTAGAAAGCAGAAAAAGGTGATGCATAGATGTTAAAAATTAGCAAACTGGAAGAGTCCCAGTTGAGAGAAGATGTTGTCAATTTTAAACCCGGCGATACCATAAAAGTACTGGTTAAGGTCAAAGAGAGTGGTCGCGAGAGGACGCAGGCTTTTCAGGGGATAGTCATCTCAAGGCAGGGTTCCGGTATCAAGGAAACCTTTACGGTCAGGAAGATCTCTTTTGGTGTCGGCGTTGAAAGGACATTTCCGGTGCACTCAACCAACATCGATAGTATTGAACTTGTCAATCGCGGTGATGTTAGAAGGGCGAAACTTTATTATCTGAGGAAAAAAATAGGCAAGAAAGCAAAAGTCAAATTAAGGATCGAAAAAAATAAAAAAGAAGAATGATCTATTTGCCAAGGCACAATTCTGAGCATAGAAGCAAGCCCCAGGGCTTGCTTTATTATTTAAAGGATTATATTTTAATTGCCCTCTTTGCCTTCGTTTTTGCTCTGGTCATAAGGGCATTCGTCATTCAGCCGTTTCTCATAGACAAGGTATCGATGACCCCTAACCTGCTAAAGGGGGACTATGTGCTGATAAATAAGATGATGTATAGATTTAAGGAGCCAGAATTAGGGGATATTGTTATCTTCAGGTCACCCGAGGACAACTCCTATCTCGTTAAACGGGTTGTGGCTAAAGGTGGGGATCATATAATAATGACTGAGGACGGTCATATTATTTTAAACGGGGAAGAGGTAATTGAGCCTTATGCTAACTACGGGTCTCCTGACTCCGTTACTGTTGATACGGTCATCCCGCAGGGGGAGTATTTTCTGATCGGGGATAACAGGTCAAATAGCCTGGACAGCAGGTGGTTTGGCAGCGTTGAGCGCAAGAGGATTGTGGGAAAAGCATTCATTATTCTTCTTCCATTTTCAAGGATGGGAATGATAAGGAATGACCTCCAACTTCAGGATTGAGAGACTGCTCTGGGCAGATGG
>Ga0315274_10002359_pt1 | contig 28587 bp, 21 predicted proteins | sample YL17G02_20_MG_FD_203700 | JGI IMG/M metagenome (GOLD analysis project Ga0315274, IMG submission 203700) | Sediment microbial communities from Yellowstone Lake, YNP, Wyoming, USA - YL17G02_20 | ecosystem: Environmental > Aquatic > Freshwater > Lake > Sediment | place: USA: Wyoming | collected...
AGGTCGAGGTCGAGGTCGAGGTCGAGGGTCGAGATAAAGTGAGCAAAAGAACGAGGCGCGCTTCAGTTCGAGCCCTCTTTGCTTTCATGTGTCGCTGCTTTGCTCCCCCAAACCGATCCGAAATCGGTTTCCTTGGCTCGAGGAGCCCGCATGCGTCCATCTAGGATCGTGCCGCGTATTCAAAAACAGCAAGAGACCGCTCGCAGTAGTCGAGCCCGGCGCATCGAAACTTTTGCCGCCAAACTCAAGACGTCAGGCAAGCCGATGCTTTCGTCTTTCTGACGTCGAAAAAATAGACCAACATCGACTCACCGCACGCCCTCTGCGAGCAGCCTCCCCGTGATCGCTCTGCGCATGGTCGTGGCTGCTGCTGGTCGACGGCGGCGACGATCGAACGAAAGAACTGGCGGCGGCGCCGAAGTCGACGTGAAAGAGGAAGACGAGAGGCGACTGCTGCCTGCTGCAATGCTCGCCGACGCCGAAGATGTCGTCGTCGCTGTTGCCGGCGACGGCGACGAGTCCCTTGACGGAGCTTTAACGGCGGCGGCGAGCGGCGACGGCGCGTGGGCGCGCAGAGCCATGCACCGCGAGAGAAGAGAGTAGAGAGCAAGGAGCGCGAGCGCACGAGAGAGAGAGAGCTCTCCGCCTTTTTTTTTCCCTTCCTTCTCGGGTTGTGACCCAATGCTCACAGTTTTTCCGTTCCGTTCGCGGGACATCGAGTCTCTCGCATTCGACCTTTTTTTCGAATGTCGCTCGCCCGCGCCTGGCGCGCCGGTCGCCCGCTCCACGTCCTGATCGCGGTATCGATCGGCGTCGCCTCGGGCCGGTACCTGTTCGCCGAGCCGCTCAGGGAGCACTTTGAGAGGGAGAAGGCGAGGGGGGAAACGGAAGAGCGACGGCGGCAGCAGCTAGGAGGAGGAGGAGGAGGAGGAGGAGGAGGAGGAGGAGGAGGAGAGTAAGGGAGGGAAGTTGGAGGAGAGGGCGGAGGAGGCAGGGAGAGCCGTTTTGTAAATCTAAGCAATTTTTGGCTGACCGGAAGAAAGAAAGAGAGAGAGAGAGAAGAGAGGAGCTTGAGATTCGGAGGCAAGAGAGAGAAAGAGAGAGTAGAAGCGGAAACGTTGCTGGTCGGGGTGGAGAGAGGAAGTTTGTCGTCGCTGACGCCTCACACAAACGTTTTTCTTCTATTTGTTTCCCCGCGTCCCTCCCAGAGCCAGCATGCCTCCTCCTCCCCCCTCGCCCTCCTCCATCGCCGCTGCAATCGACGCCCCCAAAGTCGCCGCAGTGGTCGCCGCGGCGGTAGGTGCAGCTTTTGCGATGTTCAAAGGGGCGAAGAGGCTGGCGCCGCAGGCGCCGCCGCCCACGCTCTCACCGCGGTGGAAGGCCGAAGAGAAAGCCCGGTCGCTCGCGTGCGGGCGCTCGGCGTGCCCGGAGAGGCCCGTTGTGCTCAACCCGATGCGTCAGAACGTGGTTTGAAGGAAGGAGAGGCGACGAGAGAGAGAGGGAGCGAGAGGGAGAGGAAAGAGAGAGAGCAGGGTGAGAGAAGTCTTCGTCGCCGTCGCTTTTGTTTTTTTTTTGTAAGAGAAGAAAACAACAACGCTTTCCCTTTTTCTTTGATTTCGAAAGAGCGACGAGGGAGGAGCGTCATTGATCTACAGAGTAGGAAACAAAAAAAAAACGGGGGACGAGGTGGGTGGGGAAGTGATGGTTTTCTTGTTTTTTATTTTGAAAGGTTTCGGAAAAGAAAGGTGGTAGGTGATGTTGGCTTCGTTTTTGATGAAAAGATGGAAAAGGCAGTGTTTTTGGAATGGGTGTTGTCACATGGTTGAGAGTGCGGGTTGTTTTGGCTGGCGGGACGATGGAGGAAAGGGAACTTTCGCCAGTGTTTCGTCGAAGGTGGTCGCAGAGGAAGAGAGGCGAGAGCAGCAGCAGCGCGAGAGAGGGGGAGGGCAACGAGAGTTTCTTTTCCCCTTATCTCTCCCTCTCTGCCTCTCTCTCTCTCAGAGCCCGGTCAGAGGCTGCTGCTGCTGTCCCCACGCTGGCGGTGGTGGAGGAGGAGGCGCGCCGTTGGGGACGACAGGAACAGCTGCTGCTGCCGCCGCCGCCGCCGCCGCTGCTGCTGCTGCAGCTTCCACCGCCGCCGCACTTCCGCCCCCTCCGCCACCCACGGCCGCGGCGGGCGCCCCCGCCGGCGCCGCGGCGATGGAATCCGGGTGAATCGCCGCCAGGCGGTGCAGCGAGACGCGCGTCGTTCCCGCCGAGGCACCGTCGAGGCCCAGGAGGGCGTCGAGGGAGCCGCGCGGGGCGGCGGCGCCCGAGGCTCCGACGACGGCGACGGGGGCCGCCGCCGCGGGCGCTGCTGCCGCTGGAGCTGCTCCGACCTTCCCACCTCCGACTGCGGGAGCAGCAGCAGCAGCAGAGGGAGCAGCCGCTGCTGGCGGGAGCCCGCCGCCGCCGATGCCTCCTCCGAGCGGCGGCGCCAGCTCCGCCGCGAGGAGCGGCGGCGCGGCGGCCGGGAAGCCTCCGCCGACGGCGACGGGCGGCAGCGGCGGCGGAGGAGGAGCAGGCGCGGCGGCCGCCGCGAAGGCCGCCGCCCCCGCGTGGTGGTGAACGCCCCCGACGCCGTCGTGCCACTCGCCCGCGCTTGCGCCGCCTCCGCTGCCGCCGTGCCCCCCCCCGTGCACCCCTCCGTGCCCCCCTCCGTGCCCTCCCGCCGCGGGGTCCCAAGTGTGCAGGTGGGCCGTGACGCGGCGCGGCACGTGCGCCCCCGAGTCGCCAAACATGATCTGCATGATGTAGTCGTCGTCGCCGTCGTGGAAGTGGTCGTGGGAGAGGTGGCCGGGAGGAGGCGGGGCCCCCGGCGCGAAGGGGAGGTGGTGGCCGCCGCCGACGCGGCCGGCGCCGCCGCCGTTGGCTCCGGTGCCGACAAAGGGGAGGCCCGCCGCGGCGTGCTGCTGCGCCTGCGCTGCTGCTGTGGCCGCGGCCGCGGCAGCGGCAGCGGCGGCGGCGGCGGCGGCGCTGGGGTCGACGCCTCCCTGCGCCGTCTCTGCGATTCCTCCCCCGCCGCCGAGCCCGTTGCCGCCGCTGCTCGTCGCGTTGGACATGACAGTGTGCAGCGGCTTGTTCGCGTTCGGGCCGCCTCCCGCGCCACCGTCGCCCGAGGCCGCGCGCGGCGGGCTGGGCGCGTCGTTCGTCTCGAAGAGGCCGAAGTCGAAGAGCAGGTGCATCGGCCTGGCGTCCTCCCCGGGGGGCAGCGGCGGCGGCGACGGCGCCCGCGCGTGCGCGTGGTGCGAGCGGTAGTGCGGGTGCTGGTACGAGAGGTCTCCGCCGAGGTGCTGCTGCTGCGGCAGAAGGTGCTCCCCGCCGGACGCCATGTTGACGACGTCGTGAGGCAGATGCTGCTGCTGCTGCTGCATGTGATGCGGGTAGGGGGGCGGCAGGAACGAGGGCGGGAGCAGCGACGCGGGGATCTGGTGGAGGTGGTGGTGCTGCTGCTGCTGCTGCTGCAGCTGGAGGGGCGCGCCGCCTCCGTGCGCCGAGGCCGCCGAGGCGGACGGGCCGCCGCCGCCGCCCCCGTTGCTCTTCTTGCGGCTCACCACCCCGCCTGGGCTCTTTCCTGGGCTGTCCTTGGTGTCGCCCATGGAGGAAGTGCCCTGCGCCTGTTTTTTTTTGCGGGTTCGTTTGGTTTCGTGGTCGAGGAGAGAGGAAGAGGAGGTGAGTCGAGTTTTCCCTTTTTTTCCCCGTCGGGTTTTTTTGTTGGTCGGAATTTGTTTGGACCTCGACATCGATCAGTCGCGGGCGGCGTGCAGCTCCGCTGAGGGATTCGGTGCCTTTTTTGGCAGCGCAGGGGCAACTGCGAAATCGACGCACTTCCATAGAAGTCAAAAAAGACCGAATCCGCGACGTGGAGAGGGCAGCGGCGGGGAGGAGAAGAGGGCCAACGAATTTGTTCTATCTCCAGGCAGCAGAGTCCAGGAGCAAAGCGAAGGCATTGGCCTCGGAATTCATCCGCTGTCGGCAAGGCCAATTTTTTCACTCAAAAGCGGCCCCAACCCATCAAGTGGATAGAAACACGCAAGTTCTACTCTATCGAGCAAGTCAATGGCGCAAAGAAGCATCGCACGAGGAGAAAGCGCGAAGCAAAATGCCGTTTCCGATCGGATGCGACGGCGACGTGGCGAGCGACGGCTTTTCTTTTTTTGATGGGATTGACGAAGGAAAGAAAGAAGAAAAAGCGCGACCGCATCTTCCCACCGCCTCCGAGCTCTTCCCTCCTTCCGATCAACCCAGATGATCGACGAGACCGTCTCGACACTCGAGGGCCGATGCCGAAGCGCATTTAAAATAAAATAAAACTCTTCTCACCAGTCGAAACCGCTTGGCCGCTTGCCGCGGCGCTGACCGCCCGGCAAAGCACCCGACATGATGCTTGCCCGCCTTGAGCTCTTTCCCGCATCGAGGGCAGTACTGGAGCTCCGTACCGTGGCCGCGCTCTTTCCCCGAGCCTCGGATGTCCGGCGGGGCGCGGTAATGCACTTTCAGGCGCCTGCGATTGAGTTCGAAAAGAGGGGAAATTGAAAAAAAGGTCAGCGAGAGAGACGACCGGAGACGACGAGTGACGTCCTTAGAGAAAGGAAGAAGAGAGGGGGGAAACAGCCTCCGCCTCCGCCTCGGCCTCCGCTGTTTTTTCTTCTCACTCACCAGAGCTCGGCGAACGAGCGGCGGCACCCAGGGTGAGGGCACCAGAACCGGTCCTTGGGAGGGACGGCGTCTGCGGCGGCATCGGAGCCAGGAAGCGAAGGAGTGGCGGCAATTTCGGCCGCCGCTGCTGCTCCCGTCGTCGTCGCTGCCGCTCCTCCTCCTCCGCCTCCTCCTCCTCCATTGCCACTAGCTAGCGCTGGCCGCTTCCTCTGCGTCGCCAGCTTCGGAGCCATCTCAAGCACGCAAGCGCGAGGACAAGGAGGCCAAGGCTTGAGTGAGAGAGAAAGCTGTGGTGTGCCGAAAAAAAAAACAATTCTTAGCCCCCTTCGCTTTTTTTCGCCTGCGAAAAACGCCGGCCGCGAGAAAAGAAAAGAAAGTGAAGCTCGTCTGATTTCAACCGCAAATTTCGCCCCTTTTTTTCTACTCCGTCAGTACCGTCTCTCGATCCACTTTTCCCTTCTCAGCGCCGCTGCAAGCTGTAAACTAACCGGGAGCGTCATCTCCGTCGGTAGGTTTTCTCATTACATTCTCATTACATTCTCAGGAGAGAGAGCGAAACGCAAGAAGAAAGAAGAAGCAGAGATACGCCTCAGTCCGAGTGCTGCTGCGACCTGAGCCTCGCCTCGAGCCTCTCCAGGAAGGCGGCGACCCTGCCGCCGCCTCCGCCAACCTTCCTCGCCGCCCTCGCCGCCCCGCCGGCCAGCGCCACCGCGGCGGCCCTGAAGTCTCCGCCTGAACTCCCCGAGCCGACGCCGCCGCCGCCGCTGCGGAGCCTCATCGGGGCGTACGTCCTCCAGAACCCCATCGCGGTGAGGAAGCCCCCCCCTCTGCCCAGCACCGTCGAGAGCACGAGCCACATCCCCTGCGCGAGCTCCGCGGCCGCGGCCGCGCGCGCCGCGGGCCGCTTTCTCGACTCCAGGAGCGAGCGCAGGGGGCCCGGGAAGAGAATAGCTCCGGAGCTGCTCTCCAGCAGCGCGAAGAGCGCGGCGACGAGCGACGGCACCGCCGCGGCGGCCGACGGCGACGACGCCGAGAGCGCGAGGAAAAAGAGGAGGCCCGCGTCTGGGGCCTCGGAGGCCCGCCGCAGCCAGGCCAGAACGGGCCCCATCGCTTGCGGGTTGAAGCCCCCCGCCCGAAACAAAGCGGCGACGGGCGGGGAGCCGACCCGCTGGAGCAGGGCCGCGAGGTGGGCGACCGACGCAGAGAGGGCGAACCTCCTGAACGCCGCCGCCGAGGCCGGGGCGGCGCTGCTGCGCGGGGAGTAGAAATCGTCCGCAGGGAGCTTCCTGGAAGAGGAGAGCCCGAAGAACGAGAGCCAGGCCGAGGCGCAGGCGAGCAGGAAGGCGAGGCCGGTGACGAGCGTCGCCAGGCGCGAAGCGAGCGCGGCGGCGGCGGCGGGCGAGGCCGACGAGATGGACGAGAGGAGCGTCTGCGCGGAGAGGCCGGAGAGAGGGCGTGTCGTCCTCCCCCTCGATGATTCTGACGCTGCTGCGGGAGGAGCTGGTGTCTTCCGCGTCGTTGGCTTCGGCTGCGAAGGAGGAGGAGGAGGAGGAGGAGGAGCAGGGGCGCTCCTACTGCTGCTGCCGCCGCAGCCTCCGCTCGCCGTCGCCGCACCTCCTCCCCTGCTGCTTATCTTCCTTCGCACGAGATCGACGTCGAACGCTTCGTCCTCGAATGCGACGTTCTTCTTGTACCACTTCGCCTTGGCGAGCAGGAGCGCGTCGATGTCCGTGGTCAACACCGAGTCTTCCTGGTAACGCTTCCAGGCCGGGGAGGCGTCAAAGTCGAAGCGGTCGAACGCCTCCATTGCGTTTTTTTTTTTTTCTTTGATCGCCGAAGGAGCGAAAAATGAAAGAAGAAAATCAGAGTTACTCTGACTAGAAAAAATGCCGCTCCCCAAGCTCGCCTTCCTCCGGAACACCAACAACAGCGACGCCGCTCCTCCCGTCGCAGCTGCTGCTGCCTCGGACGTCGCGCGCTCGGCAGACTCGCTTGTCATCGCCCGGGCCCGCCTGTCGACCAATAGCAACACAACCAGCGGCGGCAGCGCCCCGGCGACGCCCGCGGCTGCTGCGGCTGCGTCTGCTGCTGCTGCGGCGGCGGCGGCGGCGGCGCCGGCGGCGGCGGCGAGCGCCTCAACGGCGGCCAACACCCCTTCGTCCGCCCCCGCCGCCGCCCCCTCTCCCGCCGCCTCCGAGCCCCCCCTGTCCTCCCCTCGCTCGTCTCTTCGCCCCGGGCCCTTTGGCGCCGTTCGGCGCCTGCTCTCGTCCGTTCTGCCCAGGAAGAAGAAGAGGGGGGAGAGGCCCGCGGAGTTTGCTGCTGCTGCGGGGCAGTGAGAGGAGGAGGAAGGAGGAGGAGAGGCTTGGAGGGGGACGAGTCGTCGGTTATCGAAGCGTGGGAGCGGGCAGTTTTTTTTTTCTCTTCTCTGTTCGTCGTTTCCTTCTTTCTTTTCTTTGTGTCCCCATTCTGTGTTACTCTGAAAACTTGAGCAGAGAGAGAACGACGCTCTCGTCGCACTTTTGGGGCGTCCGCCCCGACGACAAAGAGGAAAAAAACGCTCTTCGTCTCTTGCCTTCTTTCTCTCTGTCCGTTTCCAAAATGCGCAGCAGCAGAGGTGCCGCTGCTGTGACCTGCTGCTCCTGGTCTCGTGCGAGCAGCAGATGCGTCGTCGTTGTGGCGCCGCCGCTCCTGCGACGACCGCGAGAACGAGTGATCTCATCGGCCGTTGCCCCACCGTTCAGCAATGCGTCTTCTTCTTTCCCGGCCGCTGATGCCTCGCGGTTCGTCATTCGAGCCCCCAAGACGGAATCTGAGTTCTACGCTATCGCTGCTTTGCGCGCGGAAGCTTATTACGCGGTAAGAGAGATATCTTTGGCGGCGAAGGAGAGGTGAAATTGAGCGGCTGATTTCGTCTCGACGTTGGAAACCTCTTCTTACCCCGTCGTTCCCTCTCTTTCAACTTCTCTCTCCTCCATCTTTCTCACCCAAACCAAACTCGAAACCAGGACCAGCCCGGCGGAGGGGGACGCTTCGTCGAGTCGTACAAGAAGCAGTTCCGGGAGCAGGAAGCGCGCTCCCTGCGCGAGCGCGTGGCGCCACGGAGGAGAAAGAAGGAGGGGGTTCTGAACCTGAAAGGGGGAGCCGGCAGGAGCGGCGGCGGCGGGGTCTTCGGAGGCGTCCTCGGCGTCTTGGTCGGGAGAGCGACCTCGGGAGCATCGTCAGATTCTGCTGCCGCCGATTCCTCAGCAGAGGGGGCGGCGGACAAGGACAGCAGCGCCGATCTGTTCCTGCCGCCGGAGTGCGAGTGCCTCGCCGCCGTAGAGGTTGCCGCGGAGGAGGAAGAAGAAGAGGCGGAGGAAGAGGGCGAAGGGGAAGCAGGGGGAGGGGGAGGACGCGGGAGCGGGCGTGCCGACGGCGGAGGGAGGGCGACCCGCTCTCCTCCCCCCTCCTCCCCATCCGTCGTGCTCGGGGCGCTCGACCTCCGCCCCCCTTTCAGCGCCGGCGGGGGACACCCCGCCGGCGTTCCCCTGTCGGACGCGACGGGCTGCGCGGTGCTCAACGTCGCTGTCCACCCCTCTTCGAGGCGGCGCGGCGTCGCTCGAGAGCTGCTGCGGTCGGCGCGCGAGGTCGCGACGGCGAGATGGGGGGCGACGGCGCTGTACACGACGGTGGCGGCGACGAACGCCGGGGCCAGGGCGCTGTACGCGGACTTTGGGTTCGTGGAGGCGGCCTCGGCGGTGGGGGGGGAGGAGGAGCAAGGGAGCGGAGGCGGGGGCAGGGGTGGGGTTTCGCCGCCGACGACGCTCGTCGGCCGGGAGCTGCTGCTGCGGGTGGAGCTTTGAAGCTTTGAGCTTTTGTTGACGATTTGTTCGTTCCCTTGTCCATGGACGCACGCATGCGCCCGCGATTATACCAACAGCGAAAGAGAGAGAGAGAGAACGAGCGTATCAGTTTGTAGACATAGTTGAAAGAGTGAACAAAAGAGAAAAATAGTTTTTGTCTTTTTGGATAAGCTCAACTTACTTTTCAGCCTCTTTCTCTCTTTCTCTCCCTCCCCCCCTTCTCCTCCTTCTTCGCATCAACCGATCGAGCGCGAAATGGCCGCCTGCTTCTCTTCCTCGGCCGCATCCGCCGCCGCCGCCGTCGACTGGACCGGCCCGCCGCGCAAGACAAACCCAGCGTCGATCGCCGCGGCGAAGAAAGACATCAAAGCCGTCGTCAAGAGCAAGAACTGCGCTCCCATCCTCATCAGGCTCGCCTGGCACGACGCTGGGAAGTTCGACAAGGTGCGTCGTCTTTCTCCGCGGGATAGCAATTGGTGATATGAGGGCGTGGTCGGAGGAGACGCGCGCGCGCGCGAGAAGATGACAAAACCAATCGCTCCGGGAGCATTCGTTCTCCTCATCCAACCTCGACCTCCATCCCCCCACTTCCACGCGCTCCCCCCCCCCCCTCCCCCCCCCAAAAAAAACAGAACGTCGCTGCCTTCCCCGCCCGCGGGGGAGCCAACGGCTCCATCCGCTTCAAAAACGAGGCCGGCCACGGCGCCAACAAGGGCCTCGACGTCGCCCTGACCCTGCTCGCGCCCGTCGCCGCCAAGCACCCTGTCGTCAGCTTCGCCGACCTCTTCCAGCTCGCCGGCGCGACCGCGGTCGAGACCGCCGGCGGGCCGCCGATCGCCATGAGGTACGGGAGGAAGGACGCCCCGGGCCCCGCATCGGAGACCCCCGAGGGAAACCTGCCCGCGGGGGGCGCGCCCTGGCCCAGGGACGCGGCGGGCCCCGCGGCGCACCTCCGCGACGTCTTTGGCAGGTTGGGCCTCGACGACAGCGAGATCGTCGCGCTGAGCGGCGCGCACACGCTCGGGCGCGCCAAGCCCTCCCGCTCGGGCTTCGGGAAGGAGAGCACCAGGTACACCCGCGCGGGGCCCGGTACCCCCGGGGGCTCGTCGTGGTGCAGGGAGTGGCTCAAGTGGGACAACGAGTACTTCGTCAACCTCAAGAAGCGCGCCGACGAGATGAGCTCCGCGGACCCGGAGCTGCTCGTGCTCGACACCGACGCGTGCCTCTTCGAGGACGCCGGGTTCAAGGTGCACGCCGAGAGGTACGCCGCGGACCCCAAGGCGTTCGACGCGGAGTACGCGGCGGCGCACGCGAAGCTGTCGGAGCTGGGCGCGGAGTGGGAATGAGAGAGAAAGTTGGAAAGAAGACCCTGCGGTCGAGTGCGAAACGATGCAAATAAAAGAGAAACAAAATCAAACTCCGGTTCTCTCTCTCTCTTTCTCTTTCGTCTTCATAAGCTCTCTGGGCTGTTTTTTGCTTTCTGTTTTTTTTTTCTGTTTCTACAAATGGGAACTCATGCTCGGAGAATGGAGAGAGAAAGAGAAAGACGGGAACAAACGCTCACTCGGAGTCGCTGGCGTCGCTCTCGCTCTCGCCCTCGCGCATCCGCCTCTGGCCCTCCTTTGTCAGCACCGCCCTGTCCCGGCCGGGCTCGCCCGCGAACAGCGGCGACGCCCTGAACAGAGCCACCCCGGCCGCGAAAACCGCGAGGTTAATCAGCAAGGGGAGCTTCTCGTCGGTGCGGACGAGGATCGGCGCGAGACCGAAGTTTATTAAAAGGCTGCCCCAGAGCGGCGCGAAGACGACGAGCCAGCCGAACCTCCAGGTCACGAACGACGAGGGCCGCACCCGCGACGCGAACCCTGCGACGAAGCCCGCAACGGCGGCGAAGATCGTCGTCAAATTGCGCTGGTCGTCGGGCAAGCCCGGAACGACTTTGCACCCCTCGGAAGACTCCAGGCAGGTCAGAAGCGCGTCCATGGCCTTCTCCAGCGCGGCGCCGTCGCCTCCGTCCTCCCTGCGCACGAACAGGTTGCCGTACCTCGCCGAGAGCTCCAGGAAAAAGCCGCGGGAGAGCTTGGCGCCCGTGGCCTCCCCGGGGAGGATCCGGAGCATGTTGGGCGCCGAAGGGTCGGCGAGGACGACGATTGTTTTAGGATCTGGCCTGAACGCCTTGCGGAGCTGGTCGTCTGAGGGTGCGGCGGGGTCGTCGCGAAAGCGGGTCGCGAGGCGGACGCGGAAGCTCGAAGCGTCCTCGAGCGCGCGGATGCGGGCGGCGAGCGCGGGCTCGCTGCCGTCAGGCACCAGCCTCGCGCTGTCGACGACGACGTCCGAGGGGGAGAGAGAGGCCTGCGCGAACGCCGCGGGGGGGAGGAGCGAGAGCGCTGCTGCTGCCGCTGCTGCTGCCGCTGCTGCCGCGGCGAGCCTCTGGCGGAGGAGGGGAGGAGGAGCAGGAGAGGGGGAGAGGGGGCGAGGGGTCGAGGTCGACGGCGTCGCTTCGGGCGACGGCGTCGATCGGGCCGCGACGACAATTCTGCTACCTCTCTCGGACGCGGACGCGGCGGCGGCGCTTTTCCTCGCAGCAGCAGCAGCAGCATATCCACGGCGCGATGCAGCACAATGCGTCCTCATGTTGCCCGATGACAATTCAGGCCTTTGAAGAGAGGGCGACGAGATTGAGAATGGTGAAAGGCAATTCAGTCGTTTGTTCTTCCAAGTAATGAGAAACGAAAACAAAACAAAGCGTCTCTCTTCTACCAACCTCCTCCGCCGCCTCCGTCGTCCTCGCCGTCGCTGCTGCTGCTCCTACCTCCTCCCTCGTCCCTCCTCGCAGGACCCCCTTCATCGCCGTCGTCGTCGTCGTCCCCGTCGTCCTCCTCCTCCTCCTCCTCCTCGGAAGAGAGCGCGTCCCCGACGGGCCCGGCCCCCTTGGCCGCCTCGTCCTCCTCCCGCCTGCGGTCCCAGTCCTTCATCTTCCTCCCGCCGGCCAGCGTGTCGTAGCCCGGGTGCAGGACGTCCCACCCCTTGGCGGAGGGCGGGGGGGCGCCCGACCTCGCTGCACCCGCGTGCGGGGCGACGGCGGCGGCGACGGCCGACCCCCGCAGCGCGGCCAGGAAGCCGGCCTTGCCGGCCGCCGTCGCCGTCGCCGCCTTGGCGCCCGCGGCCTCGGCCTCGCGCGCCCTCCGCTGCGCCGTCGAGACCGCGTTGAACAGCGCGACGACGCCGCGGGTCGCGAGCTTTGAGAGGGCCTTCTCGCGCGCATCGTGCTCCGGGTCCTCCCCTCGCGCCGGCACGGGCGCGTGGCCCCTCTTGCGGAGCAGCTCCGCGCGGGCCTTGCGCGCGGAGGCGGCCTTGGCGGAGGCCTCGTCGTCCTCGCGCGTCCGCTTGAGGACCGACTTCGAGGCGGCGAGGACGGCCGAGGGCCCCGTCCTGGCGTGCGGCGCCTCCATGATCTTCGCAAAGGCCTTGGCGAGGGCGGCGTCCTTGTTCGAAGCTGGGGCCGAGGGGCCCCTTTTCGAGGCCTTCAGCTTCTTCTGCTGCTTTTTCGACGGGGCGGCCGCGGCCGGGTCGGCGGCGACGGCCCTGAACTCCTCTCCGCCCTCGGGGCGTCCGTCTTCGTCGTCTTCGTCGTCGCTTCCAGAAGCACCGTCCTCCTCCAGTTCATCCTCCTCCTCGCCGCCGCTCTCGTCGCCAAACTCGTCGTCGGAACCTGCTTCTTGCGGGATCGCTGTTTTTTTTAGGTTTTTTTTCGTTCGGGGTTGTCTTGAAGCCTCGAGAATACTAGCCGCCGACGACATTGCATCGCCTCTTTCCCTCTTTTCCGCCTCGCATCTCTTCCTTTTTCTTCTGATTCTGAGCTACGGCAGCAAATTTGACGCACCTGCAACACCGGCTCGAACAGCCGCGGCCTCAAAGACGGCCTCCTCGTCGCCATAATCGGAGGACTCGCTGCCGCTGCCGCCGTCGACGGGGAGGCGAGCCGTCGCCGCCGGCATCACATGCGGCGCTCCCGCGACTGCGGTCGCGCCGCCGGGTCCTCGACTCGAGCGCGTTGTCATATCGCTGCCTAGAGAATGTAACCAAACTCTCTTGACAGAGATCAGAGGCTGAGGAACACTCTACCCTCTCCTGCGCGCGAGAGAGAAGGAAAAAAAATGAAAAAAAGTGAACGAAACTAATGGCCGGCAACAGAAGAAAAAAAAACTTCAAACTCGCATCCCCCACTCTTCTTCTCCTTCGTCGCCCCCACGACGACGCCGAACGAGAGCCTCACCCTTGGGGGGCGACTCTCTTCCTCGCTCTCTCTCTCTCCCTCACTCACGCACTATGTGCGGTCCCACAGGCGAGTCCTTGAAGCCCTCGTACCTCCACACGAGGAGAGCAGCAAACGAAAACGAGCAAGAAGAGAGCCTGCTTTTTCCTTCACGCCATCTCTCACTCGATCCCATCAACAAAAAAATCAATCAAACTTCAGGCTCCATGTTCTGCCTCGGCATGTCCGCGTTCGGCTTCCTCTTCATGGGCCTGCTAGGCCACCTGCTGAGCCGGGACTACCAGTGCGTTTTGATTTGGAGTCAGCGTTTTTCAAAGAGAGAAAAGAGACAGAGAAGAAGTCGATGATGTTTTTTTTTCTTTTGCTCCCTTCTTTCTTTGCTCACTTTTCTCGACCTCGACCTCGACCTCCTTCGGAAAAAAAACTCTTTGAAAAAACTCTAGGTACCTCGGCGAGTGGTACGAGCCCAAGTCAGCGGGAGACCACGTCCCCTCCTACGAGGCGCAGCGCAGGGCCGCGGTCAGCAACTGCTGGAAGGTGGCTTGGATGTACGCTGCGTGCGGGGCCGCGAGCGCGGCGGCATTGGCTCTGGGAGGGCGGCGGCGGTGATTGGAGGAAGAGGAAGAGGAAGAGAAGAGCGTGCTTTTCTGTATTCGTGCTTTTTCTCCCTTTTCTCTCTCTTCACGCCGCATTCTCTGATTCAATCGTTCCTTCGGCTAAAACTTGTTGTAGATTTGCATGGTCGTTTTTTCCCTTTCATTCTTCAAGTTTTTTTTACAAAAGCTGCGCGGTAGGTATAGAAAAACAAAGTGCAGGTTTTTTCGTTTTTGCTTTCTCTCCCTCTCCCTCTCTTTCTCCCTCCAACTCCCTCACGTCCTCGGCCCCCCCCCAAGCGTCGCCTCCGGCAGCCTCTCCACAGTGTACCTCCTCCCGCTCAGATACATCACCGGCACGCCAGGGATCTTGCGCACGCGCCTGCGGAGGTCCCGGTCGCACGTCGCCACGATGTAGCAGCGGTGCGCCTTGGCCCGCTGGCAGAGGCAGTCGTCGGCGTACGTCCCCCTGTGGTCGCAGGGCAGCCTCTCCAGCCTGGGGTCCTTGGCGACGCGCAGCGCGACCCTGTACCTGGGACCGAGCTTCTCCAGCTCGGCGACCACGCACTCGGTGACGCACGGGATGCACTCGGCGTACAGGCAGTCCATCATGCCCTGCACGAGGTCGATCTTGTTCTTGATCGAGTGGTTGATGAAGTTTGTGTCGACGAGGACGTGGTAAGGGGGGCCGAGGCGCTCGTTCCAGCGGAAGAAGAGGGAGGAGGGCGTTGCCTCGACGTGGCGGACCTCGGGTTCCTTTGGCTTCTTCTGGTTCTCAGAGGGACTGGTGTATGTGGAGAGTTTTTTTTTGGTTGGGGGGGGGGGGGGGAGAGAGGGGGGGGAAGGGAGGAGAGAGAGGGGGGGGAGGGAGAGAGGTAAAGTGAGGGCAAAGTGGCGACGGCGGCGACGGCGAGCGAAGAAAGAAATGAAAAAAATGAAAAGAAACCGAATCGAGATCTCCAACTCACGGCTTCAGGTCCTTGGGGTTGCGAAGGCGCTTGACCTCAGCGAACTTGCGCGTCTTCTTGGCCTTGCCCATGGTGGGAGAGAGGAAGAAAGCGAAAAGCTCAGACGGAGAAAAAGAGCTCGGACGGTGACGAATGTGACGACGGCTGCCTCTGCTTTTATGGCGGCGGCGAGAAAATCTAGCCAGTGCTTTTTTGAGTTCACGCTCTACTCTCTCTCTTTCAGTCAGGAGCTTTGATCTCTGCTAGAGCCTGACGCGAAGAGAGAAGCCGATCTGTGCGACGTCCTCGCTGGCGAAAAGGAGGCTCAGAAGCAAACGAGGGCGTCGTTGAGAGGGAGAGGAGAGTGAGTGCTGCTCCGCATTGAAATTTTTCTCGGGCCGGCAGCGCCATCACTCCACATTTCACTCTGTTCAACAACTCAGAGGTTGTAGGCCGCTGCGCTCCGCACGAGGCCTTTTTCTGTCTCCGCCTCCCTGCACGAGAGACTTCTCTTGTTTCTCAAGAGAGCAAGATCAGGGCGGAGCCCATTGTTAGACTTCTCCGGGAAAAGGAGACGAAGAGGAGGACGAGGCATTTGTCTTGAACGTCGACGTTTCGTTCGTCTGTTCGTCGGTCGACGGCTCGCTTCTTTCGCTTTCCTCATTTCATTCACCGCCTGGCGCGCTCAGTAGGAACCTGTCTCTTTTACTTTTCCAGTCGCTGAGAGGGTAGTTCTATATCTTCGCTTCACACGATGGGCACACGAATCTGTGTCAAGGGCCTGCCGCGCCACGCCGACGAGGCGACGCTCCGCACGCATTTCGCAAACATCGGCAGCAGCAACGGCGCCGGCGGCGGCGGCGGCGGCCGAGCAGGTTCGACCTCTTCTTCAAAGGTCATCATTACCGACGCCAAGGTCGTCCGCACCCCCGACGGCCGCTCCCGCCAGTTCGGCTTCGTGGGCTTCCGGTCCCACGAGGACGCACTGAGGGCGCTGGAGTACTTTGACCGGTCTTTCATGGGCGCGGCCAAGCTGTCTGTAGAGTGGGCGAGCGGCGTCGGCGGCGGAGCTGGCGGTGGCGGCGGCGGCGGAGGCGAGCGAGATGGAGAAGAGGCTGCCGCCGCTGCCCCCTTGTCCCGCCCCTGGTCCAAGTACACCAAGGCCAAGCTGGCCGCCGACGCGGCCCAGATGCGAACAAACGAGCAGCAGCAGCAGCAGCAAGAGCTCCCTCCGCCGCCGCCCCTCGCCGGAGGAGGGAAAGGGGCAGGCGCGAAAGGCGGCGCGGCGGCGCCCGCGGCGTCGAAGTCGTCCAAGGCCGAGGACGACCCGCGCTTCGCCGAGTTCCTGTCCCTGATGGCCCCTCGCTCCGCAGTGCCGCTGTGGGCCAATGACGACGGGACCGCCGCCGCCGCGGTCGGGGCGAAGCAGCCCTCGACGCCGGCCCCGAAGAAGGACGGCAAGAAAGTCGGAGGAGGAGGAGAGAGCGGCGACGACGACGACGACGAGCTTTACGAAGAGCTCCCGGCGTCAAAGGAAGCAAGGGAAGACGAATCCGACGGCGAGGACAAGCCCGTACCGCCTCTTTCCGACCCGGCCGTGGCCGACGCCGCGGTGAGCGACCTCGACTACCTGAAGCGCCGCGTCGTGAGCGAGATCTCGAGCGACGAAGAAGAGGACGAGGAAGACGACGAGAAGGAGGACGGACGCAGCAGCGAGGACGACGGCGGTAACGGCGACGGCGGCGCTCTCCCTCCTCCGCCGCCGCTTCACGATGGTCAAGGCGACGGAGCATCCGCAGCTGCTGCCGCAGTGGCGGCAGCGGCGGCGGGGCAAGAAGGACGCCACTCCAACGGCGGCAGCGGCCTCGACCTCGAGGCCGAGCTCCAGGCCTGCCGCGGTCGCCTCTTCCTGCGCAACCTGCCGTTCACGGCGACCGAGGACGACGTTCGAGCCTTGTTCGAGGAGCACCGCGACTCTCGGGAGCTCTGGGAGCTCCGGAGCGTCCACGTCGTTCTGGACCGCGTGTCGAGGCAGTCGCGCGGCATCGCGCTCGTGCAGCTTTCCGCTCCCGCGGGCGGCGGCGCCGCCACGCCCGCCGAGGGCTCCAAGGCCGCGGCCGACGCCCTCGGCGCGGCGGCCTCGGCGGCCCTCCGCGCGCTCGACGGGTCCATCTTCCAGGGCAGGCTCCTCCACGTCATGCCCGCCAGGCCCGCGCCGGAGCACGAGAGGGAAGGTGGAGGGGAGGAAGGAGCGGGGGGCGAGGACGGAGCACGAGGGAACGGCGGAGACACGTCCTTCAAGGCTGCGAGGGAGGCGTCGCGCCGCGCCGCGGCCGGCGGCGCCGGGGACTCGAAGGCTTGGAACTCGCTCTTCATGCGACAGGACACCGTCGCCGCCGCCGTCGCGGCCCACTTTGGCGTCTCCAAGAGCGATCTGCTGTCTCGAGACGCCGGGGACTCGCCCGCGGTGCGCTTGGCGCTCGGGGAAGCCCACGTGATCGCGGCGACAAAGGCGGCGCTGGCGGCGGCAGGCGTCGACGTCGCGAGGCTCGAGGCCTCGGCCGCCGCCGCCGGCAGCGGCGGGCGCGGGAAGGACGGAGCTCCCGCTCCCTCGATCAAGCGCTCCTCCACGGCCCTGCTGATCAAGAACCTGCCCTTCGCAACGACAGAGCGCGAGCTCCGCTCCCTGCTCGCGCCCTTCGGGCCCCTGAAGAGGCTGGTCCTCCCCGCCACGAAAGCGGTCGCGCTCTGCGAGTTTGGCGCGCCCCCCGACGCAAGGTCGGCGCTCCGCGGTCTGGCCTATCGGAGGCTCCACCACGTCCCCCTCTACCTCGAGTGGGCGCCCTTCGGGGTTTTTGCCGAGGGAGCGCCGACGCTCATGGAGCAGCCGCAGCAGGGCGAGAAGGAGAAGGGGGAGGGGCAGGAAGAAGGAGAGACCGTGGCAGCAGAGGCAGCGGCAGCGGCAGCAGCGGCGGCGCCCGAGGAGGCGGCGACAACCAAGAAGCAGCGCAAGGCCGAGGCCGTCGCCGCCGCGGCGGCTGCAGCCGCCGAAACGACCTCTGGCCTCGCCTCGCCAGGAGCAGCGGGAGCGGAAGCACCCGCAAGCGACGCGGCGGCCAGCACCCGCACGCTCTTCGTCAAAAACCTGGCTTGGGCGACCGACGACGAGCACCTTCGCGGGCACTTTGAGACGCTGCTGCGCTCTGTCAAGCTCCCGGCGACGGCGCTGCGGTCGGCGCGCGTCGCGAGGAAGAAGGGCCCCCCTGGTTCGAAAGAGTCGCTGCTCAGCGCCGGGTTCGGCTTCGTTGAGCTCGAGTCCGAGGGGGCCGCGGCCGCGGTGCTGCGGGCGTGCCAGCGCGGGTCCCGCGGCGGCGCGCCGCCGCTGCCGCGGCTCGACGGCCACGCGCTCGTCGTCGAGCCCGCTTCCGCCGCCGCTCCCGCCGCCGGGAGCGCCGCTCCCAAGACCAAAAAGGACGACGTCAGGACCAAGCTCGCGGTGCTCAACGTCGCCTTCCAGGCCACGCGCAACGATCTGGTTTCTCTCTTCAGTCCGTTTGGCGCGGTGAAATCGTGCCGCATCCCGAAAAAAGCGGCGGCGCTCGACGGTTCCCACCGAGGGTACGCATTTGTCGACTTCGCGTCTCACGGCGAGGCACGCGCAGCGCTGGCTGGTCTGTCGGGAACGCACCTCTACGGGAGGAGGCTCGCGCTGCAGTGGGCGGAGGAGGACGCGCCCGACGCGGCGAGTCCCGGGGGCATAGACGCGCTTACTGAGAGGTCGGCGCGTCGGTCGAGGGCGGCAGGGGAAGATGGAGGCGGTCGATCTGCAAAGCGCCTCCGCGGGAACGAGTTCCAGGTCTAGTAGCAGAGCTATGGAAAGGTAGAAAAGGGAACTGAAACGAACGGGAAGAATGTAAAAAACCCCGGAGAAGAACCTTTTTCTTTTTCTGTCCTCAGCTTGCTTCAAGCTTTTTCCTCTTTTTTCACTGTCAAAAAAAAACAATTTCTCTCGTTTGCTGATATCTCTTCAACTTTCCCTCTCTCCCCTTAGTGCGCCGAGGCGTCCACGTGCGCCTTGTACGCCTTTGAGTCCATCAGCCCGGCACCCGCGCCGGCCTTGTCGGCCAGCTTCACCTTCATCATCCAGCCCGATCCGAATGAGTCCGTGTTGACCTTCGACGGGTCGTCGACGAGCGCGTCGTTGACCTCGACGACCTCGCCCGAGACCGGGGAGTAGACGTCCGAGGCGGCCTTGACCGACTCGACGACGCCGTAGGTCTCTCCGGCGGAAACCTCGGCGCCGACCTCGGGGAGCTCGACGTAGACGACGTCGCCGAGCTCGGACTGTTGCGAGTTTTTTTTGTTTTTTTTTAAAGGAGAAACAGTTCGGTGAGGTGGGAGAGGCCGGAGAAGAAAAAGCCAGCGGCTGGTCGCTCTCTCGCTCGCTCGCTTCCAAGGAGCTTGTTTCTCTCTCCCTTCTAATTTCAGGGGAGAACCCATTTTTTTCCTCACCTGGGCGAAGTCGGTGATCCCGACCGTGGCCGTGTCGCCGTCGATCTTGGCCCACTCGTGCGACTTGGCGTACTTGAGGCCGTCGACGACTGTGCGTTGGTGTGGAAATAGAGAAGAGAGGGAGGGGGGGAGATGAAAAAAGGAAAAGAGGGAGGCGTGTGAGTGTCAAATTTCTCGATCGGAAGAGGGAGTTTGCCCGCTCGCTTTCGCGATGGTTCGGGCCCTTTCGGATCGTTCCGCTTCCACCAGACTCATCTCAAGACATGGAGAGGTCGATAGAACGGCTTTGATTGCCCACTCAAGGCGCCGCGTCCTGTCCGAAAACGGAAAAAAGGGATGCGTCGTCGACGCTCGACGACGACGGACGACGAATTGAAAAACGTACTCGTCGCAAACCCCCTGGACAGCGCGGGCACGGCCTGGACGCGCAGGCCGCGCGACGCGACCTCGGAGACAAACGTGCGGAGCATGGTGCTGAAAGGGGGACGGGAGAAGAGACTGAAAGTGGGGGAAAGTGAAGAGGGAAAAAAGGTTGTGAGAGGTCGAGCGTCGTAGTAGGAGGTCGGCGAGAGACCCCCGGTCCTTTTCTTCTTCCAACGCTGCTGCTGTATCTCGCGCTCTCTTTCACTCTTTCTCTCTCTCTCTCTCTCTCGCTCGCTCGCTCGCTCCCTTTCACTCTTTCTCTCTCTTTCTCTCTCTTTCTCTCTCTCTTTTCGACCAAGCGAACGGAACCTCACGCCCGCATACGCTGCGAAAGTGAGAGAGAGCGCTCGGTGATTTCTCTGTTTCTTACCTCGAGTGATTTTTTCATGATTTCATTTTAACAAAAAAGAAAACTCCCAAACTTTCAAAACACGTTGTATTTCCCGCCCACGGGGCCCGCCCCTCCGTCTCTCCGCATCGCCTTCTCCGTCGCCTCCTCTATGATCCTCTTGCACGCGGCCTTGGCGGCCCGGACCGCGGCGGGCGTCCTCGCCTGGATCAGCAAGTACATCTTTCGCTCCCCGGGAGGAATCTCGGCGCCCGCGGGGTAAAAGACCCCCTTCATGATGACCGCCGCGCCCGTCGCGTCCTCGATCGCCGCGGTCGTCGACTTGTGCGTGACCTTCCAGCGGGCCTGCTGCGGGAAATCGTTGACTTCGAGCTCGGACTGGAAGAACTGGCGATGGCGCGTCAGCGAGGAGCCGTCGTCGTCGACTGCGGGGTCTTCGTCGCCAGAGGGCGGCGGCGGCGGCGGCAAGGCCGTGCCGGGAGGGAGAGGGGGAGGAGGAGGGAGGAAACCTCCTGCGCCTGCTGCTCCTCCCCGGCCTGCGACTCGCGCAGCGGCGGCCGCGACTGCGGCAGCGGCGGCGGCAGCGGCAGCAGCGTTCGCGCCTCCTCCCATTCCTCCCACCGCTCCCGCTCCTCCCGCGCCTCCGCCAAAGCGCAGCGCGGCGGCCTGCGCCGCGGCGACGAGCGCGCTCGCCTGCGCGGCCTGCTGCGGCGGCGGGCGGCTGAGCGGGACCGAGGACAGAGGGTTGACATGAGAGGCAGGCCGCGGAGGCTGCGTAGTAATCGGGGCAGCAGGAACGGCGGGAGCAGCAGCAACGGCGGGAGCGGAAGCAGCGGGAGCGGAAGCAGCGAGGGCGGGAGCGGCGGCGACGACGACGCGCTCCCTCACAGCGGCGACGGCCTTCTTGCCCGCGATGCGCGCCGCGGCGGCCTTGGCCGCCCTGATCGCCGCTGCGGCGGCGGCGGAGGGAGGGGCAGCGGCAGGCTTCTTCGCAACCGCTGCCGCTGGGGCTGCTGGGGCGGAGGCCGCGACCGCGGGAGCCGGAACAGCAGAAGAGGCAGGGGCAGCGACGGCGGCAGCCAGAGCAGCAGGCGCGGGCGCGGGAGCAGCACCGGCGGAGGCAGCGTTCACCGCGGCCACTCTCGCCGCGGCTGCGGCGATCGCGCTCTCGAGGCTGACGTCACCCTGCGGAGCACCTGGCGGAGGCGGAGGAAAAGAAGGAAGAGACGCAGCAGCAGCAGCACTTGCAGAAGAAGCAGCAGCGGCCGCAGCGGCCTCCCTCGCTCGCAGCCGGTCGCGCTCGCCGCCAACGGCGACGACGTCGTCGTCGCCCTCGTCGACCTCCGTCCCCGCTCTCCCGTCCCTCGCCGCCGTCCTCCCGTCCGCGCCGGCCCTGGCCGCCCTCCCGGCCTCCTCGACGGCGCTCGCGATCTTCTTCTTCGAGGATTTGTTGGACTCGTCGCCTTCCCCTCGTCCCCCTTCCTCCTCCCCGTCCTCGTCCTCCTCCTCGCCGGCGTCTCGGAGCTTGGCCGCCGCGGCCGCCCTCGCGGCCTTGACAGAGTTGGCCTCCTCCGCGGCGTCGAACTTGAACCCGTGCCCGCCGAACCCAGACCCCCTGTCCCGCGCCTCGCCCGCTGCGACCGCGGCTCTGTGCGCCTCGGCCAGCGAGGCCAAATCCCCGGGCACCCCGCGCCCGGCGTCGCGCAGCGCGCGGCAGAGGTCGCCCGCGAACTTGGCCTCGCCGTCGGCCGGGTCAGGCGAGATGAAGGTCACGGCGGTGCCCTTCCTGCCCGCCCTGCCCGTGCGCCCCACGCGGTGGACGTAGTCCTCGAGGTGCGTGGGAGGCTCGAAGTTGACGACGAGCGACAGGTCGCGCACGTCGAGCCCGCGGGCCGCCACGCTCGTCGCGACCATCAGCGGCACGACGCCGCCCTTGAAGTCGGCGAGCGCGCCCGCACGGTCCTCCTGGTCCATGCCGCCGTGCAGGCTCAGACAGGGGTGGCCCCGGCCGCGCAGCGCGCGGAAGAGCGCGTCCGCCTCGTCCTGCGAGTTGACGAAGACCAGCGCCTTCTCGCCCTCGGGCTGCTCGCCGAGGAGCTGCAGCAGGCGCAGGAAGCGCTCCGGGGAGGGATGCGAGGAAGCGGCGGCGGCAGCAGAAGAGGAGGAGGCAGAGGCCTCGCCCCTCGGCGCCCGCTTCGGCCTCAGCTCGACCCGCTGCTCGATGTCCGCGTTCACCACCGCCCTGCCCCCGACCACCACCTCCAGCGGCTCGTGCCTGAGAAGCGACCGCGCCAGCGCCTCCACGGCCCGCGGGAACGTCGCCGAGAACAGCACCGACTGCCTGTCGGGCCTGACGAGGCCCGCGATCCTCGCGATCTGCGGCTCAAAGCCCAGATCAAACATGCGGTCGGCCTCGTCCAGACAGAGGAACGTGACGCGGCGCAGGTTCGTTATGCGGCCCCCGCCCATCGCCAGCACGTCGATGAGCCTTCCGGGGGACGCGGCGACGATCTCGGCCCCACGCTTGAGGTCGCTGACCTGCGTGCCGAGCGCCGCGCCGCCGTAGGCCGAGACGGCCGAGACGCCCACGGCCTTGCCAAACCGCTTGGCCTCCTTGCCGATCTGGGCCACGAGCTCGCGCGTCGGGGCCAGCACGAGCGCGATGGGCCCGTCGCCCGAGGCCAGCGGGCGCTGGTCCTTGACGTGCCTGAGCGCCGGGAGCAGGTAGGCGAGCGTCTTCCCCGACCCCGTCTTGGCAACCCCGAGGACGTCGCGCCCGGCCATGATGGCGGGCAGCGCCTGCGCCTGGATGGGGGTCGGCCGCTCGCAGCCCCGGAGCCTGAGGGCGTCCAGGAGGCGGGGGGCGAGCCCGGCCTGCGTCCAGCGGGAGATGGGCTTGGGGGGGGCTTTGCCGCGCACACGCACGCCGTCGAGCTGGAGCCGCAGCTTTTTGACTTCCTCGTCGGGCATGCGGGCGAGCTCGGGCGTCTCGGTGTAGAAGGCGCGCCGGAAGGGCTGCGCGCGGGCCGCGGCCTCGGCGTGGAGCAGGGCCGCCGCGGCGAGCTTGTCCCCTCCGCCCTTCGAAGTTTTCGTGAGGCCCAGCGCGACGTTGCGGGCCCACGTCACGTCGTCCTCTTCGGCCTCGTCCTCCGCTTTCTTGAGCCTGACGGTGGCGTTGTCGTCGTCGTCGCCGCCGTCGATGTCTGCTCCGTCGCCAGCTTCTCCGTCGGAGGAGGAGGAGGAGGAGAGGGCGCGGTCCCGGCGGCTGCGGCGGGCGGCGGGGAGAGGGGGCGGCTTTGTTGTCGCCGCAGCTGCCGGTGCCGCGGGGTGCACGGCTTCCGTCATCGTTGTGTCCTCTCCTTCTCCGCCTCCGCCTCCTGCCTTCCCTGCTGCTGCTGCTGATGTAGCTGCCGCATCGCCCGACTTTGCTTCAGCCTCAGCCTCAGCAGCGGCCTCGGCGGCAGCGGCTGCGGCTGCCCTGGCCGCAGCAGCCTCGGCGGCCCTCTCCCGCTCGGCCCGCGCCGCCGCCGCCTCCTCCTCGGCGGCCTCGCGGATCGCCTCGGAGGCAGCGGCATCGTTCCCCCGCATGAAAGCGTCGAGAGGGTCGACCTCGTCGTCGCCATCGGAGCCGCCGTCGCTCTCCTTCATTGGTTCCGGAACAGGGGCTGCTGCTGCTGCTGCTGCTTCGGCCGTCGCCGCCGTCGTCGTCGCGCCGCTGCCGGCCTCGAGCGCGCCTCTCGCCCTCGCGGCTGCCGCTTCCCGGCCTCGGCGCGCCCCCTCTTCGTCGTCGTCGTCGTCCTCTCCGTCCTCGCCGTCAGCAGCGGCGGAGGGAGCAGTAGGATCGGCAGCGGCCCTTGCTGCTGCCGCAGCTCCTGCTGCCTCCGTCCCTGCCCCCGCCGGGACGGAAGAGGACGAGAAAGGCCCCGATGCTGCTGCTGCTCCTCTCGAGGCCTGCCATGCTGCGGCTCTGGCCCTCCTCTGCAGGAGCAGGGCCTCGAACTCGGCGTCGGTCGGCGGCGGGGCGGCGGCGGTGGCAGCTGCAGCGGGGGGAGGGGGCGCCTCTATGTCGCCGTTGGTCGCCGTCGCCGTCGATTGCGGCCGAGAATCGTCAGAGACTTTCCGCCTCTTTTGCTCTCTCTGAGCGGCGAAGTCGAGGCCTCCAGACGCTAATGATGTTGCTGCTGTTTCTGTGCCGTTGCCATCGCCCTCCCCGTCGCGGCCGCGCTTTAGGTGCGCTGCTGGAGGAGCGGCAGCAACATCGCCGTCGCCATCGACGTCTTCACCACCTCTCCGCCTGCTGCTCCGCCGCTCGCCGGCCATGCTCTCTTCTTCTTGTTGTCGAGTGTGTCGTCTGTGACTGGCTCTCTCTCACTCTCTCAGGAGACGCGCATCCGGAAGAAGAATCACACCAGAACACGAGAGCGAGAGAAAGAGACGAATACAGAAGAGAAATGTGAACAGTGAAAAATCCAGTGCCTCACTCTCTGGAAGTTCAGAAAATCAAAAGAAAAAAAAAACCTCGTCGGCCAAATAGAATCTTCATCGATCTTCCATCGGCGATGAAACTCGTCGTCAAGCACGGCAACAAAAGCATCGCGATTGAAGGAGTCCAAGAGGATGCAACCGCGGCGGTGAGCTTTTTCCTGGAGATGAATCGATGGCGGGATGAGAGACGCGGGAAAAACTGTCAAGAAGAAACTTGACAAGATGCCCTGACGAAACGAGTCTCTCTCGCCCTCCTCCCTCCTCTTTTTCCTCCCTCTACCTCCCTCTCAACAGGACCTCTCGTCGCTCCTCGTCGACAAAACACTAGTGCTCGCCCGCCAGCAGAAGCTCGTCTTCAAGGGCAAGGTGCTCACGGGCAACCCCAAGTCTCTGGTCTCCTTGGGAGTCAAAGAGGGCGCGACGCTCTTGTTGCTCGCTGCGGCGCCGACCGCCGGCGCCGTCGCCGCCGCCATCGCCGCCGCTGCCGCGGCGGCAGAGGCCGCGAGGAAGCACGCCGCGAGGAAACCAGCTGCTGCCGCCGCTTCTGCTGCTGCTGCTGCTGCTTCTGCTGCTTCCGAGCCCTCTCGGATCACGGAGGCGCGGGTCCGGGCGTGGGCCTCCACGGGGGTCGTGGGCCTCCGAGGCGAGGGGCTCTCCGAGCTGCCCGAGGCGCTCTTCGCCGCCGTCGCGCCCGCCCCTGGTTCGAGCAGCTGCTCCTCCTCCTCGTCGGCCGCTGCTGCTTCGGCTCGTGCTGCGAAGTCGCCTCTCGCCGTGGCGCGCGCCGTCGATCTAGGGGAGAACAGGCTGTCTAGTCTGCCTGAGAGGTTTGTGGAAGCTGCTACTGCTGGTGCTGCTGTCTCTGTCGCTGCTACTGCTGCTGCTGCTACTGCTGCGCCGACGGCGGCAACAACAATAGGCGATGCAACGACAACCTCGGGCAGTGGCACCTCCGCCGCCGCCGCCTCCGTCCTCGCCACCACCAGCAAGCTCGCCCGCCTCCGCCTCGCGGACAACGCCCTCTCCGGCCCCGGTGCCCTGCCCTCCTCCTTCTCCAACCTTTCTGCCCTCGCCGAGCTCGTCCTCGACGACAACCCCCTCCTTCAAACGTTGCCGGGCTCGGTCTTCGCGCTCCCGCGCCTGCGGCGCCTCTCCGCCGTGCGCTGCGGCCTGGGCGAGATCCCGAGCTCCGTGCAGGACGCAAAAGCTCTGTCCGAGCTCGTGGTGGCCGGCAACGCCCTCACGACGATTCCCGTCGAGATCGGGAGCTGCTCGTCGCTCACGCGCCTCGACGCCAGCTCGAACAAGATTTCGTCCTTGCCCGAGAACTCACTCGCGCGCTGCGGGCGCCTCACCGTGCTCGTCCTCGACGGCAACAGGCTCTCGAGTTTACCGAGAGACCTCCTCTCGGGCGCCGCGGCGCTCCACACGCTTGGGCTGAGAGGCAACGAGCTGACCCTCGACGGGCTGCGGGCGACGGAGGGCTGGGAGGCGTTCGAAGGGAGGAGAGTCAAGGCCGCCGACGCGAGGCTCGCCGGGCGAGTGGACGTGGCGGGAGGGAAGGGTGGCGGGGCCTTTGACGCGACGGCCGACGCGGAGGAGTGGATTAAATGGTAGAAGAAGCGAATAAGAGAGAAAGAGAAAGATCAGTTTTCATTTTTTTCTCTTTTTCATTTTTTGCTGCGACTGCTGCTGCTGCTGCTTGTAACACAAAAGGACTACTCGGAACAAAGAAATAACAAACACAAACAGAGGAGAATAACTGGAGGGGGGAGTACAGGTGCACTGTTTCGTGTGCATGCAAGTGGGGGGGAGGGACAAGGCTCGGAAGAAAAACGAAAAAAAGGACAAGAATGGTGGTGATGGGTAGTGTTGATTGATGCGTTTTCTCTCTCTCTCTCTCCCTCTCTAAAAAAAAAAAAACCTCCGTATCCTTCTCTCTCTCTCTCTTTAAGCCCTGCGCGCCCGCTGGCACATCCCGCACTTCGCCGCGGTCGGCTCGTTGTTGAACGTGCATTCGGAGCAGATCCACATCCCTTCCTCGGAGAAAGCGGATGCTTTCGCGCCGCCGGAAGTCCTCGCTCCGCCTCCAGCGCCACCGCCGCCGCCGCCTTTCCCCTCCGCGGCTGCCGCGGCCTCCCCTCCGGCGTAGTCGTCTGTCATCGTCTCCAGCCCCTTCTCCAGGAAGTCGATTAGCTTGTTAAAGTGCTGGCGGGTAGTCTCCGTGAGCGTCAGCAGCTGCACGCGGAAGTCGTTCCAGTCTCCAGGAGGGATGCGCGCGAGGCGCGGCGCGCCGCCGTTGCCGTGGCGGCCGCGCGAGGTCAGAAGGCGCAGCGAGATGCTGTCCGGCATGGAGGAGCTGGCGCCGTTGGCTGCTGCTGCTGCCGCTGCTGCCGCCGCGCCCCTTTGTTGCTGCTGCTGCGCTCCTGCGGGGCCGGCGTTCGCGGGAACGCTCCCGACAGCAGCGCCGCCGCCGCCGCCGTCGTCGTCACTGTCCTCGATGTCTGCCGCCGCGACGGCGTCGTCGAGCATCGCGTCGAGCCGCTTCTCGACGCAGGCGTGCAGCTTCTCAAGGAAGGACTCGGAGTGGCCCTGCGTGAACTCGAAGAAGCGCTGGCGCTGCTTGATCTCCTCGTCCGCGGCCGTGACCGCGGCGGCGGGGCGGGCGGCGGTGGCCCCGTTGGTGGCGGGTGCTTTGGCCTTGCCCCTCGCCGCCGAGGCGGCAGCCGAAGAAGAAGAAGAAGCTCCTCCTTCTCCCGCTCCTCCGATGCCGCGCGCCGCCGCCGCCGCGGCAGCAGCCCCTGCCTCGCTCCCGGGCTCCGCGAACGTGTAGTACCCGTACGCGTACGTCCACTTGAGCACGCGGCGGCACCTGACGACCTGCGCCCACGCGTCGCTCACGAACCGCAGCTGCGTCGTCGGCGTCGCCGTCGCCTCGCTCAGCGCCTCGAGCTTGGCGCGCGCCGATGCCGCGGCGGCCGCCTCCTCGGACCGCTTCCTCGCGCGGTCGTGCTCCGCCCAGCGCTGGTAGTAGTGCATGTAGCGCTCGAGCGCCGACTTGGCGCGCTCGCGCGCCAGCGCGGCGTCGTCGAGTGTGCCCTTGTTCTTGGCGGCCTCGTAGCGGTTGCAGGCGTAAAAGCCGCCGGTGCGCTCGCCGTGGTCGGCCCAGGCCCCGACGCAGAGCCAGCAGAACTCGAAGCGGCACTGCGAGCAGGTCATGTGCATGCAGCCCTGGTTCTTCTCGATGGGCCGCTTGCACTTGGGGCACTGCTTGGTGTTGGCCAGGATCCAGTTGAGGTTTTCCGACTCGGCCGAGTTCTTGACGAGCCAGCGGCGCACCGTCTCGCAGCCGACCGGCCGGTGCGCCTCCTCGCGGCAGGTGAAGCAGAAGTCGCAGCCGCAGTCGCAGTGGATGTCGATGGGCGGGCCCAGGGAAGAGGAGGTGGCCAAGGCGGCAGCAGCAGCTGCGGCCGCAGCGGCAGAGGCTTCAGCGGCAGAGGCGGCAGCAGAGGCGGCGGCGGCGGAAGAAGGCGCGGAAGAAGAAGGCGCGGGCGGCGGCGGCTCGCTGCTGTCCGGGATCGCCGTCCCTCCCCCCGCCGTCAGGTCGACGCCGGCCAGCACCTCCGCGGCGCGCTCGCAGCCCGCCGCCGGGCACCAGGTGGCCCTCCTGTTGTCGTCGACGAACGAGCGCGCCGCGAACGCCTCGTACCGCTCGCGGAGCTGCGGGTTTGGAGAAGCGCACTCGAGCGCCACAGCCTCGGGCACGGCGGCGCCGCACTTTGGCGTCGGGCAGCGCAGGTCGAGGCAGGCCGTGCCTCCCTCGATCGCGGCTTTCACGAAGCCCGAGTAGCAGTCCACGCAGTAGGCGTGGCCGCAGTGGGCCGAGCGCGTCTCGTTGGGAGGGTAGTCGGCGAAGCAGATCAGGCACGAGAGGGTGCCGTCGGCGTTGGGCTCGGTCGCCGGCGGCGGGGCGTCGGCATTGTTCTTCGCCGTCGCGGCCTTTCCTGCTGCTCCCCTCGTCTTCTTCTTCGCCGCCGTTTCTTCTTCTTCCTCCTCCTCCTCCTCCACCGCCAGGCCGCACCTTCTCCTCACCTTGGCCTCGTCCGCGAACCACTCCTCGTGCGCGCGCGCGACGTCCCACTTGAAGTCGCGCAGCACGCGCGTCGCGTCGGCGTCGGGGATCGAGAGCACTGCGGTGGTGTCGCGGACGAGCTCGCGCTGGCGCTCGAGGATCGCCTCCTGGTCGACGATGCGGTAGGTCGGCTACGGTCAAGAGTGGAGTGTTTGGTTTGGTTGGTTTTGGAGGTTTTGAGCGGGGAAAGCAGAGGGGGCAAAAGGGGAAGAAGGGGTGTCGAGGAGGTCGAGGTTGAGATCGACGCCTCGGCGACGGCGAAGCGGGGGGGGGGGGGGGGGGCGGAAGGGGAAAAAAAAAAAAGCCAAAAAAAAACCCCCCCCGGTGGCCCTAGCC
>Ga0315274_10002360_pt1 | contig 28584 bp, 22 predicted proteins | sample YL17G02_20_MG_FD_203700 | JGI IMG/M metagenome (GOLD analysis project Ga0315274, IMG submission 203700) | Sediment microbial communities from Yellowstone Lake, YNP, Wyoming, USA - YL17G02_20 | ecosystem: Environmental > Aquatic > Freshwater > Lake > Sediment | place: USA: Wyoming | collected...
ATATGGAGTCACGGCGCTTTCGGACAACACAACTGTAGTGACGGGCGTTTTCGGAGGATCGGCAACTTTCGGCAAAGGTGAATCCAACAGCACCAAGCTGAACGCCTCGGGGACATCAGATGTCTTCGTTGCCCGATACAATACGAACGGAACCCTCGCTTGGGCCAAGCGCGCCGGCGGGGGAGATGCGGATGTCGGGAACGGTGTCACGACGCTGTCGGACGATTCGACCGTGGTGACGGGCATTTTCGCAAGCTCAGCGACATTCGGGCCGGGCGAGCCAAACTCCACCTCGCTGTCCTCCGCAGGGGGGAGAGATGTCTTCGTCGCGAAGTACAATGCGAACGGAACCCTCGCATGGGCCAAGCGCGCCGGCGGGACGAGCGACGACTACGGGTACGGAGTCGCGGCGCTTTCCGACAATTCGACCGTGGTAACGGGATATTTCACGGTCTCAGCCACATTCGGACCGGGCGAAGCGGGCCAGAAGGTGCTAACCGCCGCCGGTGCCGAGGATGTTTTCATCGCGCGGTACAACTCCAACGGAACGCTTGCATGGGCCAAGAGTGCCGGCGGGGCGCTCATGGAGTTCGCACGGGCAATCACTGCGCTCTCAGACAATACGACCGTATTGACCGGAAGGTTCGCCGATTCGGCCACATTCGGCGCCAGCGAGTCCAATGAGACTGTGCTCTCCGTTGCCGGCATCAACGACCTTTTCATAGCGCATTACAACGCTAATGGGACGCTCGCATGGGCCAAGCGCGCCGGCGGTAAGGGCCAGGAACAGGGCAACGGAATCACGGGGCTCTCCGACAATTCGTCCGTGGTGACCGGCTATTTTGAGGGGAATGCCACGTTCGGCCAGGGTGAACCCAGCCAGACTGTCCTGACCACCGCAGGATCTCTCGACATCTTCATCGCGCGATTCCTTCAATAACCCCATTACCGGGTATTGCTCAATCGCGCACATCGGTCTGATCTCAAACCTGACAAACGACCCGGCCTGCAATCGGCCGGGTTTTTCACGCGCCGATAGAGACGAATCGCCTGCAAACGAGTTTTCGAGCTTGTTGGCGGTACCGGTCGGTTCAACTTCGATCCCTGGATTCAGCACTTCCGCAAGGGGACGGAACTCTGCTATACTTTCCCCAGGGAAAAGTCTGGCTCGTGAGGGAGGTCAACCTGTGAAAAGTACCAAATCGTTGGTGAGAAGCGCCTTGATGTGCGCTGCTTTTCTATTGGCTGCATTCGGCTGTGTCGGAGGTGAACCCGCCAATCCTGTGACGCTTTCAGACGGGCATGAGGGTTCCGGAGCACTTACTCAGCCGGCGAATCCTGAGACCTCGGGCCATTACTTGTGGGGCTATTACGTGGTCCGTATTGATGAGAAGGACTTATCCGCAGAGATTGTTCCCATCAGGGTGACGGCTGCTCATTTGAACGTTCTGCAGTTCCTCGAGCAGGGACTATGCACGACGTGTTTCAAGCTGGCAGGCGTCTCTCCGAATCCGGACGGCACTCTCAACGTGAATGTCTCGATCACGCATCCGTTCTCGAATCCGAATCTGACGGGTTTTGATGTCCGAGGGATCGCGATGTTCAGCGGGAGTCACCAGTATCCCGAATCCGAGCTGATCATGTCGGACCGCACACTCGGCGAAGGCGAGGTTGTCAATGCCGACGGCTTCACGACTCTCTACAATCCCATTACATCCGGTCATGCTCTTGAGGGTTACAGTAAAGGAAAACTTGCGACAAACACCTTTCCGGCCTCCACACTCAACGGATACAAGCAATTTATCTCGGATGATCCTTCGAATACCAGGAATGCATACTATGCGGGACAGGAGATAGTCGTGGCCTACAAGGTGGATATGCCCAACGCTCCGAATCCCTGGGTCTTCGGCTACGCGGTTGATGCATGCTGGGCGCCGGCGATCAACAAGCCGGTCGAAGACCCCATGACCGACTTCGGACCCGAAGCGAACTGTCCTGAGCCCTGGAAGATTGAGGTTACCGACACACCTATCGGGGATGGTCTTACAGATTGCGGCGGGCAGGTCAACTTGACCGTCAATGTTTACGACAGGCAGGGAAAAGATGACTCTCATCCCGTTGTCGTTGAATGTCCGGAGTTGTTCGACGGCGAGGTCACGGCGACCTGGAAGGCCGACGGAGCCGGTTTTACGACTTATGAGGCGGTTGTCGAGAACGTCAAGAACGCTCCGGCGGGAACATACATGTGCCTCGTGAGCAAGGAGGCGCTGGAGAATGATCCCGCGACAAAGCCCTGGCTGGACATCACCGCTTACCAGATCCATGGACTTAGTGTTATCGCCGAGACCAAAAACGCTCCTACGGCCGTTGCGGAGGTAAGTCAACTGACGGCGCTTGTCGACGAGCCGATTACATTCGACGCCTCAAACTCTCACGACAACGACTGCGGCGGGCAATCGATTGTCACGTATGAGTGGGATTGGGACAATGACGGCACCTTTGACGAGGAGGGTGTCGAGGTAAACCACTCGTGGTCAAGTGAGGGAACATACCATGTGCAGCTCAGAGTTACTGACAACGAATCGCAGACCGACACGCTGGACGAACCTCTTGAGGTAGTGATTTCACCCGGCAGTGGCTACCTCAACTGGGCCAAGCGCGCGGGTGGGACGGACAGAGATCGTGGAAAGGCCGTCGCTGCGCTTTCCGACAATTCGACAGTAGTGACGGGACTCTTCAACTTGACAGCCACATTCGGTCCCGGCGAATCGAACCAGACTGTGCTCGTCTCCTCAGGGAATGACGAGATTTTCATAGCGCGGTACAACCCTGATGGAACACTCGCGTGGGCCAAGCAGGTATACGGGCCGTCGGTGGACAATGGCTGCGCCATCACTGCACTCTCGGACGATTCGACCGTGGTGAGCGGGTCCTTTATGGGCGAAGCGATTTTCGGGCAAGGCGAACCCAACGAGACATCGCTGACCTCCACGGGTGAGACCAATATTTTTGTCGCCCGGTATAATCCGAATGGAACACTTGCATGGGCCAAACGCGCCGGTGGGGATTCCATAGACTGCGCATCCGCGGTTACCGCCCTGGGGGACGATTCGATTGCGGTGACCGGGTATTTCATGGAATCAGCGACATTCGGTCCTGGCGAGCCCAACGAGACTGTCCTGGAAGCCGCTTCGTATTCAGACATAGACATTTTCGTAGCAAGGTACAATTCCAACGGAACACTGGCATGGGCCAAACGCGCGGGCGGAATCGACGATGAAAACGGGGCTGCAATCACGGCGCTATCAGACGATTCGATGGTGGTGACCGGATGCTTCATGGGAACAACGGAATTTGGGGAGGGCGAACCCAATTGCACTTATCTCATGTCCGCAGGCTACCGCGACATATTCGTTGCTCGGTACAATCCTGACGGAACCCTGCTATGGGCCAAACGCGCCGGCGGGTCAACTTATGATGATGGAGGTTTTGCCGTCGCATCGCTTTCCGACGATTCATCTGTAATCACCGGATACTTTAACAACAAAGCTACATTCGGCGAAGGTGAACCCAACGAGACTGAGCTTTGGGGATGGGCAAGTTCAGATGATGTCTTCGTCGCTCGGTACAACGACGACGGAACACTGGCATGGGCAGCACCTGCCGGGGGGCTGGACGACGACTACGGATATGGAATTACTGCGCTTTCGGACGATTCGATGATATTGACCGGGTGTTTCTACGGGTCAGCAGACTTTGGAATCGGTGGGCCCAATCAGACGGCTTTGTATTCGTCCGGCCAGAATGACATATTTGTTGCGCGATACGGCCCTGATGGTTCGTTCACATGGGCCAAGTCGGCGGGCGGACCGGGTTCGGATGTCGGATTCGCGGTTACTGCACTTTCGAACTATCGGGTCGTGACTACCGGATATTTCCAGGGATCAGCCACATTCGGGCAAGGTGAACCCCATGAGACTGTGCTGGTCTCCGCTGGAGGTGATGATATTTTCGTTGCGCGATTTTACGAATAGCCCGTATGCCGGGCATTGGTGAGTCGCGTCCGGCTGATTGATCTAAAATGGAGGAGCAGCCGGCTGGGCTGCACGTAAACCTACCCCAGCAACTCCAGGATCATCGTAGCGACCCTTCGCGCCCCTTGCCCATCGATCAGTTCCATCCCCACTGATCCAATGTTCTCCCTCAGCGACCGATCCGACAGGAATCGATTCATGGTTTCCATGATCCCGACCGATGTTGCGTCCGACGGTGTGACACACGCGCCTTTCTCAGCAAGGATCCGCACCACGTCGGACTCGAACTCATTCTGCGGGACAGCCATCGACGGGCGTCCGAGCGCCAGCGCCTCATAGAGAGTCGTCGCGCCGTTTGTGATCACTGCGTCCGCTTCCACAAGACTTTGAAGGAAATCATCGTGAGGCAACTCCGCACCTTCGAGATACTCAATCTTCATCGGGAACTCCCGCACGAATTCCGATTTGTCATAGCCTGACGCCGGACCCAGCACGACCGTCCACTCCACCTTCGGATCGTTGTACCCGCGTATCGCGCCCAGCACTTTTCGAGTCAGTCCGGCGGGATCTCCGCCCCCCATGGTCACAAGAACCTTTCGCGGGGGATCTTCCGGACTCTGAGCGATGTGGCGAAGCTTCGAGATCTCGTCGGAGAGAAGGATGTATTCGCTCCCGGCGAAATGAGTCACGCCCGGCGCACCGTCGGGACAAATCGTCAGCGGACGGACCGTCGGAGCTATCACGCGGTCCGCCGCCAGAATTCCGTAGTTGTGCTCGTGAAGACTCACGTGCGCCGAGGGAAAAATCGCGGCTTGATATTCCTCCACACGTCCCCTCAGGTCGATATCGGTCACCACCACAGCCGGACCTAGTTCTCCAACAATCTCCGCCATCGAATCAATGTCGCGGGCATCCGGCGGAATCCATCTGACTCGATTTATAAAGAGCGATCCCTGCAGCACTCTCTGAGAGCCTGCATCCTCGCGAACAACAAACTGGATCCGGATTTCCCTTCCCCGTTCCTCAAGTTCCGCCGTCAGTTTGGACGCAAGCGACAGGGATCGCACGACATGCCCCATCCCCAGTTCTTTCGAACCGTCGGCACGGAAGATCGCTCCTCCTTCACCCATGGGAGCCCTCTCCACCCAGCGCCCTGGTCACTCTCTTCATTCTCTCGGCTTCCTCGGCATTTGCGGGCTGATAGCGAATTCGACCGGTCCCGTCCGCGAAGCCGATCGCGATCGACGGCTGATCGATCGAATCGACAACTATCGTGCCGGGTGCGCCGATAATCCCGCCCGCCACGACCCTGACTCCATCGATCTGTCCCGATCCCATGACCCTGGTCACCAGGTCGTGCGACTGTATGAGGCTGACGAGCATTCCGGCCATCGCGGCGCGGTTATCCACCCGTATCATTCTCAGCCCCTTGTCCCGGGCGTATTCCGCGGCATCGGGCGTGAGGGTGCCGATCCCTGCGTCCATCAGGATCGGCTTTCTACGGCAGATCTCGAGCTGCTCCCTGGCAATGACCCTGGTGTATATGGCGGCCCCGATGACGACATCCGCCTCCTCCAGGACCTTCTTCGGCGCAGCGTCCCGACCGTATTCCGCATCCGCATCGTAGTGCCGAACCGATCCGCAGTATCCCGCGAGCTCCGCGGTCAGCAGCACGGCGAGAGTGTTCGGAGCATCGGTCCTGCCGATCACGACGACCTTCTTCCGGGGGAGGTCCGGGATCAGCGCGAGAAGCGTGTATCTGACGCTCTCGACCCACACTCTCTTGTCGCTGTAAGGGAGGACAACGGATTTCCCCGGACGCTTCCTCCCGTCGCGGGTGAACTCGCTCATGTCGAAATCGAGCGCGGTATCGTAAACGATGTAATCGACCCTTCCGTCGAGAGCGGTCACGCAGGCCTTGAACGCTTCTCTGCCGGCGACCTCGGCGTTTCCGTACACCAGCCCGTCGCATTCGCGCGTTATGTGCAGGGTGAGCTCGTCATGCTGCTCAACGGGATACGCGGCCAGCGTGAATGCGCTGACATAGCCCCTTCTGAAAGCATGCTGCTCGATGTTCCCGGCCAGTTTATCTATCGATTCTTTATCGATCATTTATCGTCTCCGTCATCCGTGTCGAACCTCACCGCGTGCGGGAACCGGAAACGTCTCGGGCGCTTCGCAAGCTCCTGGGCCAGGTCCATTATCATTTCGTCGCTGGCGCCCACCACATCCGCCTCCCCGACACGCATTATCAGCTCTCGCAAGTCAACCCCCGCCTCTTCCGCAGCCTTCTTCACTTTCGGCAGATAGCTCGAATGGAACTTGCCCGCGCCGGTCGCGACCGCGACATCATCGACCCCCTTCTGCGCGGGCATCATCGGAGCTATGACCTTCTCCCCGATGTCCAGCGTCTTCAGAAGGTCGACACCGGTAGGCTCACCCATTTTCTCCAGCAGGGTGACCATTATCTCGGTCTGCGCGTTCCCCGCGCTCCGACCCATCCCGCGCAGGCTCACGTCCAGTATGCGCACCCCGGTTTTCCTCGCTGCAAGACAGTTCGCCACCGCAAGCTGGAAATTATTGTGCCCGTGAAATCCAAGCGGAATATCGACGGCCTCGAGTCCCCGCTCTGAGTATTCGGTGATCTCTTCCGGAAGCATCCCCCCCGCCGAATCGACGAGGACGACCGTGTCGGCGCCGTACTCAGCCACTTCCCCGCACGTCGCGGCGAATCGCTTTGCGTCCACTGCGTATGATTTCATCAGGTTCACGCTGACCATGAGCCCGAGCGATTTCGCGTGCTTCACCGACGCTTGAGTGCTCTTGTGCTCGGTGATGTTGCTGCCGACGCGGATGAAGTCCAGCCCCGCTTCCGCAGCCTCCTCCATGTGCCTCGCTTCTCCTATCCCCGGGATGAAAAATACCCCGATGATTGCGTCGCTGCCTTCGATCGCGCTCTTACCGGCACGGACGTAGTCGATATCCGTCTCCTTCGCCTGACCTATCCCTTTCTCGCTTGCGCCGAGACCCACTCCGTGCCCCACCTCGATCCATCTGAATCCCGCATGGGCAAGCTCCCTGGCAACCAGCTCAGTGTCCGCGACCGAGAACTGGTAGTCGATCGCGTAGCTCCCGTCGCGAAGTGTGCACTCCAGGAGAATCGGCGGGCCGTATTTTTCAATCGCTCCAGTCATGGTATCTCAATCCGTCGGTCGCCTTCCGGTCCATTTTGCCACAATCTCCGCAACTTTCGGCGCGTCCCTCTCGGGGATCCCCTCGTCAAGCCACAGGTTGATGATTCGAACTCCCGCGTGCTCCGACCTGGGACACTCCCCGGCCTCGACCAGCTCCGGCGCAAGCCAGTGCAGAGGGAGGTACAGGTTGGAGGCATGCATGCCCTCCGACCTTATCGCCTCGGTGATCTCCTGCACCAGAGGTCCCGTGAGCCTCGGCGCCACAAAGGTGAATCTGAACGGCGAACATCCCGGGGGATACTCGAGAATATCGATGTCCGGACCGTCCAGATGCTCCCGATATTTCTCCACACCCTCCCTGCGCATTCCCGCGATCCGGTCGAGGTCTCTCATGGCACGAGTTATCTCCACCGCCTCCTTCGGCTCTATCGAATGACGGAAAATCTCCCCATGCTTTGAGTACTCCTCCGACCAGACCGATGCCGCTTTTCGGTCGCCCTTGCGAGCTCGGTTGAACGCTTCTGTGGACACATCACGAAGCTCTCGCGCCTTCGCGCCGATGTTGTCGGGTCTTCCCGGCAGCTTCTCAACCTTGTCCGTCAGACTCGCGAACAGCTCGTCACTATCCGTCAGAATAACGCCGCCGCCATGCGTGGAGAGGATTTTTCCCTCCGCGAAACTGAGAACGCTCGCGATGCCGAACGTCCCGACCGGACGCCCGTCGACACGGCTGCCGATCGCCTGTGCAGCGTCCTCGATCAGAATCGCCCCCCTCTCTCTGCAGATTTTCTCAAGCTCCTCAATGGCGCAGGGAATCCCGAAAATGTGGACGCCGAGCACGACATCCCCCTCCCGAACCACCGCCATCACTCTCTTGGGATCGATGTTCAGATTCCTGTCGACATCCACGATGACCGGCCTTCGGCCCGCGAGAAGCACCGTGGCAAGAAGAGACGGGCACCCGATGGCAGGAAGGATCACTCGACCGTCCGGACCGGTGAGCTCTTCGTAGAGAAGCATCAGGCCGGTCGCCGCTCGTCCGACCAGCAGCGCCTTTCTGCGTCCGAACAGACCCGACGTTCTTATGAATCGCCCGGTTTGTGCAATTACATCGGACATCCGTTCTCCTGAATGCCTGGTCAGGGACGCCAGTTATCGGCCCCTGAGGGTTCCTTTCACGCAATAAAGCTGTTCGCCGCCTTCCGAATGCGCGGACAGATCGTCCCACACGAGCATGACCGACCCGTCTCCGCCCATCACGCCCGACAGCGTCTCAGGACTGCTCAAGTTCCGAGTTATGACCGCCGGCGTATCGAAAGACTCGCCACCATCCTCTGAGAAAACGTACCGCATCGCCGGACCGTCCGTCTCCGTGTCGGCCGTCGCAACAAAAACGTATTTGTCCTGCGACATCAGCAGCGGCGATCTCGTCAGCGGCTCGGCGCTCTCAAGAACCGCCACCGGCACGCTGAAATGAACCCCGTCGTCGAGGCTTCTCGAATAGTACAGGGTGGTGAGATCGGGGGTTTCCTCCGCGAAAATAAGATGTATCGCGCGTTCGCGGCCGTACGTGGCCCGCTCCATTGCGAAGAAACTCATCAGGCTCCGGATGACCCTGTCCTCAAAAAGATATGACCTGGAAAATGTACGACCTCCGTCGATGCTCTTGAGGAACGCGATCCGCCCGCCGTCCGAGTTCTCCTGCCTCTCGAAATACGCAAGGCAGACCAGGTCCCGCCCGTCTGTCACTCCCTGCAGATGCAGCGGAGTGCCCTGAGCCACGTCTATCGTCTGTTCCAGCTCGGGGCTGAAATTCCGGTTCGACGCAAGCTCCCAGCCGTCGCGATACTCGAGGAAGAAATACGCGACGGTACCGCCCCGGGTCCCCAGCACGCACGGCCATCTCGCCTCGTTACGCTGGTTCCACCTCGCCTCCATTCCGAACACCTTCCCCCCGTCGCCGCTCGTCTTGTACATGAGCTGCCCGCCCGTCGCAGAAACGTTGATCCAGTAAAAAATAAGGCTGCCGGGAAGCGACGCGATGTAGCATCCGCCGGACTTCTGTCCTTCCCGCTGAGACAGGTAGGAAGGCGGGCGGAACTCCCCGTTCTCCGTCCTCGTGTACATGATCTTCTGGGAGTTGCCGTCGTTCAGGATGTAAGCGAGTTGGACCGTCTTGAGCGCCGGGTCCGCGGACAGCCGGGGCGTGTCGACGATGCCCACGTCGGTGAAGGGGGTCGGGGTATCGAACATGTACCGTCCCAGACCGCCGGTGTCGCCCGATGAGCCCGTCTTGCCGGACCCTCCCTTGCATCCTCCCGAAACGGCCGACAACATCGTAAGAAGAACCAGTGCGATCCCGATAACACGCGCCATGATTGCGACCTCCGGGCAGATTTTACCGCACCCGGACCGATTTTTCAGGAACTGCCCGCCCGCAGGCGGAATGGGCAGGTCCCGACGCGGCATGCACGGCACAAAAAAAGCCCCCCGGGATATCGGGGGGCGATTGATTTTCAGTGAGTCGTTGCTCAGGATCACTTGGGAGTCAACAGGCCTACGACAGTCTCGCCCGCTGGGAGGTTGCCGTAGCAGCCCATGTCGACGCCGGCCTTGCCGGTATCGATGCATGGCGAACCGGTGCCGAGGTGATAGTCGTAGGGCTCGGTGGTGTTGTTGACGAACAGAGGATCCGCGCTGATCGAGTTAGGACCCGGAAGGGAACTCGGGTAGGCAATGTCCTGGATATTCCAGACATCGTTGTAGTCCGGGCTTGTGTTGTACGCGAAGATCCCGTAGTACCACGGCAGAGTCTTGGTTCCGTTCATATTAGTAACTATGTTGCTATTGGCGTCATAGCCATATGTGGGACTCGCGCCGTACAAGTACAAGCCGTAGATGTAGCTGGAGGAGAGATTCTGCCCTTTTTCAACATCCCACTTGTCCATAACGTTATTGGCGACCGTAACGGTCGCCATCGGGTAGTAGATTCGCGGCCCATACAGACTGGCATAGGTCAGCACGTTCGGCGAGATGTGATGGAACAGGTTGTTCGAGAACTTCGATCCGTTAGGCAAGTAGTAAAAATACATATTGAAGTACATATAACCGGGAACCTGTGGGGTTTCCTGAATCTTGGTTAACTCGTTCTGGACGAAATTCATTGTGCCTGTGCCGCCATAGTTATAAATGTACAAATAGAAGTAGGCATAGGTATAAGCAGGGTAGGAGGTGTTCAGGTCGCTGAACAGGCAGTTCTTGATCGTAAGGTTGTTGGAGTAATACGCATATACTGCGTAAAGGTAGTAATACGATATCGTGCCCGTTAAGTAGCAGTCTATGAGTTTGAAGTTGTTACTGTAGTAAATATAGAGAACCTGATACCCGGCGCTCCCCGTTCCGGGGTAGATCTCGAACTTGAAGCCCTGGATCGTGACGTCGTGGGTGTATTGGATATCGACCAGTCGGCCCAAGCCTGAGTTCGTGATCTTGGGCCTTCCGGCCGGTTTCGTATACCATGACCAGCCTCGCAGCTTGAAGCCGGTGCTGTAAGACTTGCTGACCGCACCATTGTAGGTGCCGGTTCCGTAGTCGACAACGATCGTCTGCCCAAGCTCGCAAAAGCCTATTGCCTGGGCGATGGTCGAGAATGGGTTGGTCCTCGTGCCGTATTTCGGTACGCTCGCGAAATCAGGATGATTCGACACCCACCAGTCACCCTGGACCAACAGATCCACGTCCAGCGTGGTCGCGTCAACCGGATCGTTGATGCCGTCTGTGATTACACAAGCGATGCTGAACGGGATTGTTCCCTGCGTCCAGCCGCAAATCGCGCCGAAGTCGACATCGAGGTTACCGGCACCGTCGCCGGCTACCCCGTCGTAACCCGCAACCGGATTGCTGTCGGCATCGTACACTGTCCACGTGTAGGTGATAGGATCGCCGTCGGCATCCGTCGCGTCGACATTGTAGATCTCGGTCGTGAACTCGAGCGGCTCAATATTGCCGGTGACACCGCTGTTGATCACAGGAGGCTTGTTGTAGGGCACGTTCGCCACGAAGAGGTCGTAGCGGAAGTACGCAGCCAGGATCGCGACCGGAGCGCCTCCGGGAGGTGTGAGACTGCATGTATAAGTGGAATCGTACTCTCCGATCACCCAGAACTGGTTGCCCTCGGTTCCAGCGACCGCGTCTGCCGGGATCTCGCAGTGGTAGGCGGAGTAATTCGCGTCTCCACCGGTCGGAGTCATCTCGGTCGCATCGAAGGTATGCAGGGCGCTCAGGACCGTGGACTCGACCTTGATGACTGACGGCTGATAGTCCCATCCCCATACATTCACGTCAAGGACAAGATCGCCGCCGCTGTCCGTGCCGTCGACATAGTACACGTCCGGCGTCACGTACACCGACAGTCCGGCGGCCTCGAACGCGTTCGCCGGATGAGTGGTCTCATTGATCCAGCTCGCGGCGACCGCGTAGCCGTACTTCACGCCATTAGCGTTGGGGAACCTGAGATAATAGTTCCTGGTGTTCTTGCTGCCGGACTTGAACGTACCGTTCTTCGTCGGATTCGCATTGAGCCAGGTCCACAGGTCATCGGATGCGTTGAGACCGTCGGCGAAGTACTTGTACGGGTTGACCGTGGCGGTCAGCTTGGCCTGATAGCCCGGGGTCGCGAGGCTGCCCTGGGTGTAACCCATGAGTCCGGGGAACGTGAATTCCTTGGCGTTGAACCATCGGGTGTAACCGTCAGGATTGCCGGTCGCTCCCTTGGTCTTGTACGGATCGATGTAGCTCGGATTGGACCCGTCGGGATTGAAATCCCACACCGACTGGTCCGTCCCGTATTTGGCATACTTGCACTTTGAGCTGTACTTCATGGTGCTCGAACCGGGTCCCATGAAGATACCCTTCACGTCATAGCCGTTGTACTGGGGCATGGAGGGGAAGGGGTGAGTGATCGACACATCAATGTTGACGTCCACGAAGCTCGTCGTTACCGGTGTTCCGTGAATCTTGAATGCAAGGTTCGACGGTTTGGCGTTCACAAACGACGTGACATTCGCAGTGAACATGCACATGCGGTTCAAAACCGCTTCCACAGACTGGCTCTCGATGTCGATATAGACATCGTAGTAACCCCACAGATGAGTCTGTGCCTGACCGACATGGCTCACGGATCCTGTCAGATCCGGGTTAGCGGTCGGCGCAGTCGGGTTTCCGCCGCCGCTCGAGCAGCCCATCGCAATAAACGTCGCCATCAGCAACGCCGCGAGGAGCACTGTCCATCGATTCATAAAGACCTCCTTAAGAAAGTCAGATTGACACGCTTCATTTGCCCAAAGCCATCCAGATCGCAAAAGCGTACTGCACTAATACTCACGGAAGATTAATAGAATGATAAGGCATAGCATTAGCCATTGCAACAAAAATCTTGTCATTCATTGCCGTTTTATCCCTTATTTTAGCACCCCCTCAAATGTATAGAACAATAAGGCATCTCCGAGGCGTCCGGAAGCGCCGACTCAGACCGACGGCAGTGAACATGCGGCTCAGGACCGCGTCAACCGCATCGTTTTCGGTGCTGCTTACATTCCCAACTGGTAAGGCATCACACTACCATCCCGACAGTTCACATACTTGACCGTTCCGTCCGACAGACAGATTTCCCAGCAGAGCGCGGGTGACGGCTCGGGACCGCTCTGATCCCGGATGAAGACAAGGTCGACATGGGTTGCATCCGTCTTTCCGCCTGCACCGTTCCCTGAAGCCCGATCGATCGCGGTTTCACGGTCGACGCGAATCTCCGAAATCGAGCCGGTATCCCCTTTCTCGAACATGAGGGCCCTAAGGCCGCCCGATCCGACGTCGGTTGCCATAATCACCCTGTGGGTGCAAACCTGATACTCCAGGTAAGGAGCGTATTTCCGATATTCACTTGGAAACATGTCGGGGAGCCAGGTCACAGGCACGTATCCCTGGGCGGGGAGGCCCAACGCTTCGGCGACGCGCTCGGGTAGATCGGGGCCGGGTCTGAGGGCCGCAGGCGATGAGACGTCGGACGGCTGGGCCAGTTTGACGAGAGTCACATCCAAGGTTCCATCCTGCACTATGCCGTATCCGAATTCGGACCCACCTTGCTCCACTTCCACCGTCCAAAAGGACCCCGCTGCCCCGCTCACGAGCCGGCTCTGAGCGATGACAAAGGTCGACTTATCGTAGCCGAGCCGTGCAAGGAGATTCAGAACCGCTCCTCCGGGGTCATGGGCGGTTTCGTCCGCCGGGATCGATTCCTGAGACCCGCTTGATTGCTGCGTTTGCTGGTCAACCTGAGACTTCGGCGCCTTCTCAGGCTGCGGATTGGACGGCTGTCCGTTCCGGTCCGGAGAGGGAGTCCCCGGGCAAGCCGTCAAGAGTCCCGCCAGGATGAGACCTGAAAAGACAGCCAGGATTGACGCGATGTATCGCATAAGTTCGATTATAGCACCGTGGTATATGGGCGTCGAGAATTCAAGGCTGCGCGACCGGAGCGCCCGCCAATGCCCGGAGGTATAAAAAAAGCGCCCACCGTATGGTGGACGCATCGATCAACTTCAAGTGTTACTGTCCTATGGCACCCATCCGTACTGGTATCCCGTATTCTGCTGCGCGCCGTAGACGATGCAGCAGCCCCCCGTTGAGTTCGAGTAGTAGCCTGCATAATAGGAGCCGGGATAAGTCAGGTTCTTCCACTGGACACGCCACGGATCGTTAGTGGTCTGGCAACCGTTCATCAGTATGATCTGGAAGGTGTTCGCACCGGTGTTGTAATAGTGCGGGCAGTTCTCCCAGTCAATGATAAAGCAGTTGATCCCATTGACCACCTTGGCGCCGTACCTGATCGGAGCGAAGTTGGAGTTCAAATCACACTGGTAGGCCCAGATATACGGCGAGCCTATGTTTAAACCACAAGCATAAGGATACCATCCGTAGCAACTGCCGAAGTTCACACCGCCATTCCACTCGATATTCAATGATGTATAGTTGGCCCCAGCGAACGAGAAGGTGAATGGGATGGAGACGCCGTATCCGCACCCATCGTCTCCTTGGGTAGTGCTGTAGCCGGAAGTGAGCTCAAACGCGGCATCGTACCCCACACTGGTGCCGGCGCCGCAGGCGTACGCGGTCTCAAGGCACAGTGTGACGTCCACATCGACGCAGCAGATAGCCTCTCCGCCCAATCCGTCAGTAACCTTCACGCACACCTGACCGACATAGTCGGCAGCGTAGGCGTGGGTCGGTTTATCGGGGGTGCCGGTGTAAGTGTCCTCGGCACCGCCAAAAGTGCCGTCGTCGTTGAAGTCCCAGGCGAAGGTCAACGGATCGCCGTCCGGATCGGTCGAGGCGGAAGCGTCAAACTGGATCTGTCCGTTGCCCACATGAGGCATAGCCGTGACGACTTCGAGATCGCACACGGGATCCGCGTTGTAGGGCTCGTTGGCCACGAACAGGTTCCATCGGAAGAAGGCAGCCAGTTTCGCCACCGGAGCGCCTCCGATTGGGGTGAAATCGCTCATGTAGTCGAAGTCGCCATACTCGGCGATCACCCAGAACTCGTTGCCTTCGGTGCCCTTGATGTTGTCTGCGGGGATCTCGCAGTGGTAAACGGAGTAGTTCTCGTCTCCGCCGGTCGGAGTCATCTCGGTCGCGTCAAACGAATGCACGGCACCGAGTACGGTCGACTCGACCTTGATCAGTGTTGGCTGATAGTCCCAGCCCCAGAGGTTCACGTCAAGGATCAGGTCGCCGCCCTTGTTCGTAGCGTCGACATAAAAGATGTTAGGCTCCACATCAACTTTCACAGCGGCAGCCTCTGGCGCGTTCGCAGGATGATCCTCGGGGGCCTCACCCTTCCAGGACGCAACGACGGCATAGCCGTATTTCACGCCGTTGGCATTGGGGAACCGGAGATAGTAGTTCCTGGTGTTCTTGGTGCCTGCGGAGAACACGCCGTCCGAGTCCGGGTTCGCATTCAGCCACGTCCACAGGTCGTCGTTCGCCGCAAGATCGTCTGCGAAGTACTTGTACGGGTTGACCGTGGCAGTGAGCATGGCCTGATAGCCCGGGGTCGCGAGCTTGCCCTGGGTGTAACCCATGATGCCGGGGAAGATGAACTCCTTGGCATTGAACCATCGGGTGTAACCATCAGGATTACCCACGGCTCCGTCGCCCGCGTACGGATCGGTGTAGGCCGGATCGTCCCCGTCGGGATTGAAGTCCCACAGCGACTGATCCGTCCCGTACTTCGCGTACTTGCATTTGGTGCTGTACTTCATGGTGCTGGAGCCGGGTCCCATGAAGACACCCTTCACGTCATACCCGTTGTACTCGGTCATGCCGGGGAAGGGGTGAGTGATCGACACGTCGATGTCGACATCGACGTAGTCGGCGGTAGCCGGAGTTCCGTAGATGTTGAATGCGAGGTTCGAGGTGCTGCCGTTCACAAACGTCGTGACATTCGCTGTGAACATGCACTGGCGGTTCAGGACCGCATCCACCGTCTGATTCTCAACGTCGAAATAGACATCGTAGTACCCCCATAAGTGTGTCTGAGCCTGTCCGACATGGCTTGACGATCCGGTCAAGTTCGGATCGGCGGCAGGCGCGGTCGGGCTTCCGCTGCCGCTCGAGCAGCTCAACGCAATAAGTGCCGTCATCAGCAACGTTGCGAAGAGCACCGTCCATCGGTTCATATTGACCTCCTTGGTATAAGCAGTATTCTGTTTTCTTCAGATCCAGGGTTTACGAAGCTCAGAAACCTTACTGCACGCAGACAATAGAAATTCAAGAGATATAATAGAAAATACTAGGGAAGTTTTCAATAGCAAAATCACCGTTTTACGTTATTCTATCTCTTATTTCGGATACGGCATGCGTGCGCCGATATCGACGAAAAGAAGTGGCCGGCGTTGCGCCGGCCTGTTAAACTTCACGCTCTCCGCGTCGTCATCCTAATCGTACAAAGAAAGGTGAATGCATTATCAGCCTGTCAAGGCCAAACCACTCCGCGACGAAAAGCACCACCGATATCAACATGAACTTCGCGTGCTCGGGGAAAAAGTGACGGTTGAGCCAGATGAGCGAGCAGACAAGCACTATCGGGTAACCGATCTCCTGTATCCGGTAGTAGATCACCGGGATGTTCCATTCCGTGAACGGCGTGGGCTCGAAGTAAATCCAGAAGAAAAAGAACTGCACGCCGAAGAACAGGATGTGCATCAGCACAAACGCCGGCCAGTCAACGGTGCGATACTCGTTTCTGTTGCGTTTCATGGCTTCTTGCCTCCCGATCCCGCCCTGCTATGCCTTTCGCTTGTTAAGACCCCGATCGATGCCCGGAGGTTTGCCGATTCAGACGCCGGCGCGAGAGAAAAAAGAGAACCCGCCTTTCAGACGGGCCCCGCTTATCCCCCCAGAACAATGTCAGGGCGAATGCTACTCGTCTTTCAGACATACGAGCTTGGTGTGGAACAGGGTCTGCCTGACTCCCGCCAGGACACCGTGCTGGGGACCGAAGGTGAGGTATGATGGACGTCCGTCAAGGCTCACCAGCCACCGCTCGGAACCGTCGGGACCCAGGCATCTCACCGACCCGTCGTCCGTCGCGAAATACACGGTCCCGGTCGCATCCGTGATCGGTCCCGCACTGATCCCGCCCTCACAGTCAAAGTCCCACTTCAGCTGTCCGCCCGGAGAACTCAGCGCAACAAGCTTCGAGCTTCCCCCCGTCTGCCCGAGCACGCTCTCGGCGGCATATATGGTCCCGTCGGGGGCGATAGCTATGTCCGGCAGGAAATAATAGTCGTCTTCGAACACCCACCGCTGCTCGCCATTCCCGCTCAATGCGACGATGTGGTTTGTGATCGCGTAATAGATCTGGCCAGTCAAAGGATCCGCCGCGGAGCCGTACGGTATCGCATCGTCATACGCCGGCTTGTGCGTCCAGAGAACTTCACCGTCTTCCGGGGAGAGCCCCCAGAACACGAATTCACCGGGGGGGCCTCCATTCAAGTCCAGCTTCCCCACAACCACCTGCCCGCCGGCAGTGACGGTGGGAGGGCCGATGAACATCGACGGCGCTCCGTCGATGCCGTACCGCGCCCATAACAGCCCGCCGTACTGATCGAACGCCTGGATGCTGCTGGGGCCGTATACAAACGCATGACCATCGTCGTCTATGTTCAGCATCCCGTAGCTGTACGGACCCGGGCCGGGAATCGGCACGAACGCAAGCTCGCTCCCCCCATCCTGGAACAGCCTGATGACGTTGCCCTCGAGATCGTTCCACAGAAGCGAACACCCGACCATCATCGGGTCGCCCGCGGCGGCGAATTCCGGGAAGTCCAGGCACGCGACCTCGAAGCCATGTGGATCGCACACAACCAGCGATGCCCCGCCGCCCTCCAGCTTCCGCGACGCAAAAACCCTGCCCTCCGGATCGACCACCGGCATCGTGTCGGAGGCGAGCCCGGGAATCTCCCATGCTATCTTTGGGTTCGAGGGACCGAGAGTGTTTACCTGGTTCGAGTTGTGATTCGTCCCGCCCGGCTTCGGCCAGGGCGACAGGGGATTGAGCGCGAAGCCCGACCCCCCGATCGGCGTCGACTGCGTAACCGGCACCCGCACCACGTAGTAAGCGGAAAGCGGCGAGGTTCCGGTGTAGGACGATACGTCCTTCTGATAATCCCCCTCAGAGGACACTACCGTCACCAGGACCTGCTGATCCAGAATCGAATCGGGAGTGAGCCCCTCGAGCGTGATCCTGTACGTAGCCCACGGCGTGCTCGGCGTCCATTCGCCTATCAGCTCCGGTGTTCTCTTGCCGGTGAACAATGTCGGACTCGTCAGCTCGACCGACTGAATCTGCTCACCTATGGGAGTGTCGGCAAGAAGCGCCTGCCAGTCCGAAACCCTTATGAGAAACTGCAAGGCTCCGCCGACGCAACCCTCGGGTGAGAGATAGACCGAGTTCAGAGGCAGGTTGACGTCGATGACGAACGGCTCGAGTTGATTCGCTTCGGGAGGGAATCCGCCCGGGACCTCAATGTATCCTCCGGGAGTATAGCCCGGCGGGAAACCATGCGACGCATCGATCGCGTAATTGAACACCATGTCCGGTCCGCCGGAACCGTCCCCAGGAAACACGAGCTCGTAGCGCCTTGTCTCGATGCCGCTGGATGTGAAAACCGCCCGTCCGTTCGGATGGGTCAGCGGGTACGCGAGCACGTGCGAAAGAGAATCGTTCGGCTCGAGCGACGCCGCAAACACCTTGTAGCCGCACAGGGTAGCGTCAAGGTCCGCGGGACTGTCCGAAGTGCCGCACAGTCCGCTGTGGAAGGAGAAGATGGTGCCGTTGTCCGGGAACTCGGTGGGATTCCACCACCTCGTCCACCCGTCCGCGTTCAGCACCCTCAGACCGTCGGGACCCCCGGCCCATGTCCGTGTCGGGTCGGTCACATCGATCATGTCCGCCGATCCAATTACGATACCCTTCACATCGAATCCGCAGTAATGGGGCATCCCGATGAACGGGTGCTTGATCCTGACATCCACACCCACCTGACGACCCACAACCTTCACGTTGGAAAAGCTCAGGAACGATCCGTCCTCGGGCGGTTCCACGAACTTGAGCGCGTTGAGATGCCACGCAGCCGACCTCAGCGGAATCGCCGTAGCCTCGCAGGAGTCCGGGTCGATCGTCACCCGGTAGAACCCCCAGAGCGCATGACCTTCCCGCGGCATATCCGCCCCGGCGGTCACGCCTGGATTTTCGGACAGTTGGGGGGAAGCGGGGCTCCGGGAAGCGTCACGCGAGCATGCTACAACCGCCAGCATGCATATAAGCACTACGGCAAGCACTGTATGTCTCATGCGCGCGACACCTCCTTCCAGAGGTTGAATGCCCGGCTCTTCATAAAAGATTATATCAGAAGGTAGCCCCGGCAGCTATCCTTCCAGAGGGAATTTTCGCAAATACTCTCTCGGGCGAAATACTGTATTATTTGCTTTCTTCTTTCGCGGGGATTCGGAAAATGACCGCCTTGACCATATGCTCCCTCGACCGGGACGACCGCCTCGAAGAGATCATCGACCTAAACATGCGGGTCCATAACATCGACCGCGCCTTCTGCCAGAGAATGCTCCTCCTGAATCCCGACAGCAACTCCCCCGAATTCCACCGCTTTCTCGTGGAAGACGGCAAAGTCGTGTCGGGAACCAGCCTGTTCCGTCACACGCTGCTGTGGTACGGCTCGACCATCGAGGTCGGCGAGATCGGGCTTGTCGGGACCCTCGAGGAGCACCGCTGCAAAGGGCACGCTTCCAGGCTCATGAACGACTGGATCGACACGATGCGCGAAAGAAAGACGCCCCTCAGTTTCCTCTGGGGAATCCCCGATTTCTATCGGAAATTCCATTTTTACTACGCTTATCCGAATCACTCGACGCCCTATGTCAGCCTGCCGAAGTCCTGCACAGAGGGCTGGGAGCCGTCAGGCGAAATCCGTCACGCTGAAGTGCCGGACCAGTGGTGGATCAAGAAGCTGTACCGGGCTTATAACGCTGAATTGAACGGATGGCACCTTCGCAGCGACGACCTCTGGGACTGGTATTTCCGCCTTACGTGCGATACGACGGGCGAGCTTGTCGACGGGATCGGCACTCACCAATGGTGGGTGTCCGAGGACCCCATGGGCGGCTACGCTTTCATCGCGGGAGGACCGGTCAGGCCGATCAGAGTCTGGGAGATCGCCGCTCCTTCCCCCAACTCCCTGCGAATCCTGATCCTTGGGCTTTTCAACGCCTACCCCAAGCTCGATTCCCTCGACCTCTGCCATCACCCCGATATGCCCGTCGGAAAATGGCTCTACCAATGGGGCGCAAGGATTTCGTCCCCCGAGGACATCTGGAAGGGCACCTGGGGCGGAATGGTAAGGTTGATGGACCCGCTCGCCCTGCTGCAGCTAATGACCGGCACACTGAATGACCGTCTCGCCAAATCGCGTTTCTTCAACTTCACCGGCACAATCGCATTCGACAGCGAAGTCGGCGGCGCCGAAATCCGCATCTCAGACGGACAAGTCGACGTGAGCCCGCTCACCGGAAACGCTTCCCTCCAAATCCCGGCAAGAGTGCTAACCCCGATCATGACCGGCTACAGGGGTTTCGAGAGGTTCCGGTCCGAGCTAAGGGACATCCCCGACCGTACCGCCGACCTTCTCTCGGTGCTTTTCCCTCGGGACAAGGTGTTTATGTACCCCCTCCTCTACGCCGACGAAGCCTTCGCGCTACGAAAGTAGCCCCGATGCCGGTGCCCTTCGCACATCCTCCGAAGCGTTAGCGAGGAGGATTTGCGAAGGTCTCACACAACCCAGACCGGCGGCTAGATCTTCCAGACCCTCTTTGGCTTTCTCCCTGCAGCCTTCGCCAATGCATTATCGATCTTCTGGAGTTCTACGATAATGCGTACCTTCTCGGGAAACGGAAGATTGGCGAGCTCAACACGTCGTTTGTGTTTGGCCCTGGCGATTCTATCCATCAGAGCCGGGTAGCGATCACGCCCGGCCCTATTTTTGCTTGACGAAGTCATCCCATCTCTTTTTGAGCTTGTGACGGATCAGGATATCAGCCAGCGAATCAATATCCAGCCTGGCCTTTGCTTTCGGATCGTTTATCAGGCCAAGGAGATTCGCCAATCTCAGCTTATCCTTCGGTCTGAATGTCTGAATCATGATAGCAACAAGATGCTCCAGAGACACCATTCGCGTATCGGTACTGCCGTAACGCACCGATACTGCCTTCTCGATAGCTTCCTCGATCAATGCATTGTAGGGGGGCAGGAACTGAACCCTGATTCCCTCAACGACAACCCCCTCGGCCTCAGTCTTGTAGCCGAGACCTGCAAGGTATTCGTAGATGGGCGTCAGGAGGAGAATATCGTCCCGATCGCCGGCGATGTGGACGAATAAATCCAAATCGTAAGTGAGAGTCGGCTCACCGTAGTACGCGGCCGCCATGCCGCCTCCAATGGCATATCCTCGGATGACGCCTTTGTCTACCAGCGAATTAATGACTTTGAGAGTTCTTTCCATCAGCAGCCCGGCGCAGACTCGGAGTAGCTAATCGGCACCATTTTCACACGGACTGGATTCTCGCGACCACATGACTCAGCTCCGCTGCAAGGAGCTTCTTCGGGTCGGTGTCGTCAGGCGGCGAGTAAGTCGAGTACCACTCCCTGAACGCTGCGCCCGTCAGTCCCGGACCCTTCAGCCCCTGCGCAAGCACCCGGCGGTCGCTTGCCGGATCGATCGCGAGCAGCAACCCCCTCAGACCCGTCCCCTTCCCCACTCCCCACGTGTTGTAGAGCGCGTACGAAATCCCGTCAAGTCTGTAGGACCGCCCATCCGCTTTCCCCCCGCTCACCGCTTCCCTGAGCGACGCAGGCACAACCAGCACCGCTACATCAATACCCTTGCCCCCGGCGATCTCCTTCAGTCTCTCCCTCATGGCAGCCGAAACTGACTCATCAAGAAAAGCGTCCGGGTCCGTAAGCTCCCCGGTACGTTCCGGGGGCGGATGCAGGGGAAGCTCCTCGTCCTTTTGCTCGTAACCGCAGTGATAGCAGAAAATCTCGCCCTCGTCCCAGTCCTCTCCGCAGATGGGGCACTTGACTTGAGCAGGTTCCGTCTTTGCACCCTCAGTCTCGACGGGAGTGTCGGCGCCCTTGCGACCCATGATCGCCATGATCAGCTTCGTCAACTGGAGGATCAGCCACTCTCTCATTCCGCCGCACCCTCCTTAGACTCGGGTGCCTGGGGGGCCTTTTCGGCCGAGCGAGCCGGGATCGACGCACTCAGCACGACATGATGGGCGTATCCTTTGACGCCTTCGACAAAACCCGCCTTGATGATTTTCGCATTGGGCAACGGCATCCCTTTGTGGCTGCCCTTCGGGGGAATGGGGTAGCATACCGACCAGGTCCCGGCGCATTTCCTGCAGCGATAGACCCGCTCGATATATCCGAATGTCAGGTGGGATTGCGTCGCCGCGACCCGTCCGCTCTCCTTCTTCCCGTCCCCGCCGCAATAGGGGCATTTGCCTGATGTCATGATGGCGCGATTATATCAGTTGAGAAGCATTTTGTCTGGATGAGCGGGGACAGGCACCCGCTCTTTCCCGCCGCGGCGGGCAAGAGCGTGTGCCAGTCCCCTTGATTGCGGCGTGCCGGTCCCCGCTCCCGGGTCAGTCTTCCACCGTTATCAGGCTGCGGATATCCTCGAACTTCCCCTCCCCGATCCCTTCCACCAACATGATGTCCTCGATCTTCTCGAATCGACCACGAGTATTACGATATGCAATTATTCGCAAGGCCAATTGCTCGCCTATCCCCGGAAGCGTCTCGAGCTCGTACTGGTTCGCCTTGTTGATGTTCACGAGCCCGGACGGCAGGTCGCCATCCGGCTGCGGCGACAGCGGATACTCCACCCGCCTGAAAGAAACCCCCGTATCTCGCGCGCTGCTCGACCCGTCGCCTCCCCTCTGGCTCAGGTACGGGACCTGTATCTTCTGGCCGTCCCTCACCGTTTCCGCAAGGTTCACCGCCTCGCGATCCGCCTCCGATGTGAATCCTCCCGCTGCCTCGACCGCGTCCGACACCCTCGCCCCCTGAGGAAGATACACCAGGCCCGGCGACTTCACCGCGCCCTCCACCTGCACCACTATCCCCCCTCCCTGGGGATGAATGTCCTTCCCCAGCTCAACGCCCGAATTCAGCCGTCCGAAATATTTCCATCCGGCCCACCCGAGCGCGAGCACGAAAAACACGATAAGGGCGATCCGCTCGTTGCGCGTGAGCGGACTGCTCCCTTTCGTCGGACCCTTCATGTCTTTCCCGGATGCATTCACGACGAATATATTATACCCATTGTCGAATGCGGGCAAGTGCTCTCCGCTCTTTACCATTAATAACCGACACCCGTCCCCGCGCGATACTAATAAGGACAGAATCCGTGCGACCCCGAGGATTTCGGGCGCCAATGGAGGACGAACGCCGATGAGTATCGACAGCATCTCCGGATTGTCATCCAGCATGACGTTCTGCGAAATGATAAAGACGAGGGCCGACCTTGAGAAATCCCTGGAACGACTCGCCACCGGAAGACGCATCAACAGGGCATCAGATGATCCAACCGGTGTGGGGATGGCCACCCGCCTGGAGTCCCAGGTGCGAGGCCTGGCCGTCGGGGAACGGACCGCCCAGATGGGAGTCAGCATGATCCAGACCGCCGAGGGCTCCCTGCAGGGCGTCACCCAGGACCTTCAGCGCATCAGGGAGCTCGCACTCCAGGCCGCAAACGGCACGCTGAACGATGCCGACCGCGCCACCATACAGATCGAGATAACCGGCCTGGTCGAGAATATCGATTCCACACTCCGGTCAGCCGAGTTCAACTCGAAGCCCGTGTTTACCGGCAGGGTCGAAAGGCTGCAGATGGGACCGGGTTCATCCGGCACCGTCACCATCGATCTGCCCGAGCTCACAAGCGGCAATCTGGGTTTGGCATCGATCGATGTCGGCACGCAGGAGGGAGCGGAGAATGCGATCTCGGCGGCATCGGACGCCCTCGACAAAGTGCTCGGGGTCCGAGCGAATCTCGGAGCGACTCAGAATCGTCTTGAGTCGGCTGTCGGATCTCTGTCGCAGACCCGTACGAACACACTGGGTTCGCTCAGCGCAATCCGCGACATGAATATGGCCGAGGGAATCATGAGCTCCCTGAGGGCCATGAACAACCTCGAAAGCCAGCTTCTGGTCCTGGGCCAGATGAAAAAAATCGCCGGCAGCGTGATGTCGCTGCTGAGCAAGTGAGAGATTCGGACGAAGATGGCCGATCGCAACGGAAAGCGCAAACGTCGACCGATGCCCTTCCAGTGGCACGATGCGTCCGACTGGGGCTTCAAGCCGTCTGAGGATTTGCGGATCACTCTTCGGATGATCCCGCTCGTGGTGGTTCTCATCCTCGGTTTCGCCCTGGGACTCACGCGGGCTGTAAATCCGTCGCACGGGTCCAACCCCCTAGTGGACGAGATGGGCCGTTCCCACAAGGCTCAGTTGCAGGACGCATACTCCTGCTACGTTTCCAAAGATTACTCACACGCCGTCGCGACCGCGGCATTGGTCCTTCTGGAAGACCCGGAGAATGCCCTTGCAAGTCACATTATCGGTCTTGCCGACGCTCGCAGGGGCCTTACCGAGGAAGCGGCCCTTAGTTTCCAGAGAGCGGTTGCGCTCGATCCCGATTTCGCCCTGGCCTGGTACGATCTAGGTGTCGTGGACGAATCGAGAGGCGAGTTCGCCCGGGCGCTTGACGCATATCGGAAAGCCTCCGAGCTCGAGCCCGAGAACAAGACCTACTCTGCGGCCGCGTCCCGAGTTGAGAACATTGTCGCCGGCGAAGGCGGACGGGAGTGGCGCGAGACAGCCTCCGAACGGCTTTTCCTCGCTGGGGTCACCGCAGTGAACAAGGGCGGAGCCGACGATTTCGCTTACGCCGAGAGCATTTTTCGCAACCTGCTGGAGGACCGTCCGTACGATATCGCCGTCAGGAACATGCTCGGCCTTGTCCTCGCAAGGCAGGGCAGGCTGGACGAAGCCGAATCTGTCCTGCTCGAGGTCGTGGAAAGCGAGCCCGGATACTCGAATGCCTGGTATAATCTCGGGATGATTCACAGGTCGCAGGGACGGCTCGAGGACGCGCTGAACGATTTCGAGACTGCCTGCTCGTCGAGTTCCATCCGGAATTTCAGGGCGGTCGCTGCGAAGGAGGTCGACGAGGTGAAAAAACTGCTGGAATCCGAGACCGTCATCGAGCCTCCGGAGAATCCCGATGTTCCCGACCAATAACCTCACACCCTGGCTGCGCTACCCGCTGGCGATCATTGTCGCACTCCTCGCCGGACTCATGTTCCTGGGGCTCATGCTCGCCGCATTGAAGCTGGGCGACTGGATCGCGCAATTCGGCTCGTCGCCGGCGAACTGAGAGACCGACTCCTCCCGGCCCTTCATTCGTCCCCCGGGGGAATATAAACCCCCCGATTTTTCCCGATATTAACTGTGGGGCCGAACCCATGAGAACCTCATTCGGTAAATTGCTGAAACGCTACTTCACGACTGGTCTTCTGGCTCTGCTGCCTGTTGCGGCATCGGTCTGGGTTATCGTCTGGCTCTTCAGATGGGTGGATGGAATCGCCATACGTCCCCTGTTCCAGGCGGTCTGGATTCAGGCTCTGGTCGGCAGGCTTCCCCAGATCGCTCAGCCCTGGGTTGAGAGACTGCTGGGGATAATCATTCTGTTCTTCGGCATATCGGCGCTCGGGTTGCTGACCACGAATGTAGTAGGGCGATGGTTCTTGTCATGGCTGGATGCATTCATGAAAAAGGTACCGCTCGCAAGCGCAGTGTATAGCTTTGTTAAGGGTTTGATCGAAAACTTGCGAGTCGTCGGCCCCGGCTGCTTCCAGAATGTCGTCCTCGTTGAGTTCCCCCGCAAGGGTGTCTGGAGCATGGGCTTCGTGACCCGCACAATCAAGAGCCCCTTTGCGAGCTCGGTCCCCGGCAATATGCTGGCAGTCTTCGTGCCGACCAGCCCCAACCCCGCCACAGGCTTTATACTGCTGATCGACAGCTCGGATGTCATTCAGCTTGACATATCTCTGGAGGACGGCCTAAAATTCATAATGTCTGGAGGGGTTCTGATGCCGGGCCTAGGCGAGGAAACCGGGCCGGTCTAAAGGTTACCCCGGCGGTTTGGCTATCAGGTATGGGGCACCCGGTCATACCGGGTTCTAGTTATGTATTTTGACGACAGATACCACCACCTCCTTTTCATAACCCCTTCGCTAACGTTGAGACGGTTGTTTGCGTACCTGCGCAACCATGGCGGCGCACTCATAGGCTCACAGGCCGTCAAGCGGGCACTTTCCCTTCGCGGCAAGACAAAGGAATTCTACGCCGAGCTGGCAGAGATATTCTTCGGACAAGTCCCTGAGGTGTTCAGCAAGCTGGACGACGACAAGTACAGCCTTCGTCCGCTTGACAGCTTCAAGGTGCCTCTGGAGAAAGCCACCTTCGCCGTGCTCGACATCGAGACGACCGGCGGAAAGCCGCCCCTCGAGCGCATCACCGAGATCGCGATCCTGCGCCTCGACGGAAAGGGCACCGAGCTCTCAAGATACTCCACCCTCGTTAACCCTCGAAAAAAAATCCCCCCGTACGTGGTCAGGCACACAGGAATTTCCGACTCCATGGTGGATGCTGCTCCGATCATCGAGGAGGTCCTTCCGAAAATACTCCACTTCCTGGACGGGAATATCGTCGTCGTCCACGATTCCTTCGCCGACATGCAGTTCCTCGATTACGACTGCGATCGCCTGTACAACGGCCTGATCTCGCTGCCGCTCCTCAACACGCAGCACCTGGCCGAGAGACTCTGCCCGGAGCTTGGTGGGCTCGGACTGAGCAGGGTCGCCGATCATCTCGGCATCAAGATCGGCGAACGGCATCGGGCGCTCGCAGACGCAGAGCTCACAAGCCGCGTGCTATCTTCTTTCCTCCCGAGAGTGAACGATCAGACGATCTACGAGGTCTTTCTAAGTAACGCGCCCGAGGCCAGCTATATACGTCCCGGGCCCGCCATCAACAATAACTCCGACCACTCCTGATCCGGAATTCCGGCGGAGGTGACCTGACAACATGCGTCGAACATTTGCTCCAATAGTGATCATCCTCGTTTTCTGCCTTGTGGCGGTCGGCTGCAAAGAGAAGCCTTCAGTGAAAACATTCCCGCCCCACCTGATGGTGAACTACACTGCCAGGAATGCAGGCGCCCTCTTCCCCTGCGGATGCCGGATCCCGCTGGGGGGTCTTTCGCGACGCGCGGGGGCTCTCGCGGCCGAAACCGCATACCCCCTGATCACCCTCGACGCCGGCAGTTTCGCGGGGGGAAACACCGCCTACGCGCGATTCGCCGCCGATTGGATTCTTAAGGCTTACGTCGCCATGGGCTACACCGCCGTAAACCTCGGAGCGGAAGAGGCTATTCAGTCCGTAAGCCGGATCAGGAACTGGGACAGCCTCGCACAGGGCATCCTGATCTCGGCGAACCTCCAGGATGACGAGGGGCTGCCGGTCACACGCAAGTACCTCATCCGCGAAATGGGCGGTATCAGAATCGGCATCACCGGTTACACATCTGAGGAAAACCGACCCTCCGAGGCGGCCGAGATGCCGAAAGTCGTCCCGCCCGGCCCCGCGCTGAAAGAGGTCATGGACAAATTCAAGACCGAGAATGTGGATTTCGTGGTGCTTCTCGCCGACGCCCCGAGCACGAGCCTCGGGGAGGTGCTCGGAGAGGTTCCGGGCATTGACCTTGTCATCCAGGGCCAGGAGTTCAATTCCGGCCAGAAAGCCTCGAGCCGGCTTCTTGACAACGGCACGCGTCTCGTCAGGATGGGCGGTGAGGGGAAGTACCTGGGACGCATGCGGCTGGATTTCGATCCCAATGGGGCCGTGATCGGGGAGGAGGTCTGGCGTGTCGACCTCGACAACACGACACCCACAGCATCGGAGATCTCGACGCTTCTCACCGAGTTCAGGATCGAGCTGAGGAAGCGGCGCGAGGAATTTATCGGCGATCCCGCCAACCCCTTCCAGCGCTCGCAGTCCCCCGAATTCGCCGATATCCTGGTCGGCTACACGGGCGACGGATTCTGTCTCAAGTGCCATTTGGGGTACGGTCTGGAGCAGAACACCGTCGGTCACGCCCAGACATGGTCGAGGCTCGATGAATCGCAGCGGACCAATCCCGAGTGCCTTATGTGTCACACAACGGGCTACGGTCTTCCCACCGGGCTCAAGGATCCCGACAAGGAAAGCCATCTCAGGGGGATCGGATGCGAGGCCTGTCACGGCGCGGGCGCTCAGCACGTCAGGGAACAGACCGCCATCAAGCACGGCATCGATCCCGCCTCCATCATACCACCCGAGGATATCGCCGGACTTCCTCCGTTTTCGCGACAGGTTCCGAAGGAAGTGTGCCTGAAATGTCACACCGAAAAATGGAGCCCCGATTTCAGCTATGATACATGGATCCTGAGGGTCAACCACGCGTCCGCAAGGAAACGTCCCAACGAGTTCGACCCCGTCACCGGCGAGAGAATAAGCCCCGACATCCCCGAGGACGCCCAGCTGCCGTCGGAAGAGTAGCCTTGTGACGACGTGCCGAACACGTCTCGTGTTTCGGTTTCAGGAGTCGAATGCG